>Ga0181532_10000662_pt1 | contig 34607 bp, 25 predicted proteins | sample PEATcosm2014_Bin_33_FD_119768 | JGI IMG/M metagenome (GOLD analysis project Ga0181532, IMG submission 119768) | Peatland microbial communities from MTU Mesocosm Facility, Houghton, MI, USA - PEATcosm2014_Bin11_30_metaG | ecosystem: Environmental > Terrestrial > Soil > Wetlands > Peat | place...
AAAAAGAAAGCCCAGCGCCGGTAGCCGCGAACGTCGATGATCCAGTAGAAGAGAGAGAGCAGGAGCAGGCTCCATCCGCCAGCGAACAGGACGAACGAACTGGACCAGATGTTCTTGATGATGGGAAACAAAAAGCCCCACGTCCATCCCACCAGCAGGCAGGCAACACCCGCTAGAGCCAGCCCTGCGGCCTTGCGCGCGGGAGGCCGCGAGGTGCGCAGCCAATGCCCGGCTAAGGCGCCCAGCAGGCAAGTGGACACGGCCGGGATCGTGGAGAGGATGCCTTCATTGTCACCGAAGATGTAACAGCAGAACGGATGCGGCAGCAGGTGCTGGTCGACAAATGCGGAGAGGTTGCCGGCGGGAGTGAGCACGCCGGCGCCGATACCCGGAACCGGCACGAACCTCATCACCAGCCAGTAAACCACCAACAGGCCGCCTGCGACTGTCGCCTGGCCGCGCACCCCGGTGTTCATCATCACGATCCCGGCGATGAAATAGCTTATCGCGATACGCTGTAGAACCCCGGCGATACGCAGTTCGTGGAAGTTGAGATTCAGAAAGCCGTTATACACGAGCCCCAGGCAAAACAGGATCACCAGCCGCCGGACCAGGTGCGTATAAAGCTGGGCCCGGTTGGCGCCCGCCTCCAGTCGTTTGGTAATGGAAAAGGGCAGGACCACGCCGACGATGAACAGGAACAGGGGGAAAATCAAATCATAGAAACGGAAGCCGGCCCAAGCACAGTGTTCGAATTGCGTGCTGAGCCCGTTAGTAAAGGAATTCGGATAGAGCTTGCAGAAACTGTGGATGATTTCCTCACCGCCGGTGATCCACAGCATGTCGAAGCCGCGAAGCGCGTCGATGGAAGCGATGCGGTTAGAAGTTGGGGCCTGAGTGCTCGATGCGTCTGCCATATTCCTCCCTGTGCCCTACAATGCGGCACGCACGAGATTATCATAGGCGGGTGCCGGATGTCAGTGAAAGGGTGAAGTCTAAAGGACAAAGGGTAAAGTCTAAGTCCGGGACAACAGGCCTCTCCCTTGGGACGTGTCAAGAAATTTGGACTGTGTCATCCTGAGTGGAGCGAAGGATCTCCGCAGTTTCCCATGGTTCAACGACTTGCGAACAACTGCAGAGATCCTTCGCTCCGCTCAGGATGACAGGTAGCCGAATTATTCACACGTTTTGGAGAGAGGGCTCGGACTTTACCCTTTAGCCTTTACCCTTCACCCTTCGTTTAGCCCGGCTTCTTGAAGACAACGCAATAATCGGGCGCGGTCCAGTCCGAGGGCGTGGCCGCAACTTGGAATCCTGCGGCCGTGAGCTCATCGATCAACAGTTGCTTGGGCATGCCGTGCCCACCGCGATCTTTCGGCACGCCCTTGGGCAGCTTGAGATCGCCGGGCCCCTCGCCCGGCGGAAAGTCTATGACCGCGAGAAGGCCGCCCGGCTTGAGCGATTGGAAGAGGCTGGCGTCCTCCTTCTCCGGATCGGTGAAGTGATGGTAAACGCGCCGCATGAAGATAGAATCGCAGCACGCGGGCGGAAGGTTGGTTTCAGCTTGGCCAGCCTTGACCGCGATGATGTTTTTGTGTTCGGCGGCCAGAGACTGCAATTTGGCCAGCTTATCGGGTTCCAATTCGGTCGTGTAGACGCGGCCAGTCGGCCCCACGCGTTCGGCGGCTGCCAGCGTCATGTCGCCATCGCCCGCACCGATCTCAGCCACGACACTCCCTGGCTGCCAATTCAGCAGCGCCGCTAACTTGTCGGATTCCTGTTTGCGTTCCTGGGCCTGTCCGTGGCAGGCCGCGAGGACAAGGACGCCAGAAAGCAGCGTAAAAACAAGATGGCGACCTCGACTGTCGAAACAACGGTTTCCTCTCATTTCGCCCCCTGGATTTCATCTTACCACTGCGCTGCTTCGAGGATGCGGATCGACGCATGAAACGACAATCCAGTTTCACGCAAAGGCGCAAAGCCCGCAAAGCGATGAACGCTTGCGCTACGTGTTGTAACCCCGGCGCGCACAGGCGTCTCGAAAAGATCGGTAGGTCGCGTCAAAGGCCGGGACCAGCTCAGACGAAGGAAGATAGGTTTCCATGATGGCGGACATGGATTGAATGGCGTGAACGATATCTCCCGAGAATACTGCCCCCGTAGCCGCCAGAATCGCCGCCCCGAAGGCCGCGGTGGGGTAGCGGGGCAAGACGACAGTCTTGCCTAGAACACTGGCGCGCAATTGCGAGAGGACCGGGCTCCTGGCCGCCGCCCCAGTTGAAAAGACCTTGTCGCCAACATTGATTCCGCAACTCTCAAGGATTTCGTAACCCCAGCGCTCCACGAAGGCCATGGACTGCAACTGCGCCGCGTAGGACTCCGCGGCATCGCGCGGGCTGCCATCCACAAACGCTGTTGCTTTCGGATGAGCGAAGGGAAACCTCTCGCCTTCGCCGGAGAGCATGTAGCAGACGACTGGAGTCGGAAGGTAGCTTGCAGCCAGACGATCCATTTCCGCGGGGGAATCTCCGGGCAGCGCGTCGGGCCGCCGGATGCTTCCCAGCCCGGTGTTGCTGGCTGCCCCAGGCACCCACAAGCCTCCCGGATGCAGGTGAAAGTAAATACCGCTGTGCGCCGCGGACTTTCCGTTGTGGAGCACTTTCCAAACCAGCGTCGTCCCCAGGGTGGTGTTGGCATCGCCAGACATGCTGGCGCCCGAGGCAATGACGCTCGCCATTCCGTCAGTGGCGCCCGCCAGCACTGGCAGACCCGCCGGCAAGCCCGTCTCGGCCGCAGCCGTTTTGCTTACCTGCCCGATTGCCTCCCCAGGACGGCGAACTGCGGGCAGACGGTCAGCGGGCAGGCCCGCGGTACGAACACTGTCATTCCACGAAGCGCTCTCCGGGTCGTAGCCTAGCTTCAATGCGTTGGTAAAATCGGAAATTCCAAACTCGGCTGTCAGCTTTCCACAAAGCCAATCCGACGGGCTCAGGATATAGCGAGTGCGCTCCCACAACTCGGGCTCGTGCCGCGCGACCCAGGCGGCCTTCACCAGCGAAAATGACGGCCCCAGGCGGACGCTCCTGACGCCGCCCTGATGGCTTAGCTCCTCCGCAATCTCCACTCCCCGGCCGTCGTCGTAAAGAATGGCGGGCCGCAGCGGGTGGCCTTGCGCGTCCGCCACGACCAGAGTCCCCGAAGTGGAGGTCACCGCCACGCCGCGCAGTTCCGCCTTGCCCAAAGCGTCTTTCAGCGTTTGAACAATCCTCTGCGCAACTAAAGAGACAGCTTGCCACCATTCGTCAGGGTCCTGCTCGTGGATTCCTCCCGCGGCGCGGTGGTCGTGCCAGAGCGACTCCTCCGCCTCCGCCAGGAGTTTGCCGGTGGGACTGACGGCAACCACACGCACTCCGCTGGTTCCCACATCGATGCCAAGCAAAGCGCACTCGATTTCGTTGGTCATAAATTAGGTCCTTGTTCCCGATCGCGTTGCCCAGTCATTCTAAAGCTTATGAATTGATTCGCGAAAGAACAAACCGGTTTCACGCCAAGGCGCAAAGCTCGCAAAGGGCGCCAAGCAAAGAACGGGCTTTCACTTTGCGGGCCTTCGCCTCTTTGCGACTTTGCGTGAGCTGTATTGATTTTTCCCGGGGAGGTTCTTCGCTCGGGGTGATCGACGTTTTCGGTTATTGCGCGCCGCCGGGCACCTCCGCATCGCAGTTCAATGCCACCGTACCTGTCGACTCGCGATCCCGCACCACCTCGCGCACCCGGTAGGTTCCCGGAGCCACCTCGAAATTGGTTTGGGCGACAATGCCGGACTTGGAGAACTTCTCGAGAGTTGCGTCGCTGAGGTTAAGATCGATTGACGCTTCCTTGCTGGTGACGTACTTGCCGTCGCGATCGAAAAGTGCCGTATCGAAAATCAGCGTGTCCACGCTGCGGCCCGCCTCCTGGCGATATCGCAACGAGGCGATGTTCACATGAATGGAGACGATTAATTTCGACTTCTGATCGTTCAGTTTTTCCACCTGCGCGCTGACTTCCGCTGGCAAACCGTGCACCTCTTCGAGGGAGAACACGGCCCGCTCGAGTTCGCTCGCGCCCGGCGCCTTCTCTACCAGCGTCGCTTCCGAGGCAAAGTATCCGCGCCGCGCCTGGACGGAGAGATGACCGGGATTCGTGAGGCTGACTTTGAGGGAATGGAATTGCCCGTTCAGCTTGACGTCTTGAGGCGAAAAACTAAGCACATAGTAAACCTCAGGAACGGCCGCGGCTTCGCGGAAGCCCTCCGCGAAGTCGTTGCTGTTGTGGAAAAACACGCCGCCCGTATCGGAGCTGAGGTAGGTCAGCACGCCGCTCATGGCCACCGCACCGGTCTTGTTCAGACGCATTCTTAGAGCCTCGATGCTCGGGAGGGCTGCGTTCGTTATGTCTCTTGGGAGTCCTGTGGTAAGTCCGGCGGCATCGATGGCGCTGATGACGACCCGCTGTTGCAAAGCACGATCGGTGACGGCGTCGACTTTTTCCTTCTCGGTTTCGGTCAGGAAGCCGGGCGAGACCAGCACCAGGCTGCGCTGGCCCGGCATGGCTGCCATGCGGCGAACAGACAGTTCTATGGCTTGCAGCGCAAACTTCGATTCCAGCTCCACATGGGCCCAAACGTCGGCGGCTTCAAATTCCGCCTCATTTCCGGCCCCTCCCGCCCCGAAGTCGGGCCGGTCGGATCCGACTGAATTGATTCCAAAGGCACACTTGAGTGCGTCGGTGTTCAAGAGCTTAAGCGCCTCGGGATCCTTTCGCCGAGTGACCAGGTACGCTTCATAGTCGTCAATCCGCAGACAACCCATTGGTGTACGCGCTCGGGCCACCAAATGGAACAATGCTTCGTGGAGTTTTGCCAGGTCGCTGGTGAAATCGACTTGGTCTTTGCCGGTGGCGGTGAAGATCGCCACCCGGTCCTGAGGCCGCACCGAAGTCTGCACATAGCGCCAAGCGGCTTGGCGCGTCCGCATGACTCCCTCGATTTCGGTGTGATAGTCGTCGAAGAAGAGACCCACGAATCGCTGGGGAACGACAGCGGCCGGCGGAGCAGCGGTTGCGGCAGGGGCGGTGGGCGCTGCGAGCGGCTGGGCCGCTTGCGGTTTCGGATTGGAAACCTCGACGCTGAAGTCCGCGATTTCCTGCGGCTTCCCGTCGTCAAGCAGCCGGAAATCTTCCTTATGGAGATTGCTGACCGTCCGGCCTTTGTCGTCGCGCACCACCACCCGCACCAACACCAGGTTGCGTTCCGCGCGGATGCGGAATTGCGGAGTAGTCTCGTGCGCCTGCATTTCAGGCGGGTTGGCAGTTTTCTGGGCGGCTTCGAGACATGAGGCCAATACCAAGGCCAAAAGCACGAAGAGCGCAGAACTGCTTTTCGGGCCGGCGGCTCTTGCCACGAGCTCTCGGCCTAACCGGAACGATCGGTTAATGGGGGCGATTCGACCCATCGATCATCCTGATGACACGGTTTCGGACGACCTCCCATTTTAAGACGGGGGCCGCGAACCCGACTCTTCGGTCTGCACGACGAAGAGCCGGTAGTTGGAGTAGCCGTGAAGGTTCTGGTACGTATACCTGCCCATTTGCCCACTCACATTCACCCGGCGCGGCAACCACAGCGACTTGCCACTTTGTTTGAAAGTCACCTCGAAGTAATCGATCTCGGTGGTTTCCCGGACCAAACTGACCGTCGAGTCCGGCCGCTCAATATCCGTACGCAGGCGTAGGATCCTGAAGTTCACTGGATCGATCCACGCCACACCCTGCACCAATACGCTTGCCGTCCTGTCCTTGAAGACTGCGAGACTGGTTCGCCGCGCCACACCCGGTCGCTGGGCGAAGGCGACGACATAGGCGTCTTGCCCCGCAACCTTTTGACGCCCTAAGTAGCTAAAGCGGGAGTCCGCCTGAAAGCGAGGATGAAAATGGATCGTCATCGAAACAAATCCGATGGTTACCACGGTGCGTTGGGACTCGAGATGCACGACTTTGCCCTTGGCGTCGGTGCGATACTCCTCGAGGCGAGTACTGTCTCCCCCCGGCTTAACCAAGGCTACATAATTGAGCTTGGCATCGTAATGGGCCGCCAGCGGTTCCCCAGGGGCATCGACAGCCGAGACGACGTGCTCGGTGCAGGTGGTGTTGGAGAAATTGTCGAAGAAGTCTGCGACCGCCGACCCCACCCGCCGCAGAATCTCCGGTAGCATCTCCTGGCTGGAGGCCGGCACAAGATGCTTAAGCTCAGGAACGTGCTTGGCAAGCTCAGCGGGCGCCATGTCTGCGTAGGTCTCTGGGGCGCCGCGGGACTCGGGTACCTGTGCCTCAAGGCACGGAAGGGCCGCAAGCATAAGCAGCGCGAGAATAGGGGCACGCCGGCGCATGTTGCGGTTGACCAAGGCAGTTCCCCTGGCGGGAGTCTCAAAGCCGCCTCGAATATACACCCCGCTGACCTTGAGCGCAATCGGTGGCCGCCGCTTAGGCCGCATGGCGCTATTGACGCACCGAACCGGGCGCCACAAGCGCAAACTGTGAGTGGAGTCTTCCCTCTCCCCATGGTAGTCTAGTGGATTGTCATTGAGCTTACGGCCAATCACAGGAGGAGCCCGTGACTCCACAATCCGGTAATAGTCTTGATGTCACGATCGTAGGCGGGGGAATGATCACGTTTGATTTACTCCTTCCGTCCTTATATCAACTGCAAAGAACGGGCGTCGTCCGCAAGATCGATATCTGCGCCCTGGATAGTGCTCCCTTGAAGGCCTTGGCGGAGAGCGGAGATTTCAAGGAAGCTTTTCCGGGGCAGGATTTCACGCCGCATCCATCGTTGGGAGAACCGCCGGAGAAGAAGTTCCCCGAGCTTTACAAGGAAGTCGTGGCGGCGATGGCGCCGGGCAACATGGTGGTGGTGGCGATGCCCGATCATCTTCACAACGAGGTGGTACGGCACGCCCTGCATTGCGATCAGAACGTGCTGTGCGTAAAACCGCTGGTTTTGAAACACGAACAGGCGGTCGAAATCGAGAAGTTAGCTGCCGACAAGGGACGCCTGGTAGGCATTGAATATCACAAACGGTTTGATCGCCGATCGCTCGTGGCAAGGCGGAGCTATGGGCTGGGACAGTTCGGGGCATTCGTTATGGGCGAGGCCAAGCTGATCGAGCCCTACTATTATCGCCACTCGAATTTTCAGAACTGGTTTACCTGGAATAACACAGACCCTTTCACTTATATCGGCTGTCATTATGTTGACCTGGTTTACTTCATTACCGGGCTGAAGCCGGTGGAAGTTTCCGTTCAGGGTATCAAAGGGAAATTTCCCAACGGGAACGAAGCTTTCATGTGGTCGCATGGGCGCGTAACCTGGGAGAACGGGGCCCTGCTCTCCGTCGTCAACGGCCTGGGCTACCCTGATGCTGCGGCGGGCAGCAACGACCAGGGGCTGATCATGTACTGCGAAGGGCGGGGCCAGACGGGACTCATCTTTCACGACGATCACAACCGGGGTGTGGCCTACTCCTATCTCGAAGGCATCGGCCCGGGAGGATCGAAATACAACTACGTTAGTCCTGATTTCTTTCGATTTGTCGCCTGGGAAGGCCCGGGCTATAAACCGATCGGTTACGGGTACGAATCCGTGGCGGGCATCACAGAGAGCGTCCAACGCATGGCCAATGAGACGGCGGGTTTGGCGCCCGAGGCGGCCTTGGAGCGCCGCAGGCAATTCCTGCGCGAGGTGGATGCGCGGGGCCTGATTGCCACGCCCGCCAATAGCTCCATCAACGAGTTGGTGGTGGAGGCTGCGCGCAAGTCCATCACTCAAGGTGCGGCGCCCGTCCGCATCGTTTACGGTGAACGCCCGCACGTGGAATAGCAGGCAACGACCCGTCATTCCCGCGAAGTCGGGAATCCACGGCGGGTTGTGGTCGCTTTCAAATCTCAGATTTCAGATTTCAGACAAGAGAGCTGGTCGAAGGAGAAACATGGCTGTCTACGATTTAACACCTGTGGAAGTGCCCGCGGTGGAGACGAAGTACCGCCGCATTAAAACCAAGCTGCCGGTGCCCGAGTCGCTACCCATTTTCGAATCGCTGAGTCAATCGGAGCCGCGCTCCATGGCCGGGCAGCCGCCCGTCGTGTGGGACAAGGCGGAAGACTTCATCGTCAGTGACCCGTGGGGCAACCGCTGGATTGACTGGTCGTCCGGCGTACTCATTACCAACGCCGGGCACGGACGCGAGGAGGTCCGCGCGGCGTTGAGGGAAGTGATCGACCACGGGCTGCTGGCTTCTTACGTGTTTGTGCACGAGCGGCGCGCGCGGCTGACGGAAATGCTCCGCGCCGTTTCGCCTGATCCCGAGAGGTACCGCGTCTTTCTGATGAGCACCGGCAGCGAGGCGACTGAGAACTGCATCAAGCTGTCGAAGACCTATGGCCTGAAAAAACACGGGCCCTACAAGAAGTATTTCGTGACTTTCGACTACGCCTTTCACGGACGCACCATGGGCGCCCAACTAGCCGGCGGCATGGAGAAGCAAAAGCAGTGGATGGTGGACCGCGACCCGAGCTTCGTGCAAGTGCCGTTTCCCGATGGCTACAAGAATGAAAACACTTCGTTCGACCTGTTCCTGAAAACGCTGCGGGAAAAAGGCGTGCAGCCTCGAGCCATTGCCGGCGTGATGACGGAGACCTACCAAGGCGGCGGGCCGGATTTCCTGCCGGTGGAATACGCGCAGAAGCTGGAGAAACTCTGCCGCGAGCACGACATTGTGATGTGCTACGACGAAGTGCAGGCAGGGTTCGGGCGCACGGGGAAGATGTTCGGGTACGAACATTATGGTGTGCGGCCGGACTTGATCGCTTGCGGCAAAGGCATTTCATCCTCACTGCCACTCTCCGCTGTCATCGGAAGGGAAGACATCATGGGGCTATATCCTCCCGGCTCGATGACCTCCACGCATTCCGGGTCGCCGTTGCCGGTGGCCGCGGCAATTGCCAGCCTCGAGCTCATTCAGAAGGAAAGGCTGGCGGAGCGAGCGGCGCGATTGGGCGAGATCCTCATGCCGGAGTTAAGGCGCATTCAGCAGAAGCATCCGCAAGTCCTGGGGTGCCTGCAAGGCAAAGGATTGGTGGCGGGGATTCAAGTGGTCAAGCCGGGAACGAAAACTCCCGACCCCGAACTGGCGTTGAAGATCAACATCGCCTGCCTGCAAAAAGGGCTGCTGATGTTTGCGCCTGTAGGTGCGTCAGGAGAGTGCATCAAGATCGCTCCTCCCCTGAGTATCCCTGAGGACGCGCTGCTAGAGTCCATAGGGGTCTTGGAAGAAGCGGTGGATGAGGTTCTGGGGAGAGTCTGACCCGCATGTCATCCTGAGCCCTTCGCTTGTCATTCTGAGCGAAGCTAGGAATGAAAACGCGAGGCTTGTCGCCTCTCGTTACACTTTGGAGTGGGTGACGCGCACGGCGGGCATGCCGTCCGGTTCGGCGACGATTTCGACGTCGCGAAAGATGTTGGGGCTTTCCTGCTTGAGGAGGCGGCAAATCTCGATGGCCAGCAGGCGAATTTCAGTATCGGCGTGCGGGCTGCCGCGAAGTTCCATGAAGTGCCGCCACGCGCGGCTGTTACCGGTGACGAAGATCTTGGTCTCACAGGCATTGGGAAGAATAGACCTCGCCGCCTGGCGAGCCCACTTGCGACGGTCGCGCGGGGCCATTTCCGGATGCTTCTGCTGAACGTATTGGGCGGTCGCTTCGCCAAGCTCGAGGTAGGCTTTGCGGATGACCTCGATGGTCTCCTGCCATTTCCGGCGCAACTCTGCGTCTTCCTGATAAAGCGGTGGCACCACATAGGCGGCCTCGCTCTCATCCACGTAACGCTGTGAGAGTTGCGAGTAGCTGAAACCTGCCCGGTGGCGAACCAGTTCGTGAGTGAGAGCGCGGCTTACGCCGGTAATCAGCAGGCACCACACGGCGTGCTCGAGCACGCTACCGTGTTTCGAGCTCAGGATGTTCTCAACATATTCCTGGTTGGATTTCCGCCCTTTGCCGAAGGACATGTAGCAGGTGCGCCCGGCGATTTCGGAAAGCATTTCGGCCGGGGCCGGCGCGTCAGTAGTGAACACCAAGCCTTCGTCTTGCAGAAATCGCGCTACTTCCTCGGGGACGACGGCTTGGCGCCCGACGACGTAGACTTTCGGCTTAGTGATGTACGCATCCGGCATGGTGTGGAGTCCGATTCCTGCCTTGGGCTCGGGGCTTGTCCAAGGGGCCGAAAAAAAACCGCGGACCCCAAAATCGGGGGTCCGCGCTACCTGGTTCGAGGCGACAAAGCGAGACTAGGATGTCCTACTTGCTCGACGCCGCCGCCTTCGCTTCGGCGGTTGCGGCGGCGGCCTTCCTAAAGTCCGCGTACTTGCGCTGGAAGCGTTCCACGCGGCCCGCACTGTCCATTATCTTCTGCTTGCCGGTAAAGAACGGATGGCAATGAGAACAGATTTCCAGGTGCAACACATCGCTTTTAAAAGTCGAACGGGTCTTGAACGTGTAGCCGCAGGCGCAGACCACGGTCACAGGGTGATAGTTGGGGTGAATAGCGTTTTTCATGAAACTCCTCGCAACAGTGCAAACCCCCATTATACCGGCCTCTGACCAAGTTTTCAATCCGAAATGAAGCACGACGCTATGTCGAGCCCAGCACGGGCACGACGGCGGAGCGCACGGGGCCAGCGTCGTCGCTTAGGAGAAAGCGGACAACACCGGCCACCTCTTCGGTCCTCACCCACTTGGAGAAGTCCGCTTTGGGCATGGCGAGGCGATTGGCCTCCGTATCCATGGTTCCCGGCAGGATACAGTGCACGTGAATATCGTAGCCCTTCAGCTCATCCGCGAGGATTTCGCTAAGCTGGCGAACCGCCCCTTTCGAGACGGCATAGGCAGCGATGCCGGCGCCTCCACCACGCAGGATCGACCCGCTCGAGACGGTCACGATTCTGCCGAAGTTCTGGCGAATCATGACCGGGACGACGGAGCGTAAGCAGGAGATGAGAGATCGCAGGTTCAATGTCAGCATGTGATCCCAGGTCTCTTCATCGGTCTCGAAGCTCTTTCCGGCCGCAAAGCCACCGGCCACCGCCACCAGGTAATCGATGCGCTGCCAGTTCGCCAGAAGGCCCTCCACCAGGCGTTCCACATCCTGGGCCTGCCCCAAATCCACTTGCGCGCCGGTGAGGTGTGGGCGGAGTTCGCCTGCCCGGCCTTCCAGGGAAGCCCACTCCCGGTCAGAGCGATAAGTGACCGCAACACGGGCGCCGGATTTGAGCAAATTCAGCGCCACTGCACTGCCCAGAGCCCCTGTTCCACCCGTTACAAGGGCCACACGCTGCCGAAATCCCATAGGACCTCCCTGAATGTATTGAGTGCCCCGACAAGGGAGATGATACCAGATTGCCGGGCAGGAATGAGCCTTCGGGGGAATTAGGCGGGTTGGGAAATCCCGGCGTCCGACCTCGGGAAGTGGGGGCCGCCGCTAGTTCTTATGATGTAGCTTGCGCTTAATATCAGGCCAGAATTCCTTAATCTCAAAAGAGAGCGCATCGCCCCAAAGTTGTGTCACCCAGACATTAGCAGCATTCGCGGCATTCCGATCTTGCGCTGGATGATAGGTGGTGGAGATTGCTGCCGCCACTGCACTGCCCGCCCATTCGGAGTAGTTGAACTGGCGCTTGCCAGAATCGGTGCGCGTGAACACCATTCGCGCAAGGGCGTAACCGCTGCGGTGCCAGAATCCTCCTTTACCGGACTGGAAGTATCGCGGGTCTTCGTGGAGAAGGGAGGGGAGCGCCGCGCCTACCATGAAGTTCTCAACGGTGGTGTCCGCAAAACCGGCGCCATAGCGTTTCGCATAGCCTTTGAAACCCTGTCCGTAGCTGGGATCCGAGTTTTCGGCTTGAGAGATGCCGGCCAGCATGCCCACGTAGGGGTACTCAACCGGATCGAAGGTTCCCAGGGCCACCAACTTGAATTTCTGCCTCGTCGTAAGCGGCTGAGTCTTTCCTGCATTCTCAACCGTCAGGTAGTTCGGCAAGACATAGAAAAGCCGGTCGTTCTTCGGTTTCTGCGCGGCGTCTGGAGTCTTCTGTTCCGGGCTAGGCGGGTTGTCCTTCGTTGCACTCTTCTCATCCGGCTTGGGTTGGGCTTGCGAGGTTGCATTGTCGGGCGAAGGGTTCTGTTGCGCCAGCAGGGGGAAAGCGCACAACATCGCACCGATAACCATCGAGTGCAGTGCAAAGTCCAGGGCCCTCGGTATTCGCATGATCATAAGCAGTCGTTTGCCCCAACTCGAGGACCCGTGCAGGTATAAACCTGTTCAGTTCCGCGTTGATCTCACATGATTGGACGCTTGCGACGCGAAAAACGTTTCCTGGACCGTCATCAGATTGGCGAGTGCAGCCTGTGGCCCGCCTTGCCGCGAGGCAGAATCTGCCCGGACGTTGAGGGAAGCGGGGTGAGCCTTTAAGCACTCGGAGCGCCAGTACGCGGACCTTGGTTCGTGGGAGGCGTCTAGTTGCTTTCGCCCTTGCCGACGGAGACCCGAACCAGTTTGATCACGGTCTTACCTCCCTCGGTTTCAATCTCCACCACCTTATCGAGGTCCTTGTTCTTAATTTCGAACGAGCTCTTTCCGGTTACGCCGTGGTCGGTGAATTTGGTGACCGCGCTCCCCAGGTGCTCCTTGTAAAACGACCTGACAGCTTCCACGGAGTCTCTGGTTTCGAATCTGGCTGCCATGATGTGCACGCCTGCATCACCGCCAAAACCGAAGTCTACCGTGGCTGAATCCTTGTTCTTGACTCGGATCGCGCCCGGATAAATGGGCAAATCCAAGTTGTCCTCGCTGACATCCTGATGAACTTCCATGGAACCGACCGGCGTGTTGATTGCGACATCCTTCTGGCTCCCTCCCCTCTCCTTAACCTGCACGCTGAGATTGTGGGAAAGAAACCGCAAGCCGGTCCATACAACTATGCCACTGACTAAAACGATGAGTGCCAAAACCAATAGGGCAATCGCAAGAATGTTGCTCCCTGACCGCGGCGGCTGGGGCGCCACCGGGGGAGGCGGAGCTTGTGGTGGAACGGGAGGGCGCGGGGGTTGGGGACTTGTGCTCATAGGGCTAATCCTCCATGTGTTTCTGTCAGAGTATACGCAAACGCACATTGGCGAGTTCCTGCTCGCGCAACGCTTGAGCAGAAGCGACCCCAATGATACTTTAGTTTGGGCGCCTTGGTTTGAAATTGCGAAGCCGGGTGATGAGCGAAGCAAGGCGGCTCCTAAACTACGGAGGACAGCTCAATGCGTTATCGAAATCTCGGGCACAGCTCCCTCAGCGTCTCTGCGATCGGTCTGGGATGCATGGGAATGTCGGAGTTCTACGGGCCACGGAACGAAGAGGAATCCGTGGCGACGATTCATTTGGCGCTCGACCGGGGCATGAATTTCCTGGATACCGCGGATATCTATGGGACGGGCCATAACGAGGAGTTGGTGGGAAGAGCCATCAAAGGCCGCCGAAACGAGGTTGTGCTCGCCAGCAAGTTCGGTAATGTGCGTGGAGCTGGCGGCAGCTTTCTGGGAATCAACGGCCGGCCCGAATACGTGCGCATGGCCTGCGAAGCGAGCTTGCGTCGCCTGAACGTCGAGACGATTGACCTGTATTACCAGCATCGCGTGGACGCCAATGTGCGCATCGAAGAAACCGTGGGCGCCATGGCGCGCTTGATTGAAGAGGGGAAGGTACGGTTTCTGGGGCTGTCCGAGGCAGCTCCCGCCACCCTCCGCCGCGCCCACCGCATTCACCCCATCACCGCTTTGCAAACGGAATACTCGCTCTGGAGCCGTGATCCGGAGGAGGAGATTCTCCCCGCCTGCCGGGAGCTGGGCGTTTCCTTTGTGGCCTACAGCCCGCTGGGCCGCGGTTTCCTGACCGGACGATTCAAGAGCCCGGAAGATCTGGCGCCGGAGGATTTTCGTCGCAACCATCCCCGCTTTCAAGGGGAGAACCTCACCCGCAACCTTGAACTTTTGCTACGGATCGAGCAGCTTGCTTCAACCAAGGGCTGCAAGGCCTCGCAGTTGGCTCTGGCCTGGGTGCTGGCTCAAGGCGAAGAGATCGTCCCGATTCCCGGCACCACGCGACGCACCCATCTGGAAGACAACATCGCGGCCCTCGAGGTGGCGCTCACCGCGGACGACCTTGCGCGCCTTAACGAGGCGGCGCCTAAAGGGGCGACCGCGGGGGACCGGTATCCGGAACGAGCCATGAGGGTCGTCAATCTGTAATCCTGCCTCAGAGGAGTCTGTGTGATAACTGGGCCGGGACGAGTAAGGCCCGCTTGCCGGGCTTCAGCCCTGCTTTGGAGTGCGGCAGCTTGCTGCCGCTTTTCCCCGGGCGCGAGCTTGCTCGCGCTGCTTCATTAGAGTTCCCAATCCCGGCCAGCAAGCTGGCCTGAGCAAAGCGGCAGCAAGCTGTCGCACTCCAAAGCGCCTATGGCGCCCTTCGGATCCGTACTCCGACATCTCAAGTCCGGCAGTACTGGGAAGCGCGGGGGGCGTGATAATGCACCGAAAGCTGCGGCGTCTCCAGGCGTCGATGATCCTGGAGGCGCGAGGTGAGGCAAGCCTCGAGCACCCCGCTCACCAGCAGCGTGCGCTCCACCGGATAAGGCGCATGGCCTGTCTCAAACATCTCCTCGATCTTGTTCACCAGGCAGGCGGAATAGGTGACATTGGGAACCGGCGAGAGGAAGAACTGGGTGGAGACGATGTCCTTCGTGCCGCGCCGGCGGGCGGCGAAATTGAAATCCTTGAGCGCGCCGTCGAGCATCAGCAAGGTGCATTGTAGGCCATCAGTGTAGTCTATAAAATAAGCGGCCGGGTTCTTCACCAGCTTGGGCAGTTGGCCGCTGCCCACCAGGTCCTGTGTCCGCCCGTCGACGAGAGACAAGCCCTGCGGCGTATCGCTGCGCGAAAGCGCCGAGGAGAGCATATCCTTCGACCAGCGTCCTTCTTCTCCGGCTTTCCAAACTGCGTCGCCTTCGATCATCTGGACCGCCTTCACGCCCGTCTCGCCCCCTTTGCGCCGCTCGACCATGCACTGCATAGCCTCGAGCGCGTGGAAATCCATCGGGTCAGAGCCGCCCTCGCCCACCATGAGAGCGCTTTCGATCTCGCAATCCAGCGGCAGTTCGAGGTCCGGAAGGCGCCAGGTAACGGGAAGCGAGGACCCTGCCAGCATGGGAAACTTCAGGCGCTTCGAGGCCTCGACCATCCACTTCGCCTTCTCGAAGCTATAGGAGAGGTGCTTGTCGTTGTAGACCGGCACAACCCGCCCGTCCTTCTCGAACACCTCCACGCACTGCTGGAAGAACTCGTAGCGCGGGTAAAGGATTTGCCCTTTCTCGTTGCGCGGGTAGTCACCGTGCTCCCCGATGATCAGGACCGCATCGACGGCCAGACGGTCGCCGCCGCAGCGCAGGGCTTCAGCAATCGTCGGATAAACGCGGAAACCGAATTCCTGGGCCCGCTGGGCGCTCTGATCGCCGGGCGGCTTCTGATCGACATACAACGAAACCACTTTCATGTCGGGCCGATGCCACTCGCCGTTGTGCGGGTATCCCACCAGAAAACGGTCCGCCATGTGCTGCGCGTGCGAGAGGTAGCGATACACCGTGGTGATGACTGCAATCTGCTTCATAATGACTCCCGAATAGCTTTTCTTCACGTCCTCCAGTAGGTGGATTCCCGGGTGGGCTGATACCGAATCGAGAGGTGCGGCGTCTCATACCGCGCCTGATTGCGGTACAGGCTCTCGACGCCCGCCGCCGTAAGCCCGGTGGTGAGCAGCGTGCGCTCGATGGGATAACTCGGCTTGCCCGTCAGGAACATCTTTTCCACATTGTTGACCAGGGGGCTGAAGAAGTTGGCCAGGGTAGTGCGATCCGGCGGCATGGGCAAATACATCTGGGTGGAGAAAGGCTCCTTCCGGTCTTCCACGCGGGCGGCAAAGTTGAAATCCTGCGCCAGCCCGTTCATCAGCAGCAGCGTGCACTTCAGACCGTCGGTGTGCTCGTAATTGTACGCCACCGGGTCCTTAACGATCCGGCGCATATCGTCAAGGGTGGGGAAAATGTCATTGAAGCCTTCTCGCGCCGGGGTCAGCGTATGGCTGCGGCAAAGCGCCGCCTCGCACAGGTCGCGCGACCAGACGCCATCCTGATACGCCTGCCAGAAGCTCTCGCCCCGATAGGCCTGGAGCCATTTCACCCCGCTTTCGCCGCCCTGGCGGCGCTCCACCATGCATTGGATCGTTTCCAGGCCGTGGAAGTCGTAGCTGTCCACACCGCCGTAGCCCACGCACATGGCCTCGCGGAGGCGCGTGCCGAGCGGCATCTCGACCGACGGGATTCGCCAGGTTACCGGCAGGCTCGATCCGGCCATAAACGGAAAGGCCATGCTCCGCGAAGTATCGTACATCACCTTGGCCCAATCCCAGTTCCAGGAGAGGTGCTTGTCGCTGAATAGCGGAACGGATCGCCCGCTCGAGCGGTACACGCCGACGATCTGTTGGAAAAACTGGTAGCGGGGGTATTCCGTTTGCCCTTTCTCATTCCTTGGATAATTGCCGTGCTCCCCAATCAGGATTACGCCGTCCACCGCCAGCTTGCTGCCGCCCAGCGTCAACGCCTCGGCAATGGTCGGATAGATCTTCAGAGAGGGGAAACGCGCCGCCCGCTCGCGGCTGATGTCGTCCGGACCCACCTGATCCACATAGAGGGAAACCAGGTCCATGGGAGGCTTGTGCCACGCACCGTTCCAGCCGTAGCCCTCCATGAAGCGATCCACAAAATGCTGCGAGTGCGCGTACTTGAACATGATCCCGGTGACCAGCGCAATCTTCAGACGCCCGCCTGGGGAGTTACTCCCCTCCTCGGTTGAGGAGGGGGTAGGGGGCGGTGCGCCCAGCCCGAAGCCTCCAGCCAGCCGTCTGCCCGGCATCAGGGCCAGCGAACCCGCCGCTGCCGCTGCCAACCATTCTCTGCGTGTCATTTTCATGGCGTGCGACTCTAGCATCTCTGACAGAAGACGTCAACGACATCCGGCAACTGTAGGGGGACGGCTTGCCGTCCCCGCATTTCCGATGTCCCGACGAGGGTAGGGCAAGCCCTACCCCTACGGATCAGCTCCCAGACTTTTTGACCTTATCCTTTGTTTTCATAGACATTCTCGCTTTGTTCCCTCAAAAAGCGAGAGGAGCCGTAGGCCGATTGCCCAGGAGCCTTTCCTCTAACAACTGTTTCAAACAGGCGTTTGACAATTGTGCCCCCACGCCTGCGACGCCAGCTTCCCTTCCTTCCGCGCTTCTTGGTCCTTCTTGGCCTCTAATTGCTCCTTCTTGCGTGCAAAACCAGTTCGTTTTGAGTTAGTTTTTCGACGTTTTTGTTGACTCCAAAGGAGTTGCCGAGTTCGTTCCCGCGATTTTCAACATCTTTTTCGCACCCCCGTTGCACAGGTTCCGCAGGTGTGGTGGCGTTTGGGCACAGTCCTCGGCGGACACCATCTCCTCCGAAGATCACGTCATACCCGCGAAAGCGGGAATCCATTGTGTTCCGCATCGAAAATGGACCTGCGCTCCCCCGCTTTCGCGGAGGACAAGTTTCGCGGGGGTGACGACAAGGGTGGTTTTCATTCGCTCGGGTGGGCGGCAAGCCCATGACAACTCGTCGGCAATCCTGACCCAGGAACTCAACACCCGACACCGGGCACCCGATACCTGGGACCTGACACCTGGAACGTGATGGCAGGGTTCTCCCTTGCAGCGGGTGGGTATCGAGGAAGAGGAAATCCTCAAAGTGCAGGACTTTCACACAAATAGAATATCACATATAAGTAACCGTGTCAAGTAACCAACGTGTCAATATCCCCGTCGTACAAATTGAGATTACGGGCATGTTCAGGTTCTACGCTCAAGGCGTGGCCGGCGCAGAGCGCTAGCTCTGCGTTTCGCTGGAAGTTTCACGCGTCGATACCGCAGAGCTCCGCTCTGCACCAGCCGCGGTCAAAAGGCGAGACGACCTCGCCTGGCGCACACCCCACCTTCGAGGCTGGGACGTAGGTGCAACACAGGCCTTTGTTCTTTGATCCTCAGTGTCTCTGTGCCTCTGTGGTGCAGAGGGCTCGCTTGACGGGGAGGGGGTTAAGCCGTTATCATGGTAAGTTGGCTTTTCCTCGAAACTGCTCGCTGTGGGGCTCTGGGCGATGATCGAGCGGATTACGGTTCGCGGCGCGCGCCAGCACAACCTGAAAAACATCGACGTGGAGATTCCCCGCCTGGCCCTGACAGTGGTAACGGGTTTAAGCGGCTCGGGCAAATCCAGTCTGGCCTTTGACGTGATTTACGCCGAGGGGCAGCGCCGGTACGTCCAGACCCTTTCGGCCTACGCGCGGCAGTTCCTCGACCAGATGGAGCGGCCGGACGTGGACACGGTGGATGGCCTGAGCCCGGCCATCTCGATCGAGCAGAAAACCACCAGCCGCAGTCCCCGCTCGACCGTAGGGACGATCACGGAGATCTACGACTATCTTCGCCTGCTGTATGCCTCCATCGGCGAGCCGCATTGCCACCAGTGCGGCCGAGCCATCTCCCGCCAGACCACCGATCAGATCGTCTCCTCCATCATGGCTCAGCACCGGTTGGAAAGTGCGGGCGGAAACGGCGACGGGCAACGCATCATGATTCTGGCGCCCGTGGTGCGCGGGAGGAAAGGAGAGTTTCGCAAGCTCTTCGAGCAGCTTGCGCAACAAGGGTTCGTGCGGGTGCGGGTGGACAAGCAACTGCGCCAGATGGATGAAGAAATCCGGCTTGACCGGCGCCGCAACCACACCATTGAAGTGGTTGTGGACCGCCTGCTGCTGAAGGCGGGGATCGAAGCGCGGCTGGGTCAATCCATCGACACGGCGATGAAGCTGGCGAAGGGGATTGTGCAGATCGCCGTGGTGAACGGCGAGGAACAGCTCTATTCGCAGGAGTGGGCTTGCGTGGACTGCGGCATCAGCATCCCGTCGCTCGAGCCGCGTTCCTTTTCGTTCAACAGCAGCTACGGCGCCTGTCCTGCCTGCCGGGGCCTCGGCAGCCTGTACACATTCGACCCCGCCAAAGTCATCGCCGATTGGTCCAGGCCGCTGCTGGAGGGCGGGCTGGGGCCGGGCGCCGGTTCGACCGTCATTCAGCGCGGCCTTTTGCGCGCCGCCGAACACTACGGGTTCGATCTCAAGACCCCCTTCGAGGGCCTTCCGCTGAAATTCCAGAACCTGGTGCTTTACGGGCGCAACCCGGAGCAACCCAAAGCCTCTTCCGTCTTTCCGGGCGTGCTGCCGCTGCTGGACCGCTGGTACGGGGAAAGCACTTCCGAGAACTATCGAGAGTGGTACGGCCAGTACATGTCCGCAGTGCCCTGCCCGAAGTGCCACGGCAAGCGCTTGCGGCCGGAAAGCCTGGCCGTCACGTTGGTGAAGCTCTCGATTGCCGACCTCACGGCCCTGCCGGTGAGCCGGGCGCAAACTGTTTTAAGAGAACTGCACATGACGGAGCGCCAGGCGCTCATTGCGCGGCGCATTCTGAACGCCATCTTCGAGCGGCTCGAGTTCCTGGACGCGGTGGGGTTGGGCTACCTGAGCCTGGACCGCTCAGCCGCCACGCTCTCGAGCGGCGAGAGCCAGCGGATTCGACTGGCCACGCAGATCGGTTCGAAGCTGCGCGGCGTGCTGTATGTGCTCGACGAGCCGAGCATCGGCCTGCACCCGCGCGACAACCTGCGGCTGCTGGAAACCTTGGAGCGACTGCGCGACTTGCAGAATACGGTCCTGGTGGTCGAGCATGATGAGGAAACCATCCGGCGGGCGGATTACGTAGTCGATCTGGGACCCGGCGCCGGGAAGCAGGGGGGATTCGTGGTGGCTGCGGGGCGGCCCGCGCAAATCGAGGCCGCCAAGGATTCTCTGACCGGGCAATACCTTTCGGGCAAGCTGCGCATTCACGTTCCGGCACACCGACGCTCGCCCAACGGCAAGAGCCTCTCCGTGCTCGGCGCGCGCGCCAACAATTTGAAGAACCTCGACGTGCACTTTCCGCTGGGCCTGCTGACGGTGGTGACCGGGGTCTCAGGCTCCGGCAAGTCGACCCTGGTGAACGATATCCTCTACCACGCCATGGCCAAAAAGCTCTACCGGGCCGTTGCGGAACCGGGCGCGCACAAGGCCATCCAAGGCCTCGAGCACCTGGATAAAGTCACGGTGGTAGACCAGTCGCCCATCGGGCGCACGCCGCGCTCCAACCCCGCGACCTATACGGGGGTGTTCACTCCCATCCGGGAGCTATTTGCCATGCTGCCCGAATCCCGCGAGCGCGGCTATCGCGCCGGGCGGTTCAGCTTCAACGTCAAAGGCGGCCGGTGCGAGGCCTGCCAAGGGGAAGGCCTGCGGCGGATCGAGATGAATTTCCTCCCTGATGTCTTCGTGACCTGCGAGGTTTGCCGCGGGCGCAGGTATAATTCCGAGACCCTGGCGGTGAAATATAAGGGCCATTCCATCGCCGACCTGCTGGAAACGACGGTTCGGGATGCTTTGCCCATTCTCGAGAACATTCCGCAAATCAAGCTGCGTCTGCAAACCTTGCTGGACGTTGGGCTGGGTTACGTGCACCTGGGACAGCCGGCCACGACGCTATCCGGCGGCGAAGCCCAACGAATCAAGCTGGGACGAGAGTTGAGCCGCCGCCAGACGGGTCGAACTCTGTACATCCTCGATGAGCCGACGACCGGCCTGCACTTTGACGACGTCAAGCAGCTCCTCGAGGTTCTCAATCGCTTGACAGACCTTGGCAACACGGTCATCATCATCGAGCATAACCTGGACGTGGTGAAACAGGCTGACTGGGTCATCGATCTGGGCCCCGAGGGCGGCGACGAGGGCGGCAGGATCGTCGCCCAAGGCACGCCGGAAGAGGTGGCACGTGTGAAGAAGTCTTTTACCGGCCAGGCCCTTGCAGCCATGCTGAATAATGGCAGGCAGTAGCGCGGGTCGACCGCGGAGATCGTTCGCTGCGCTCAGGATGACAGAAGAGAAGTTGGGGAACGGGCGATGCCATGATCATCAAGCAGTTAGTCCATGAGAAGCGCGACGAGGTTCAGCGCGTTGCGGCTAAGCACGGAGCAACGAATGTCCGCCTGTTCGGCTCAGTGGCACGAGGGGAAGCCCGCGAAGACAGCGACGTCGATTTTCTCGTAGACGCCGGCCCCGTGACCAGTTCTTGGTTTCCTGCCGGCCTTGTGCTTGAGCTGGAAGCAATCCTGGGATGCAAAGTGGAGATTGTGACGGAGAGGGGCCTTAGCCCCTTTATCAAGGATCGCGTATTACAAGAGGCGCTTCCGTTGTGAAAGACGATTCTGTATATCTGAAACATATCCTCTTGTGCATCAAACGGATAGAAGAAGACACCCGTGATGGACATGACTTTTTCCTAGCCTCGCATCTTCACCAGGACGCTGTCCTCCGAAATCTGCAGACGCTGAGCGAATCGGCTCAGCACCTCTCTCCCGCCCTCCAGGCACAACACCCTGAAATCGAATGGAAGCGCATCGCAGCATTTCGGAATTTTCTAGTGCACGATTACCTGGGCATCGACATGGAGAGGATTTGGGAGATTGTTCATCGCGACGTTGAGGAGTTAAAGTTAGCGGTTGCCCACCTTTTGCATGCACTCGAAGGCAAAGTCTGAAAAGCGGTTCTCTAGGCGGGAGAATCGAGTGAAAATGACATGCTACGCGCAACGCCCGCTCAAGCTCGATAAGGTCAGCACCTACCCGCTTGCCTCGAGGTCAAGCAAAGTTACGGTTCAGGACTTCGCGCGAGTCCCACGGCAGGGAGCCGGCGTGCGCGCGTGGCTCGATTCCCTGCCCCACATTCTGGCTGCGGAAAGTTTGCGCGCCGTGGTGGCGGCCATTGAGCGGGCGCGGGCCAAGGGCAAACCAATCATCTGGGGGATCGGCGGGCACGTAGTGAAGTGCGGCCTCGCACCCATTCTGATCGACCTTATGCGGCGGGGCTATCTCACCGCCTTGGCGATGAATGGCGCGGCGATGATTCATGACTTCGAAATCGGCCTAGTGGGGGCCACTTCCGAAGACGTTCCGGCGGTGCTGGGCCGCGGGAAATTCGGCATGGCTGAGGAAACGGGCCGCTGGATCAATGAGACCATCGCGGCGGGCGACCGGGAGGACCTGGGCATCGGCGAAGCCGTCGGCCGTTTCCTGGCCCGGCGCCGGGAGGCGCGATTCCGCCGTTTCAGCCTGCTGGCGCAAGCTTACGCCCTGCGTGTTCCCGCAACCGTGCACGTCGCCGTGGGAACGGACATTACCCACAATCATCCCGCCGTCGATCCGCGGGCGATGGGGGCAGCCTCGCACCGCGATTTCCTGCTGCTCGCTTCGCTGGTTAAGAGTTTGGATCGCGGCGGCGTGTACCTGAACGTCGGCTCCGCCGTTTTGCTGCCTGAAGTTTTCTTGAAGTGTCTGAGCCTGGCCGCGAACCTCGGCCGCGCGCCACGGGGCATCACCACGGTGAACATGGATTTCATCCAGCACTACCGCCCCATGCAAAACGTGGTCTTGCGGCCGACGGCGGGAGCCGGAAAAGGTCAGGACCGCAGCCACGGCTACGCGCTGACAGGGCACCACGAGGTCATGGTGCCGTTGCTGGCGGCAGCGCTTAAGAGCAGTGATGAGTGACAAGTGACGAGTGACGAGCAAGAGACTATCAGCCGTCAGCTATCAGCTCTCAGCGGGAGAATCGCAGGTTTCTTTCCCTTGCTCTTCATAGTAGCTATAGCCTATCGTATGATCGATTAGATAGCCAGTCGGGAGGAGCGGAAGAGCGAGTCTCGGGAAGCTGTCAGCCATCAGCCAAGAGCGCGAACTACTCGTTTGCTGATAGCTGACGGCTGATAGCTGAGAGCTTTGAATGTAATGGACGAGCTAGAGCCACAGACGCCGCCTCAAGATGTGCCGGCGCCGCCGGAGGCGGTGGCCACGGAGGCGCCGGCTCCCCCACCGACGGCGTGGAGGCTGCGGGACCTGTTTCTCTTCCTGGCCTTTGTGCCCTTTGGTTTTCTGGTTGCGAATATCCTTGCCGGCTTAGGCTATGCGCTGATTCTGCCTGCCTTGCACCGGCACTTGACTAGTGAAAAACTCGCCACGGACCCTTTCTTCCTGCTGTCGTTGCAAACCGTCTTCTACGGGCTGTTGCTCGCCTTCGTCTACGGTCTCATCGCGGTAGGCCACGCACAGCCTTTCTGGGCGATGCTGCGCTGGCGGCGCATCACCGCCGGACGAGTGCTTGCCTGCCTCGCAGGTGGAGCGTTTCTGACCCTCGCCATCGCTTTGCTTCCTGCCATTCTGCCGGATACAAATCAATTCCCCTTGGAGAACATGTTCAATTCCAGAGCGGCGGCCTATGCCATAGGAGTGTTTGCAATTGTCGTCGCTCCGTTCATGGAAGAACTGGTGTTCCGTGGCGTACTCTTCGGCATCTTCGAGTCGCAAGTGGGCCTCCGCTTCGCCATCGTGACCACTGCGATCCTGTTCGGGGGATTGCACGTGCCGGAGTACTGGGGGGCCTGGAATCACATGCTGCTGATTTTCTTCGTGGGGCTGGTGTTTTCGCTGGCGCGCGGCAGGAGCGGTTCGCTGGCTCCCAGCGTTTTCCTTCACGTGGGATATAACGGCAGCATGATGATTGCGCTTTTCTTATCCACGCAGCACTTTCGAAACCTCAGTGGCTAGAGGCTTACGGTTCCCCGCGCCGCTTGACATCGATCTGAAGGCGCTTGATTTTTTGATTGAGGGTGGACAGGGGGATCTTGAAGTGTTCGGCGGCGTCGGTCTGGCTGTAGTTGGTGCGAGCCAGCATATCGAGAATCACGGTGCGCTCCTTGGCTTCCATGATCTCGAAGAGCGAGCGCCCGGCGATGTCCTCGGAGGCGTTGCCGGCTGCGCCTTGCGAGCCGTTTTGAAAAAGCTGTTCAGGCAGAATATCGGGCCCCAGGACAGGTCCGGCGGCAAGAACCACGGCTCGCTCGACCGCGTTTTCGAGTTCGCGCACATTGCCCGGCCAGTCATAGTCCATTACGGCCTTCATCGCTGCCGGAGCGAACTGGAGGCCCGGCCGGCTATTCTCCTCGCCGAATTTCCGCAAGAAGTGCTCGGCAAGGTGAGGAATATCCTCCTTGCGATCGCGCAAAGGGGGAAGGCAGATGTTAATGACGTTCAAACGATAAAAGAGGTCTTCCCGGAAGTGCCCGTTCACAACCAGCTTACGCAGGTCAGCGTTAGTGGCCGCGAGAATGCGCACATCCACCTTGATGGTTTCCGTCCCGCCCAATCGCATGAATTCTCGTTCCTGGATCACCCGAAGCAGTTTGGACTGAGTTTCGACCCCCACCGTGCCGATTTCATCAAAGAAGATGGTTCCCTGGTCCGCTACTTCGAACAATCCTCGTTTCGTCGCAATGGCGGAGGTAAAGGCCCCTTTCACGTGGCCAAACAGAGTGCTCTCGAGAAGGTCAACGGGCATGGAGCCGGTGTTGACAGGGACAAAGGAGTGGTCTGCGCGCGGGCTCATGGCGTGGATAGTCTTCGCCACCAACTCTTTGCCTGTGCCGCTCTCGCCGTTGATCAGAATCGTGGCGCGACTAGCGGCAACCTGGGTGATGAGGTCCATGACCTTCTGCATCTTGTCGCTTTTGCCGACAAGATTGGGCAGAGAGAAACGTTTGAGCGCCCGCCGCAGTTGGAGGTTCTCAGCCTGGAGGCGTGACTTGTCCAGAAGGTTGCGGACCTCGAGAAGCAACTTGTCGTTGTCCCAAGGTTTGGTGATGTAGCTCTCAGCCCCTTCTTTCGAGGCTTGGAAGGCCATCTGGCTGGAATCGTAGGCGGTGATCATGATCACGCCGACTTCCGGCGCTTCATGTTTTATAACTTTCAGCAGATCCAGGCCATTACGGTCCGGAAGATTAATATCCAGCAGGACCAAGTCGAAGATTCCGCCTTCGATCTTCTTGAGGCCTTCTTCCGCGGTAGAAGCTGAATCCGCCGAATAACCCTCCATGCGAAGTAACTCCAGAATGCTTTCGCGGATTTCCTGCTCATCGTCAATGATAAGAACGGAGCCCCTAGGCAACATTTACGGCTTTCCTCTCAACCGGCAACTCGACGCGGAAGGAACTACCGCGTCCCACCGTACTCTGCACCTCAATCTTTCCCAGATGTTCACGAATGATTCCGTAGGTAACCGCAAGGCCTAAGCCGGTTCCGCGGCTGGTCGACTTGGTGGTAAAGAAGGGATCGAAGATCTTGTTCAAATGCTCGGGAGCAATTCCCGCGCCGTTATCCGAAACCTCCACGCGCACGAAAGAGTCTTCGCAATCGGTGGTGGCGATCGTCAGTTCGCCGCCTCGCGGCATGGCGTCGCAGGCATTCATAATCAGATTCATGAAAACCTGCTGAAGTTTTCCGGAGTTGGCGTAGATCAAAGGCAAGGCCTGGGACAATTGCGCGTTCACCGCGATTTTAGAGGCGTGTAACATCGGCTCAAGCAGCGATAAGGTCTCGCGAACCAACTTGTTCAAATCCAGTTCGGAATACTCACTGCCGCTGACCCGCGAGAACTTCAACAGATGGTTCACAATCTCGGAAGCGCGAAACGCCTGCTTAACGATCTTGTCGAGAGTACGGGAGAGGGGATCATCCGGCGGCATCTGGCGAATGGCCAGTTGAGCCTGCGAGGTGATGACCGCCAAAGGCGTGTTCACTTCGTGAGCCACGCCGGCCGCCAGCAGGCCTATGGAGGAGAGCTTCTCGGCCTGAATCAACTGGTCCTCAAGATTGACCCGCTCGGTCAGGTCGTTGAAAATCAGCAGGCGGCCGAGCACGTGGCCGTCCTTTCCAACCAGTGGGACCGCCGAGAGGTTCACAATCAAAGTCTGCCCGCCCGGGGTATTCAAACGAAACTTATACAAGCTCAGGACGCTCTGCGCGTCCGAGGCCTGGGGCAATTCGGCCAAAAGTTCAGGCGGGAAAATGGCCTGAAGTGACTTCCCCACCACATCGTTGCGCGCCAGGCCGTAGAGTTTCTCCATGGCGGAATTGCACGATCCTACTTTCCCTTCCAGGTCGCAGGCGAGAACGCCGGCATTGATTGATTCAATGATATTCTGGCTGAAATCCGTAAGCGCCTGGTATTCGAGAGCCCGCCTCTCCAGCGATTCGTAAAGCTGAGCATTCTCAAGCGCCACGGAAACGTATCCCGTGAGGGTCTGGAGAAGATCAATGTCTTCACTCGAGAGGAAATTCCCATCGCGAGTTTTTCCCAAACCCAGGTAACCCAAGGTGCGCTCTTTCACTTTGAACGGCAAATAATAGTGCAGGTCGAGCTGCTCGATCGTCTTCTGCTGCGGGGGAGCGAAGCCGAACGGACGTCTGACACTGTCAAAGAAGAGATACTCTTTGCCCTCCTGGCGGCGAGCGGGGTCGAGAAAACTGGTGTCGAGCCCCTTCGAGTAGCTCACGCCGCGCGACTTGACCAGGCGGAATTGGTCAGATTCCGTGGCCCAGAAGACGGCGAGACGGTCAACCCCAAGGGTTTCGACCAGTTGCACAGTGACCTTTTCCAGAAGCCGATCCACGTGCAACTCCGAACTGAGTTCGCGAGCAAATTCCAGGAGAGTGCGCCGATAATCATAACGCTCGCGGTTAAAGAACCGATCCAGCCGCACCTGAATCCAGTTCACCATGGGCTGGAAAACCAACGCGGTGACAATGACAGCGAGCACCCACCCGCCTCGGCTGGTGATGGGGATCGAGGAGCGGAAATAATCCGCAAACAACCCAATTGCGCCGAAATAGGCGGCCACAATGGTGGCCGTGGCCAAAGTGTAAGCCATGCCGCGGCGGAAAATGACATCCACGTCCATCAGGCGATATCGCACGATCGCGTAGCCAAAAGTGACGGGGAGGAAAACCAGCGAAAGGGCCGAGAGGTTCATCCAGGCGTTGGGAATGAATCCCAGGAAATAGGGAATCGCATAACAGGCCGCGAAAGGAACGATCGCAAGCCAAGTCCCGCGCGTCACCCATTTCAACTGCTGCTTCAGAAGAGGCACCCGGGCCCGCACGTAGGAGCGATGCAGCACCACGGCTCCCAACAGAAAGTAAACGGCCAGATAAACAAATTCGACGCGGTCGAGAAACCATCGAACATGCAGCAACGGCATCGGGAAAACCATTAACTCCATCGCCACCAGTACGTGAACGGCCAACAGAGTCGCCCCCGGCATGTAGAGGCAAGGGATCACGTAACGGCGTCCGCGCAACACGGTGTTTTGCTCGGGAAAGCCAAGGCAGAAGTGCAGGAAAAGCGCGGGTTGAAGGAGTAAGGCCACGACTTGCAGCCAATAGACCGCCCAATCGAACAGGTTGAGTTTCCCGGTGTAGGAGAATGTGTAAAGTATGAAGGACGCCAGGCAAAAAATGTAAAAATGCAGCGCTTTGGGCGCCGTCCAACGCCGGAAGAGAATATAGGTGCCGACCACGAGGTAGATCAAACCCACGAGGCTGAGATAGTATCGAACTGACGCGGCGGCCTTCTGGGGAACAAGTACCAGGGCGGTCTGAAACTTCTCGCCATTCCTATTCAAGACATAGGTGGCTTGGGACCACACTTCGTCGGCAAAGATCTGGCGGCTGGCGTCGGCGGCGGTGTGGATGGTTTTCTTATCGATCGAGTCCAGGAGATCGCCTTCCCGGATTCCCGCACGGTCGCCTGGCCCATCGGGAGTAACGATCCAGGCTCTCACCCCGTTGACAGAGTCGAGCCAGGAAACTCCGTCGTCCGGCAGCCGATAGTGCACCCGCTGCTGAAGATTGATAACCGCGAAGGCAATCAGCGTCATGCTGAGGATGGCCAGCGAAAGGGAGGTGAACCGATATGGCGGGGCTTTGGTCATCTGAGCGGTGAAACGCTGAACCGACACTACTCCCGGGACTACCATTTCAAGCTGAGAGCAATTCAGATTCCAGTAACCAGAGCTCAAACATGCAAATAAGTTACACGTTATCAGTCGGGTACGAAACGAACAACGTGGAAGCCGGGTTTGCTACAAAATTCGGGATATGGGTTCCGCTTTTCTGTAGCACCCCCAGAACGGGTATTTCCCCGTTGGCTTCGGATGAGCCCCGGATTCGTCAGGAGCGGCAGGCCACTCTCAATGGAATTTAGAATTCTACAGAGAGGCCCCCGCGGATGGACTTATAAGCTGAGCCGAGCAGCAGTGGGGATTCTCCGCATTGGGCCACAGATGCGTATCCCTGGCCCAGGAGGTTTCGGAAATCCGCGACTGCTTCGATGTGGGCGGGGAGGAATGCAAGGGCAGGAAGGGGTTGGCGGATCTGGACATCCAGGTAGGGCTGGAGTTGCATATCGGCCTGGCCCTGAGGATCCACCATGGTCACACGCCCGCTCTGAACCCATTCGTAGGACGTCACCAGTCGAGTATGAGTAACGGGCATTCGGGCGGACACTCGTGCAGCCAGAGAAGGGCTGCGCGCAGGCTTGAGAGCGCCTTGCAAGTCCCCCACTGGGCCAGGACGAGTAACTCCGCGCACATCCAGGGAATCGCCCACAAAATACGCGACGAGAGTGTCAACGTGATTGCCGAGGCGCTGCGCGTAAGCCACTCGGTACCCCGACGAGCGGTAATCACCCATATTCACGAAGACTCCGCCCGCGGCCGTATTAGGCAGGTAATTCCCTGCCAGCACGCCCAGAACCGCATCATGAGCCGGGCTCCAAACGGCTGCGTTCTTGGTCCCATCGTGGTAGGCGGCAATTTGCAGGCGTGCGGAACCCTTGACCCGGTGGCTCAGGGAAACCTCCGAATGCTGAAGCTGCTCGAACTCCGGTTGGTAGCCTCGCAACGTGAGCACGGGAAAAGCATTGAGCGCGTTCACCCGCTCGATCAGAGCGTCGGAATCGTCGTACGGTTCCCTGCCCACTTGTAAGGCAAGATCGGTGGAGTGCGAAACGTGGTAGGCGAGCCTCATGCGCGGCTGGGCAATCACCAGATTGCTAACCGCCTCCAGGAAATCAATATCCATGCCCGCAGTCAAGGTCAGGTGCGGGTCGAGGGCGCAGGTTTGGGTGTAGCTCGCCACCAGTCCACGCGCCTCGTAGTCGGAAAGCGGCCCCGCGCCAACGGGAGCGGCCAAGCCGCTGGTGTAACCCAACTGGTGTATAACCAGGGAAACTTCCTCTGCGTCACGCGAAATCAACCCTTTCCGATAAACCGCGCCTTCCGAGGAAGTCATGGACCCGTCGGCAGCAAGCGAACCGACCGTCATCAAGTCGGAGTCCGGTGAGAGATGGCGAACGTAGGCGAAAACAGTGTCCATTCCTTGGTCGCTCGCCGTGGGATCCAGGCCGGAAGGTCCCGGCACCACGCCGATCAAACGCCGATCGGCGGGCACCGGAGAACTGGGATCCGTAGTCGCCGGGGTATCTTGATGATAACGAAGAATCGGCCGTGTAGCGGCGGAGGTCCTCAGGACCCATTTCCAATCGTCGCCCAAAGGAGTTGTGTCTTTGTCCGGCACCTGAAAGCGCAAGGGGGCGAAGGCATCGGCCAGAACAAATTTCAAAGTCGAAGTCTGCCCCGCTTCGACCTTGACCCCGTTCTTATGAGCGGGAATCCGGGTTGGGGAAACGATCTGTAGGGAATACCAGCCGGGGATGAGATTTCCAACGGAGAACTTGCCTTTGGCGTCGGTGATGACTCGCTCCACCTGATCGCCGGTGCCGGCAGTAGCCGTCAACAATGGACCCACAATCATGACCGTGGCGCCCATCAGCGGGTTGCCATGGTCGTCGGAGACGATGCCCGCCAGACGCCCATAATTCAAGGCCAGAGTCGCGACCGGACCAATCAAGGCAGAAATCAGGCCCCCAGCCAGAAGGATGGCTGAAAGCCTAATTCCAGGTTTGGAATCCTTCATGTTTATCGTCCCGATCCCGTATCACCGGCTTTCAGGATGGCGTGGAGGAAGCCGACCTGAAGGCCGGAACTGATGGAAATCGTGCACGACCTGAGCGGCCAAGGGAACTTGGCCGTACCTACTGTACCTCAAAACTGTCAGAAGGTGAAATAGTTTGATTCTTTACGTTGTCTTTGACTTTGATCTGTACAGTATATTTGCCCGGTTGCAGCGACCTCAAGGGCATTTGCTTTTCCAAGGTGAACTGCTGGGAAGCCTCCTTGAGCTTGCCCGGGTCCTCAGCCTGTTGTAGAAGGGGTTTCCCGTCCTTCAGCAGTTCGTATTCTACGTCCAACGAGGGTTTGTGAGTCTTGGCGTCCTGCCCCAGGTTATAAACCTGCATATAGATGCAGAGGTTCTGGTCGCGCGAGAAAGTCCGCGTGACGCTGGGTCGAACCTTTGTTCCCCCGATCACGAAGGGACCGGTACCGACCTGACTGGTGGGCAGAGGCTGGAGGAGGTCAGCCAGAATCAAAGTACTGTTCGACAGCTTGTCATCCTCAAAATGCGGCACCACCACGCCGATCTCCATCGACCCCATGTGTCCGCTCTGGTCGTCCTTCATAACCAGGCTCAGTTTGTAACGGCCAGGGTGCAAGGGCACCGCATATTGATAGACGGCCTTGCGTGACAAGGATTGCTGAAATTCATGTTCCGGAACATCCAGGACCATGCTCTTCTCGTGGGTGTCCACATTTCGCCCGCCCAGGCTGGTCAGTTGGCTGTAAATGTCCAGCACGCTGTGCATCACCCCATCTTTGTTCTGGAACTGCAGGTCGCGATAAGCAATTTGAATTGTAACGGGAGTGAGCACGCTCTCGTCAGTCACTCGGAGAAAATCCGTACGAACATCGAAGGGCAGAATCGATCCGGAAATCTTCGAGGTCACGACGGCTTTCATGTCCTTAAACTTGACTTCGGGGGGCTGGAATATCTTCGCGTAGAGGTCCAGACGTGTGAATTCCTCCATGCTCTCGGGCTCCGCCCCCATGGGCGTGCCGGTCGTCATCCCGTCGGTGCGCGTAAAGCGGGACGCCTTGCTCGCCATGCCCATAGCTTCCATGTCGGTCAGTCCGGCGTTGGGGACATGGAGCAAAGCATCCTTCTCGCCGGGATCCATGGTGAGGTGAAATTCTCCCGTCATGGTCGGATCCACGAATTCAAGAATGATGTTGGTTCCGATGCCGTCAATATAGCGATAACGCCACTGCTCAAATGGATAGGTCGAGGTCTCGCCGCCACCTTCTTCCGGGGGACGCATGTAGGTACCGCCGCTGTCGTGGTCATCGATCTCGTCCGGCGGGCCATACATGATATAGATTCGGCCGCGATCCGTCTTCCAACCGGGGATACCCGAGGCATAATGTTCGTTTGAGTAGGCAATGCGCCGGTAGTATTCCTCTTTAAACTCGTTCTCGAGGTTGCCAGGATTGGGATTGCGCCGCTCCCAGAACCCCTCAATGAATTGTTCCCTTTCATCGTCTGTGGTCAGCTTTTTGAATGCCGCTTTTTCCTCGTTGGTAATAATGTAAGGGACTTCTTCTTCGATCCACTTCTTATAAGGCGTCTCCATTTCTTTCTGGATTGCCTTCTGGCGCTTTTTTTCCGCCTTGCTCAACTTGCTGTCGTTTCCTTGGTCTTGCGGAGCTGCCCTCAAGGCGGGAGAAATCAACCCTCCCAGCAGCAATGCAGAGAAAAGCACCCACAACCAACCCTGCCACTCGCGGTGGCTTATCAAATCAACCCGTTTAGACACCAACGGCTCTCCTTTCCAACCAGAGACAGTGCCGATTGTATTTGTTGAAGTACGAAAAGTCAAGGTCTGCAACCCCCCTTGACGGACACTTGTTCCTGCTAATCGACGGACTCGTTGTTTGATGCATAGCAAACCCCGAAGGTGGCCTGACTACCTTAAGGGAAATGCGGACGACTCAACGCCTGCAGCATAGGTGTAGAAATGTCAACCGCCTGTCATCCTGAGCGAAGCGAAGGACCTCCGCAGTTTCCTGCGGCACCAACGACTTGCGAAGAACTGCAGAGATCCTTCGCTCCGCTCAGGATGACATGTTTCGACTTCCGTTCCGGCTTCTCGCGCCGCGGACAAACCTCATCGTACACACCTCTTGTCTCAGCATACTTAGCACAATTATGGCCGGGCGGGTCGTTCGTCGGCCACTTGGCGGCCCGTGGGGTAGGGCTACAACGCTGCGACATTAAGACTGCCGGGTTCTTCTCAGATTTACCTTTCATGTGCCTACCGGGTAGAGTTAAAATGAGAAACTTTGGAGAAACTTTTGGTGTCAGGATTCCGTAGTATGGTTAGAAGCCGCTAACACGGCCATTGGGCACTGTCGTCGGCCCCAACCGGCTGCGGGGGCCAGAGTCGACCAATGGCCCGGTAGAGCGGGGGAGACCAACAAGATGTCTGCACGCACAATCGAAGAAAAGGGGAAGGCAACTGTGGCCCAAGTAACTGACCTGCAGGTGGGGAGTACAACTTCTCCTGCGACCGTAAGGCCGACCGGCATGGTTGTTTCCGGACCGGACAGCGCAAAGGGGAAGAAGTCAAAAAAGAAGAAGATGATTTTTGCCCTCTTGGGAGCAGTCGTTCTGGTCGCGCTGGTGATCGGCGGGATCGTTTGGAGCAAGGGTGGAACAGTCACGGTTCAGACTACCAAGGTCGCGCGGCAGGATGCATTATCGGCTATCGTGACGGCCTCGGGAGAGATCAAGCCGCCCACCGCGGACCTCGCCAACGTGAACGCGAGCTCGATGGGTAAGATAACCGAGATTTACATTAAGGAAGGCGACACGGTTAAGAAGGGCCAGCTCCTTCTGAAGACGGAGGCAATCCAGGCGGATGCCGATGTAAACGCCCAAAAGGCGACCGTGGACAGCGCCAAGGCAGACGTAGAACAGTTCGCGTCGCAGGTGCAGGCGCAGCAGGCAGCTCTGAATACTGCGCAAGCCAACGTGCAAACCGCCCAGGCAAATCTTGTCCGCGCCCAGCAGGAATTCAAGCGCGGTGAGGATTTGCTGCGCGATAAGCTGATTGCCCAAAATGAGTACGATACGCGCCTGAACAATGTTAAGGTGGCGCAGGCCACGCTTGAGGCGGACCAGGCGGCGATCGGCCAGTCCAAAGCCCAGCTTGAAGTGGCCAAGTTTAATCTGGACAGCTCGCGTGCCAAGGTAGCCATGCAGGAGGCTAACTTGGTCAGGACCGTGGATGTCGCCAACAAGACCGTTTATACTTCGCCCCTCGACGGCATCGTGACCTCTTTGCCCGTTCACATCGGCGAGAATGTGGTGCCGGGAGTTCAAAACACAGTGGGGAGTTTGCTCTATCAGATTTCCGATCTGGCGGTGATTACGGCGGAAGTCAAAGTCGATGAGACGGACATCGTCAACGTGAAACTCGGGCAGCCTGCCGAGGTGACAATTGACGCCGTTCCGAACAAGACGTTCAAAGGCAAGGTCACGGAGATCGGCCAGAGCGCCATTGGGCGGACCTCCGGGGCCACCTCCGGAACGAACACCACCTCAACGACCGAGGAAGCGAAGGACTTCAAAGTTGTCGTGACTTTGGATAACCCCCCGCCGGGAATGCGCCCCGGGCTTTCTTCAACCGCTAAAATCACCACCGCGACTCGCCAGAACGCTGTGACTATCCCCATCCAGGCGCTCACGGTCCGGACGCGGCGGCAACTGGAAGAAGAAGAACAGACCGGCAAGGGAGGAAAAGGCAAGGTGGTGCAGGCCGCCGCAACCACGCCCACGGCAGCCGCGAAGGAAAAAGAGAAGGAAGAAGTGCAGGGGGTGTTTCTGCTGAAAGACGGTCGGGCGTTGTTCACACCGGTTGAAACCGGCATTATGGGCCAATCGGATGTCGAAGTGGTCAAGGGCGTGCAGGCCAACGACCAGATCATTTCCGGTCCTTTCAGCGTACTTCGCACACTCAAGAACCACACTAAGGTGAAGGTGGACAATAGCGTCCTGAACACACCCGCCGCCACTTCTTAGCACGGAGCAAGCGCGGCCCTATGGCCGCCCGCGGACGATTACAAGGGTTGCCCCGGCAAGCGGGGTGGGAGCGGAAAGGAAACACGCAAAGCGATGGGAACACAAGTGGCAGCGTCTGCGACTCGGGAAGCCCTGGCCCCGCCCGCGGGGGTCATGATCAAGACGGAAGACCTCTGGAAAACCTATGACATGGGCGAGGCCATCGCGGTGCATGCGCTCAGCGGAGTCACGTTCGAAATCGAACGGGGCGAGTATGTGGCCATCATGGGACCGTCGGGCTCTGGCAAGTCCACCTTGATGAATCTGATCGGCTGCCTGGACACACCGACCAGCGGCCGATATTGGTTG
>Ga0181532_10000665_pt1 | contig 34527 bp, 22 predicted proteins | sample PEATcosm2014_Bin_33_FD_119768 | JGI IMG/M metagenome (GOLD analysis project Ga0181532, IMG submission 119768) | Peatland microbial communities from MTU Mesocosm Facility, Houghton, MI, USA - PEATcosm2014_Bin11_30_metaG | ecosystem: Environmental > Terrestrial > Soil > Wetlands > Peat | place...
ATGCGCCGAGGTCGCACAAGCGGGCCCAATTCGGCGGGCTGCTGCATAAAATGAAAGTCTGGGCTGCCTTGCCCTGAGCTGGGGTCGGGGCAGAATCGCGCGCATCGAGGCTCCCATCGATTTCGATGGCCTCCCACTTGAGCAACCGATCCAACGCGTAGCCTAGGATCGCTGCTTTAAGGCATCGAACCGACTGAATTGTGATGCGGCGCTTGCTCTTGAAAAGAAGGTTGCGGGGGCTAGGCGATGAGCGAGGTGCGAATGGGCCTAGGTTGTGGGACGCGAAGTAACCTGAAGCCGCCGCGGTAGCATTTTCTTTACGAACCTGTCCGATCTTTTTGTCTGCATCGCTAGTTGGAAAGCCTCCCTCTTGACTATCGCTTAGCCCAGCCCACCTGTTTCCAAAACATTCTAAAGCGATTGTGCACCGGCCTTACGACACAGCACGATCATCTTCTGTGCGCGCACACAGGGTCACTGCAATCGGCATGGCGGGGGTGAGGACATCATGGGGTAGGACCGTTGCGAGTGGACGAGCATTCCTAATTTCTTCCGTGGTGGGCGGCGTAAGCTCAGTGATGTAGTCGTTCCCCATGTCCTCATTTGAGGCACCTCGGAACCTTCCGTGCGAGCCGATGGTTTGGCGAGCACGCCGATCACATCTCTTGGCGAACACGCAACCCGCGGAGATTTCTCCAAATGGATTGGGAATATATTCCACGACAACCGCTTGGCATCGGACGTTCGGAAAAACGAACAGCGATATCGGCTCGGTCATCTGGACGACGTACGGCAATCGATGGCGACACTAATTCAGGAGCGCTACGGACTCTCCCGGTGAGGAACTGGGCTGATCCGCCACTATCAGCCCTTGGCCCAAAGTTGGTGTCAAATTTGGTGTCAAAACCGGCTATTTTTCCGGTTTTTTCCGGCCCAGTCGATTTTTTAACCCTTTGCCGTCATGAACTTACACTTTCTGCAGTTCCATGGCATGGAAGAGGTCGTCGGTTCGATCCCGACCAGGTCCGCCATTTTCAACTACTTGCAGATACTCCGCTTTTCGGCTTGGTGTCATTTGGTGTCACTAGACCACAAACACTTCCGTTTTCATTGAAGACACCAGGCGCGATCCCGACCAGGTCCACCATCTTTTCAACTACTTGCAGATAGCCCGATTTCCAGTCTGGTGGTATCTGGCTTCAAAATGCTGCGACCGCTTCTGTTGCATGGAAGAGGTCGTTGGCGATCCCGATAAGCAAAGCCGAGAACCTCGTGGCCGAACAACTGATTCAGAATCAGTTGTTCGATCGGGGAGTCTTGCTGCGGACTACCTGAGAAGCCCGCGCATCTTTGAAAATCCGCTGACCGCGAATCTGCTTGGACAGCGAACACCTACATCCCCTGTGAGCCGGGAGCAAGCTCTCGCATTTCTCAAATTAAGAGGGACGCGCGTTCGAGATGTGGAAGCAAATGATGCAGGCTAGTGAGGAGTTTATTGCGCGCAGCTTATTGAGGCAGTGCATCAGCCCCGAAAGGGCACAGCCGATGGTGTCTCGGTCATCACTCTGAGGACGTGACTGACCATCACGCCGACACTCTGTGGAAATAAAGCCTCGTTGTCCTAAGCACAATCGTCCAGTTGGTACATGTCGTCCACCAGCAACCGCGATTCGTGCCTTCATTCCTTCTGGAGTAGTCTCATGCGGACTTCTTGAATGCCTCCTGGGACGTTTGCGCCCCGATTGCGAGCACGACTCGCCCGTTCACCATTCCAGTCTTGAGGCGCTGGAAAACATCGTTGATCGATTCGAGCGGCTTCGTCTCGATGATTGCCTTCACCTTGCCTTCAGCGGCAAAGCTCAAAGCCTCTTCCAAATCGAGCCGCGTGCCTACAATCGAGCCCCGGATGGTATAGCCGTTCAGCACTAGATCGAAAATCGAGACCGGGACTTCTCCCGGAGGCAGACCGTTGAGCACACAGGTGCCGCCGCGGCGCAGCATGCCGATCGCCTGCTTGAAGGCTATCGTCGACACAGCCGTTACCAGAACAGCTGGGAATTGCAACAGGTTGGCTTGCGGCCTGCCGACCGGAATAAAGCCGAGCAGTCCTTGGGGGCAGACTTCTCCGGAGACACCGAGAGGCATGGCAGCGGACAGAATGACATCCACACTGGTGGTTGGTATCGAACCGAAATGAGGATGCACTGATCCAAACGATCTGTCTTTCTTGAAGACGGTCGGGTAGGCTTGATGACCGAGGTGGTAAACCATGAGGCCCGACGAGAGCGGACGTCTCGTAATTCTCAGCGGCCCGTCTTGCGTCGGGAAGAGTCCGCTCTACAAGTCCCTGGGCAAGCTCTATCCTGAGCTGAGCAACCAGTTCCACAGGCTAGTGCTGGTCAACAGCCGCGACCCACGTCCTGGCGAAATCGACGGCGTGGACTATCATTTTCGGACGCGAGCTCAAGTCGAAGGGTTAAGAGTGGATCGTCGCTACGCCGTACTGGAGGCGCGCACCGACCTGCAGGCGCTCGATGTCGAAGAACTCGACTCTCTGCTCCGGCGCGGTAATGCTTTCTTTGAGGGAAATCCCTATGTGGCTCGGACACTGCAGACCCATCCTCACCTTGCGAACCTAAATCGCCTGAGTATTTTTCTTTCGCCGCTTTCGAAAGAAGAGATCACATACTTAAAGACGCCGGAGCGCAACGTATCGCTGGAGGGACTGCTCACCGATATTATGCGGCGCAAGCTTCTGCGGCGGACTCGCCGGCAAAAAGGAGAGCTATCGGCACCGGACATGGAAAACGTGGAGATCCGCGCCTCGAGTGCCTACCGCGAACTGCAAGAGGCTTGGAATTTCCAATATGTGATCGCGAATCACGACGGCGAGGACTCCGAGAACTGGGAAGCGTTTTACTACCCGATTGGCGATGCCCGCAAAGCGCTTGACGCTTTCGTTGGCTTGCTGCAGGGCATGGATCCGCCCGGCGTGGAGAAGTGGGAAAAAGACCTCTTGTGAGGCCCACCTCAGAGCCATATCTCGCAATCCTCGTGAGGCTGATTTCACCAGTCAACCCGTTGTTGCGGCTACCTGCCTACTATCTCCTCAGTCATTTCTCTCACGATCTGGGCACCGGCTTGGCCCGCATCCTGTTTGAATAGAGCTACGCGCTCATCGTGGCACCTCAGCGAAGGGCTTCCCTTAAAAGGGTGCTCTTTGCCGACGAGTTTGCATGTTTCACCCGGTTTAGCGCCACACTTCGGACATCGCACCATCAGGCATTTCCTGTTTTGTGGCATGCGGACATTTTCCCACGACTTGCCAAATTGGAGTAAATCCTCCGGACTGCACAACTCCAACGGTCAGCGCCGGGATTGTGTCCTCCCTTCTCGAATCCCGCGATAATTACAGGATCGTATTTGCCATGACGAGCATTAAGTTGAAAACTCGCGTCGGGATTTTAGCAGCGGTGCCAATAGGCAGACTCGTCGGGGAAGGCTGAAGAGATGGTTAGCCACAAAATTAACGGCAGGTGAAAAACGAAAGCGTCCGATGTCCCGATGGGTCATGGGACGCTTCTGACGAACAGCCCTCCCCCGAAGACTGTTCAACTTAGGATCTACCGGCAAAGACCCGTTTCGGGTGTGGAATAATCACACGCCGCCCACAGTTGCCGCATGTGTAAACTACCGGGACGAACTGGTCGTTCTGGACCGGGGCGGCAGCCAGATCACCGGATTGTTTCATCTCAGGCAAGTTCATCAGATCAAATCTCTGTAACGCTCCAAAGCCACGCGAACCAGTTGGCTCCGTGTGCGCACTTCCGTCTTGCCAAACAGTTGCTGCAGCGTGTTCTTGACCGCGCTCTCCGAAATATTCATGCGTGACGCAATTTCTTTATTCGATGAGCCTTGAACAACCAACCGGAGTACGTCCATCTCCCTGCTATTGAGAGAGGGCCGCTCCTTCTGATCCAGATGGGCCGAACTCGTTTCCGCCGGCACGGTCTGTTCCTCACTGACGTCAGCGATGATAGCTGCCAGCTTCGGCGTCGTTCCTTCCTTGTAGCTGGAGAACCAAACCTCGGCGAGAAAAGACTCTCCATTACCCCGATGCCCGCGGCACTGCATCGTCGCCCGGAACTGGGGTCCCTCTTCGGGGCGCAGCGCGCGATGTAGTTCGGGCAAGAACGCCGCGATGGGTTCCCCGATCAGACGTCCATCGCGGGGAGCCAGCAATTCGGTCGCGGCATGGTTGGCCAGTTCAATTAAGCCCCCTTCGTTGATCGTAAGAATAGCCGCCGGACTGGTCTCCACCAGTATGCGCGTTCGTTCTTGCGCTTCCTGGCTCAAATGCTGGTTGCGCAGCACTTCGGAAGTCAGTAATCCGCAGCCGCAGAGAGCCAGGGCTTCGAATCCAAGCCGGATATTCGCGTCGGCCGGGTCGAGATTGCTGAAACGTTCACTTAGCAATGCGCATGAAAGTCCAAACAAAACAATAGCCCAACGCGGCAGAAATCCAGCGGCCAGCATGATGGGAAACAAATACAAGAAGCCCAGGGAGAAGTAAGGCTTCGTCCACCAATCGACTGTTGCTATCGCCACGACAAGGATCGCACTGGCCAGCAGAACACCGGTCCGGTTCCGGCGATCCCAAATTATCTCCAAGTGAGGCATAGATTTAGTCGCACATCCCTTATCTCACGCAAGCTCCTGTGCGAGGAATCTAATCAAACGATTTATCCATAAGATTGGGCTGCCAAATCGGATTCCCTCACTCCGTCGACCCAATCAAACGATTGGCTGGGGCAATTCTCGCGATAGGGATCGAAATACTATTCGCACTGGCTTTTTTAGTGTCTCCCCTAAACCGAATACTTCCCATACAAAGGACTTCACGGTCCATCTTTTGCTTTCACGGAGGATAGGCGTAGTCCGTGAAGCTGTGAATCAAACTGAGACGTAGGGCCGGACGCTGGAGCAACTCCTTGAATTATGAAGCATGGAACGGCTACGTCTTGATGGCAATTGGTCTGTTCGGAGCGCTTTTGTATATCGGTTTGCTGTACGCGGGCCTAGTTGAGTTTATAGGACGCATGTCAAAGAAAGATGACCGAAAGAGGCGGCGTCGAAATGCGCGGGGGCGTGGATTTCGAAATCAGCGAGGGTCTGCTTGACCCGGCCTCGGGAACAGGGGAACGACGTTCGAGTGAAAATCATGAAATATCCAGTTCACATTCGCAAGGAGGTCCGGTCGGCTGCTGTTATTGCCGTGGCGATGGTTGTTGCCGTAGCGCTTCTGGAATCAGGCTGTAGTCGCGGAGAAGCCACAAACGCCAAGGCCGCACCAAGCACGAATTCGACCGCTGACCCAACCGTGGACCTTTCGCAGAGTCAACTGAACTCGATCAAGATCGAGACAGTGGGCAGTTATCAGTTCCCGGTCGAAAAGGAAGCGGTGGGAACCATCAGTTTCGCCGACGACCTTTCCGTGGATGTTTTCCCAGCCTATCAGGGCACGATTATCAAAGCTCTTGTCGAACTCGGGGCCAAAGTCCAGAAAGATCAGCCCCTGTACACGATCAAGAGTCCCGACCTGATTCAGGCCGAATCGAACCTCATCGGCGCGGCGGCAACCTTCGATTTGACCAATAAGGAACTGGCGCGCGTTGAGGGCCTTCCGGGAGTTTCCCAACGGGAGAAAGAGCAGGCGATTTCGGATCAGCAAACGGCGGATGGTGCGCTCAAGGCGGCCCGGGACGCCGTGCTCGTGTTCGGCAAGACGCTGGCTGAAGTGGATCAGATGATTACCTCGCGCAAAATTGATCCCGCTTTGGTTGTGCGCAGCCCGATTGCCGGCAAGGTCATAGCGTTCAATGCGCCTGCCGGACTCCTGGTGCAACCTGGAAATCCCCCGGCGCCTTACTCAGTGGCCAACGTTTCGATCAAGTGGATGCTTGCCAACGTACCTGAAAGCGAAAATGCCTTCTTTCAACTGGGACAGCCAGTCACCGTGAAGGTGATGGCCTTTCCCGATCGCACTTTCAAGGGAAAGGTTTCGAAGATCTACGAAACGGTCGATCCAAACACACATCGAGTGACGATCCGTTCCGAAATAACCGATCCCGGAGACGAGCTGCGGCCGGGGATGCTGGCCAACTTCGTCATTCGCGTTCGGGGGCCGGTAGAAGCCACTGCGATACCGGCCAACGGCGTGGTCCGCGAGCCGGATGGCACCATGGCGGCCTGGGTTACGACAGATCGCCGCCGGTTTACCGAGCGCATCATCAAGATCGGGCTGCGAACCGACGGCCAAGTTCAAATTCTTGATGGACTGCAGCGTGGAGAACTGGTGGTCAGCGACGGCGCGGTATTCCTGAGCAACATGCTGGAGGCGCCACCCTCCGACTAGATCGGAAGCCAGACGGGTCAATTTTTCATTAAAAGACAAAAATCATGTTCAAGTCTCTCCTCGCATTTTGCCTGAGCCGCCGGACGATCGTCGTGTTGGGCCTGCTGTTGTTTACCGGCGCCGGACTCGTCGCTTTCAAGATGTTGAACATCGAGGCGTATCCGAATCCGACGCCCGTGATCCTGGAGATCACCGCGCAGGCGCCAGGCCTCTCTGCCGAGGAGATGGAGCGTTACTACACGCGTCCCATGGAGATTGGCCTCTACACCACGCCGGGGATCGAGGTTATCCGCTCGACATCGTTTTATGGACTTTCTTTTGTCCGCGTGAGCTTCAAGTACGGTGTCGATTACTTCTTCGCCTATAGCCAGGCAGCGGTGGCATTGGCGCAGAACGTGAATTTGCCCGGCAATCAGGTTCCGAGCATCCAAGCCAACAGCTCGACCGGAGAAATCTATCGTTATCAGGTTGTCGGTCCGCCGCATTTTGGAATCGTCAATCTCCGCACGGTTCAGGACTGGATTGTTGCGCGGCGTTTGTTGACCATACCAGGCATTGCAGCCATCAACAGTTGGGGTGGGCCGACTAAAGAATTCCAGGTCGAAGTCGACCCTCATAAGCTGGAAGCCTACAGTGTCACCGTGCCCCAGATTCTGACTGCTCTTGGCAACGCCAACATCAACGTGGGCGGGCGAGAAATCCGCGTCGGCCAGCAGTCCATCAATATCCGCGGCGTCGGCCTGATCGACGACGGCGGCAGTGACGACTTAAGGGAAGGGTACAAGGTTGACGACATTGAGAATGTCGTTTTGAGCCAGGAGAACGGCGTCCCCGTGTTGATGAAAGATGTCGGGAAGGTCTCCGTCGGATACCGGCCGAGGCTGGGCATTCTCGGCCGTGACACGCACGATGACGTGGTCGGGGCCATCGTCGTACAGCGGCGCACGGAAAAAACCGCCGACATGATTCCGAAGGTGAAGGCGGAAATTGACCGGATCAATATCGACGGAAGCCTGCCGCCCGGAGTCAAAGTTGTACCTTTCTATGATCGCTCTTCGCTGATCGCTCTAACCACGCACACCGTTCTGCACAATCTGATTTTCGGGTGTTTGCTCGTCTTCTTGATTCAATGGATTTTTCTGGGGAATCTTCGCAGTGCGCTTATCGTCGGAATCAACATTCCGTTCGCGTTGTTTTTCGCCACGATTCTGCTGGTGATTCTCGGCGAGAGTGCCAACCTGCTTTCGGTCGGTGCTGTGGATTTCGGCATCATCGTGGACTCAGCAGTCATTCTTGTAGAGAACATCTTCCGAAATTTCCAGCGGAATCACGAAGAGCGTCAGGAGTTGCTAGACCGGCTGTGCAAAGGCTATTGGGGTCCTGACCCAACGCAAACCCTGGATCCCGCAATGCCAGGGCATGGCTGGACGCACCGCCTGCGCTTGATCCTGATTAGCGCGCTCCAGGTGGACAAGGCGGTCCTATTCTCCGCCCTCATCACCGTCGCCGGTTTCGTGCCCCTCTTCACCATGCAGGGCGTAGAGGGCCAGATTTTCGGACCCATGGCCCGCACCTACGGCTACGCACTGGCGGGGGCTCTAATCGCGACCTACACAGTCACTCCGGTGATTGCTTCGTTTTTGCTCCCGGCGCGAGTTAAAGAAGTTGAGACGATCGTCGTCCGCACCTTGCACCGCTTGTACGATCCTGCTTTGCGTTTTGCTTTGTCCCATCGCGCTCTCGTCGTTGGAATCGAGTTGGCGATCTCTTTGGGGACGTTCTTCCTGATCGCCCCCCGTCTGGGCAGCGAGTTTCTTCCCCACCTTGAAGAAGGCAACTTCTGGATTCGCGCTTCCATGCCCATCACGCTTTCCCTGCAGGATGGTGAGTCCGCTACGCGAAAAATGCGCGAGATTCTAATGCGGCATCCTGAAGTCCTGACAGTCGTTTCGCAGCATGGCCGGCCCGACGATGGCAGCGACGCTTCTCCGTTCTCGAATGTCGAGTTATTTGCCCCGCTGAAACCGTTTGACGAATGGCCCCGAGGTCTGGACAAAGGGAAACTCACCGAACAGATTCAAGCCGAGTTCGACAACGAACTGCCCGGCGTCGTCTTCAATTTCTCGCAATACATCGAAGACAACATCGAGGAAGGAATCTCGGGCGTGAAAGGGGTGAATTCGGTCAAGATCGTCGGCCCCAATCTTGAAATGCTGACGAAACTTGCCGAGCAGGTCCGCGACGAGATGAGCCAGGTTCGTGGCGTTACCGATCTCGGCATCTTCCCGGTGCTCGGCCAGCCAAACCTGAACATCAAGGTAGATCGTGAGAAGGCCGCGCGTTATGGCCTGAACTCCGGTGACGTCAACTCGGTCATTCAGGCGGCGATGGGCGGGGAGGTAGCGAGCGAGATCCTGGAAGGTGACCGGCAGTTCGATCTCGTAGTTCGCTACACGCCGGAATACCGGGACGGCGTCGACAAGATCCGCAACATTAAGGTCGCATACACAACCGCCAGCGGTGCCACTGCTTACATCCCTTTGAGCGAACTGGCCACCATCAGCCTTGATACCGGCGCGGCATGGATTTACCACGAGAGCGTGCAGCGCTTTATTCCGGTAAAGTTCAGCGTTCGTGGCCGCGACCTGGGCGGCACTGTCGAGGATGCACAACAGCGAATCACGAACAATGTGAAACTTCCCTCTGGCTACCACCTGATCTGGGCCGGAGAGTTCGGTGATCTTCAGGAAGCAAAAAAACGACTGGAGATCATTGTGCCGATCAGCTTCATTCTGATTGCCGGGGCACTCTACAGCTTGTTCAACAATTTCCGCGATTCCATTTTGGCGCTCGCTGGCATTCCTGACGCGATCGTCGGCGGCATCCTTGCCCTCTACGTCTCCGGTCTGAACTTCAGCATCTCCGCCGCTATCGGTTTTGTCTCGCTGTTTGGCGTCTCGGTGATGGACGGAATCCTGATGATCACTTTCTACAATCAGGAGCGCGCACACGGCTTCGCGCCCGCAGATGCGATGTACCGTGCTGCATCGACACGCATGCGGCCCCTTCTGATGACGGCTCTCTCGGCTTGCATTGGTCTCTTCCCCGCGGCAATTTCAACGGGGATCGGCAGCCAGGTGCAGCGCCCGCTCGCGACCGTAATCGTGGGCGGTATGTTAGTTGGCCCCGTTATGCTGCTTCTCGCCGTGCCCGCACTTCGAATGATTTTCCTAGGCGGCGAACATCGCTTAGGCGAACACAACCCAGAGGCGAAGGAATCACAATGAAGATTTCTTGCCTTGTTTTCTTGGCGATCAGCAGCGCGTTTACGATTGGTGCAAGTGATGCGACTGCGTCGAATCCAGTGCTGCAGAGGTTGGAAGGCGCCGCGAGCACAGTGCCGGCTAGCAAACGCCGAGTCCAGCATCGTGCTGCAAAGGCGAATCAAGTGCCCAAACCGCCCCACGTAGCGAACACGAATCGGCTGAAACGCCCTGCGAACGGCCATGCGAGGTCTACGACTGCAACTCCTCGCCTTCAGCCTCAGTCCCGACTAAGCCAGTCCACCGTGGTTGAAAGAGGATCGATCCAGAACAAGTCCGTGACCAGTGTTTCTGCTGTGCAGCGGCCGAGTATGTTCCCGTCTTCCTCTCCGTCGCTCGACAATCAGCGCCATCGTGGCCCGAACCCCGCGGTGATTGGCGGACTCGGAACCTCAAAACCCGGCGGAACGGGCGCGATCAACGGTAGCCGTTTCAGCCGCAGGCCCTAAGGAACCGTTTCGATGATTCAGACTCGCAAATCGCGCCTCTCCCGCTTGCTAACGACTTCGGCATTGCTCTTCACCTTATTGCTCGTTACCTCCGCTTGCGTGGTCGGGCCAAGGTTCAAGAAGCCTGCGGCTCCCGATGTCAGTGGCTACACTCCGGCTCCGATTACGACCACTACCACCACGCCTAACGTTGCGGGCGGGGAGGCACAACATCTCGCCGAGGGCGGCGACATTCCCGGAGATTGGTGGACCTTGTTTCATTCCAGGCCGCTCAACGACTTGATCGAACGCGCGCTGAAAGCCAATCCCGACCTCAAGGCGGCGCAAGCGGCGTTGCTGGTGGCAAGAGAGAACGTGCTGGCACAGCGGGGCGCCTACTATCCGAGTGTGTCGGGTAGTTTCTCGGCGACGCGCGCAAAGACTTCCAACGAACTTTCCCCCGTGCCGAACGCCAGCGTCTTTCAGTACAGCCTCTTCACCCCGGAGGTGAGCGTTTCGTTCGTCCCAGATGTCTTCGGCTTGAACCGGCGAACGGTCGAGTCTTTGAAGGCGCAGCAGGAGCAAGCGCGCTTCGCGCTGGCGGCAACCAATATCACGCTCACCTCCAACGTCGCCGCTACAGCCATCCAAGAGGCTTCGCTGCGGGCACAGATTGATGCGACCAACGAACTGATCAAAATCAACGCGAATATGTTGGAGATCTTCCGCGTCCAGTATGCCAAGGGTTACGCCGGCGAACTCGACGTGGCGGCCCAGGAATCGCAACTCGCACAGGTGGCCGCCACGTTGCCTCCGCTACTGAAGCAGTTGGCGCAGCAGCGAGACTTACTGACTGTGTTGGCGGGCGGGTTTCCTGACAAGGATATGGCAGAAAAGTTTGAACTTTCGAGTTTGCAGCTTCCCCAGGAGCTCCCGTTGAGCCTTCCCTCGAAACTGGTGGAGCAACGCCCGGATGTGCGTCAAGCGGAAGAGAATCTGCATTCCGCCAGCGCCTTGATTGGAGTGGCGCGTGCCAACCGGCTCCCGAGCTTTAACCTGACGGGCGACATCGGCAGCATGGCGCTCGCCTTCGGCAACATATTCTCCGCCGGTAACGGCTTTCGTGACGTAGGCGCCAGCGTCACGCAGCCGATATTTCAAGGCGGAACTCTGATGCATCGGGAGCGTGCCGCGAGGGCGGCCTACGCTCAGGCCGACGAACAATATCGCAGCACTGTGTTGACCGCATTTCAAAATGTCGCTGACACGCTTCACGCGCTCGAACAGGACGCCGACGGTCTCAAGGCTGCCGTAGCCGCAAGGGACGCCGCCAAAGTGACGCTCGATCTTACTACGCGGCAAGCGCAGGCCGGCTATGTGAGCTATCTAGCCTTGTTAAGCGCAGAACAGGCCTATCAGCAAGCCGTTATTAACCTCGTGCAGGCTCAGTCCAATCGTTACGCTGACACTGCGGCATTGTTTCAGGCGCTTGGCGGTGGATGGTGGAACCGCGCGGATGTCCCGCAACATTAGTTGGCAGCAAAATCGAAGAAGTGTCGAATATCGGTGTTGCTAACGGGCTTCGAGGAAGTCGGAATCAGTATCGAGAAGTCGGCCCATGGGAAACGATCACGATTGCACTCGGTTGAATCGCGAAACAAAGAAGGGTGACTGAGCGGGATCACAGATTCACCCGCTCAGCTTAAGAGTTTTTTCCCTCGCCGCCTTTAGGCGAGCGATTGTTCTATTCGTACAGCGCTAGGCTACTGCTGTTGGCATGTTCCTGCGCTTCTTCCGATTCGGCGTCCTTGCCCTTCAGCGTTGCGCCCTGCACTGAGCGTCAAAATGTCGAATCTTGGGGCCGAATGCAGCATCACTAATGTCGGGGTTTGGTTTATGTGCTGTGGTTGCTGCCATCGTGAAATCCCCCCGGAACCGAGCGGACCCTGTGGGATGGTGTGAAGCATTGGGCCTGGGTCTGCGCGACTTGCTTCGCATTCGGGAGTTCCGTGGTTTTCGGGCAGATTTCCCCTCCCGAGGTAGCTCCACCGATCTTTATCGACGTCCGTGCGCCGAGCATCTACACCAATACTTCAGCTGGTACTTTCACCTACGCCTCAACGGGCAGCTTTACTGCATTCCACCCGGTGTCACGTCTTTCCCTTCAGCTCCCCCGCCCGTGATTATCAATCTTCCGCCCTCGGCGGACACCATAAACTCTCCATGGAAGATTTCAAGCTGAGTGCAGCAGATCGATCCTGGCGGAAAGCCGGAAACAGAGCGCCACCAAATTACTGCGCCAGGTTCCTTCGATCGGCCCGATCCGAGCCGCTCTGCTCATCGCGCTGATCCAAACCCCGCATCGTTTCCGCACCAAGCGGCAACTCTGGACCTACAGCGGTCTCGCGATTGAGACGCGCGACAGCGCGCAATACCGTTACGTGGCCGGACAGCTACAACGTTCCAAGAAACCCCAGCAACTGCGTGGGCTCAATCAAAATCATAATCACGATATGAAAACCATCTTCCAGAGTGCGGCGAGTATGGCCAGCAGCCGCGAGGGAGCGTTCCACGATTTCTACCAAGGCTTGCTCACGAAAGGCATGAAGCCAGCGATGGCTCGCCTCACCTTGGCGCGAAAGATTGCAGCGATCACTCTAATCCTGTGGAAGAAGGGAGCACATTTCGACGCTAAACAATTGAAACCGCAAGCAGCTTGAGCGTCTCGGACCGATTCGATCGGCGCTTGTTCGGCGTCAGACCTCGGTTTTTTCTTCGCTAGACTCTCGAATGTCCATAAGCTCAATGGCGGCTGGCAAGTGCAAGACTCAATATGCTGTCTCAAGTCCACTTGATGATCTCTAGATCGCCCTCTTTTTTCAGCACTTCGACAGCAATAGAATGTCTGTCGCGCTTAACGAGGAAGTCGACGCATGCATTACCGACACGGAGGCCGTTAATGCGAACCTCGTTGAGGCTCGCCGGGAGGGTGGGGTTTATCAAGGCGATTTTGTGGTCGCCCGCTCGAATATCGAGTCCCATACAAGCGCGCAAGAGCAGGTAAAGCGAGCCCGCCGCCCACGCTTGAGGCGCACATGCGACCGGATAATGCGTCGGACCATTTCTATCGGGTCGTTGGTGAAATCCGCAAAACAGTTCCGGCAGCCGGTGGAGATCAAAATGAAGACACGCGTCATATAGCCCGGAAAGGATCTTGACTGCCTTGTCTGGAGACCCATTGAGCGCCAATCCAAGACCTATCAGTGCATTATCGTGCGGCCAAACCGACCCGTTGTGATAGGACATCGGGTTGTACCGCGCTTCGCCGGCCCTTACGGTGCGAACGCCCCAGCCCGAAAAAAACTGTTCATCAAGCAGAGTCTCCGCTACAATCGCCGCTTGTTCCCGGCTGGCAAGACCGGTGAACAAGACGTGTCCGGCGTTGGAAGTGCGGACTTGGCACGGCTTCTTGTTTCCATCGAGCGCGAGCACATAAAGCTTGAGCTCATCTGACCAGAAAGCGTCCTCGAACCGAGTCTGTAAGACGTCCGCCTCACGGTTTAAGCGGTCGCGCGTTTCGAAATGTCCTCGCGCCTCGGCCAGCAGCGCGACCCCTTTCTTGGCGCCGTAGACATAGCTTTGCACTTCGCAAAGTGCGATGGGCGGCTCAGCCAAGCGTCCGTCTTTATGGAATACCGAATCATGCGAGTCTTTCCAACCCTGTTGGAGCAGGCCTTTCTTCGACTTCTGCTCGTATTCGACGAATCCGTCGCCATCAACATCGCCGTAATGGTCGACCCACGAGAGGGCGGACTCAATATTCAACCAGATGCTATTGATGAAATCGAGGTCGGCTGTCCTTACGTAGTAAGCGGCGGCAAGAATAAGAAACAAGGGCGTAGAATCTATACTGCCGTAGTAATACCCGAACGGCACTTCCTTCAAGGCTGCCATTTCTCCGCGGCGCATTTCGTGAAGAATTTTCCCGGGCGTGGCGTCCTGTTCCTGAATTGTCTCCTTAGCCTGCGTCTTCGCGAGATAAGTCAAAACGCCTTTGGCAATTGCTGGAGCGAGCCAGAGGCACTCCAAGGCGGTAACAATCCCATCCCGCCCAAATACGGTACTGAACCAGGGCACGCCGGCGTAGGGATAATCAGTTTCGGGGTTTCCTTCGACGAGCATGCTCAGATCAGCTTCCGAACGCGCGAGGCAAGCATTGAAGCGACTACTCGAAGTCGTGATGCGGCACTCTTGGAACGGACTCGTTGCTAATCGCTTGGTCAACCCCCCGAAGTCGGAGCGGTATGTTGGGAGGCTGTGCTCTGAATCTTGTTCGCAAGAAACGGCGACGTATAAGATTTCTTCGGTTTTAGATCCCATCCGCAGATCGAACCTGGCTTCGTTCGTATTCAGGACGTGAGGAGCGGGCGAGAACCGCAACACCGTCCGGCGCTCCACCCCGTCCAGACCTCTGTATGCGATTGCAATTTCATCCTCGGTAGCTCGGTTGGGTAGCCTTTCGCCACGCTTCTCGCGAACCGCGCCTCGGACTTCAAAGATGTCTGCAAAATCCGCATCGAAGTGAAAACCGATCGATACCGAGATAGTTTCAAGACCGTAATTTTGTAACCGCACCTGTTCGTAGCAAATGGAGTTGTCAAGAAACTTACGGCGGAATATGTGAAGCGTTCCGCGGGGCAACACGATGTCTCCGTGGGTGGTGGTGTCAACATTCGTCATGTCGATAAAGAGAAATGCGTTATCTTCGCGGACCGTTGAACTCAGCAGCATGGGTTGCCGCTCATTGATCCGCAGTGTTAGGTGCGACAGGTGCCGGGTTTCAGCGTAGAAAAGACCAAACTGTAGGGGACCTAACGCCTCGATGTCTCCATAGCGATTGAAAACGGCGAAGGTTTTTCCACTCTTCAGAACTCTGGTACGGTCGTCCGCGAGTGCTGAGGTAGCGCGGACATAATATTCGTTCTCAACCCTGACGATATCTTTCAATTGATCGTCCAGCTTTCCACGACAAACGGCGGAAACCCTGTCCCGTATTACCTTCTCCTGCGGAGAAGAGTTCGTTGTTCAGGAGCTTTTCGTAAATAGCGAAATACTCCTCAGCCATGCGCGTATCCGTGAATCGTCTCTCAAACATGGTACGGCACTTGCGGCGATCTAGTAGAGCGACCATCTTGAGGGCGTCGACCGCCGCTTCTTCTGAATCGACCACGAACCCGGTTATCCCTTCATCTAAAATTTCGGGCACAGATCCGCAGGAAAATGCGATTGTCGGTGTACCACAGGACATCGCTTCAATCATGGAGAGCCCGAACGGCTCAGGCCAGTCGATCGGGAATAGATAAGCGTAGGCGTTCCCGAGAAATTCCGTCTTCTCTGCATCGGTGATCTCGCCGATGAACTCAATCCCCGGATTTTTCAGCTGAGGCCTGATCTTTGTTTCGTAATATTCCTTGTCCACCCGATCCACTTTGGCTGCGATCTTCAGCGGCATTCCTGCTTTCAGTGCGATACGGATCGCTCGATCGGGGCGCTTCTCGGGGGATATGCGTCCCAGGAAAGCCAGGTACTCTCCGGGCTGTTCACGTGGAGTATAAAGGTCCGTCGGAAGTCCATGATAGACGTTCCCGACCCAGTTGACATTTCCTAAAGCGGTCCGCTGTGACAAGGAGACCGAAATCAAGGGCATGTCCTTGAACTGCTGATACAGGGGTTTGAGATCCGGCAGATCAAGTCGGCCGTGCAGAGTGGTCACGTTCCTCAAACGGAGGTTCTTACTAAATGGAAAGTGCGTATAGTCCGTGTGGAAGTGAATCAGATCGAACTCGCCGGCGCGGGCGAGCACCTCATCCATGAGCACGGTGTGATGCGCCATCGGATCGATGCAGTCTTCGCTTAGACGCAGAGAGCGCTCGCAACCAGGAATTAATCTAGCCTCCGTGATGGAATCCCCGCTGGCAAAGAGCGTGACGTCATTTCCCTGTTTCACCAGCGCTTCGGTCAGGTACGAGACGACACGCTCCGTCCCACCGTAGAGATGAGGTGGAACACTCTCGTACAGGGGTGCGACTTGGGCTATTCTCATGTTGATCGCCCTAAGTAAAGGCTATCACCTCGGAGTGGCTGGCTCCATAGGTAAAACCCCGTACGACCAGCTCAGATTGCGGCCAAACCTTCGAGGATGTAAAATTTGAGTATTGGATCCGCGACCTCCGCCTCACCGAAATCATCCAGCATCTTGCTCTTGACCAGCGCGATGATATAGCCGGCTCTTTTCGAAGCCAGCTCGCGGACCGTCTTTTGGACCTCATCGGAATCAGTTGCGAGTTCTGGTTCGAGTCGCCCCTTAGGCACAGGCGAGTCCTCACTTCCGGACTTATTTCAAGCCAAGCTCGCCATCGTACTGCCGGATAACCGCGTAGCACTCGCAGGAAATACGCAAATTCCAGCTTCCCACCCGGCTCGTGAAGGACTAGATGGTTTGGCAAGCTGGCGTATTCGAGATGAGGACGAAGTGAACTGGAGTCGCGACCGGAGATCGATGGAAGTATTTTGTTGCTGGCTGGCTTTCCTGCGGCATTCGTGCGCTCGCCGGACTGCACGACTTGGAGGTCTTTGTTCGCCACAAACCCGAACCGAAAAGCCTCGGACGCGGAGATGAACTCACCCGTAATGGTGTGCGAGACAGGAACTCTGCTGGTTCGCGCGACCGGGGCAATTATACATTCCGCAAACATGACGCTTCTGTGCGGTGTCCTACATTGGCTCCGCCGCTACCACGCGCAAGCATCGCGACGCACGAAACGGGACCAACACTTAAAGTGATTCCGCTACTTTAAGAAAAACCCCGAAATCGGGCGTGCGAATCAACGTTATGTGCGGTGCCCAACAGACCCTCAAGATTGGCATGTGATATTACCGCGATCGGGGAAATTATGGGTGCCCGTGCCGCGGCTGAGAAGAGACGCGATGTTGCCCCCAAGCGTTCCTCGCAACCATCGGCGAGGGCAGGAAATTTGTGCTTTTCCCGAAGAAGCAAGGAATCTTTGCGCACGGAAATGCCGCTGATACGGTGTTTTATGTCCAGACCGGCAAGGTAAGACTCACGGTCGTGTCCAATGATGGCAAGGGAGCAATCATTGGCATATTAGGGGGCGGCGGATTTTTCTGTGAAGGTGCGCTGACAGATCAGGCTGTCCGCATGGGCGCAAATGACGGATTGCGCTGTTCTGCGAATCGACAAGAAAGCCATGATGGAACGCTTCATCGGGAACACGAGTCCAACCGGTTCGTGGCCTATTTATGCTGGGGCTAAGGAAAACGAAGAGTTCGACAAATGATGGCAACACTGGATCGCGACGGTCGGTCAGAATCGCATGGCAAAGCACCCAGTATCTGGAAATAAGCCGGGTGACGACGTGGAACGCAGCGGCGGATCAGGGTCGGTAATCCTGGATACCCCGTGCCCCCATTGAGGAGTACAGCTTGATAGTACTGACCCGTTCGAATCCACAAAGTGCGGTGTCCATGCCAATCCGCATTCTCCTCATAGAGGATTACGAACCGTTTCGGCGATTCGTCCGTTCGACTCTGCGAAAAAGACCGGAATTGAAGATCGTCGGCGAGGTCTCCGACGGATTCGAAGGGGTTCAGAAAGCGAAAGAACTGAAACCGGATTTGATTCTCCTTGACATTGGACTCCCAACGCTGGATGGATTCGAGGTTGCTCGACGAATCCGCAAGCTCGTCCCCGAGTCCAGGATAGTATTCCTGAGCATGGAAGACTCCGCTGATTTGGTGCAAGAAGCTCTGAGCTTGGGGGCGCGAGGCTACCTTGAGAAAGCGCGATCCGTAGGCGAGATACTAGCTGCTGTCGAAGCAGTCTGTCAGGGCAAGCAGTATGTCAGCGGTGGATTATTGGGTCTGCAGGGTCAGGGGCGGACTTGAGTGGACTGTTACCGCTGCGATACTAGCCATGCCTCTGCTTCAGGTGTCGCTCGGAATACGCAGATCGCACGAAAATCACGCTGGACCATCACCTCCGCATCACTCCACGTCCTCAAAGAACCGGTACGGAAGGTTCCAGGAGTCGAAGCTGTTTGACAACTGTTGGAGAGTGCTCAAAACCGGGGGAGAGCTAGTCGTGTGAAGGACGGTTAGAAGTGAACTATGAACTTGCAACGCAGCTATGCTTAGGCGACACTGCGCGGGAACTCTGAACCGGCCTTCCCAGGCACGGTAAACTAGCGGATCACAGGCTGCGCGGGGCTTCCAGCTGGACTCGGCGGCGGCACCACTGCGGGGTTGAGAGTGAAATAGCGCACCGTCACGTCGTCTGAGATGTACCGGACTCTGATGTTCCTGTCCAGCACCTGCTGCGGTGAGGGGTTGGGAGTGAAATAGCGCACCGTCACGTCGTCTGAGATGTACCGGACTCGGATGTTGCTGTCCAGCACCCGCGGCTGCGGCATGGATCTGGGAGTCTTCCTCTTCCCCGGCTCTAGACCCAGCGCGGTTTGCGGCTTCGAGGTACTGTTCGCCAAAACTCGTTTCGCAGGTCCGAAGGGCATCTGCCCCCGAGGGGCATTTGATCCCTGTAGCCCTGAAACCCCCAAGGGCGACGCGGGGCGGCGATCTCTGAAACCAATCCAGCAAGCTATTACCAGCAGCACTACGGCCACGCCCACAGCCGTTTCCCATCGGCCCTTGTACCACGGAACGCATTTTGCTCGCTTTAACATTGCCCAGGCCGAGTGCGTGAGCGCCGGCAACTTCCCGGCCCGTGCAATGAAGGTTCCGAAAGCCTGGTATATCGCACGGTTTGTTGCTGCAGCCGGCACAGATACACGGTCTTTGAGGACCTCTTCTCTTTGAGGTCTAGTCAGCCGAATGCTTTGCCGCATGGTCGACAGATCCGCTGCCAACGCTTTTTTCTGTTCAGGCCGTGCGGCATAGGACATCGCCTCCCCGACTAGGGCCGCCATCAACCGATAGGCGAGCACCTCTCGATGCTGGAAGGCGTGCGCTTCATCAAAGAGCACATCCAGCACTCCCGCCATCGTGCCGTCGTGATAAATCGGCAAGATGAGCAGGGATTGTGCTTCGAACTGCCGGCAAATTGCCGCTTCAATCCGCCTATCGGTCTGGGCATTCTCGACACGCAGAATCTCGCCGTTCGCCGCGTTGTGCCCGGAGACACACAGTGTGGCCATGACATGTTGCCCTACATAAGTCACACCACTGCCGCTCCCAGCCCGGTAAACCAGTTGATCGCTTTTCAACAGACCGATAGCGATTCCCGTGGCGTTGGCGACGTTTCGCGCACTCCCAGCGATCAGATCCATGGCCCGATCCACGTCCGCCTCGCCCGTCGCAATCGCCCGTTGGAGTTCGACAATGGCGGTGAGCGACTCAGCATCCATCCCACTCTCCTGCACTGCGAATGCGTTGGACAAAAGCCTCTGGAAGGATTCGGGATCGACGGTGGAGTCGGCAGTCATACCATGTTCGCTAGCAAAAAGGCATCTATGAGAATACCAAAAGAATACCAATTCGCGACGCTGTTCAAAATTAAATAGTCTTGAAATGCTCATTCTGGCTCTTTTGCCCTACTGATGTAAACAGGTATTGCAGTGCGCCGTGAAAGGCGCTGGACCACATCGGGAGGAAAGACCCGCCCGGGAACGGAGCAGTCGACAAAACTGCGAATCTTGCGGGGTGAAAGTCCCTGTCATTGCCGAAAACCTTGTCCGCATACCGACACCCTCTGCTAGAGAAACTGATCGAGGCTACCTTGAATCAGCAAAGCAACGGTGTTCTGAATCGGAAATCGGGGAGGGCAAAGAGGAGTTGGGAGCCGGGAAGAAATCTGGGTCTAGGCCTGCGAAGCGTTTGCTTTGGTTATCTCCACGTTCCCAATCTCTTGGGGCTGCGCTTCGACTGAGTTTGAACCGTAAAACTGTAACCCCCGAAGCAAGCCAGCGGAAGGACGCTTCTGGCACCAAGATGCGCAGGCACCCAAGAAGATAACCGGAATTAGTGTGGCTCGCCTCACGGTAACTCGGTTCTGCAAAACGGCGGGCAACTCCTCGGCTCCTCGCCAATCCGGCGCGAAGCACAGGGTGACGTTAGCACTCCATCGGACAAAAGTATGAGCAAGAGTGCTCACCTCGAAAGACGCCGTCGAATTGAATGTGAGCGGTTTTGATCAGACACCGAAGTTCGCGACCAGTAGAGTGTCTTTCATCCCACTCTGGATGCTCCAGGTTCTTAGGTCGGAAGCTCGACCGGTGCACAACGCGCGAGAGATCTGCGTAAGGATCGGAAGCAAAATCAAATCCTAAGTGTCATTCCAAAACCGCCACCCGTCGAGAATCTTAGGAGGATTCTATGAAAAGTGTATTTCTGATGATCACTGTACCGGTTCTGCTAGTAACGTTGGGGTTTGCACAGACTCCCGCGCCCATCATGGGATGCCTTGGTGGCTCCGACGGTAATTACACCGTGGCGGAGGATGGCACAACTCAAATTTACAAAATCACCAGCAGCACGGTGGACCTGAAACGACATGTCGGCCATGACATCGCAGTCACGGGGCAAACAACGACTGCTGCGAGTTCCAGTCCCTCCGATAACAGCATTGCCGTCACCGGAGTAAATATGATCTCCGACCACTGCGCCACGCCAACTGCCAGCACTCCCACCGTGGCTGACACTACGCCTACGGCGACTGCCAGCGCTCCCGTTGAGGCCGATCCCGCGCCGGTTGCGACTGCGAGCAGCCCCGCTGTAGTTGCTCCAAGTACAGCGGCTGATCCCACGCCTACCCAGACTGCTAGTGCGCCCATGACGGCAACTACCAGCGCACCCGAGAATACCGAGCAACTGCCCAACACAGCCACTTCGCTCCCGCTGCTCGGTTTGCTTGGTCTGGGCCTGGTAGGTCTTGGTCTGTTGAGCAGGAGGTCGCGGATAAAACCAACAGTGAAACTTTGAAGCATGGTGTACGAGATGGAAAGATCAATCCCCGGAGTGGGCGAGCTGAACGCATCGAAGGTTGCGCTTGCGGCTTTATCGAGGCATCGAGGCCGCGTGCGGCAACGGCTCGCCTTTTTCTTAACCGGCGTTGGGTTGTTGTTGGTGCTTTACGTGTCCTGCCAGTACTGGCAGATGTACGCCGGTCAGAAAAAGCTGGCCGTGGAGTGGCAGCAGCAGAACGCACGGCCGGCAAACATCTTGGACAACGATAGTGACGCCCTTACCCGCCTCACGATCGCCAGAATCAAGCTGGATGCCGTGATCGTGGAAGGCGCATCGAACAAGTCGCTCAAGCTTGGTCCAGGTCACATGGCGGATTCCGCTCTTCCCGGAAATTCTGGGAACTCGGTGATCGTCGCTCACCGGGACACTTTTTTTCGCCATCTCGATGAGTTGCGGCAGGGGGACGACATTGAGCTCCGGCGGCAGGGCGAGGTTTACCGATTCGAGGTTACCGGGCGTCGCATCGTTGAGCCTACGGATCTCTCAGCCTTACGGCAGTCTTCTTCGGCACAGCTTACTCTGATCACTTGCTATCCCACACACTATGTCGGGCCAGCGCCAAAGAGGCTGGTGGTTGTGGCGCGTTTGAGAGCAACAGGTAAAATTGCGACTGAGTAAAACTAAACTGTCTGGCAAATCCATTTCATCGCTTCACATACCACAATGCGCGGGCTGCTCAGCAAAACCCGCTCCTTAATCTTAATTCTGTGGGGATTCAAAAGAATGTCCAATAACCTAGGGCGCAATTGCTGAATAGGCCCGTAACGAGCGGGCATTTTTGTGGTCTGGAATAGAGGCGGACACTTAAAATCGCGTCTCGGGGTGCCAAATAACTCCTTGCGTTCGGATCGACGGCAGCCTAATGCCGGGCCCGCACAGCAAGCGGACCGAGCCGGCACTTGGAATCAAACCAACCCCGCTACTCAGAACCCAAACCTGAGTAATCCGATGTGAGGAGGGCTAAGAGAGTAGTAGGGGGACGAATAAAATGCCCGAACTCGTCCGATGAAGTTGCGCTCCATGCACCGGTACCAGGCGTCGTCGGAGGCATGCAGTAGATCACGTAGACCGTCAGATACCAGCCAATCCGGCCTCCTAGTTCACTAGCCGGAAGTCTACAGCCACAGTGGTCTCAACTGTCGCCGGTTGACCATCCACAAAATAGGGTTCATAGCGCCACCACCGCACTGCATCCATGGCTGCTTGCGACAGTGCCTCGGGCCCGCTGACAAACTTCACTTGTGTCACCGCGCCTTTCACACTCACGACGATATCCAGCACCACTGTGCCTTGCACTCCCGCCTGTCGTGCAAGCTCCGGATATTCGGGCATGACCTGGTGGATGATCCGTCGCCCCATTGCGTCGGCTGGCACTTTCAACTGTGGTTGCACTACCGCGGTTTCTTTTGCCGGAAGCTGCGCTTCCAACTCCGCCCATCCTTGCTGCCAATGCCACCATCCCAGTACAGCCGCGATCACCGTTATGGAAACGGCGAAGGCAACGATTCGCCGGATGCCGAACTTGCGTGTTGAGTTTTCAGAGTTTCCGGAGTCCCGGGGCAACTTGGGTTTGGCTACCGCCTCTTCCAAGGTGGTGCCCGCCTGTGCAGCCAATAAAAGTTCGCCTTCGCGTCGCGTCCAGTAACGGACTATCGATTGCTGTTCGACGGGCAAACGGAGAAACTGGAGGCCAAAGCACCGTTCACGCTGGTAGCGCACCACCGCCGTCGCCCGCACCGGCGAGCTCATGTGGGGAACAAGAAACTCGACGCGGACGGACTCGCCGACGAGGAGTTGTGACGCTGGGACAACTCCCATTCCGCCCTCACCTATCTCGAGGGTGCGTCCGGGGATATTGTTGGGGACGCCCGAGCGCAATACCGTGAGAGCCAAAGGTACCGTTAGCTTGTAGCGAGGGACACTCCGCGTAGACGCAGTTCCTTGCGAGAATGCCGGCATCATTCCTGTAGTCATCGTCCAGCTTCCCCTTGCCGGAAAACACGACCCGTCGTCCCCGGGGTGGAAACGGACTGACACTTCGAAATGAAGCCGCGCTTCCTCATAACCAGCGAAATGGTATAGCTACGAGTCCAGCAGCACTGTTGATTCACCGGTTTCATATCGTTACCGTCAACAACGAGCGGGCGCCTTTTCCAGTTCGATCCGCAGACCGCAGAATGCAAGTCCAAAACAAAAACCCGAGCGATTGCATACGATACCAGCAACACGGATCGTCCTCCCCGGTGCTCGGAACTCGACTTCCATCAGCTCGCCGGGCTGCAGGTTGACCCCAGCGTAGAGCTCCAAGCCCGCGCGGCTTATCTTAGAAACCAACCCGGGCACAACTATGTTGGTGGTGCCGGGGACCGGGATGAAGACAGGTGTGTGCATAAGATATCGGAGGTATCGGCGAGTGTTGGTCGAGTCCATTTCGAGTTAGTGACATCAAACACAATCTACTTGAGCAAGCCGAAGTTCAGCAGGTATGCCGCAATGGCTAAACCGATCGTGAGCAGACCAATCACTCCAGCGAGCTTGAACCGCCAAAAGGCCCGCTCGTTGTGCTGCGCCGACGCAGCGCGCAGTTTCTCAATCCAAGCCAGCTCGGATTTGTTCTGACTTGACCGCCAGACGAGCGCTCCGAGGCGACGGTGATCGTCGGCCGCCAGCGAAACGAAACGGAAGGGCTGCAACCCATTGATGACGGGGGGCAGCATCTCTGCTCCTCCGAGCACGGAGCCGGCTTCGGTCAGGAACATCAACCTGACCCGCGATCCTTGGTCGACGGACTTAGAGAGCGAAAGCAGACCACCGGTGACAGAAATCACCTGAAGGTTGGCCCCGATGCGCTGGCCATTTGGAAACCGAAGCACGATCGGATTATTGCCGTCCAGATGAGCGCGGGGGCAGCGCCACGGCGGGCGAGATTGGGGAGAGCTGCTCATATTTAGGCATCAGTATGCGGCGGAGTGGTTACTAACAGAAGATTACTAATGTGCCGGACCGGTTGGTTACGAGCTTTGGGGCGCGGCGCCCTCGCTAGCGCTCCACACCCCCACGGGACCGCGCGACCACCGATGCCCCATTTCTGAAGTGACCGAAAAACAGGCACTAACGCTGTGACCGCGGGCAGATAGCAAGGTACAGAACCTGGTGATCAACTCCAGAAATTCCGGTTCATTCGAAGTCGTATCTAGGAGAGACTCGGCGCTGGTCCACAATCCGGGGATCGGTCGGTGGTGAGATTGGGTCATTTCCCACGGGATCACACCGTCCTTGTTTTTTCAGCTGCATCTGTGCGAAATCCCGTTTTACACCCCTCCGATGACGCAATAGCAATGCGTAATGTCCGCAAATCGGTGTCGTCCATGGCGATGAACCGGAACGGCTGCAATCCTATCGGTACGGCTGAACATGGACTGAGTAGTTCAGCCATGCCGAGTACTGGTCCGGCGTGGGTCCAGAACATCACTTCTACTATCGCTCTTGGACTAAGCGGCGTGAGAACTCGCAGCAAACCCCCCGTTGTAGAAATGGTCTGAAGTCTAGCTGAGGGGCGTTGCCCGTCTTCAAATCGGATCGTTGCCTGAGGCATGCCCGGAAGTCGAACACGGAGGGCACGCCGCTTTGCGTGCGGTGGGGGGGAGGTCATGCGTCGAAGTATTTTACTGAGGGTATGCCTAGCGCCAGATTACGAAGGAACCTGTACGTATTTTAATGCTCGGCGGAACAGGACGTTCACTATGGCAGCCATTTCGAAAATTGCACCGGTTTAGCCCGCGCAAGCGTACGGAAGCGTGGTTTTGTATTTCCTGTACCCTCGAGCGGTGAGTCGAATCACCCCCCGGACCTGTTCTTCCACGAACCCTTCATTCCTCAATTCCGCAACTGCCCCACGAGTCGAAGAGGAATCGAGGGTTTGCCTGGACAAGGTCACGAATTGATGTGGGTCCTCTTCATAGCCGAGGACGAGTGTGACAAGGAGGCCGTCCTGGATGTTTTGCCAACTCATGAAGCGATGTTACGTACATGAGCAGGACCCCGCACTGGCCCTTCGGTGCCGGTCTGTGGTTACCTATGTTCATTCTGCATCTGTCCTCTCGCCATGCTCGACATGACTTGGGGGCAGCGCCAGCGAGCGCAGCGTTCGATTCGTCTACGGGTTACCTAGAATGGCTGAATGACTAAAGCTCAGCGGGACCCGGCTTGGCGTCAAGTTCTGGATGATAAAACGCAGGACGCCAAAGACACTGATGTAGTCTGTCGGCAGTCAATTTCAGAAGGAACGCACCCGATTCGAGGGGGGATTCTATTCCGTCCATTGGGGGCGCCCTATCGGCTGCAGCGGAAGCTGTCGCGCACGGCGTCGATGCTCTTCCAGATTGCCTCCTGGCGCGGCTGTAGGGACATTCCGAAAAAAAAGAAACCCCATCCAATCTTGACCCGTTCGGCCAGATCGAAGACTTGCTGAGCATCTCCAGTAGTAGCCTCATCAACATCCAAATCCAACAGAACACTCGGGCATCCGGCTTCGCAGCCTCTCGGTTGCGGAATCGCTGCGAGTTACCGCTACGGGTTGACGCCTTAATACCGAAATACCGAGAATCAGCGCGCCGTACTGATTCTGGCGCTTTTCGATCGCTATGTTCAGTCGAACCGAAATCAGCAAGTGCGCTTTCGACAATAACTCAATCACTCATAGGAGGACTCATGGCAACGAAGCAGCTTTGGCAGCCCCTGAAGTATGAGAACGACCTTTACCACTGCGGCCCGCGCGAGCGCTGCATCCCCAGCCCGGCCGAGCCGGAGGCCCGGGAGGCCTGGGCGGCGATCGCTCCATACAACCATTTCCAGGTCGAGCATCGGGAACTGTATCACCAGGCGGGGCCGGCGGCGCCGATCGCCTTGATCTCCGCGGAGCCGCTGAACCCGCTGGCCGACGAATTCCCGAAGCAGAGCGTCTTCTTCGAAACCAAAGTGCTCGCTCACCTGGACAAGGGAGTCCCCGTGGACCAGTTCAAGATGCTGGTGGTGCCGGCTGACCTGCCTAAGCTCAGCGCCGAGCGAAAGGCCCGGTTGCGAGCGTTCACCGCTGGTGGGGGCGTCATTATCAAGGCCAAGAAGGTGGAGCGACGAATTGCGGCGCGCGCCGAAGCTGCAGCCGGAGGGCCCCGCCTCAGCCTGGAGCCCCGCGGTTACGTGCTGGGTCAGTTGACTCGGAAACCCGATGGTCGGACTTTCATTCTCCACTTGCTCCACTACGATCACCAAGTCCCGGCAGAGGCTTGAGGAAGGATCGGTCTTGCGCTACGATGAAGCCATCCTGCGGCGATGGATTCATGTTTAGATCGATGAGCCTCAATAACTGCCTTTTTGACAAGATCCGCTTCTGGCAAGGCTTTCCAAGCGAAAATCGATTGAAATTCTATAGGGAATCCCGCATCCGCCGCCACCGCTAGCGGCTTCCTTCAAGTCGTTGTATCAAGAGCGACCGCCGCAGATTCTGACGAGGCTACTATCTTCTCTCTCTGCGGTCGCTTCTGATACAACACTAGGACTTCTGGTCCGAAATGGTTTCCGGAATGGTGGTAATCCGCCAAGTGCGGAGATCACTTCCTACTAGCCCACTTCGCGATACCAATCCGGCAACTTCCTCGAAGCTCGCTCTCGACCGCGAGGATGGGAATTGCCGCAGTTTGCCGTGTTAGAGCTGATCCCGATGCTGTTCCAAGACGATTCGCACCGCTTGGCTGGGCGTCCGGACGCCAGTCTTTGAAAACGTTGCTGAACAGTGGCTTTGACGCAGATTAATGAACAAATTCAGGCTCTGGGCTACGGGGTACAACCAAGTGAGTCTCTGGCGGTGTCAAAGTAGCCATAAGGACTATCACCGGTAGTGCGCGATGGCCGGGATGTGGCCGAACCAGCGCCAAGGCACCGGCTCAGCACAACGTTGACCGTTCTTTGCGCGGAGAGGACACGCCTCACTCAGGTTTAACGCAATAATCGGCTCGTCGCGCGTTCGTTAAGAGAAGCCAAGAAGGCGAGGCTAGCGAAGTATCTCCGCGGAGGACTCCATGGTTCATGGCAGCTGGCAGGGAACGCAGGTCAGATTCACGGTTTTAATTCTCACTGTATTTCTAATGATGGTCGGGGTTGTTTCTCTGCAGCTATTTCAGGCGTCCTCTCACGCGCCTTCGCCGGTTGCGACTTACTCGCAAGGTTTGTTGCGCGTCACCATTCCTTATCATGCCCTGCATACCGGAGCCGGACAATTCACAGTAGAAGTCTTGAATCCGGAAGATCAGGTTCTCGGCCGCACAGAGCAACGGGTCGAAGTCACGCTGCGGCGCGGGCAGTTGCAAAGTGAGGTCAAACTGGAGAAGTCGCTAGCCGTCGACGATCTGGTGTGGCATCGCGTTCGGTATCGGTTTGAATATGAGGACTCTAAGAAGCCCGCAGTAGAAGGCACGGAATCGATCTCGCACATCCTGCGCAGGCCGGTAATTCACATTTTAGGGCAACAGTGTTATATCACCGGCGGTCAGGCGGCGGTGCGAGTGATCGTCACAGATACCAAGGATGAGGTGATTGCCGGCCGCGGTTCGGTCCAAATCGAATTTCTTGGCTCAGGCGACGAACCGGCTGACGCCAAACCTCGCGTCCTTTTTTCAGGCCGTTTGAATCACCGTGGAACGACCGAAGCCCAGTTCCGCTTTCCTCGCGGCGCGGTTGGGAGTTACAGGTTGCGCTATGTCGCCGACACCCCGATCGGGTCGACTGAATTTACTCAGGACGTACGCCTGGAGGACAAGGTCTCGATTCTTCTTACGTCGGAGAAGCCGCTCTACCAGCCCGGCCAGACGATCCATGCGCGCGCGCTTGCGCTCGACCGCTCGGATCATGAGGCGGCGGCGAAGCGCTCGCTCATGTTTGAAGTCGAGGATTCTCGTGGCAATAAGGTGTTCAAGAAAGCGACCGCGACTGACCAGTTCGGAGTGGCATCGGCTGAATTTAGTCTGGCCGACGAAGTCAACCTGGGCGCGTATCATCTGCGTGCTTTGATGGGAGATCCCGACGCGCCGTCTAATACGGCCGAGATCGCGCTCAATGTGGAACGCTACGTTCTTCCAAAATTCAAGGTGGCGGTCGAATTCAATGAGAACGGTAAGAAGCAGAAACGCGGCTATCAACCCGGCGATCACGTCACTGGCACGGTTCGCACCAACTACTTTTTCGGAAAGCCGGTAGACAACGCCGAGATTAGCATGAAGGCTTCGGCGATGGATGTCGCGATGTTTGAGGTCGCGTCGGCCCAGGGGAAGACGGACTCGGAGGGCTCGTATCATTTCGACCTCACTTTGCCAAAATACTTTGCCGGGCGGCCTCTCAACCACGGTGCCGCTCGCGTGCTGATTGAGGGCACCGTGAAGGACTCCGCTGGACATTCGGAGACTCGCGGGCAGCCCATTACAGTTAGCGACTCGCCGCTACTTATCACCGCGATTCCCGAGGGCGGCACACTTGTCCCCAATCTGGAGAACGAAGTATTCATTCTGACTTCATATCCGGACGGAACTCCCGCTAAGGCTGACGTGACTATTCGCTCCGCTGTGAATTCGGATCAACATGCGGCTACTGATGAGGGCGGGATTGCCGTTGTCCCCATCAAGGTGAAGGCTGGCAAGGATACGTTGGAGATCGAAGCCAAGGATCAGGAAGGAAATCAAGCGGCGAGCAAAGTGGAATTAGAGTCCCGCGAAGGTGAAGATCAGATTCTTCTTCGCACCGAGCGTGCTGTCTATCGTACCGGCGAGCGCATTCAACTGAAAGTGTTTTCAACCAAGGCGCGCGGGGCGGCATACGTGGACATAGTAAAGGAAGGCCAGACGGTGCTGACGCGCGACCTCGATCTTGAAAATGGCGAGGCGGAACTTTCGCTGACGGCCTCACCCGAGATGGCAGGAACTGTGGATATCAGCGCGTATCTCTTCGGTCGAGACGCGCGTCCCGTCGGCGATCATCGGCTCATCTTTGTGCAACCGGCCAATGAACTGAAGATTGAGACGGCCGCGGATGCCACGGTGTACAAACCAGGCGGTGACGCCCGCATCAAGTTTCGCGTGACCAACTCGCATGGCGAGGGTGTCCAGGCTGCCCTTGGGTTGCAGGTGGTGGACGAGGCCGTGTTTGCTTTGGCGGAAAAGCAGCCCGGCTTTGCCAAGGTCTTTTTCTATCTCGAGCAGGAGGTGATGAAGCCGCGCTATGAGATCCACTCGATTGGCATGCCGGATATTGTCGAACCGGCTGAGAAGTCGCAAGCCGAACAGCGCGACCGGGCGGCGCGGGCGCTGTTCTCCGCGACCGAAATCGTAACTCCGAATAAGTTCGAGACGAAATTTGGCAACGATGTGCCAATGACGAAGTACGCCGATTATTGGCGTCGCTACGAGCAACAGTTTCAAAAGCAGGCGAACCGGTTAGCGAAAGAGCTTAGCCAGGCTTACGAGAAGAATCCAAAGGCAGGCGATCCGACGGACGTTTACGCGAACCTTGCACAGTCAGGCGATGCGGAGTTTCGTGATCCGTGGGGCAACGGTCTTACATTTGAACGGGCGCGCTGGGATGCGTCGAAGAAGTATTACCTGATGCGAAGCGCTGGCCCAGACGGCCAACTGAACACGGCCGATGATCTGCAAGCTATTTTGCTGTTTCAGCGCAAGTGGATTGCAGGCCCACCCGGTCCGGAGTCAACCAGGATTAACGTCAATATTGAACATGACCGCGGCCCGCTGAACGGCCGAGCGGAGATCGTCGGAACGGTTACCGATCCAACCGGCGCCGTTGTACCCGGAGCCGAGGTCGAGTTGTGCAGCGTCGTCAGCGGGAAAATCCGTCCCGCGACGACCGACGCATCTGGCCGATTCACTTTCTCTGGCCTACCCAAGGGGGGTTACATAATCCAGGTAACGTTGCAGGGATTCAAAACAGCTGCGCAGGCGCTCACACTTGAGGTGCGCGACCGGGCCGTGCTCTCCGCAACTCTGTCGGTTGGTCAAGCTTCTGAGGTGGTTGAAGTCACCGGGGCAAGCGTACAGCTTCAGACTGAAGCGGCGATGGTTGGTGTGCCCGGTGGCATGGGCGGAGGCATGGTCGGCGGAATATTCAGGGTCGGCGACGGAGTTCACGACCGGAAAGCGTTGCCGCTCAATGGCCGCAACTTTTCTGACCTTGAGGTGGTCAACGGCGCGGTCCTGGCCAAAAAAATTTCCGCACCAGCGGCGCACGTGCGCTCTTATTTCCCCGAGGCGCTCTACATCAATCCCGAAATCATCACCGACAAGGATGGCCGCGCCAGCATCGTGATTCCGATGGCGGACTCCATCACGACGTGGCGCATGGCGATGATTGCCTCCACGCAACAGGGAGCGCTCGGCACGTCTACGTCGAGCCTGAAAGTTTTTCAGGATTTCTTCGTCGATCTCGACTTGCCCGTCACGCTCACGCAGGGCGATCGCGTCTCGATTCCCGTGGCCATCTACAACTATTCGGATTCCCGCGGCGATGTGAACCTGAAGCTTCAATCCGATGATTGGTTCTCGCTCGTCGAGGACGCCGCTGAAAAATCTGTCGCGGTAGATTCGGCTCGCGTAGGCAGTTCGCAGTTCACACTCGAAGCAAAGCGCATTGGGAAGTTCAAACTTACACTTGCAGCCCGCATGCAGGGCGGAGCCGATCGTGCCGACATCGTCGTCCGAGAAATCGAAGTCATTCCCGATGGCAGGGAGCAAAGCCTCGTCTTTAACGGCCGCCTGGAAAATGCGGCGCAGCACGAACTCGATTTTCCGGCGAACTCCATTCCGGAGGCGAGCAAAATCTTCGTGCGGCTGTATCCGGGCCCGATGAGCCAGGTAGTGGAAGGGATGGACGCCATTCTGCGCATGCCGAATGGGTGCTTCGAACAAACCTCGTCCAGCACTTACCCAAACGTCCTGGCGCTTGACTACATGAAGCGCACCAAAAAGCTGACTCCGGAGGTGCACGCAAAAGCCGAAGGATTCATTGCAAATGGTTATCAGCGGCTGCTCACCTTCGAGGTCCCGGGAGGCGGCTTCTCGTGGTTCGGAAGCGCGCCGGCCAATAAAATCCTCACCGCTTACGGTTTGATGGAGTTCTACGACATGTCGAGAGTCCACGACGTCGATCCGAAGCTCATCTCGCGAACCCAGCAGTGGTTGGCAAGCCAGCAGCAGGAAGACGGGAGTTGGAAGCCGGACACGCAATTCATCAACGAAGGCGCAACCAATCGCTACAATTCTGACGTCCTGCGAATTACGGCGTACCTGGCGTGGGCGCTTAAAGACACGGGTCACCAGGGACCGGCGATCGAAAAGGCAAAACAGTTTGTTGAAAAACACATGACGGCCAAAGTAGATACTTACACGCTAGCTGTGGTCGCCAACTTTGCGGCGGACTATGCCACTGACCGTGAGTTCACGCGGCAGGCGATTCAGATGCTCCTCGACGCGCGCACCGAGAAAGATGAACAGACTTGGTGGAATGCGGAAGAGACGAGCGTCTACGCTACTGGACCGAGTGCCAGCGTGGAAACGACTGGCCTGGCTGTGCAGGCGCTGCTTCAGTCAGGCGAGGCGTCGGGAACTGCGCGCAAGGCTCTCAGTTACATCGCCTCGAAGAAAGACGCCTATGGAACCTGGGGCACAACCCAGGCGACAATCATGGCGCTTCGCGCTCTGCTCACTGCCACGGAAAAAGGCGCAGCCGACGTACGCGGCACGGTGGTGGTGCTGCTGAATGGCAAGCCCGCGGAAAAGCTCGAACTGACGCCCGAGAATAACGATTTACTCCACCAGTTCGTGTTCAAGAATGTCGGCACAGAAAGCGCCTCGACGGTTGATCTCCAGTTCGAGGGAAAGGGGGGCCTTGCCTATCAGATCGTGGGGAGCTACTACTTGCCTTGGGATGAAAAGGCGGCGGGCGAGCCACTTTCGATCGATGTTGCCTATGACCGCACACATCTGGCGCAGGACGACATTGCCACGGCGAGCGCCACCATCAGAAACAACTTGCCGAAGACGGCCAACATGGTGATGGTCGATCTCGGTATACCTCCCGGTTTTGACCTGCTCAGCGAGGGCCTGCAGGATTACCTGGAGAAGAGCGCCCACCGCAAAAGTGGTCATCTATCGAAGTTCAGCCTTACGGCGACGCAAGCGCTTCTCTACTTCGATTCGTTTGCTCCCGAAGATGTGGTCACAGTGAAGTATCGCCTGCGCGCCAAGTATCCCATTCGGGCTCGAACATTCAAGTCGCAAGTTTACGAATACTACGATCCCGAAATAGCTTCAGTTGCGCGGCCAGTGCAGTTGGAGGTGCGCAAGCGGTAGCGCACCAAATGGGTCTTCTCGGAAGAAAGCCCATGCGTGATCGTTGTTGCCGAGTCACGCTGTATCGGATGCGCCCCATAAGAGGCGGGCAGTAGGTTCGGGAAGTCGTGTGGGCGCGTCCGATACAGCTGTTTGAAGGAAGCCACCCGTGGGTGTGGCGGACTCTATGCAATTTGAATCGATTTCGGTCTCAAAAGCCTTGCCAGACAGGGAGTTTCGCCAAAAGGCTGTTATTGATGTTCATCGATATATTACTTCTCTGCAACCATGTGTGTCATCTTACCTCCGGCGTCATCCGTCCGCTTCGAGGACATCGCCGTTGATCTCCCCGAAGCCCCTATCTGGACCGTGAGAGCCCGGGTGGTGCCTTTTCCTGACTACACATCCAAGTGGCCTCTGGTTTGACCTGATAGCCACGGGCACAAGATGCGCTTCGACTCGGGACGACACGTCCGAAATTGTGGTGAGTGCGAACGACACTTCTAAGTGCTGCCAGGCATGCGAAAAGCAGCGCGATCCGTGAGCATATGATAAAAAGTTGTCTGCGCGAAAGGGGTGGTGATGGGGAATCTGACGCGACGGGAAGTATTGAAGGCCGGATCCACGTCGGCGGTGACCGCGCTCCTGAATCCGTTGTTGGGGAAGGCGGAAGGCGAGAAGGAGGGCAACAAAGTGACGAAGCCCGAGCCGATACAGGCACCGTTCGAAGAAATCTGCTTCATGAATGCGACCGCGCTTGTGGAAATGCTCAGAACGAAAAAAGTTTCTTCCGTTGAAGTAGTGAAGGCGCACCTGAGCCAGATCGCGCGCGTGAACCAAAAAGTGAATGCGATCGTAACGCTCGTGGAAGAGGAACAGTTGCTGGCCGAGGCGCGCGCGGCTGACGATGCGCTTGCCAAGGGAAACTGGCTTGGGCCTTTGCATGGGCTGCCGATTGGCGTGAAGGATCTACATGCCACTAAGGGAATTCGAACAACGTATGGATCCCCGCTGCACAAGGACGATATTCCGAAGGCAGATTGCCTGCTGGTGGAAAGGGAAAAGAAGGCAGGCGGGATCGTGATCGGAAAAACGAACGTGCCGGAGTTTGGCCTGGGGTCGCAAACCTTCAACACCGTGTTCGGGGCGACGCGGAATCCGCATGACCTCACGAAGACCTGCGGAGGAAGCACCGGGGGCGGGGCTGTGGCAGCGGCCTGTGGCATGGTGCCGCTGGCAGATGGGAGCGATTATGGCGGGTCGCTGCGGAACCCTCCGAATTTTTGCGGTGTAGTGGGATTGCGACCCTCGCCGGGACGAGTGCCGAATACACCGGCGGACCTGGCATGGCAACCGTTTTCCGTTGTCGGAGGTGTGGCGCGAAACGTGAAGGACCTCGCATATTTTCTGAGTGTGCTGGCGGGGCCAGACGAGCGGATTCCGATTTCTGTGGAGCAGCCGGGAAGCCAGTTCGTGCAGCCGCTTGGTGGGCGAAGCTTTAAGGGAGTGCGCGTAGCGATGTTCCGCGATATGGGGTTGCCTTGGGAACCGGAGGTGAAGGACACGGTGCGCACCCAGGGGAAGGTCTTCGAATCGCTTGGGTGCGTGGTGGAAGAAGCAGAGCCCGATTTTCGGGATGCCAACGAATGCTTCCTGGCCTGGCGCCATTGGACGATGGAATCGAGATTCGGGGACCTCATCGCCACAAAAGGCGATCAGTTGAATGAGTACGTCCATTGGCATGTGGAGGAAGGTAAGAAATTGACGGGGCCGTACTTGTCGCGAGTAGAGATAAAGCGATCGGCGCTGTATCAGCGAGTGCGTGAGTTCATGGACCAATACGAATTTTTCGTACTGCCCGTGAATCAGGTGCTGCCTTTTGCTGTAACACAGCACTATCCGACGGAAATTAATGG
>Ga0181532_10000667_pt1 | contig 34485 bp, 24 predicted proteins | sample PEATcosm2014_Bin_33_FD_119768 | JGI IMG/M metagenome (GOLD analysis project Ga0181532, IMG submission 119768) | Peatland microbial communities from MTU Mesocosm Facility, Houghton, MI, USA - PEATcosm2014_Bin11_30_metaG | ecosystem: Environmental > Terrestrial > Soil > Wetlands > Peat | place...
ACCCGGGTTCCCCTAAAACAGGGCGCTCCGGACAACCGGTCTGGGTCGACCCAGACGACTTCCTCCAATCGCCGAAGGATTTCCTGTTTCATAACTCCAAAGTACAGGAAACTGGCGCCACATGCAAAGTCCACAGGATCCGCTCCGCGCTCCGCCCGCGATTCGCCTCCATCCCGCCGCTGTGCGCTAACCTGTGTGCATCAGTGTCTAACCCCTTCTCCCGGATTCCGCGCGCCTGGTGGCTCGCCTTCCCCTTGCTCTGCCTGCTCTACTTCTCCGGCCTCTCCGCCGCCGGCATGCTCGGACCCGACGAGCCGCGCTACGCCTCCATCGCCCGCGAAATGGCGCACTCCGGCGATTGGATCACGCCGCGTCTCTGGGGCCAGCCGTGGTTCGAGAAACCGCCGCTGCTCTACTGGATGACCGGCGCAGCGTTCCGGCTGGGATTCAGCGAAGACCTGGCCCCGCGCATCCCAGTGGCCCTCCTCTCCGTCGCCTTCCTGATCTTCTTCCAATGGATCCTCACACGCGAATTCAGCGCGCGCACTGCCTGGACGGCAACCATCGTCCTGGGAACCTCGGCCGCCTGGTTGGGATACAGCTTCATCGGAGCGACGGATCTGCCTATGGCCGCCGCGTTCTCCGCCGCCATGCTGCTATCGCTCGATTGGATCGGAACCGGTGACCGCCGCCGCTTGCCCTTGGCCGCCGCTCTGCTCGGTCTGGCGGTGCTGGCTAAAGGCCTCGTGCCGCTGGTGCTCGCCCTGCCGCTGCTATGGTGCGGCCGCCGGCGCTGGACCGATCTGCTGCGCCCACCGGTTAGCGGCGCTTTTCTGATCGTCGCCCTGCCGTGGTACATGCTGTGCTACCTGCGCAACGGCGCAGCCTTCCTGCGAACGCTCTTCTGGGAGCAGCATTTCGAGCGCTTCACCACCGCATCGTTGGCGCATGGTCAGCCCTTTTGGTTCTATCTGCCGGTGCTGCTAGCCGCGCTTATTCCCTGGACGCCGCTCATCGTGCTGCTCGCACAGCGTGCGCTCTACGCAGATCCCCGCCGCCGATTCCTCTTGCTCTGGCTCCTCTTCGGCCTGGTCTTTTTTTCCCTCTCAAGAAACAAATTGCCCGGCTACCTGCTTCCTCTGACACCCGCTGCGGCGGCACTGATGGGAGCCGGCCTCGCGCAAGCCCAACGCGCACGCTGGGCGCTGCCTGCTGCGGCGCTCTGCCTGCTCTCGATACCGGTAGCGCTCCCCATCCTCCCGCAAGCGCTCGCGGCAGGCGTTTCGCGCGCGCCGCTCCCCGCATTTCAATGGACCTGGCTTCTGCCGCCGGCGCTGGCGCTGGGCATCTACGGTCTGGAACGCCGCGGCCATAGAACAGCCGCGCTAGCCGCGATGGCTGTAGCGGCAACAGTTGGCGTCGTGCTTCTGAAGTGGACCGATCTGCCGGCCATCGATCGCGCTGGGTCCGCGCGCCCGTTGTGGCAACAAATCGCCAGCCAGCGCGATCGCGTCTGCATCGCCACTATGCACCGTAGCTGGCGCTATGGATTGAACTACTACTCGATCACGCCGCTGCCGGATTGCAGCGCCTCGCCCCGTCCGCTAGAAGTGCGGCAAGAGCCAGGGCACTCGCCCGTGCTGGCAGCGCCGGAGCCTGCACCCTGATTTGCCCGTGGGGCAGGATGGCATCCTGCGCGCCGATTGCCAATCGGCGCAAACTGCCCGCGCACTTACGGTCGATGCTGAACCTCTGGCCGGTTTTCGAGCACGCGCCAAGCCTTGCAGGGATCTTCTTGAAAACACGCACGAACCGCCAACCCATTCGCTAAGATCGCCGAACACTCGCGGTAGGCTGGTCCTCCTGGAAGACCACTCCGATCATAGCCGCGCGCCTCACCGGTTTTTCAGTATGTCAGCGCGACTCGGTAAGTAGGTCCGCAAACGGGCCGCTCCGGTGCCAAACTCAATAGCCCAATGCGATACAGTGCAACCTGTTGCAACGAAGAAATCGAAAAGCGGTCCCACACTGCAACCGCTGCTGTGGTAATCGCACTGCTATGCATGAACCGCCGCAGGAGCGCGGCCACACCCAAATGCGGATGACACAGCCACAAGCCACCAGCCACCACCCACAGCGAACGAAGTTCCCCGCGCTATACTGTCAGCGATGAAACCAGCATGCTCTCTCCTGTTGGCAGCCGCCTTCGCCGCCTGTCCCAGCATCTACGCGCAGTTCTCCCCAAACGATGACAAACCCGACAAAGGCCACTCCGCGCATGGCGCCGCCTTCGACGTCGGTCCACGCCAAAAGCCCTGGGTCATGGAAGGCATCGGCGTAGCCCCCTTCCCCATCACCACCAAGAACCCCGAGGTCCAGCAGTGGTTCAATCAGGGCAACGCCCTGCTGCACTCTTTCTGGGATTACGAAGCCGAGCGCTCCTTCCGCTGGTGCCTGAAGCTCGAACCGGACAATGCCATGGCCTATTGGGGCCTGGCGCGTGCCACCAGCGGACGCGGTCCCGACGACACGCGCGCCGCCGACTTCCTGCGCGAAGCCGTCAAGCGCAAGGACAAAGTCACCGAGCGCGAGCGCCTCTATATCGAGGCCGAGGAGGCCGTCCTGTTGAAGGATCCGGTGCGCGACGATAGCGGCGAGCGCGATTACCGCGAGCAGCGCCGGGCCGAGATCAAGAAGCTCGAAACGCTCTGCGTGAAGTATCCGGACGACATGGAGGCGCGCGCGTTGCTGGCGCTGGTCACCATGGGCGACTCGCGCTATGGCGCGGAGCTGATCATCCGCGAGATCCTGGCGCGCGAGCCCAACCATCCCGGCGCGCACCACTACCGCATCCACAATTGGGATTACAACCAACCCGAGCAGGCCCTCGCAAGCTGCCGCGCCTACACCGACCTGGTGCCGGGCATCGGCCACGCCCAGCACATGCCGGGACACATCTACAGCATCCTGGGCATGTGGCACGAGGCGGCGCTCTCGATGGATGCGGCCACGCGCGTCGAGAAGCAGTACATGCGGACCAGCCTTACGTTCCCGTTCAATAACTGGAACTACGCACATAACCGCACTTACCTTTCTTATATACAAGAGCAGCTTGGGATGGCGGAGGCCGCCATCTTCGGCGCGCGGCAACTGATCGACGCGCCGCTCGACCCGGTCGATAACAAGGAAAACACATACAGCACGCACTCGCGTGGCATCGCGGCGATGCAACGGGCGCTGATCGGCTTCGAGCGCTGGGACGATCTGCTGAATCCCAAGACCATTCCATGGCGCGACGTCTATGAAGACAAGATGAACAAGGCTTACTCCGAGGCGCGCGTCTGGCTGGGCAAGGGCGACCTGGAGAAAGCTGCGAAGAGCATTGCTGCTCACACCGCGCTCAAGAAGGATCTGGACAAGAATAAGGACTGGGAGGATACCTACACGATCGAGGCGCTGGAGCTGAAAGGGCGATTCGCAATTGCGCGCGGCAAAGCTGGCGATACCATTGTCGGCCTGGGGTTGTTGGCGGATGCCGCCGGGCGCGAATATGACATGCAGAAACAATATGCGGACCCGCCGTTCTATCCGCAGTCGCTCTACAACAGTTTGGGCGAGGCTTACCTGGATGCCAAGAGTCCTGTGCTGGCGGCGCAAGCGTTCGAAAAGGCGCTAGAGCTGACCCATAACGATATCTTCGCGCTCTCCGGACTGGTGCGCGCGTACGCCGCGCTCGGCGATAAGGCCAAGGCCGCGGACGACATGGCCCGCCTGCTGTTCGTAGCTTCGAATGCCGACGCCGGCCTGAAAATCATCGAGCGCGCCAAAGCCACCGGCATCACCGCCACGCCGCGCGACTCGTCGCCCGCGCCGCAGCGCAACTACGCGCGCGTGTCTCTCGATCATTTCGGTCCGCCGCGCTGGGAGCCATATGAGGCGCCCGCATTGGATGTCCACGATTCCTCGGGTAAGTCAGTCTCGCTTGCGGAGTACCGCGGCAAAAACGTGCTGCTGGTGTTCTATCTAGGGCCGGAGTGCCCGCACTGCATTCGCCAGTTGCATGAGATTGGGAAGAACAAGGATGAGTGGGAGCGTCTGAATACGGTCGTACTGGCGGTCAGCAGCGCACCGCCGGAGAAAAACAGCGAGGCGCTGAAGCAGTTCGGCGACCTGCCCGCGCGCCTGCTGTCCGACCCGGATCACACCAACGCGCGGCGCTTCCATTCCTACGACGATTTCGAGGATATCGAGCTGCACTCCACCATCCTCATCGATAAGAAGGGCCGGGTCTATTGGGCCCGTTTCGGCGGCGATCCATTCTCGGACATGCCGTTCCTGGTCAAGCAGGTGGAGCGCATGAACGAGCTGGCCGGGTCCTGACGTAGCCAGCCTTCTGGTCTGCGCAAGTAGCGAGTTGTATATGCATTGCTCCGGCAGGCCAGGTTGGCGGCAATGAGGTGGGACAGGCGCTTTCGCCTGTCAACGCGGCATTCTGCCCGATTGCCTGGACAAGGTGCGCGCTGAGGCGCAGTTCCGCGCCTTGGGATAGGGCGCGACTACTCTGCCGGTCCAGGGGCGTGATCCGAGTGGTAACGGCCCGCGATATGGAAGATAGCGAGCGGCGCCTGTTCCGCCGCAAGTAAGGTGGATCGTATGAAGACCAAACCCCCTGCGGCGAAAGCGCCCCTGCCGAAGTTTCGCTCGGACGAGGCGGCGGCCGAGTATTTCGACACGCACTCCGTGGCGGAAGTATGGAATCAACTACCCGAGGGCAAGCCAGCTAAGCCGTCCAAGGCGTTGGCGAATTCAATCCGGAAACGCCATGCGGCGGCCAAGTCCCCGATTTCAATTCGATTGGGTCCGGAGCAAATCGCCGCGGCGAAGAAGATCGCGGCGGCCAAATCAGTTGGCTAGCAGACACAGTTGCGGATGTGGATAGCCGAGGGGATTCGCCGCGAGGCGAAGCGGGCGTAATACTCGGGCCGCTGTTAGTAGCAGCACTTTGATGGCGACAGTCTCGGCCCAAGCGCGTATCGCGAGCTCGATTCGGCCATGCCACCGGCGCCGTCGCAATTACGGTCGCATATCGGAAAACCGATTGCGAATGCGACGACACTAACCAGAACTCTAAAATCCGCCTCTAGGCCGATACCCCGGCCGCGACCGCACGCGGTACTTCTTCCCCACGTCCGAAACAATCTCCACCGAAATCTTACGAAAACCTTCGTTCGGATTAGGCTGCGGATAGTAAGTCACTGTATATGAGTTACCCAAGTCCTCGCGGATGGATTCGAAAGCCTCCACCTGCTTCTGCCAGGTCTTGGCCCAATAAGCCTTGCCGCCGGTGCGCGTGGCGATGCGCCGGAACACGCCGCTCGAAATCGGATCCTTATTGACTTCGTTGGTCGAGATCACGTAAATGGGGATGCCTTCGTCTTCCGCGACGGCGCGCACATCGTCGGGAGCCACCATGCTGGCGTTATCGGGGCCGTTGGAGAAGACGATGACTACCTTGCGCCCCGGCACCCGCGCGGCATCCCGCAGCGTGAGCAGCAGAGCGTTGTAGAGCGCCGTATCGTCTCCGGCCACGGATTTTCGCAGCCCGCCAATAGCATCGCCGCGGTCGCGGGTCAGCACCGCGGCGCGCGACAGATTGCGGCTGAACGTGTAAACCGCCACGGAGTCCGCGCGGTCCAGCCCCCGCACAAAATCGGCGATGGCGTCTTCGGCGTACACAAAGCCGCGGTACATGAAGTTGCTGGTGTCGAACAACACGAACACATTCGTCCCTACGAAGGCGTCGCTGTGCAGGTCGACGCCCGGTTTTCCGGCAACCTCCACGGGCTCCCCGCCAACCAGCGGGCGCGTCGTGCCGTTCTCCAGGACCTGCATAGGAGGCTTGGTCCCTTCGGCGAAGGTGGCCATCTTTTGCACGATGCCATCTTCGTACACTTTGAAATCCGTATTTTTCAGGCCGTTGATATAGCGGTTGTGACTGTCGGTGACGGTGAAGCTGAGCACCACCATGTCCACCTTCACGCGGAAGACCGGGCGCTGCCCTTCCTGTGCCTTAAGGCATGCCGCGCCCGCTGCCGCTCCCAGAAAACCGCGTCGAGAAAGGATACTCATGGTTCACCCGATTACTGAGATTGTAAACCCGTTTCCGCGGGCGCGGTCGCCCCCGCCATGGACGGCCGGGTCTTGGCGCGCACGTCGTTGCCCACGGTATGCAGCGAGCGCAGCACCGCCGGCCAATCCTCCAGGTGCGAGGCGAAGATATGCTCCACCAGCTTCTGGGTCCACTGCGGGATGCGCACATTGAGCTGCGAGGGCGGGATGTACGTCTCGTCCGCCAGTTCCGCCCAGTAGAGCGTATTGGACTCCCAGCTCTCGGCCAGAATGCGGCTGGAGTATCCCATCAACGTCGGGAAGGTGCGCAGGTTCAGCAAATCCAAACGGTACGAGGTCGCCAGCGTAGGCTTGGGCGTTCCGAAGGCGGCCGAAATCGCCGGATAGTTGATCTGCCGCGGCGATGCGGCCGCCAGCCGGCGGATCTCCGCCAGCAGCGGCGAAGGCGCAGCCTTGGGGCTTGCCGCCATATGCGTGGCCACCACGAACAACTCCGAGGGCGTCACCTTGTTCATGGCCGCCGGCACGTCGCCGCCCTCGAGCAACAGGCCCACTTGCCTGACGCGCGCCGGCGCGGCCTGTGCGCTCAGCGTGTGCAGCACTTCCTGGCGCAGCGCCGGATCCAGAACGGATTCGGCTAGCAGCGATTCTCCGTAGCGCATGTGCAGGGCCAGCCAATGCATCTGCGAAGGCGTCACCTTCCACCAGCGCGGGACCACCGCGCTCACGATGATCTGCGGCACCAGGTCGCCCCAGATGAGCGCCTGGGTCTGGTCCGGCACCAGGAAATTCTGCTCGGCTTCCGCCAGCGCGTATGGCAATCCCGCGAGCGAACCCACCAGCCGCCCGCCGCCGTTCGAGGGCCAGCCCGAACCAAACACCTCCGTGGTGCGCCACAAGTGGCTGGCACTCTGGACTCCCAGGAAATCGTGGCTGCGCACGAACAGGGGATTGGTGTATAGGACCTGCGCTCCGGGCGGCGCGTAGTGGACATAATTGTAAGCCACCAGCGTGTCGCGCAGGAAGGGCGCCAGCAGCCCGCGCACCTCGCGCAGCTTATCGCCCGAGGCTTTCTCCACCGCCGCACGCAAGTTCAGCTTACGCTCGGCATCTACGTGTTTCTCGGTATAGAAGCCGAACGAGAGCGCGTTCTTCTCGATCGAGCTGAGCGTGGCGCGCGGCAGCGGGATCTCGCTGATGCGGGCGGCCAGCCGGTGGACCAGTGCGGTGTTCAGCTTTTCGCCGTGCTGCAGGCCATCCAGGTGCGCCGCCAGCTCGAACAGGTCGTCCAGCGAAACGATGCGCTGCGCTTCCAGGATTCGCACCATATCCTGCACGATCTGGGTATGCGAGTCGACGTCGCTGGGGTTGGCCGCGCCAGCCAGCAGGTCGACGATCCGCCCTTGCGGCGACGCGCCCCGCAGGCTGTCCGGCGGCGAACCAGTCGCCGAAAGAAGCACGTTGACGCCATCGCGACCCGCGTCGAACAGCATGCGATCGTTGCGCACCCCGCCAAAGGGACGCAGTAGCGCCGCGAAAGTCTCATCCGCCTTGGAAGGCGGCAGGCTCTCCTGCCGCGAAAAGATCTGCCACAGCCCCACCAGGGCCTGCATCGTGCCCAGTGTGTCGGACAGCAGTATCGGATCCTTGAGACTGCTGAGCGCCTCGGCAGTGTCGATGAACAGCACGATGGATTTGTCGCTCAGGGCCGCGGCGTCATTGAAGATCGCATACTGGCTCCCATACTCGTGGTAATCCCGCGCCAGCAGATTAGCAGTGTCCGCGGTGAGCGGCGTCGCACGGTAACGGTCCAGATCGCTCAGCGCCATGAAGATCCTCAGCGGCTCGTTCTCCACGGACTTGCGCGTCAGGCCGAACAGGGCTTCCAGTACGTCGTCACCATCCTTCCAGGCGGTGGCGGCGCGGGATAGCTTCGCGTCGTACTTCCCCTGTGGATGGTTGACAAAGAGCTCTTTCCAGACCTGCAGGCCGCCTGGAATGTGCGGCCGGCCGTCGGGCTCGATCCACAGCCGCGTCGTGAGCAGCATCATGTCCGCGTTGGATCGGAATACCGGCCGCGCCGGTCCGGGGGTGGTCACCTTCCCGCGGATCGCCAGATAGAACCGCTTCATGCGGACGGGATCGGTTAAATACTCCCTGGCCGGACCGTTGAGGCGCGCCAGGGCGTCGAAGTAACTCGCCAGCCAGCCATCGTCCCGCGCGATGAGTTTCTCGAAGAACGCGGCGCCCTGGTCCGGGGGCGTGCCCACCAATTCGGTCCATACCGGGACCGTGCGCGGGGCGCCGGGCACCACGGCCTTGCCATCCCGCACCTCGAACATGCCGCCGAAGAAATCCAGCACGTGCGCGAACGCCTTGAGCCGCGGCATTTGAATATTCTTACGGAACTCGCCGGCGGTCTCGCGATCCAGCTTCGAGATTCCCAGATACAACCGGCACAGCGCCGGATCGCCCAGCAACACATCGATGAAATCGCCGGTTTCCTTTTCTTTGGCCGAGAGCCAGTAGTCGGCGCCGAACAATATCGGGACGCGCGCCGGCTGGTAGTCGTACGAAAAGGGGCGGTTGGTCCGCAGCGCCTGCTCCAATTCGGGGAGCGGAAAGCCGGAATCGGTGGTGAGAAAGGCGCGCGTGGCGTTGACCGTTTCCAGAACCACTTCGCTGCCGCAGCCGCCGCGCATGCGGAAGCCTAGAATCCGCAGCAAGTCGGCGGCCACCGGCGAATCGCAGTTCTCGATTTTGATCGCTTTGCCGCCGGCCAGCTTGTCGAGCTCGCGCGCTTGCGAAAGATAGCGATGCACCAGCTTGAGGTACTCGGTCTGTTCCAGTGCTTCGTTGCTGTGGGAAGCCTGATAGCCATTGGTGACCACGTTGCGCGCCAGCGCCTGCAGGAAATCGTCGAGCTGGCCATCGCCGGCCACCGCGGCCATGCGGCTGAAGGAACGCAAAGGCCCCGGTATCTCGATATACTGGCGTTCCTCGTTCGCGCCGCCCGCGGCAGGGGCCGGAGCTGACGCACTGCCCCCGGCGTCGCGATACACATCCAGGGAGCGCAAGGCCGCGGCGCGGTCGCCCTCCAGGAAAGAAAGTTCCGCCATGCGCCGCGCCACGGCTGCCCGCGACTGTCTGCCGGCGGGCTTATCCAGCGCCGCCAGCACCTTGTTGTATGCGTCTTTCCAGGCCGGATCGCCGTAGCGATCCAGAAACTCGGCGTATTCCGTCAACGCGGTGACATCGTCCGGAGAATTTTGCGCGGCACGCTCCAGTAGCGCGCGCGCTCCCATGGCATCCCCCGATTCTTCCAGTTGGCGGGCATGCTCCAGGTTTTGACTCGCCTGGAGCGAAACAGAAGCGCAGGAGAGAAATATTGCGAGAGCTAAAGCCTTCATGGTGGTTCCCTGTTGCGGTGATTTACTGCCCTGTGGTGTTCTACTCTATCACGACTGGCAGGTGGGTGGCGGCGCGTATCGCGTAAAATCACTTCGCTGCCGGCTGGTGGGGCAGGCGCTTTCGCCGGCCAATCCCCTTTGACGGGCCAGCGTCGCCCGCTCGTAACATCGGCGCCGTTTGTCAATGTTGGAGGCGCTGCCGCCTGCCAGTCCCGTTTGACGGGCCAAGGCCACACTCTCGTGCAGCCGCCCGGACACCGATCGCCGTGTCGCCCAATGTTGGTGGGGCAGGCGGTTTCGCCTGCCAATCCCGTTTGACGGGCCAAATTCGGCCGCTCGCCCGCTCGCCCTACTCCTCCACCGCCCTCCGCACCCGCTCGGTAATCTCGGCCTCGGCCTCATCCACGGCGAACGCCAGGTGCCGGTCGAAGTCCTTGGGCCCGGTGATCACCACCCGCACGCTGCCGCGGCCATCCGCCGTCATCCAGGCCTCGAAGCGCCCGCACGTGCGCTTTCCCGCGGCTTCCACGGCGGCGACGATGCGGTCGCAGGCGCCGCCCGGAATACCGCGGGTCTGCAAGACGGTCAGAGGCATGGCCTCCCATCATAATCAGCGGCAGGGCCTGGAGGACAGTCACATCGGTACTGTCCTAGTACTGCCCGTTGGGCGCAATCACGCCAGCGTGACTTTTTCGCCCGTGCGGCAGGAGCGGTAGATGGCGTCCACGATCTCCAGCGCCCGGTAACCGTCCTCGCCGGACACCAGCGGTGGCCGCCCGGCGCGAATGGCTTCGCCGAAATCCAGGAACTGGCGCTCGAAAGGCTCTAGCGATATCGCCATGGGATCCGAGGAACCGGACGCCACATTCTGCGCCAGCGGCGGCGCCTCGCCCGAGTCGTCCCGGACATCCCAAGCCGTGAGCTTGTCTCCCGAGACGATGGCCGTGCCCTTCGTGCCGTGGAATTCCGTGCGCTCGGTGTAGCCGGGCCAAAAAGCCGTGGCAGCCTGGATCACGCCGGTGGCGCCCGAACCGTAGCGCACCACCGCGTTGACTACATCTTCGGATTCGATGCGGTGCAGCGCGCCCAACTGCCAGACAGCGTACAACTCGCGTAGCGGACCGGCCAGCCAGCGCAAAATGTCCACTTGGTGGATCGCCTGGTTGATCAGCGCGCCGCCGCCTTCAGTCGTCCAACTGCCTTTGATCGGCCGCGCATAATATTCCGGCGAGCGATACCACTTCACGTAACAATCGCACTGCAGCAGCTTGCCCAACCGCCCGGCCGCAAGCGCGCGTTGTAGAAACAGGCTCGAATCGTCAAAGCGGTGCTGGCTGACGACCCCAAGCTGTATGCCCGCCCGCCGGGCCGTTTCCACCATCGTCCGCGCGGTTTCCAGATTGGTCGCAATGGGCTTTTGCACCTGTATGTGCTTCCCGGCTTGCGCGCAGATCTCCAGGGGCTGCATGCGGAAATCGGGAAAGGTGCAGACATCCACGTAGTCCACATCGGCATGCCGGCAAACCTGTTCGTACGACTCCACGAACTCGGCGCCGTACTCCCGCGCGAATCGCCGCCCGCCTTCCAGGTTGATGTCCGTGCAAACGGTCAACCGGTAACCAATGTTGCGATAAGCCTGGGCGTGCATGCGCGAGATGGCGCCCGTGCCGATCATGCCGACTCTCATGCGTTTCCCTCCAGTGGCAGTGGGACAGGCGCTTCCGCCTGTCAACCCAGCCGCGGTTCTCTCCCGCAGGCCATTGTACCCGGATACAATGAGGGATCGTTATGTTTCGATCCTCCTGGCGCGCCGCGGCGGCCGCGCTTCTTCTTCTGCTGGCCCCAGCCTGCAAGAAAGCGCCGCCCGCCAACGTCGCCGCCACGGTGAACAACCGCGCGATCGGCTATGCCGAGCTGGACAGAACCTATCAGCAGTCGCAGCTCGCCAATGCCGCGCAGGACTCCAGCGCCGAGCAGACCATGGCGCAGAAGCTCGAACTGCTGCGCAGCCTGATCGACGACGAAATCCTGCTGCAGCGCGCCGAGAAGCAGGGCCTGCTCGCCGGCGACGCCGACGTGGAAACCAAACTGACCGAGCTGAAAGCGCCCTACACCAAAGAGCAGTTCGAACAGCAACTGGCCGGCAGCAAGATGACGCTCGACGACCTGAAGACCAAGATCCGCCGCCAGCTCAGCATCCAGAAGCTCATCAATAAGGATATTACCTCCCACATCACCATCACCGATAGCGATGTCAGCAGCTTCTACAATGCCAACAAAGCTAGCTTCAACCTAGCCGAGCCGCGCGTGCACATGGCCCAGATTCTGGTGACGCCCAACCCCGACGCCAACGTGCGCAACCTGAAAAACAGCAAGGCGCAGAGCGAAGGCGAGGCCAGCCGCAAGATCCAGGACATCCAGGAACGCCTGCGGCGCGGCGAGGACTTCGCCATGCTCGCTCAAAGCTACTCGGAAGATCCCAACTCCGCGCCCAACGGCGGCGATCTGGGCTTCATCCCGGAGTCCGCCCTGGAGAAGGCCAACGTGGAGCTGCGCAAGATGGTGATGTCGCTGGCCCCCGGCGCGATTTCGCCGATCATCCACACGCAGGAAGGCTACCGCATCTTCAAGGTGATCGCCAAGGAATCTGCCGGCCAGCGCGAGCTGAACGATCCGCGCGTGCAGCAGAGCATTCGCGAGACTCTCTTGAACCGCAAGGACCAGTTGCTGAAGAACGCCTATTACGAGGTGGCCCGCAACGAAGCGAAGGTGGTGAACTACCTCGCGCGCAGCGTGGTGGAAAGCGCCGGCAAGGCGGGCAAGCAGTAGAGCATGTTGTCAACCTGCAGGCCGATTGAGGTGGGGCAGGCGCTTTCGCCTGCCAACGGCGAACTTCAGTTCGCCGCACACACCATCCCATTTGACGAGTCTCATAAAAAATCAAACTGTAGGCGGCTCATTTGGGACTCGGTTCTAATGCCTTTCCTTGTGCAACATCTGGGGGCCTCGGCACCAGCCGAAATCCACGTCATCTCATCGGCACCCGCAATTTTCACGCAAGGAGGTATCGCGTTCCAAGTGGTGGTCTCAGCGCCTCACGGCGTACCATCCTCGAGTTTGCGGGAACAAATCCTCGACGAGATCGGGGCGGAACGCAGAGTCATCAAGGGCTTGATTCGGCAGGACCTGTCCGTAATGGTCGATGATAACCCACTCCTTCAGTGATTGGAACCGACCTGCGGGCATAGTGATCACAGAGCGTGATGGCTGTGGCGTGAACCTGGGCGCGCAAGCGGCACAAGCCTCGCGTAGACAAGCTAGGGGTGACGGTACCCACCCAGAGTCCCTCCCAAATCCCCACTGCCGTTGGCGCGACCCAATTTCCGCCGCCCTCCCCCACCAAAGGCCCCCGTCCGGACGAAACTTGAAAGTCGGACGCGTCGCGGGCCGGATTCCCCCGCCATACGCCGTTAACCACTTCTTACCGCACACGAGGATGGATCAGAGGGATGGTCTCCCGGCGGCCGCGCCGGTACACCCGGAAGTCGGCCACATCCGTGGTGATCACCGGATACCGCGGATGCAATTCGCTAAGACGAATCAGGCAAAGATCCGCCAGATCCGGCTTGCGATCCGCGTAGCGTGCCGCCAACTCCGCCAGTCGCGAAACATGCTCGCTCAATACAAATGTGGACCGCACCAAGCCGTCGCGCAATAACGCCAGAACCAGCGCGCTACTACCGAGATGAAACGCGGTCTCCGCTAGCACCGCTTCACACGTCACTAGCGGTTCGGTGACCCCTTCCGCAATCCCGACCGCCCACTCGTGATGGTAATCTTTCCGGTTCCCGAACGCGACTAGAAAACCCGTGTCCGCGATTGCCTTCATTTGCGAGAAAAGCCTTTGCGCATCGAGAGGTCGCTTGGTCCAGCAATCGCACCCGCCCAGCGAAGGAACGGACGCTTGGCAGCGTTTCGGGCTTTCTCAAGTTCCTCTCGAACGATGCGTCCCTTAGGAATACCCGTTTTGCGCGCTGCAGTTTCCAGCCACTCCGCCAGATCCTGCGGCAGACGAACAGTGATTGCATTACTCATCTGCTCAAAGTGTATCACGTGTACTGTTCGGTCCCGCCGTTCGACCGGATCGGTCCCGTGAACGCCCTCGGGGAATACTTCCCCACCAGCTCCGCTCCCGCCCATCTTGGCCACATTTTCAACCCCAACCCGTTTTCAGTCACAACTTTCGAAAATAACCCCGCCCCCTACCAACCAAACCACCTACCACCCAACGACCCTCCCCGCAGCAGCCGTTTTCCAGCACCCGCCAGATAGCATGGAATCGGAATAAGGGCGCATCATCCCCTCACTCCAAAGGAAAATCCAAATGATAATTTCAGACAAGCAACAAGAAGCAAACCGGCAGAATGCGCAGCACTCTACCGGTCCGGTAACTCCCGAGGGTAAAGCCGCCGTGCGTCAACGCCCTCACTTACGGCCTGCGCGCCCACAGCATGCTCATCCCCGGCGAAGATCCCGAAGAATACAAGCAGCTTTGGGACGAGCTCTCCGCCGAGTGGCAGCCCCAAACCCGCACTGAGCGGCTCCATCTGGAGCAGATGGCCACCAACCAATGGTTGCTCGCGCGCATTGCCAGAGGCGAGCGCCAAATCTTCGAAGCCGACCTCGAGTTCAAAGAGCAGATTGTCCTGCTGAACTACGCTTCCATATATCGTGTGCGCCTGGAGCGATCCTTCACCTCCGCCCTGCACCAATTGAAGAAGGCCCAAAAGGAGCGCCAGGCCCGCCAGCGGCAGCAAGCGCAAACCGCGAAAGCCGTACAAGCCGAACACGCGGCCCCGCACCCCGAGTACGTGATGTCGGCGGGCGAGGCCCAGCCGGGCTTCTCATCCCCCATCACGCCCGACACCCGTTAGCAGTCCGACCCCCTGCTCTTTGACAACCGAACCGCACGTCACAACGGACAAGCGATCACTATCTCTGCCCTAGACCAAAAACACAACCACCAGCCACCAGACACCAACCACCAGCCACGGCGAACGAAGCGAGCCGATCCCCCAACCCGCGGACCCGCCTGTAGATCCAATCACATGGGCTTTGATCGTTCAGGAAAACACAACCACCAGCCACCAGCCACCAACCACCAGTCACGGCGAGCGAAGCTCGCCCTACTTCCCAGCTATGCGGAAATCGTCGAAGTACGTCACGCTGCCCGCCTTCGTCCACAGCCCCACCTTCCCCGGTTGGCCGAACGTCGAGTCCACCACCTGGAACAAGCGTCTGTGATTGAAGTACACGCTGAACAGCGGACCGCGGAATTGCACCTTCAGCACGCTCCACTGATTCTCGGGCACGGGATGCTTCACCCCGAAGGTTTGCGGCGGGCCGCTTTTCGCCGCCAGCGGCGTGCTCTTACCGTCCGCAACCTTATATAGGATGATGTTGTTCTCCGCCGCATTCGCCCGCACGAGGTAATAGTTGTTGGGGTCGCGGTACCGCCACACGATGCCGGCCGCGCGATACTCCTTGCTGGCCACCGGCTTCATTCGCACGCTCAGGTCGCCATCCTTCACGTTCGCTTTGTCCAGGATGGCCAGCGGGCTACTGCCGTCGGCGGTGTCGTGCGAAACCTGCGCGAACACGTAGGGCGGGCTGGGCGCGCTGGGGTCCTTGACGATCTCCCATTTCGGAGGGGCGCCGGGCAACGCCGCGACGGTGGTCCACCCCGGCGGTACAGTGCCCGGCTTGGCGGAATCGAAGTTGATGGTCTGCGCGGCCGTTCCCCATAGCGCGAGGGAGAACAGCCAACCTAGGGTTCGCATATCTCGAACGCCTCACCCCGCTGAGGCGCTGCCTATCTAATTTGTAGCACCCTGTGGCCGCCGCCACAACTTGCGGCGCATGCTACATTCAGAGCCGTGCAACTTCTGCTGATCGACGACGATACCGAGCTCTGCGCGCTGCTGGTGGAGTTCCTCAAGACCGAGGGGTTCACTTTGGAGTGCGCGCACGACGGCCACCGCGGCCTGCAGCGCGCCCTCGAGGGCGGCTTCCGCCTGGTGATTCTCGACGTCATGCTTCCGGGACTGGACGGTTTCGAGATCCTGAGGCGGCTGCGCAAGGATAGCCGCGTCCCTGTCCTGATGCTCACGGCGCGCGGCGAGGATGTGGACCGCATCATCGGCCTGGAGTTGGGCGCCGACGACTATCTGCCCAAGCCTTTCAACCCGCGCGAGCTGGCCGCCCGCGTGCGCGCCATTCTGCGGCGCTACGAGCCACGCACGGCGACGGCATCGCGCACCGAAGTGAACGGCGTCGTGCTCGACCCCGCCACGCGCAAGGTCACGGTCGACGGGCGGGCCGTCGATCTCACCACGTTTGAATTCGACATTCTCGAGCAGTTGATGCGCGCCGCCGGCCGCGTGCTCTCCCGCGACGACCTGATGGAGAGCCTCTACAACCGCCAGGCGACGGCCTTCGACCGCTCCATCGATATGCACATCAGCCACCTGCGCCGCAAGCTGGAGACCAACCGCCCGTTCATCAAAACGATTCGCAGCATCGGCTACCAGTTCCTGCGGGAGCCGGACGAAGAGGTGCCGGAATGAATTCGCTGTTCGTCAAAATTCTGTTATGGTTCTGCGCCACGCTGGTGATCAACACCATCGGGTCCGCGTTCCTCTCGGGCCTCGCAGGCCCGCGCCCATACATGCTGTCGCGCCTGATCGCCTTCCAAATGATCGAGGCGCGCGTCGCGTACGAAACTGGCGGACGGCCGGGCCTGGAGCGGTTCATGCAGCGTTTCCACAAGGTGTTCGCGGGCGAAGGCGTGCTGACGGACGCCTCCGGCCACGACTTGCTCACAGGCGCCGACGAATCCGAGCTGCTGGCCAAAGCTCGCCGGGAATCCCGTTTTCCGCCCTTCCGGCGCGGGGGCCCTGTCTTCGTGCGCGCCTCGGAGGATGGCCGCTACTGGTACTTTTTCGTGATCCCCAGCGAGCGTTTGGCCTCCTGGTTTCTCTTGCCGGAGCACTGGTGGGTGATGGGTGCGGGTGTCGTTCTCTGCTATCTGCTGGCGTATTATCTGACTCACCCGGTGCGCCAGTTGCAGCGGGCCGTGGAGCGCTTCGGCCGCGGCGATCTCTCCGCTCGCGCCGCATCGCCCAGGCATGATGAGCTCGGCGACCTGGCGCGCACGTTCGACCGCATGGCGGACCGCATACAGACGCTGCTGGCGGCCGAGCGCCGCCTGCTGCTGGATATCTCTCACGAGTTGCGCTCACCGCTGGCGCGTTTGCGGGTGGCCGTGGAACTGGCGCGCTCCGGCGACAACCGCGATGCCGCCCTCAACCGCATCGATAAGGAAGCGGAGCGGCTGAACGGGCTGGTCAGCGGGCTGCTCGACGTCACGCGCGCCGAAGGCGACCCCGGCTCCTTGCGGCGCGAGCCTGTGCGGCTCAATCGATTGCTGGAGGAAATCGTCGCCGATGCGGCACTTGAAGCGCACGCGCGCGGCAGCGATGTGCGGCTGGCGGACGCGCCGCAGGTGGTAGTCCAGGGCGAAACCGAATTGCTCCGGCGCGCCGTCGAAAACGTCGTGCGCAACGCCATTCGCCACACTCCGGAACGCACGACAGTTGAAGTGAAGATGGAAGCCGCGGACGGCCGCGCCGTCGTGTCGATTCGGGATTATGGCGCGGGCGTGCCGGAAGAATCTCTAGGCAGGATCTTCGATGCCTTCTATCGCGTGGAAACCGACCGCGACCGGGCCAGCGGCGGCGCCGGATTGGGGCTGTCGATCGCGCGGCGTGCCGTCGAGTTGCACAAAGGCGCGATCCGCGCGCGAAATGCCGAGCCCGGGCTGCTCGTGGAAATCGAACTCCCCGCCACCCCGCCAGCCTCTTAAGGCTTGCTCAATTGCCACCATGTGCCTGGGTGTGGTGGGGCAGGCGCTTTCGCCTGCCAACCGCGCCCCCTGAACGCCCGCTCGCCCCATCGCCCGCTCGTAACATCGACGTCGTTTGTCGATGTTGGCGCGCTCACTGCTTATTCCACACCAAAGTGGCGATCCCACCGGTGCTATCATGAACCACCATAGTCATGGTGCGATCGTCCGGCGAAACAGTCATTCGTGCAGTCGAGAGTACCTTTCCGCCGCCTTTGTCCGTCTCCTCGATAGTGCGCGCGTCGATCCGCTTCAGCACGACGTGATCATTCTGCGAGGACCCATGGTACGGGTATTCTTTGCCGTCTAACCTCGCGTCGAAGCTCGCGCCTGTCTGATCGCTCATCTTCAGGCGGTCCCCACTCTGCTGCAACGTGAACACCAGGCCGTTCTCCGAGAAATTCTGGGCCTTCTCCGTCACCCAGGAACCCGAGAAGGCATTCCCCGGCCCGCTCTTGCCCACACGCTTGAGAGTATCTGTCCCCGTCACCGGTTTATCGCTCGCGACTGGGTGTGCCGTGAACTCCATGGTTGCCGTCATGCCATCCGGTGCAACCGTGATCTTGCTCTCGAAAGCTGCCTTACCCGCTTTCTTGGCGGCTTGTTCCACGTGGTGGTCGTCGACGACGCGTGTGTTTAACGTATCGAAACCGGCCTGCCCGGATACCCGTTGGTCCGTGCCATCCGCTTTCGCGGTGATTGGCGGATCGCAAGTGAAGCACTTGTAGGTTCCGTTTGCAATCTCCACCTTGGTGGGCTTCCCGGAGAACTTCGCCTTGGACAGGTCTATCTTCCAGGTTCCGCTGAAGGGATCGGCGGCCATCAGCCGCAGTGCCCCAAACGCCACACAGGTGCATAGCATTTTCATCGTTCTTCTCCTTCAACGGTATGGTACACCTCCAGCGTCGCGCATGCCGCCCCGGCCTCTCGTGATGCGCTAAGCTACAGGTCTGATATGACGGAGTGGTCGCCCACATCCTGGAAGAGCAAGCCCGCGGAGCAACAGCCCGTCTATCCGTGCGAAGCCGAAGTCGCGCGCGTAGTGGAGGAGATTTCCAAGTTGCCGCCGCTGGTGACCTCATGGGAAATCCACGCGCTGCGGACGCAGTTGGCCGAAGCGGCGCGCGGCGAAAGGTTCCTGTTGCACGGCGGCGATTGCGCCGAACGCTACGATCATTGCGACTCCGGCACCATCGCCAACAAGCTGAAGATCCTGCTCCAGATGAGCCTGGTGCTGGCGCAGGGCGGGCGCAAGCGGGTGATCCGGCTGGGCCGTTTTGCCGGCCAATATGCCAAGCCCCGCACCGACGAGTTTGAAACGCGCAACGGCGTCACGCTGCCGAGCTATCGCGGCGACCTGATCAATTGCCCCGAGTTCACCGAAGCGGCCCGCACGCCGGACCCGCAATTGATGCTGCGCGGATACGAGCGCGCCGCGCTGACCCTGAACTTCATCCGCGCTCTGGTGAGCCGTGGTTTCGTGGACCCGGCCCGCCTGGATTACTGGAACCTGGACTGGGTGAAGGATTCCCCTATGGCCGAGGAATACCGGCGCATCGCGCGGCAGATCGGCGAGTCCATTCGCTTCATGGAGAGCCTGATGGGCGTGCATCCGGGCGAGCTGCAATGGATAGACTTCTTCACCAGTCACGAGGGGCTGCATCTGCCCTACGAGCAGGCCCAGACGCGCCGCGTGCCGCGCCAGGAAGGCTGGTACAACCTTTCCACGCACTTTCCCTGGATCGGGATGCGCACGGCCGATCCGGCGGGCGCCCACGTGGAGTTTTTCCGGGGAATTCGCAATCCCATCGGCGTCAAAGTCGGTCCGGCGATGCAACCCTCGGTGCTGCGCGAAATCGTCGACATCCTGCACCCGGACGATGAGCCGGGCCGCCTTACCTTAATGCACCGCTTCGGAGCCGATTCGATCGGCCGGTTCTTGCCGCCGCTGATCGAAGCCGCACGCGCGACGGGCAAGACCATCCTGTGGTGCTGCGATCCCATGCACGGCAACACGCGCACCACCGCGGACGGCATCAAGACCCGCTATTTCGAGGAGATCTTAGGGGAGCTCGACCAGGCCTTCGATATTCACGCGGCGTGCGGCAGCAAACTGAGCGGCATTCACATCGAAGTGACGGGAGAAAATGTGACCGAGTGCATTGGAGGGGCCCGCGGGCTGCGGGAAGCCGATCTCAAACTGGCCTATAGATCCGGTCTGGATCCGCGGCTGAATTACGAGCAGGCGCTGGAGATGGCGCTGTTCATCTCGCGCAAAATGAGCCAGCTCAATGGCGCGGGCTTAGGCCACTAAACGGTGGGGCAGCCAACCCGGCTGCGGGCGAGTTGTCCGCCCCACACCCTGAACCGCGCACCACGCTCACGCCCTGCTCAAAGGAGATGAGTAGCGGATGTGGAGCGGCTGCAGATAGTATTCCGGATCGGCGAACTTCTCCTGGAAGATGCGCTCCCAGCGAGCGTTGTCCTTGCAGGTGCCGCAGTGCCCGCATTGGCACACGCGACGGCGGCGCCGAGTCGCGGCCTGAGACTTCGCCGGGACTCTAGCCACTGGTTGTGCAACGGAAGGCTCTGCAGTCTTGGGCGCCTGAGGCGCTTCGCATTCCATGGCAGCCGTTGGTATTGGGCCACGCCATGGGAGCCTCTCGTCTCCGATACGCTGTACGCGCGTCCGTCCCGACGTTTCCTGGACGGTCGTGAATGCGGAGAGGACTTCTCCCAGTGTCGCCAGCGCGAATGTTTCTTGCCCATCGAACATCGTTAAACTATCCATCAGACTTCCACCTCGTGACGCGAATGATTACCTAAGTAGAAAATGCCACGTTTCTGTGTGTTTCGTCTATGGCCAAAAAGTACGGGCCGCTCTAATTCCGCACCACCGCTACTAACTATCGTTATGCAACCGTGCCATGAAATGAAATAACGTGTACATCATGAAGAGCATTCTGATGGCGTGCGTGGTGGTGGGACTAGCCGCCAGCGCCTGGTCCGCCGACGATCAGGCAAGCATCCTCAAGATCGACTGGAACACGGTGACGCGCGAGTCGCGGACCGTGCCTACGCTGCAAGTGGTGGTGAATCCGCCGCTGCGCCCCGGATCGCAGATCCACGATCGCGTTTATGCGGAGCTGAAGCGTCTGGGCTGCGATTACGTGCGGTACGTGCCCTGGCTGCCGTATCCCAGGCTGGCCGTGGCCGAGCTGCGGCCTCCGGACGGCCAGCAGACCTACTGGGATTTCTCGGCGATCGATCCGATGACCGTGGACTTCCTGAATTCCACCGAGGGACATTCCGTGATCCTGAACTTCAGCACAATTCCCGCCTGGATGTTCCAGACTCCCGCGCCGGTGAAATATCCAGACGACCCCGACCAGGTGTTTTGGGAGTACACCCAGGGGACCGAGTTGCGCGATCCCAGCATGAAGGAGCTCGGGGATTACTATGCGCGGCTGGTGAGCTGGTACACGCGCGGCGGCTTCACCGACGAACTCGGCAAGGAGCACGTGTCCGGCCACCATTTCAAAATCGATTACTGGGAAGTTTTCAACGAAGTCGACTTCGAGCACAACACCACGCCGGAACAATACGCGGCTCGATACGATGCGGTAGTCGGCGCGATACGGAAAGTTGCGCCGCAAATGAAGTTCGTGGGCCTGGCGCTGGCGGCTCATGGCCAAGACCCGCGGATGTTCGAGCACTTTCTGAATCCCAAGAATCACCAGCCGGGCATTCCGCTGGATATGATCTCGTACCATTTTTATGCGGTGCCCGCGGCCGACGAAACGCCGGAAGTCCAGCAGTACACATTCTTCACGCAGGCCGATCATTTCCTGGACGTGGTGCGATACGTCGAAGAGATCCGGCAGCGCCTGTCGCCCGCGACACGCACGACCATCGACGAGATCGGCGCAATTTTACCCGGCGATCCGGGCGAGCCTGGCAAGGCGCCCCAGCCCATCCCGAATTCCTATTGGAACCTGGCCGGCGCCACGTTCGCGTATGTCTTCGGCAACCTGGCGTCGCTGGGCATCGACGTGGCCGGAGAATCCCAGTTGGTCGGATATCCGACGCAATTCCCCAGCGTTACGATGGTCGATTGGAACACCGGCGCGCCGAATGCGCGCTTCCGCGTGCTCGAGCTGCTGCACAAACATTTCGGGCCGGGTGACAAGCTGCTGAAAACATCGATCGCCAGTCCGTATATCTACGCGCAGGCGTTCCGCACGCGCAGCGGAAAACGCGAGGTCTTGCTGGTAAGCAAGCGCGACCGGCCGCTGGCCGTTTCGCTTTCCGAGGCGGGAACATTTGAATACGTCGATCAGAGCACGGCTGGTGGCCCGCCGGTTTCAACGCCGGTGAAAGGCTCTGTGACGCTGGGCGGATTCGCGGTGGGGGTAGTGACGTTCGAGTAAGCGCATCCAGCGGCGTGCCACGCGCATCCAACCAGACGTATGCCAGATCCCGCAACCGCTGGTCAACTGTTGGAAATCGAACACGACGTGCTGGACGTCATCCGGCGTCGGTGGAGTCCGGTCATCTACTCGCCCGAGACCGTCGAAACGGACAAGCTTCTCACTGTTTTGGAAGCCGCGCGTTGGGCGCCCTCCAGCAATAACGAACAACCGTGGAGTTTTCTGGTTGCCCGCAAAGAAGAGCCGGAGGAGTTCGCACGGATGCTAAGTTGTCTCGTGCCCGCCAACGTGATATGGGCGCAGCATGTCCCCGTGTTGATTCTTTCGGTCGCCAAACTTCATTACGACCGCAACGGCAAACCCAACCGGCACGCCTGGCATGACACCGGCATCGCCACTGGTTTCCTGATGCTGCAGGCCGCCGCCCTGGGACTCTTCGCCCATGGCATGGCCGGCTTCGATCCGGACAAGGCCCGGCAGTTGTACGGCATCCCGGAATCGCACGAAGCTGTGGCGGCCATCGCGCTGGGATATCCGGGGGACGAGAGCGGCGCTCCGGAAGAGTTGCGGAAGCGCAACGTGCGTAGACCCCGCCGGCCCCTGGATGAATTCGTTTTCGCGGGAGAGTGGGGCAGGCGCTTTCGCCTGCCAACCAATGAATAACCCATGGATCTTCAATTAAATGGCAAACTAGCGCTGGTAACCGGCTCGACCGCCGGAATCGGCTTTGCCATCGCCAAGGGCCTCGCCGCCGAGGGCGCCCGCGTGGTGGTGAATGGGCGCACCGAAGCGCGCGTGGCCGCGGCCTGCGAAGCCATTCGCCGCGAGTACCCTTCCGCGGCGCTCGAACCCTTCGTCGCGGACCTCTCGCGCGCCGCCGCCGCCGAGTCGGCCTGCGCGCGGTTCCCAAATCTGGAGATCCTTGTCAACAACCTCGGCACGTATGAAACCAAACCCTTCGAGCAAGTCAGCGATGCCGATTGGCACGCCATCATCGAGACCAATTTCATGAGCGGCGTGCGGCTGAGCCGCTGCTGGTTGCCGAAAATGAAAGCCGCCGGATGGGGCCGTATCATTTTCATCTCGAGCGAATCGGCGGTGAACATCCCGGTGGAGATGATCCACTACGGCGTCACCAAGACCATGCAGGTGGCTCTGGCGCGCGGTCTGGCCGAAACGACCGCCGGTACCGGCGTAACCGTGAACTCCATCCTGGCGGGACCCACGCGGTCGGAAGGCGTGGAGGGGTTTGTCCAGGGGATGGCGCAGGCGAAGAAGGTCACCGCGGCGGAGATCGAAAAGGAGTTCTTCCGCACTGTGCGCCCGAGTTCCCTGATTCAGCGCTTCGCGACGGCGGATGAAGTCGCGGCATTGACAGTCTTTGTTGCAAGTCCGCTTTCGTCGGCGACCAACGGCGCCGCGCTGCGCGTGGATGGCGGAGTGGTGCGCTCGATTTTGTGAGAGTAGTGGGGCAGGCGCTTTCGCCTGCCAACTGCGACCGCACATGCCTGTCCACCCGTGGTGCTGCGCTCGATCCTGTGAGTACCGGCGCCGTCAAAAGATGAACTTCAGCGCCAGTTGCAGCAGCCGCGGTGGACCCGCCTGCAGAATCTGGCCGAATGCCGGCGATTCCAAGTCGTTCTCCGGCAGGCCGAAGTTCGGATGGTTCAAGGTATTGAAACACTCCGCGCGGAACTGCACACGCTGCGACTCACTGACCCGGAAATCCTTGAACAGCGACAGATCTACATCCTCTATGCCAGGACCCCGTACTACATTGCGGCCCTCATTGCCGAATTGCCCGGCTTGCGTTACCGGGTTAAGTTGCTGGAATGCGGATCGGCTTACCCAGTCGCTGGGCGTATGGGGTCCAAGATTGGGGTTGGAAATCAGATCCGGACGGCTTGAATAGAAACCCGAAATCTCGGGGGCGCTCCCCTGCAGTGACACGTTTGCGCTGTCATAGACGGTGAAAGGCGTTCCCGATGAAATGCTGGCAATGGTATTCAACTGCCATCCGTTCACGATGAACGCCGCCGCCGGCGAGGCGCCCCGCCAGACAGGCAGCTTGTAGCTTCCGCTAAACAGAAAACGGTTCTTGGCATCGAACAATGAGGGCCCGTGCTCGGCCCGCAGGTCGAATGGATTCTGGGCTAGGTCGTTCTCACCGGCAACCAGGGTCGGCGCCGATCCGGCCACGTTCAGCGAGGAGATATAGTCCAGACTCTTCGAGTACCAGTAAGACGCGAGGAAGCTCAGGTTGCGCGAGAACTGCCGCGAGAACGCCACCTGCAGGGCATGATAGGTCGAGCTGGAGTCATCCGCGATCAGGCCGACCGACCCATAGTCGCAAACGCCGGCCGCATTACAGTTGGCGTATTCGCGCCGCTGCTCGGTGTTCTCAGCATTGGCGCCGGGGCCGTAAATGGACGGATTCGCCTCAATAAAGCGAGGTAAGTGCGTACCTTTGTTACCGACATAGCGCACATCCAGCAGGTAGTCCTTGGCGATGACTCGTTGGATCGATAGGTTCCAATTTTGGGAATAGGGCGGCAGCATGCCTTGCTGCACGGTCAGGATGGTCGCCGGCTGCACGAACTGTTGATTCAGGAACGGCGGTGTCTGGCCGCCGTAGGGATTCGCCAGGCTGAACCCGGGTCCGGCCATCTGATAAGCCTCAGTCCAAGGCAAGGCGCTCACGGCCGCCTGCAGCGGACCGCCTGTGCCGTTGGTGAAGCCGTCGTAGAAGATGCCATACGCCGCGCGGATGGTCATTTTCCCGGTGCCGAACGGATCCCATGCGAGTCCCACGCGCGGCATGAATTCGTGATAATCCACCGCCACGATGCCCGCTGGCACGCCCTTATCGCCCGGGAAGAGCAATCCCGGAGGGGCGTCCGGCATGACCGTGGATTGCTGGCCCGGCGCCCACTCGTTCATCCGGTTGCGAATGTCGGTGTACGGCGTGTTGACTTCGTAGCGTAAGCCGTAGTTCAACGTCAAACGCGGAGTAATGCGGAATTCATCCTGCGCATACCCCGCCCCGATCCACTTGCGCAGGCCGCGGTTGAAGTCGCCGCCGCCCTGGAAGAACTGCACCGATTGCCCCAGCAGCAGGCTCGCAAAGGAGTCACTCGCGGGAAATGGCGCGAACACAAAGAACCCGTTCGTGGCGATGCCCAGCAAAACGTCGATCTGCTGGCGAGCCAGGTCGGCGCCGAGCTTCAGGTTATGCCTGCCGCGAGTCATGGCGATGGAGTACGATCCCTGGTAATCGTTTTGGTAAGTGTTCTGTGGGCCCGTAATGGGATTACCCACGGCGCCGTATCCGCTGACGATTAAGAATGGGACGCCTGAGTTCGTGCCCAGCGTCGGTTGATAGCTGAAGCCTAGGCTGCTCCCCGGTGTGTGATTCTGCGCGTCTTCGTAGATGAATGCGTTCCGGAAGAACGCCAGGCGCACTGTCTGCACGGTCTCCGGTGAGATGGTGTGAACGTGCGAAACGGTGAACGAATTTGTTGTGATGGCGTCGGTGACGGGAAAACCGGGAACATTCGATCCGTTGATGGGAAGCGGATCGAGTGTATTGGCGGCGGATGCGGAATACCTCGCGAAGATCTGATCGTTGTTTCCGAAGTAGTGATCGTACCGGAAGCCGCCTTGATTGTAGTTGTCGCTCTCCATCTGCGTGGACTCGTAAACGGATGTGGAGACGTTCGGCAGCGGATACAGATTCCCCGCGGCCAGTCCAATGGGATTGAGCATAAAGCTCGGAATCTTGTTGCCGGGAAACGGCTGGCCTGTAAACTCGTTGATCAGGGGCACAGGCTGACCTGTGCTTGGATCGGTCAGGCCCGAGAAGTCTCCGGTTCGCTCGGCGGCCGTGGGTACGATAGCCGCCTGAGTCTCGCCCTGGTTATCGCGCTGTCCCTCAAAGTAGAGGAAGAAAAAATCCTTGTTGCGGCGAATCGGGCCGCCGATCGTCGCTCCAAACTGATTCTGGTGCAGCGGTTCGGTGGTCGCGGCGAAGAAGTTGCGGGCGTCGAACGCGTCGTTCCGCAGGAAGTCGTAGACGTCGCCGTGAAAGCTGTTACCGCCGGACTTGGTGACGACGGAGGTGGTCGCGCCGCTGGTCTCGCCATACTCGGGCGCCGCGTTCAGAGACAAAATGCGAAACTCGCTCACCGCGTCCACGGGCGTGCGCAGTGCAAAGCCTCCGTTCACACTATCCACGTTGGTCACTCCGTCCAACAGGTAGTTGTTCGATTCAGGTCTCTGTCCGTTGACCGCGAAAGTTTGTCCACTGCGCAGAATCCCGCCGGCCTCGGCAAGCCCCGGCGTCATCGGCGCCACGCCGGGCTGTAACAGGCCGAGCTGCATCAGATTGCGGCCGTTCAAGGGCAGGTCCGTCGCTTCCCGCTCCGAAACTACATTTCCCAGCGCCGAACTGGTGTCGAGAGTCACCGTCTGACCCTCGACATCGACCTCGCTGTGGCTGCTGGCTATTTCCAATTGCACCGGATAATTCACCACGCGGCCGACATCGATCCGGATCGGCGACGCCGTGTAGCGCGCAAAGTTGGATGCGGCCACAGTTAATGAATAGTCGCCCACCGGCAGGTTGGAGAAGCGGAAGGTTCCTTGTGGCGAGGTGACTACCGTTTGGCGCAGCCCGGTCTGAATATTCTGTGCGGCCACCTCAGCACCGCTCACGACGGCGGCCGACGGATCGGTAATCCGGCCCTCCAGCACGCCAATCGGGTCTTGCGCATGAACAACTCCACATAGGCACACGAATAGCAATGCCAGCGCACGCATGGATCGAAAACCCTCCCTCTATCGATATGTTGAGAGTGTATGGGCTGGCACGAAACCTGTCAATAATGAAAAATAACTAGATAACAATTACTACACCAGCGTGAGTGCGGCGGTTTGGCCGCGATCGCCCAGTTGCTCTTTGCGCAGGCTGCCAAGCTTTAGAGCGGTTCTTGACTAATTCCTTCGCCCCTCTCGATGTCTCATCTGCCTTTCGGATGCTGAATGCTTCTCCACCACGTCTCAAGCTGTTGCTTCGCCATGGTGGGACAGGCGCTTTCGCCTGCCAACCGCGACTCACAGTGACTTCTGCCACGGCCCGCTAGACTAGCCGTTGCTCGTCGAACGGGTCTGGAGTTTTACATGCGGCACTAGAGGCGAACCTATCCGCTCCCTGAGAACGACTTAATCGCGTGCGGCGAACTGAAGTTCGCCGCGGCACGCTAAAGCGTGCGCCACGACCCCTTCACTCCCCGCGGTACTCAATCACCACCAGCGTGATATCGTCCGCCTGCGGAGCGCTCTCGGTGAAAGCGGCCACCGCCCCCACCACCGCATCATGGAGCGCGCGGCAGGAATCCGCACGGCGCGCGACCACCACTTCGCGCAGGCGCTCTTTGCCGAAGAAATCGCCCTGGAGGTTCTCGGCTTCGGTAACCCCATCGGAGTAAATCACGATCTTGTCGCCGGGCGCGAGCATGATTTCACCGACCTCGAATTCAGCGGAATCCATGAGACCCACGGGCATGCCAGTGGCGTCCAGCGATTCCAGCCCGCCGTCCGGCCGCACGATGAGTGGCGGGCAGTGTCCGGCGTTGACGTAATGTAGCCGGCCGCCGCGATTCAGGGCGCAATAGAATACCGTGGCATATTTCTCGCCCTGCGTCCGCTCATTCAGAAACTCGTTCATGCGTCCAACGCGGGTATCGAGAGCGGCATCGGTATGGCTAACCGCCAGAAAAGCGCCCTGAAGTAACGAGGCCAGCAGCGCGGAGCTCACGCCTTTGCCCGAGACATCGGCCACCACCGCGGTCCATGCGTCCGGGCCGGCGGGGATCACATCGAAGTAGTCGCCACCCACCTGGTGCGACGCCACGCTGCTGCCACACACGCGGAACCAGCCTTCCGTGGGCAGGCGCCGGGGCAGCAGACTTTGCTGGATCATGCGCGCCACGTCCAGCTCTTCTTCGATCCTCTGCTTGATACGTTCTTCGTCGAGCAGGCGGGCATTCTCCAGGATGGTGGAAGCTTCGATCGCCAGGGTCTGTAGCAGCTCGCGATTGCCGCCCGTGAGGTCCGCGGCGGCCAGGCGGGAATCCATATAGAGCACCCCGACCGTCTCCTCCAGTGGGGAGAGCATGGTGGTGGTTTCGCCGCGCAGCCGGCTGATGCGCACCAGTGGCACGGAAATGACACTGCGCAGCTCCAGGTCCACCACGCTGCGCTCCGGCTGAAACTCGCCGGTGCCTTGCGGATCGAAGTTCATGGAGAGCAGCTCGCGGCGCTGCTCCAGGGCGCGCGTGATGACGCGCCGGGGGACCCGCAAGTCGCTTTCCGGAAGCGTCGCGCCAGCCCGATTGCGCGCCACCCGCGTCTCTAGCTCTTTGTTCTTGCGGAGCAGCAGGAAGCCGCGCTCGGCTCCGGTGATGGCCAGCGCCGCATCCACGACGGAAGTGAGCACCTCCTGGATGGAAAAGCCGGATTGCAGGGTGCGGGCCACTTCCAGAATGGCGCGCAGCCGGGCCAGGTTCGCGCCGGCGCCGGGCGCCCCGCCCGCTTGCTGCGATTTCTCGTGCGCGCCGAACTGGTCCATCAGCCGGTGCAGCTCCGCGCCGTCCAATGCAAAGATGAGCTGGTAAGAATCAGGAAAGCCGAACTCGATGCGGTCGGCGCTGCGCAGCGCCCGGTTGGCGACGCGCTGGCCGTTGACGAAGACGCCGTGCCGGCTGTCGGCGTCCGCGATCACATATTCGCCGCCATCCCGCACAATCTGCGCGTGCAGGCGCGAGGCGCGGCTGTCCCGCAGGATGAGGTGATTATCCGCCTGACGGCCGATCTTAAATGGCAGCGGCCGGATCTCCACGCGCGAGCGGTGGCCGTTCGGATCGACGACGATGAAGCTGGCCCCCGGCGCGAGCTCGTCGGTGGTGGTACCCATCAGGCGCTGCGCTTTGCGCGGGTGCGATGCGGCGCACCGGTCTCGCTCGGCAACGGCTCCTCGGGAAGGTGTCCGTGCTGCCGCAACTGCTCCACTTCCAGCGCGCGCAGCGTCTGGCAATGCGCGCAATAGCCGCCTACTTCGGTGCGCGCCAGCAGGATTTGAAATCCGAAGTGGGTTTCGATCTGCTTGCGCAGCCGTTGCAGGGGCTCGCCGAAAAACTCCTCCACCTTGCCGCACCGCAGGCAGATGACGTGGGCATGTTCCTGCTTCATGCGGGTCTCGTAATAATGCTGGTCCCCGTCGTGGTGCATGAGGTCCAGTTCATCCACAAGGCCGCCGTTCTTGAGCATTTTCAGAGTGCGGTAAACCGTCACCCGGTTCAGCTTGGGATCTTTTTCCTTGGCCAGTTGGAACAGGCGTTCCGCATCCAGGTGCTGTCCGGTCTGGTCGATCAATTCGAGCAAGATCTGGCGTTGGCGGGTGAGGCGCACGCCTTTCTCGCGCAACGATCCCTTGATGGAGTCGACAGCCATGTTGAGGCTTTCTCACATTCTAGCAGGATGCGGTCACACGCTTGGCAAAACTAGACGTCCTTCCATTTCAATCGCTTGCGGGTTTTGAGCCCAGCTAGGGCAGCGATCGGGGTGCATCTTGAAATTGAAAGAGCATATGTCACAACCACAACCGACACAACCGAATCAACCGCAATACCAGATTTCCGTGCTCGACCTGTTTCCGGTCTACACGACGCGAGCCGCATATCAGCAAGCGACCGGACAGCAGGCGCCGCCATTCGATCCCACACAGCCCATCAAGGGATGGTCCGACCCCGCGCCGACCGGGCAGCCTTACAGCGTGTTCGATCCAACGGCGACAGCCACGGGCTACGTCAGCCAACTGACGTTGACCCCTCAACTGGCGGCGCTGGTGAACTTACCGGGTCCCTATAACTACCCACCGTACGTTTCCCCTCCAACCGATGCGGTGGAAGTGGGGCCTTACGGACCCATCGGAAACGCCAGCCCCGATCAGGTCTGCCTGCAATCCGACGCGCAGGAGATTGCCAACCAGATCGCCCCGCTGTACCCTGGGCAGACGATCTCGGTGATGCAGGAGAACACTGGCGTGTTCCACTACGTCTACGGGCTAGACCCGCGCCGGCAATGGGCCATTCAAATCGGCAGCACGTTCTTCGTCGCGCAGACGCTGATTGAAGCCCAAAATTATTATGGCGTGGGGGCGCCGGGACACTGGGCCATCACTGCCACCGGCCTTAACTGGATCAACGATCCGCCTGTGACGGTGGCTCCCGCGAATGCCGTAACGATTTCCGCTCCCATTCGTCCGCTTCTGCCAAACGAGCAGATTGTGCATCTGCCCGCCTCGCTGTTCAGTCCCGGCAACTGGGTGGTCGAGCGCACCGACCTGCCACAGCCGCAGCAGCCGGAAACCGACGATCAGCAATTCGCGGATCTGAAGACGACTCTGGCGGCAATACAAACCGCGCTGGGCGCAATCCAGACTAAGTTGGGGGCATAACATGGCGACCACTCCAGTTCCTACTCCGGCCCCAACTCCGGCCACCACTCCCCTGCCGGCGCTTGTCGTGGCGGTTCCGGCCGACCCTGCCAGCGCCGCCGCGTTCGCCGCCGGCAATCTGTTCGTTTTCCTTTGTTCGCCCGCCGGTCAACAAATCGCCACCGATGCGGTTACCGCGGGCAAGGCGATAGCCGATGTGGTCAAAGGCCTGGCCCAGGATGTTATCGACATCTTTCGCGGCATCCATTTGTGAGGTTGGCTAGCACCGCTCCCTGGCGGTCGCGGCTCTGAATCGGAGCCGCGCGCGTTAGCAAGCGGTATGTGGGGTAAGCCGCGCACCTCAGCAAGGCTGTCATAATGGAAGATCTCCGGCATGCCCAAGGTCTTCCCCTGTTACTCCACTTCAGATCGCGAGCTGGCCCAGGAACTCGCCGCGTTCCTGGAGCGCGGTGCGGGCGTGGAGGTCCTTCTGGAGGAAGGCGAGATGCGGCCCGGCGAGGACCTGATCACCAAGGTCCAGGAAGGGCTTTCGGCCGATGTGGTGCTGGTGCTGCTCTCGCCGGAGTCGGTCCCGGGCCGCTGGGTGCTCGAGCGCTGGAAATCCGTTTTCTGGGACCAGGCCGCCGAGGCAGCTACAGCTTTGGCCACCTTGCTGTGCCGCGATTCGAAATTCCCCGAGCTGTTGCGGCGGAGGAATTTTTTCGACCTGCGCCAGAATCGCCTAGCTGCATTCCGCGCCATCAAGCGATGGTTGATGGGCTTATCGCGGCCGCCGCGCCAGGCGCCGTTCGTTCCCGCGCGGCAGCCCTGGTTCGCCGGACGCGACGCCGAATTGGAATCCCTGTGCGCCATGCTGGCGGACGCGCCCGGCATGGCCGTAGTGGCGCATACGGCTGCGGGAGCGGGCAAGACCGCGCTGGCGCTGGAATTCGCCCACCGCCATCAAGACGATTTCGATGCCATGTTCTGGCTGACCTGCGGCGGGCGCAGCGTGGCGTCGCTGGCGGGAGACTTGGCGGCGCAGTTGGGCGCGCGCCTGGACCGCGATCTCGAATCCAACCTGAACGAGCTTCGCCGCCTGTGCGCCCGCCACCGTTGCTTGCTGGTGCTCGACGATGCCGTGGCCTCGACGGCGGCGGTGCTCGCGCCGCGCGGCCGGACTTCCGTCCTGATCACCACCAGGTGCAACGACCTGGCTGCCACGCTCTCCGCCGTCTCCTTCCCGCTCGACGGCCCCGTCCCGCAGGATGCCGCCCAGTTCGGCGATGCGGTCGGCAAGCTCGATCCCGCTCAGCAGAGCATGCTGGCGGCGCTGTGCGCTTGTGCACCATGCGGTTTTCACGTTGAGATGGCCGCTCGCACGGCCGGCGCCGATTCACGGGAGGCGCGTGACATCGTGGCGTCGTTCCTGGCGAAGGGCCTGCTCGCGCCGCTCGATGAGAACGGCCCGCGATTTCTGGTTCCGGCACTCGCGCGCGATGCGGCTGCATCTCCCGACGACGCGAAGTGGCGCCTCCAGCATGCACTAACCGCGGCTGAAGTCTTCGATGCGCAAACGTCCGCAGGAGCGGATCTCACCGCACATTGGCCGGATCTGCAGCACGCACTCGTTTGGGCGCTTGACGCCTCGCGCGATTCGGCGAATTGGGAGCTAGCCTGCAAGCTGGCGCGCCGTGCCGTAGGTTGGGCGCGGGTGCACGACCGGCTCGCAGAGGCTTTCGAGATCCTGCAGGACTGGTCGCGCGCCGCCGAGCAGCGTGGCGACCGCCGGGTGCTAGAAGATTGCGCCTGGGAACAGATCTGGATCCTGGAACATTGGGACCGCTCCGGCGAAGCCCGCATCCTGGACGAGATCCGGCGCAAGCAGTACAGCGATCAATTGGCGTTTGATTTTTGTTGAGGCTCGCATTAAATACAGTCACAAGTCCGCTCCCTGACGGTCGCGGCTCCGGTCGCCACCGTACGCGTTGTTCTTCCCACCGTACGCGTTGTTCAGAGCCGCGACCGTCAGGGAGCGGTACTGGCCGCCGCACAATATAATGTCCCCATGTACAAGGAATCGCTCCTGCTTGGAATCCTCGGCTGCGCCCTCGCGTACGCTCAGACGCCCACCATCGATCAATCGCTCGGCATGCAGTCGGTGCAAAGCGCCGAGATCTCGCCGGACGGCCGCTACGTCGCCTACACGGTCCAACAGACGGATTGGGAAGACGATGAGTTTGTGCAGCAGATCTGGATCGCGATGCTCTCCACCGGCGAGCGATACCAGCTTACCAGCGGCAAGAAATCGAGCCAAAGCCCCAAGTGGTCGCCCGATTCCAAGCGCATCGCCTTCGCGTCGGAGCGCGACACCAAGCGCCAGATCTACCTGATTTCGCCGACCGGCGGAGAAGCGGCGCAACTGACCAGTGAGGATAACGGCGTCGGCGCGTTCGAGTGGGCGCCCGACGGGAACGCCATCGCGTTCACCTCCTCGGGGCCGGACTCGAAGGAAAAGAAAGACCGCAAAGAGAAGTACGGCGATTTCGAGATCGTGAATGGCGACTACACCATGATGCACTTGTGGCTGATCAAAGTTCCCGCTGAGATACCCGCCGATCCCAAGCAGCGGCCCAAAGCCGAGGCGCTCACCGAAGGCGACAAATTCAGCGTGGCCGATTTCTCATGGTCTCCCGATTCGAAACGCATCGCGTTCAGCGCCACGCGCGATCCGGACCTCGGATCCTCCGGCACCGCGCAGATCTATGTCGTGAATGTCGCCGACAAATTTCTGAAGAAACTGGTGGAAGCCAACGGCCCGCACAACGATCCGGTGTGGTCGCCCGACGGACGGCAGATCGCCTTCTCGACGGCAAACGGTGAGAAGTTCTACTACTATACGGACAGCCACATCGCGGTCGTCCCGGTGGATGGTGGGGAGATGCGCGTGCTAACGGCCGCCTTCGATGAAGATCCGCGGCTTGCGGACTGGGGACCGGACGGCATCTACTTTGGAGCCCTGCAGAAGACGACGTCGCACGTCTTCCGGCTGGACCCTGCCACGATGGCTGTGGAGCGCCTGAGCGGTCCGGAGCAACTTTTCGTAAGCGGCGCGACCTTCACGCGCGATCACGGTATGATGGCGGGAATCGTCTCGGGACCCGACCGTTTCGCCGAGGTCTTTGTATCGCCGGTGAAAGACTTCTCTCCCAAAATCCTGACCAATATGAGCGAGCAGTGGAAGGACTTTCACTTGGCGAAGCGAGAAGTGATCCGGTGGAACTCCACGGATGGAACGTCCATCGAAGGCGTACTCATTAAGCCGGCGGATTATGACGCATCCCGCAAGTATCCGCTGCTGGTGGTAATTCACGGCGGGCCGACCGGCATCGATACGCCTGGCCGCCGCGCGGATCGGTACTATCCGGTCGAGCGATTTGCGGCGAAGGGGGCCCTGATCCTGCAACCAAACTATCGCGGATCAGCCGGATACGGCGCCAAGTTCCGGGCTTTGAATGTGCGCAACCTGGGGCTAGGCGATTACCAGGACGTGATTTCCGGCGTGGATTTTCTAATCGGCAAAGGCATGGTCGAAAAGGATCTCGTGGGCTCTATGGGATGGAGCGAAGGCGGTTATATCTCGGCATTCATCACCACTTATAGCGACCGTTTCAAGGCTGTTTCGGTCGGCGCGGGAATCTCGGATTGGTCCACTTACTACGTGAACACCGACATACATCCGTTCACGCGGCAGTACCTGAAGGCGACACCCTGGGACGATCCGGAGATCTATCAGAAGACTTCCCCGATCTTCTATGTGAACAAGGCGAAGACACCCACGCTGATCCAGCACGGAGATCAGGACAAGCGTGTCCCGCCGCCCAATTCCTTCGAGCTGTACCAGGCTTTGAAAGACCGCGGCGTTCCGGTGAAACTGATTTTGTACAAAGGCTTCGGGCATCCTATTAACAAGCCGAAGCAGCAGCGGGCGGTGATGGAACACAATTATGAGTGGTTCAGCAAGTATATCTGGGGCGAGGAGCCGCAGGGGGAGAAGAA
>Ga0181532_10000668_pt1 | contig 34469 bp, 30 predicted proteins | sample PEATcosm2014_Bin_33_FD_119768 | JGI IMG/M metagenome (GOLD analysis project Ga0181532, IMG submission 119768) | Peatland microbial communities from MTU Mesocosm Facility, Houghton, MI, USA - PEATcosm2014_Bin11_30_metaG | ecosystem: Environmental > Terrestrial > Soil > Wetlands > Peat | place...
AGCTGCTCGAAGACGTGGTCCAGCACGCCGCTCTTCGACCAGCGATTCATGCGGGTGTAGATGGTATGCCAATTACCGAAGCGTTTGGGCAGTCCGCGCCACTTGCAGCCCTGCTCGGCAACAGAGAGCAGGGCGTTCAGTAATTGCAGGTTGTTGAGTTTGAGGTTGCCGCGCTGACGGGGAAGAGTGGAGGCTAATACGCTGGTACTGCGCTTCGGTAATCTCCATGCTTCGCAGCATAGCATAGAATTACGGATTAGTGTTAACACGCCCTAGGCTGCCCGAACGCGCCCTGGCCTTGCGTACCCAACGCCGCTGCGGGAGTTCCCGGCGCGTTTGGGCTGAGCACTGCCTGAATGTCGCCGTAGTTGAGCAGCTTCCACTTGCCGTCTCTCGTGAGCGGGTCTTTATAGCGCTTGCGAATGAAACGGATCTGGTTGGTGTTGTCGAGTTGTTCCAAGTTTGCAGGATAGCGGCCAAACTTCTTGTAGAACTTCTTGATGGCACGCGCGTATTCGGTGCCACGATGGATCATCTCCTCCTCGCGGTCGCGCTTTATCTGCTGCACTATGCGGGGAGCTTCGAAGGTCGCAGCAATAATCATCAACGCCATTATCAGCAGAATGGCCAGCAGCAGATAGCCGCTGTCGCGTGACGGCATTGTGCGTCGATTGGCGAGCGCGCGGCGCACGGGGGCCCAGAACACACCGGCTCCGGCTGCGTCGCGTGCTCTTGCTCAATGGAAATAGCCTGCTGCATCCTGCGATTCGTTGAGACTTCCTCTTGTATAGACGAGAGCGACGGACCGATGTCGCGCGAAATCATCCAGCCAACAAAAACAACGTCTGCCGATTATTTGTCAGCACGTCTTCCACATCAACTGAGTTCTGTCCGATGTGCACAATCTTGTAACGCCGGTCGACAATGTCGCCCTCCTTGGCAACAAAGATGTCCTCGCCCTTGGAGAGAAAGATGCGCTTATATCCGTCCTTGCGGCTGGCAAAACCATAGAACTTCAAGTCGATGGGAGGTGGTGGTGGTGGTGGCGTCGGGCCGGGCTTTACGTCGGGCGTCACCGGCTTGGGAATTGCGGCCTGTTCCGGTTGCGAACGGAAAATATCGCGTCCGCTCCCCTTGTAAGTGACGTCTTCACTGGACTTCAGCAAATCGAAGCGCAAGGTAGGGTCGAGCGTCTGCGCCATCGCTGGACGTGCCGTCTTGCGACCGGCTTGCGCGCTCCGCACCTGCGAGGTTGTCCCACCTGCCGACGGCTGCAGCGAAGTGGCTGCCGGCGCCGGCGCTGCCGAAGAAGAAGGGCTATCTTCCCCGCCATGGAATGCGCGCACCAGCAGAACAGCAGCCAGCAACAGCAAACCTGCCGCGATGATGGTCTTCGTCTTGTTTTCGGTGCCGAGTTTCACGATACTGCCGCCCCTCCGCGCAGATAAGTTTCCAGCTTCAATTGCAGGCGAACATTGCCTTGCTGCTCGGCCAAAGTGACCCCGTCGATGAGAAAGAACATCTTGTTTCGCTCGAGCGCATTGATAAATTTCACTTCCTGCAAATAGTCTCCGGAAAGCGTGATTTCGACATTCAACTTGCGCAATCCTTCAATCGAGGCATCCTTCTCGTCATATCTCACTGCGGCAAAGTGGACGCCAGTATCCGCCGCCAGCTTGCCGAGCTCCTCCGCCACCGCCGAGTATTGTGCAGGTAAACGCTGGTCGTCGAAGCTGCTAATGTCCTGCGACGCCTGCTTCAGCTTTTGGTCCATGCCACGTGTGGGCAACACTTCCTGCCGCTTGGCGGTGAGCTGGGCACGCAATTCGTAGTATTCGCGCCGACGCGCCTGGCGCGAGCGTCCCGCCGGCGATAATAGGTACCCAACGCAAGCCAGGTTGAGCGCGATCAAACCGATCAGCGCGGGCATCCATTTCCTGCGAATCTCGTCTATGCTCGCCATCAATGGTCCCTATCCCGCACGGGTCGCGGCCGGTTCTGCGCTTGCGCTGAATTCGCACTTGCTGCCGCGGTACCGGCGCCCGACGGTATTGCGGATGATTTGGCTCCAGCCGCGTTTTTTGGCTGCTGGCCACCGCCTTTTTCGTTCTCTTTGTCCGCGCCGGTCGCTGCGACATCCGTGTCCTGCGCCTTGGGCAGGTACACGGCAGCAATATCGAACTGGATGTTGCCAGGCCCAGCCGACTGATCGCCGCTGTTCGCGATCACGCTCTCGGCGACGATCTCTGCCTGGCGGAAGTGGTTCGATTTTTCCATGCTTCGCACCAACTCGACGGCGCGACCGCGCGAACCGGTGGCTACCATAACGTGCAATACCAGATCGTTCGCCTTGTTGTATTCCGGTTTCATGGACACGACATGGAGGTCTGGCGGCACAATACGTTCCATCTCGGCAAACACTCGTGTCCAGGACAGCGCCTTACGCGCGAACAACTGGTTAAGGAACGCCGACTGATCGGCGACGTCGCGGTTTTCCGGCTTATTCAGAATGGCCCTTGCCTGCGACTCCTCCTGGTTGAGGCCGTTAATCTCCTGCCGGACCTCCGACAATTGCTGGTTGATAGTACGAGAGTGGATTCGCTGATAGACGATGTAGCCGACGAGCAGCACCGCAATCAAGGCGAGCGCAGCCACGACAGCGCCGATGCGCCGGCGATATTGCCGCCCGGCTTCATATGGCTGGCTGGCGAGATTGATGTTGAACCGCATCAGGACACAAGCGCTCCCACCACTCCCGCCAGCGCTGAACGCGGCACGTTTCCTGCTGCGGCGCCAGCCATGCTGCTCGACACCAGTTCCTCAACACGGATATTGGCGGTCGCGCTCAGCGCTTTTTGCAACTCCTCCGCTGACTCTACTCCCGCCACCAGCACGCGATCCACGCCAACGGCGTAACGATCTTCAAAGTAAACCAGCGAGGTGTTTACATCATCTACAAGCGACTCGCCGGTCACGGCAGATCCGCCGTTCTCCAGCGCCCGGTATAGACGCAACTGGTTCTGATCGACAATGGCGAAAGTTGTGGTCCCACGCTCGACCTTGATCACCATGGTTGGGCGCGAGGCATCGACCGCGCCAAGTGCAGCTATCATCGAGGGCAGCACCGCACCCGGGTTGTACCCAACCTCGCGGACTAGCGACTCGTACTCCTCCAGAACCGTGCGGGGAGTAACCGCAGCAACCACCCGCACGGGATTTGAGGTGCCTTGACGATCGAAGGAGACCGCCGACTGGTCCACGTCAAATGGCAGTGACTTCTTAAGGCGGAACCGCACCACCGCATCGGCTTCCTGCGGCTTATCGGGCAAAGTATCGAAGTCCAGCAGCATAATACGCGTGGCAGCGTCGGGGATCACCAGGCAAAGATCGCCGGAACGGCCTGCAACCGTGGCTAGCGCATTTCGTAGCGCCGTGACCAGCGCTTCGCGCGCGGTTACGTTCGCCTGTTGGAGGCCGGGAGTGAGTGAACCCTCGGGCAGCCTCTGTGCGGCAGCGGCTTCCATCGTGTGTCCGCCTTCGCCACCACGCGCGGCAACCACGCCCTCAACGCTTATCTCACAGGCCAGCCGCGGCCGCGGAATGTTGTGTTCAGTCATTCAATTCAGTCTGAGGCTTGGCATTGGCCTCTTAGCTTGAGTCCAGGATTTGCTGCTGCCCTCACCGACGAGTGGCGGCCGTCCCTCTGCCAGTCTCTGGACTTGTTTATTATCTAGTTACTCCTCCCCCTCCGGCCGCCACCTAGAATCAACAACTTAGGCAAAAATTAGCGGTAAATAATAGAGCCACAATGACTTATACTTATATAATTGAGCCACAATGACTTAGGCTGCAAATCCGTTTCTCCCTCCCGAACTCAGCTCGGTAACGCCAAGTGAAACGTCACCGAAGCCGTTATTACCCGTATTTCGGAATCTGGCAAACCAGCCAGCCTCCCCCTTTATCGCGTCGTCTCGATGAACGTGACCTTGTTAATCTCCTTCAAAGTCGTCAGGCCACGTTTCACTCTATCAATCGCCGACTCGCGAAGGAAATGCATTCCCTCTTCGCGCGCCGCGCGGCGGATCTCGCTACTCGGCCGCTTGGCCAGAATCATCTCGCGCACGTTGTCGGTCAGCTCCAGTAATTCATGGATTGCCGAGCGCCCGCGGAATCCCGTCCCGGAGCACTCGATGCAACCCTCTCCTTCATAGAAGGGGATGTCCACCCATTCCTGCGGGTTCAATCCGCTGGCTTCCAACTCCTCTACCGAGTAACGCACCTCTTTTTTGCAGAACTCGCAGATGAGCCTTACCAACCGCTGCGCCAGAATGCAATTCAACGACGAAACGAAGTTGTAAGCTTCCACGCCCATGTTCAAAAACCGGCCGAGCACGTCCACCACATTGTTGGCATGCACCGTGGTGAACACAAGGTGTCCGGTAAGTGCAGCGTTAATGGCGATCTGCGCCGTCTCCGTATCGCGGATTTCGCCCACCATGATCTTGTCGGGATCGTGACGCAAGATCGACCGCAGGCCGCGGGCAAAGGTCAGCCCCTTCTTCTCATTCACCGGAATCTGGGTGATGCCGCGGATCTGGTATTCGACCGGGTCCTCGATGGTGATGAACTTGTCTTCGTCAGCCTTGATCTCGTTCAAGGCCGCGTACAGCGTAGTCGTCTTGCCCGAACCCGTTGGCCCGGTCACCAGCACCATGCCGTACGGCTCTTTGATGTAGCGGCGGAACTTGCGCAGGTCTTCCTCGCTGAAACCCACGACGTCGAGGGTCAGCTTGTGGAACTTCTCGCTCATCGACTCCTTGTCGAGCACGCGGAGCACGGCGTCTTCACCGTGGATCGACGGCATGATGGAGACGCGGAAGTCGATGGAGCGGCCGAGATAACGCACCCGAAAACGCCCGTCCTGGGGGACGCGCCGCTCGGAGATGTCGAGCTCGCTCATTACCTTGATACGGGAAATGATGGTGGAGTGGTGCTCCTTAGCGATGGGCTGCATCGCCTGCTGCAGCACGCCATCAATTCGGTACTTGATGACCACGGAATCATCGCGCGTCTCCAGGTGAATGTCACTGGCTCTCCGCTGCAACGCGGTGAAAATCGTCGTATCCACCAGGCGGATAATCGGGCTGATGTCGGCCTCAGCCGTCAGCTTTTCGATTGAGATGGTCTCGTCGGAGTTCTCATCCTCGACAATGACATCCAGCGCGAAGCCCTCGCTGGCTTCCTCCAGAACGCGCTGCGACTGTTCGGTTTTCTTTAGAATGTCGCTGATTTGCGACAGGCTCGCGACTTTGGTGGTGATGCGCCGTCCCAGCAGCAGACCGATCTCGTCGATCATCATCAGCTGGCTGGGATCGGCAATGGCTACAACCAATCGGCCGTCGGGCCTGTCCTCCAGCGGGACAAAGTTATAGCGGAACATCAGGTCCACGGGAATTTTGCGGAAAAGCTCGTGTTGAATGTGGAAGTTTTTCAGGTCCACAAACTCGCAGCGATAGCGCCGCGCCAGGCCTTTACCGTGTTCCACTTCATCCTGTGTCGTCGTCGGACTCCCGTTGCCGCCGTCCACGAAAATCGTTTTCTTTATGTCTGCCATGCGTAACCACTTTTGCCTTTCGCCCTTGGCTATTAGCTACTAACACTTAGTCGCTATCCACGCCTTCAACGCAATCCGCCCGCGCCCAAGCTGAATATTGGCAAATACAGGGAAATCAGCACGAAGGCCACCACCACGCCCATCACAATCAGGATAACTGGCTCGATCAGCGCCATCGCTGTAGCCAGCGCGTTCTGCACGTCTTCTTCATAAAACTCGGCCACGGAATTCAACATCGCCGGTAAAGCGCCTGTGGACTCACCAACTTCCATCATCTCCACCGACATTTCGGGAAAAACCTTGGTCTCTTCCAGGCTGCGGGCCAGCCCCTGCCCTTCGCGCACTCCGCGAGTAGCCTTCTCGATGCCATGCGACATCAGGTGGCTCTGCATGGACTCACCCGAAGTCTCCAGTGAAGGCACAAGAGACAGGCCGCCGGAGAGCAAAGTTGAGAGCATGCGCGCGAAAATGGCTACCTGGTACTTCAACCAGATGTCTCCCAGCATGGGGATCTTTAGCTTGAAACGATCCATCTGGGTGGCGCCCTTGTCGCTCTTCATCCAGCGCCAAAAGAAGAATCCTATAAGGATCAGCGCCAACAAAGTAGGGAAAAAATATTGCTTAGCGTTTACACCGATGGCCAGCATCAACGAGGTCATCGGAGGTAGCTCGGAACCGAGTTGTTGATAGAGGTTCGCGAACTGCGGAACCACGAAGGTGATCAGGAAGGTCATCATCACCAGAAGCATCCCTACCAGCAACGCGGGATACACCAGCGAAGCCGCTAGTTTCTTGCGAAAACTCACCGCCAGTCGCTGGAACGTGATATAGCGGCCAAGCACTTCCTCTAGATTGCCGCTCTTTTCGCCCGCCAGCAACGTAGTCGTATAAACCTTGGCAAAGACCTTTTGGGCGGCAAACGCTTCCGACAGCAACTCGCCACCGCGAACGCGGTCACGCACATTTTGCAACACCGACCGGAAGAAGGGGTTGCGCTGCCGCTTAATCAGCAGCTCAAGTGACTGGATAATCGGCAAGCCGGCATGAATTAAGGTCACGAATTGCTGATTGAAGATGACAAACTGGTCTTGTCTGATCTTGCGCCGGCGCGGTAACCCGCTCTCGGTGGAAAACAGACCCTTGGCCTTGACCGAATAGACCAGAAATCCTTGCTGCGAGAAACGATCGCGGATCTCGACCTCCGAGCTCCCATGCTCGACTTGCTCCAGCATGTGGCCTCGCTCGTCGGCCATCCTGATCATGTATTCGGCCATAGCTAAGAAGTTCCTCGGAGGGTCTGGTGCTAGTTTAGCATTTAGTAATCAGCAATTAGCACTTGGCGCGCCCGAATGAGTTACTCGCAAGTGATTGTGGCCGCTTCCGGTGCAAGCGTCCTCCTAAGGGCTAAATGCCGAATGCTTCATTCCATAAATTCCGTTCCCGCCACTACCTCCACGCCAGCCGGAGGCGTGAAGTGAAAATCCTGATCTGGTAGTTCGACGTTTTCCTTCTGATGAAGAAAGCGGAATTCGGTCACGGAGCCATCAAGTTCCTCGACCACTATGCGCGAGATCAGGCCATCTGGCGCAACCTCCAGCAACGTCTGCGCCACACGTTCCCGCATTCCCTTGGGAATACCCTGCAACATGACGTCGTCCGGGCTGATCGGCTTGGCGTCCGTCGCCAGCGACAGGCCATCCAGCTCCTTTTCCAGCTTAGCTTTGCCAAGCAGGTAACGCAGTGGCGAGCGCAGATCGTCAAGCTGCTTGACGGGCGTGCGACGCGCCTGCCGTTCCCCGGGGACGTAGAACCACGCCGTACTTCCGTCGGTCAGGAACAACTTGGGACGGGGCTGATCGTAATCCCACCGCATCCGGCCGGGCTTCTTCATGAGCAGAGTTCCGCTTTCCGTCCGGCTCATGCCTGCACTGGTATAAGTCTCGGTGAACTGCGCTTCCAGAGTGCGCATATGGTCGTAGCGCTGGTCCACCTTGCTGGCCAGAGCGTGGCCGTCGGTTTGTGCAAGGAGCGAAACGGAACACAGGAGAAGCAGCAGACCTGAACCCGTCCACGGTAACAAGAATTGTGAAATTGCCATGTGCCAGGTGTCTAGGTCGTCAGATAGGCCAGTTAGATGCAGAGATGCTCAGTGGCTCCAATTATCCCGCGGGCCCAACCTGCCCCGGGGTCGCGTCCGAGTCAGTTGAACTCCTGCCTATTGAATCACCGGGCTGGTCGCGTCGGCCGGGCCGGATGCGTTGTAATGTGCCTCGCCTGATTCGTCAGAGTAGAACCTGCGCTGGCCGGTTGTGCCCACCTGGTCCGGAACCGCGGTGATGGTGTAGGAGCGGATCGCACCATTCACCTTCTCGCCCGGCGTGTAGGTGAAGGTATAGCCACTCTTACGTCCGGTGGCGAGGGGCTGGTCAATCGTCTGCTCGCCGCCGCTCTGCGCCGTACCGCCCAGAGTCGCCAGATCTGCCGTGAACCCTACGTCCGGATGGCTGCTGGAGTAGATCATCTCTGCTTCATTGATCGCCTTGATGCTGGCCAGGGCAGAGGCTTCGTGGGCAGGAATTTGTGACTTGGTGATTTTGGGAATTGTGAACGCCGCGATGATCAAAATGATGGTTATAACGATCAGCAGTTCGATGAGGGTGAATCCACGATCTCGATTGCGTCTATGCATGGATGCGACCTTTCTCGTCATCTCGCCGTGCTCTCGCTGCGGCTGCCAAACGATTCGGTATCAGAGAGGGAGACCGCGGTCGTGCACGAGGTGACAAGCAAAATTATTCTTTAGTGGCAAACCGATGTCAAAGCACGCCCCTTCGTTGGACGTGTGCTGCGGGAAAAAGTCGCTCCGACGTTGGCTCCTTCAACAGGCCAACGAGTCACGCGTGAGCTTCAGGCCGTTCAGATTGCCCAGGACAGTTACCGCTATCAACTCTGGCCGGAACAATTCGTTTGCCGATTGTAGCAGGTCGTCGATGGTCACGGTCTGAATCCGCTCGATGATTTCGTCCATCCCGAAGAAGCGGTCATAATACATTTCCTGGCGGGCCAGGTTGGACATGCGCGCCGTACTCGACTCAAGGCTGAGCATCAGGCTCCCCTTCAGCTGGTCCTTGGCGCGTTTCAGCTCTTCCTCAGAAATGGGATTTTCCTTAAGCTGGCGGAATTCGTTGACGACTGACTGCACCACCTTTGGCGCCGACTCGCGCGAGGTTCCGGCGTAAACCGACAACAATCCGGTGTCTCGGAAAGGATTCAGCTCCGAGAAGATGGAGTAGACCAGCCCCTGCTTCTCGCGAACATTTTGGAACAGCCGCGAACTCATCCCACCGCCCAGCAGCGTGTTCAAGATATACGAGACGTAGCGCTTCTCGTGGCTGATGCGGTACGACGGAACACCCACGCAGATCTGCACCTGTTCCAGCGCCTTCTTGTTCCGCAGAACGATCCGCGAGTTGATCTTCGGCGGGATATCGTGCCAGCCGTTGGAGCCGGCCGTCAATCTCCCAAATTGCTTCGTCAGGAGCTCAACAAACTCGTGATGGCTGAGACTTCCGGCCGCGGAAACAATGAGATTGTTCGGAGCAAACTTGCTGCCGTAGTACGCCAGAGTTGCCTCCTGGTCGAAGCGGCGAACCGTCTCTTTAGTCCCCAGGATCGGCTTGCCCAGCGGATGACCCTTGAAGAAGTTCTGGGTGAAGATCTCGTGAACCAGGTAGTCGGGGTTGTCCTCGTCCATTTTGATCTCTTCCAGAATGACACCGCGCTCACGCGTAATCTCTTTTACGTCGAATACCGGGTGCAAGACCATATCGCTCAGCACATCAACGGCTACGGGCAGATGCTCATCCAGAACTTTAATGTTGAAGCAGATCGTCTCCTTGCCAGTAAAGGCGTCCATATTGCCGCCGATGGAGTCCACCTGGCGCGCTATGTCTTCCGCTGAGCGGTTGGTCGTGCCTTTGAAGACCATGTGCTCCACAAAATGTGAGATGCCATTGACATTGGGGTCTTCATGGCGCGAGCCGGACTTCACCCAGATCCCCATGGACACCGAGCGGATGTGGTCCATCTGCTCGGTCAGAATGGTCAGCCCGTTGGGCAAGACCTCGCGTTGAATATTGCGGAGTTCTTCAACCATTTGCTGCTCCATCAAAGATGGAAGCGTAATCCTTCTGAACTTCTGTTGCCCGGTGTCGTATTCGTACCTGTTGGTCGGCCCGATTGCGGGATAAAATAGGCACGCACTTGATAATTCGCCCGCACTGTCGTCGGGCGCACAGGAATCTAACAGCTCAGGATATTGGATGCATGAGCCAGGCGCAACATACCGAACTATTGGGGCTTTCCTTTCAACAACTTACGGAAGTGGCTGAGGATTTCGCCCAGGCTCCCTATCGTGCCCGCCAGCTATTGGACGGATTATACCGACAAATGTGGTCACGGCTGGAGCAGTTCACTACCCTCCCTCCGATTTTTCGGCAGCAACTAACAGACTCGGGTTACACGGTTGGTTTGCCGAGAGTTGAGAAGAGGTTTGTCTCCCTCGATGGGACCATCCGCTACCTGCTGGCGTTCTCCGACGGCCAGAGCGTCGAGACGGTGTGGATGCCAGAAGGCGACGGTGGCGAAGCGGGCGACGGCTCAGAGGTCGGCGACGCAGAGTTGCAAGAGCTGAGTCAACCTTCCAAGCTGCGAAAGGAACGATGGCAGCGCGCGACTATCTGCGTCTCCAGCCAGGTCGGGTGTGCAGTCGATTGCGCCTTCTGCATGACCGCGCTGCTGGGGCTCAGGCGAAACCTGAGCGCGGGCGAGATCGTCGGTCAGATCCTCGCCGTCCTCAGCGACCAAGCGGTCGAGATGCAGCGCGACAGAGTAAACCTCGTTTTCATGGGCCAGGGCGAGCCATTTCTGAACTACGACAACTTCATGCAGGCCGTGCGTCTGCTGGTTGAAGCTGTCGGCATTCCCGAGTCGCGCATGACGGTCTCCACTTCTGGGATCGTGCCGCGCATCGCCGACTTCGGAGCCGAACCAGTGCGCCCCAAACTCGCGGTGTCGCTCAACGCTCCCAATGAAGTTTTGCGAACCCAAGTGATGCCGATCACGAAGAAGTGGACCATCGAGAAGCTCATGGCAGCGCTTCGCGAGTTCCCGCTGCGCAATCGCGAGCGGATCACCTTTGAATACGTTCTGCTGGGCGGCGTCAACGATGACGTGCAACATGCGCGCGAGATGGTTGAGCTCATCCGCGGGCTGCGCGCCAAGGTAAATCTCATCGCGTTGAATAAGGGGCCGGAGATTCCCTTCTCTGTGCCAGCAGACGAATTTGTGCTGGCATTCCAGAGCGTACTCACCCGAGCGGGCATTCCAACATTTATCCGGCGTCCCCGTGGCCGCGACATCTACGCTGCCTGCGGCCAGCTCAAGCACGCGACAGAGCTGATGCAATTGGGCCCATAGGGTTGTCATCCGGACTCTAACTGACTCCGTAGGGCTGATGTGCAGGCTAGCGAGTTTCGTGCTCCCAATCCTCAACCTTCCCGACTTGACGGACCCAAAATACTGCAACGCTAACGCTCCCAAGCACATCTAAACCTTGACAATGCTTCACTCAAGTTCTATACTCATTCTGCTGTAAGGCCGTGGGATGAAGTAAAGCTTATTTATTATCAGTAACTTGCTGACTGATATACCTTTAGGAAGGTGCTGCAATGGGAAAGATTATCGGAATTGACTTGGGTACCACCAACTCGGTGGTCGCTGTGATGGAAGGTGGCGAACCCAAAGTCATCCCCAATGAAGAAGGCGGGCGGACGACCCCATCGGTCGTCGCTTTTACCAAGAATGGCGAGCGACTGGTGGGACAGGTCGCGAAGCGCCAGGCCATTACTAATCCGGAAAACACCGTTTACTCTATCAAGCGCTTCATGGGCCGTCGCTACGACGAGGTCAATGAAGAGATGAAGATGGTGCCGTACAAGGTGGTGCAATCTGGCGATCACGTAGCCGTGATAGCGCAGGGCAAGGAATATACCCCGCCGCAGATCTCGGCAATGATTCTTCAGAAGCTGAAGAAAGCGGCGGAAGATTACCTCGGCGAAACCGTGACGGACGCCGTCATCACGGTGCCGGCGTACTTCAACGACGCCCAGCGCCAGGCGACGAAGGACGCGGGCAAGATTGCCGGCCTCGAAGTGAAGCGCATCATCAATGAGCCGACGGCGGCCGCGCTGGCCTACGGACTCGACAAGAAGAAGGACGAAACCATCGCGGTGTACGACTTCGGCGGCGGAACCTTCGACATTTCGATCCTGGAAGTCGGCGAAGGCGTCATCGAGGTGAAGTCCACCAACGGTGACACGCACCTTGGCGGCGACAACATCGACCAGCGCATCGTTGACTGGTTGATCGACGAGTTCAAGAAGGATGAAGGCCTGAATCTGCGCGATAAGGGCAACGAAATGGCGCTGCAGCGTCTGCGCGACGCGGCCGAGCGCGCCAAGATCGAGCTCTCGACCACGATGCAGACCGAAATCAATCTGCCGTTCATCACGGCGGATGCGAGCGGCCCGAAACACCTGGTCAAGACGCTCACTCGCGGCAAGTTGGAAGAGATGGTGAAGGACATTATCGACCGTTCGATTGGTCCTTGTAAGGCTGCTCTGAAGGACGCCGGCGTGACGCCTGACAAGATCGACGAAGTGGTGCTGGTCGGTGGCCAGACGCGCATGCCCCGTATCCAGCAACTGGTGAAGGAAATCTTCGGCAAGGAGCCCCACAAGGGCGTTAACCCTGACGAAGTGGTTGCAATCGGTGCTGCCATTCAGGGCGGCGTGCTGGGCGGCGAGGTGAAAGACCTGTTGCTGCTCGACGTCACTCCTCTGACGCTGTCCATCGAGACGATGGGCGGCGTAGCAACGCAGATGATCCCGCGCAACACGACCATCCCGACCAAGAAGTCGGAGATGTTCTCCACCGCGGCTGACAACCAGACCTCGGTCGAGGTGCACGTGATGCAGGGCGAACGTCCGATGGCGCGTGACAATCGCACTCTCGGCAAGTTCCACCTCACCGGGTTGCCTCCGGCTCCGCGTGGTGTGCCGCAGATTGAGGTCACGTTCGACATCGACGCTAACGGCATCCTGAACGTGAATGCCAAGGACATGGCCACGGGCAAGGACCAGAAGATCACGATTACCTCGTCTTCGGGCCTGAGCAAGGAAGAGGTCGAGCGCATGGCAAAGGATGCCGATGCGCACGCTGCCGAAGACAAGGCCAAGCGCGAGGAAGTGGAAGCGCGCAACCAACTCGACGGCATGGTGTACAGCATCGAGAAGATGCTGCGCGAGCATGGAGACAAGATCTCCGGGCAGGAACGCTCTGACGTTGAGAACGCGCTGGCTGACGCCAAGAAGGCGCTCGAGGGCACCGACTCGGCTGCCATGAACAAAGCACGTGAGAACCTGACTTCCGCTTCGCACAAGCTGGCCGAGGCCATGTATAAAGCGACTTCGGCGCAGCAGCCGCCACCGGGCGGTCCGGCGCCGGGTGGAGACGGACAGGCCACGGGCGGCGCGCAGCAGAAGAAGGACGAAGGCGTAATCGACGCCGAGTACGTGGATGTGGACGAGAAGAAGTAACTAGCAGTTAGCAATTAGCGACTAGTTTTGGAATCGGGGGCGCCACGTGCGCCCCTTGTCCACAAAAGCGAATGTTATGTGCGAGCGACGTGCGCAACCGAGTGCAATGTCGTGGTGCAACAGATTACTGAAGACGCGATGAGCGAGCCGCGAAGCGGCGGCATTGCAGTTAGCCCAAGGCGCAAGCCCTGGGTAGGTGGGAGAAATCAAGTCCGAGCCGGCTTCAGCCAGCGTCACGATACGAAAGGTTCTGAGGTAGTAATTTGCGATTCGAAGTAAACGGTCAATCCTACATGTTAAGTTTTAACGGCGAAGATCACCGCTGGTATCTGCTGACATCCAGATTCGATGGCCGGATAAAAGCGATTCCGGTGATCAATGACGACGAGCTCGGCTTCGTCGCGAATACGGTCGTCCCGGTCGGAGACGCGGGACCGGCAATCATCAACTGAAGTGGTCTGTGGCAGCTTAGGTGACAACCCAGGGCGATTTGCTACGAGCGAAAGGCGAACGCGGATATCTTGCTAACGGCCAAGCGTAAGAGCCAAAACCAACCATGGCAACCACGGCCAACAAAGACTATTACGCCACTCTCGGGGTCAAGAAGACCGCCTCGGCGGACGACATCCGCAAGGCTTTTCGCAAGCTCGCGCGCAAGTATCACCCCGACGTGAATCCCGGGGACAAGACTGCGGAAGAGAAATTCAAGACGCTCTCCGAGGCCAACGACGTCCTCAGCGACCCCAAGAAGCGCAAGATTTACGATCAGCTCGGCTTCTACTCGGACAACATCGACCCTGCCACAGCCGAGGCGTACGCGCGCGGCGGAGGCTCTGGCGCGGGCGGACCCGGTGGTCCGGGCGCCGGCGGAGCACGTACCTACACCCAGGAAGTGCCGTTCGACTTCAGCGGCTTCGACTTCAACGACTTCTCCGAAGGTGCGGGTGCAGCCGGCCGCAGAGCCGGAGGCGGCGGATTTCGCGACATCTTCTCCAACATCTTCCGAGGCGGCACTCAGCAGGACATGGCGGAGCGCCCAGAGCCGGGCGACGACCTGGAATACCAGGTGAACGTCGGTTTCTGGCAGGCCATCAAGGGCACGGTGATGAAGCTCAACATCCCGCATCTGGAAGTCTGCGGGAACTGTCACGGGCAAGGCTACATCGAAAGCCCCGGCGAGTGTCCGCAATGCAAAGGCAAGGGACAGATTACGCAGAAGAGCGGCAGCATGAAGTTCAACGTGACCTGCCCGCGCTGCGGCGGCAGCGGCAAGAACCGCACCGTGTGCAATGTCTGTCACGGGGAAGGCCGAGTGGAGCATACCGAGTCACTGGAAGTCCGCATCAAGCCTGGCACACGCGACGGCCAACGCATCCGCATTCCGGGCCGTGGCAATGCCGGCACGATGGGCGCGCCTGCGGGGGATCTCTACATCATCGTGCGCGCCGGCGAGCATCCGGTGTTCAAGCGCGACGGCGACGACATTCAACTCACCGTGCCGGTGACCGTCACCGAAGCCTCCCTCGGGGCGAAGGTGGAGGTTCCGACCGTGGACGGACGCGCGCTGCTGAAGATTCCGCCGGGAACGCAATCGGGACAGAAGTTGCGCCTGCGCGAGAAGGGCGTTCCATCTGCGGTGAAGGAAGGCGCGCGCGGCGATGAGATCGTCGAGGTCAAACTTGTCGCTCCGAAGGTAACCGACGAGCGCTCAAAGGAAATTCTGCGCGAACTGGCGAAGCTGAACCCTGAGGATCCGCGTGAAGAATTGTGGAAGCAGGTATAAACATGGCTGCGAACCCACAACTTGGAGCGCGCCCCCACGTTGTAGTTGAAACTGAGCGGCTCATTCTTCGATATCTAACCGCAGACGACATTGAAGCTATTTTTTCCGTTATTGGGAACGTTACCGTAGCGACGGCTACGGTTTATTTGCTGTGGTCCTGAAGTCGACAGGTGAGGTTATCGGCAATTGCGGATTGGTGAGGCAGGAAGTTGAAGGCAGGTCGATGCTGGAAGTGGGGTATCACTTTCGTCGCGACCACTGGGGCTACGGCTACGCAACCGAGGCGGCGCGCGCGTGTATGAAATACGCCTTTGACCAACTCGCAGCAGAAAAAGTTGTTTCGTTTATTCTGCCGGAAAATGTCCCATCGAGGCGCGTTGCAGAACGCAACGGAATGCAGGCCGAACGGCAAGTCATTTTTCATGGACTGCCGCACGTGTTGTATGCAACGAGGCGGGAGGATTATGGCCAAGCGTAAAAAGCAAGGCGCCTACATGATTAGCTCGGTAGCGGAAATGTACGGCATTCACCCTCAGACTCTGCGCCTCTACGAACGCGAAGGGCTGCTGAAGCCGTCGCGCACCGAAGGTAACACGCGCCTTTACACCGACGAAGACCTGGAGCGGCTGGAGCTGATCCTGTCGTTAGCGCGCGATCTTGGCGTAAACATCTCAGGCATTGCGATCATTCTTCAAATGCGCGAACGCATGGACGAAATGCAGCGCCAGATGGCGGACTTCGTCGCTTACGTTCGCAACGAAGTCATGACGCGCGCTCAACAGGCCGTCGATCCCAGCCGAGGAGCCATCGTGCCTCTGCGCCGTTCCATCGTTCTGGACAAAAACCGTTCCATCATCCCAGACAAAAAAAAATAGATCGCAACTACTGCGGCTTTGCCGCCGCCTTGGCGCTGCTCGCGCCTACCATCTTCAACTTGTCCAGCGCCTCCTGCGCCTTCTTGGCGTAGGGGCCATTAGGAAGGATCTTGAGGTACGCCTGGTAGTTCTCAATCGCGCCGGCAGTGTCGCCGGTCTTGTTCAAGACCTCTGCCAGTTTGAACGTCGCCTCGGCGTCGTGCGGCTTATACTCCAGAGCCTCACGGTAACGGCTGACCGCAGCAGGATAATTCTGTTTGACCTTGAAGTAAAAGTCGCCAACCTCGATGTCCTTCAGCGCCTTCATCGGGTTCCAGGGCGTGAATTCGTCAACGCCAGTGTCGCTGAGGTCGGCTTCAGGATGCTTCGTGGCATCGTCCGTCGGCGGCGAGACGTCAATCCGGCTCTGCTTGCTGGAACTCTCATCGGCCGGGATGTTGTCGGACCGCGGCGGAGCTTTGCGATTGTCTGGGGGCGGCGGAGCCGACTTGTCCACCGGGACCTGTTCCACTGGCTGTTCTTGCGCCAACGCTGTGCCAACCAAACACAGAAAAACCAACGCGAGCATGAAATACCGAAACCGCACATCCATATTGTATTGAAACCCGGCATTCTCGGTCAGCACTCGGATATGCTTCCTTTCGTGATGGCTAGGATTATGGTTTGGTGTTGATCGCGGCAGACGCGAAGGACACAGAAAAGGCTACGCCTTTGCCTTTGCTATAATGGTGCTTAGAGCGGGTGAAGTGCGCCGAAGTTCCACGCGCAGTGCTTTCAACGTCGGGGAGTGGCTCAGCCTGGTAGAGCACCTGGTTCGGGACCAGGGGGTCGGAGGTTCAAATCCTCTCTCCCCGACCAACTAATCCCACGGAATCAATTAATTAGAGTACTCGTCACTTCGGTCGCTTCTGCAACTTGGGTCCATTTGGGTCCAATCAGAAGTGTCTCCACCTTTTCCACCGCGCTGCGCGCATCCGCCGGTACCGAGTGCAAATAGATCTCCCGCGTAACCTCTGCGGAGGAGTGCCCCAGTAGGGCCTGCACTGTTCCCAACGGCGTACCGACCGCATCTAGCAGTGTCGCATTCGCATGGCGCAGCCAATGCCACGTCACACCCTCGATGCCGAGTCTCTCGCACGTCGGTACAAGCTGACGATTGAGCAGATTCCTTCGGCAGAAAGGCGTTCCGCGCCGGGTTGCGAACACCAGCGCTTCGGAGTCGATGCACTGCGGCTTGAATGCTGACAGTATCTCGATTCCCTTCGCGCCCAGCAGTACCGTTCTCTTGCTCCGTTTGCTCTTGGGATCATCGAACCTGCCCTCGTAAACGGTCTGTCTCACTCGAAGGCAGCCGAGTGCAAGATCGATGTCGCGCCAACGAAGTGCGAGCGCCTCACCCACGCGCAGTCCCGTCAGAACCAGCAACCAGGCTAACGACCGCGAGGGCTCGGGAAGAGCTTCAAGCAGTTGCCTGATTTTCTCGGGAGCGATTGGTGTTTTCTCTGCTACCGGCCCGCGGCGAGGGAGTTTAGTTTGGCGGGCCGGATTACTCTGAATCAATCCGCGCATCTCCGCCGCACCCAAAACCGTGCCGAAGGTCGTGCGAATGTGCTTCACGGTCTTCCACGACAAGCCGCTCCGGAGTTTACCGTTGAGGAAGCTCTGAACCGATTCGCGTGAGATGAGCCGCAACTGCATATCGCCGAAAGCAGGAATCATGTGAACGTTGACGATGTACTGGTAATGCTCCTTGCTGGGATACTTCAGGGTGGGCAGCACTTCAGGAAACCAGGTCCGGTGCACAAAATCTGAAAGCGTGCAGCTGGACTGGGGCCTGTACTCACCGCTATTAATACCGCGCAGCCGATCCGAAAGAATCCGCTCCGCTTGGCGGCGTGTCGGAATGTCCGCCACGGGGCCGAGAGCTTCCGAACGCCGAACACGTTCTAATTTTCCCTCAGCTCCGATGACATCTTCCCACCAACGTGCAACCCACACTTTGGTTCGTGTACCTCGCTTGAAAAGCGAGCCGTGCTGGAAACGTCTGTTACGGGCCATTCGTCCTCCTAACGTGGCCCGCTCAGGCGGTTCTGCGTCGGCAGAAAGTGTATTCGGTCGATTCACGAGATGCAATTCAGTTCTCCTGCAGCCGTTGCAACCATTCACGAACTTCGAAGGTGTGAAAACGCAAGTACTTTCCCAGCTTGAGGTGGGGAATCCGTTCCACACCCCGCCGGCGGGTTCGCTCGTAAACCCACGAAACCGGCACTTTCAGCAGCTCCGCGACTTCGGCGACGGTCAGGAGTTCGTCTTGTAGATTCGGATTTGCGTTTTCCACCAGCATTCTTGCCTCGTTCCTGTTTTCAAAGTTGCGCTGATAAAGCCTCGCGAAATAAATTCGGGCGACTTTTCATTTCTTTTTGCAAATCTGTTCTAATTCCGCGAATAGATTGCTAAGCCGTGTTTTCAATAACTTGCGAGCTCGAACGCGTTCGGTATCAGGGCGGAAGAATCCGATTCGGTTATCTAGTTTGTTAATTTCATTTTTCACTCCATCAATTTCCGCCAGGATTGCCCCGATTTCGTATACGGTTCGTGCGCGTGCCCGCATTGGGAGTTCGCGTGCGCGCAATGCGCGCACCAGTTCTTCAAGTTTTTCAATGCCCTGTTTCCGGCGCACAAAGAATTGCGTGCCGCACGGATCGCAGACAAAATAGGGCTTCTTATGTTTATCCGCTCTTTGTTCGAGATCTTTTCCGCACAAAACGCATGGAATAACGGTCATTTCAACTGATCCCCTAACGTTAACGTTGTGTTGACGGCCATTTTCGCCAGCTATGCGATTTCGGCACCGACCGAAAACGCTTCCAACTCTCCTTCTTCATCGAACGAAACCGAGCTCACGGACCCTATACAAAACTCAAACAGCACCCAGATTGGAATTCGAAGGAATTCCCAAACGATTTCGCTTGGTGTTTTCTCCAGAAGCTTGATTCCCCTGGAGGTCGTGACGCGACGGCAGCCCAATGGGGCTGATAAAAGCAGCTCTTTCGTCAGGTATTTTGATAAATAGTGGGAAATCCGGTGTATATCGACATACCTGATGTCCACCATTCGCCCACCCCCTACGGCCTGCCAAGATGCTTGCAGCCAGGCCTGGGGCATGTAGCGGTCAATAAGGATATGGAAGTGCGGATTCCCGTTCTTCTGGAATTCGAGAATGCGAATGTACGTCAGGGCGACACCGTACTCGCGCTTCCAGTAAACGCGCAACTTCGCGAAGGTCGCGTTTAAGTAGGGAACAGGATCGCCTTCGATCTTTGAGGGATCGAGGGTCAGAGTCAGGAAACGGCACAGCTTCAGGGCTTCCGCCGTCGCCCGGATCGCATACTTGTAGCGTTTCGCCCTCCGCGGTCCGCAATACGAACAGCTCCAGCACTTGCAGTTCACACCGCGATACGTCGTGAAGCCGTTGCGATCGACACCACGAACGCTGAATCGGCGGCAGTGCTTGCCGCGCCCTCTGGGGTTGTTTCGATTAGTCTGTGATGGGTCAAGAGAAGTTGGCTGCTCCGCTTCGCTCCGCAGCCTTGGGCTGGCTTCGCCAGCCCCCAGGAGGCTCTGCCTCCTGGACCTCCGCCCACTTTTATGCTGAGAAGAACAGTCTGGTGGGCAAGCCTCCGGATTTCGTCCGGATGTTGGTGGAGTTGTTGGCCCTACTCTCAGCCCCGGACCGGAGTGGTCAACCGGTAGCCCGGAATTGTTTCGGACCGCACCCCGCTTGCCCGTATCATCGGATTGTTCCTCTCGGCGAGCCACATTTTGGATCTTGTTCCTCGCGTGTGACCGCCGCCAGAGACATGTAACCAAAGTTTCGTGTCCCGACGAGCGTTACAGGGAGAAAAAAGATTTCGAGGGCGAGACCGGGATTTGTTCGAAAGGGATGGAGGGACCGGATTGATCCGGCATTCGTCGGCTATTGGTCTTTGCGCAAAAAGAATGAGGCCTTGCCCAAAATCACGGACCCAAAGAAAGCCGAACAACAATTTCACCAATGGTTTGGAGAATTCTCTGCCGCAAGCCGAGCTTTTAATGAAGCGGTGAGCCGGATAAAGAACCCAGTCGCGGCGAAGATCCAAGCAGCGGTACTGAAGAAATTAGACACCGAAGGACCTTCGAAGTTTCCGCCTGCACCCCAGGGACAGGGAGTGGCATTCTATCCGGAGAATCCAGAATCGTCGGAGATGTTTCGCAAGATCGTCTTCCTGAAATACGGAATCACATTTCGTGAGCTTATTTGGCAGATTGACATCGAGAAAAATCCCGCCGCACATCGAAGATTGATGGCTGTTCAGCGCGATTATTGGCGGCTGCTCTCGGGGAGCCATTTCAAGGATTTCAAATTGAAGTTCAGCATGAATCACTTCGAAATTCTTACGAGTGGGTTCGATTTCGGGTTGGACAAACTCATGCCTGACGAATTGGCCGACTGTCTAGACGAGATTTGTCCCTGTAGCCAGAAGCACTCGCCCGAATACCTCAAGAAAGTCCGTACGCGCATTAGACAAGCGTGCGAACGGATTATTGAGGGCGGCTTTTGAGGGGCGAAGACGAGTCGCTCCTCAATTTTGTTCCGGCCAAGACGCGAGAGCGGGTGGGCCGAAACTAAATGGTTTTCAGTGACTTTGAAAGGATAGAACTGCAACTCGTTGCACTCGGAGCATGTCCCAGTTTAGGGCAGCACAGTAGCTCCCGCCCTGCGCATAATCCTGGACTTGCGGATGTTCTGGAAGTAGGAGGAATTGATCCCAGCTAAGCAGTTACTCCCTTGTCTTACCAATCAGAAGAGGTCAAAATATGTGAAGCCGTGTCATCCACACGCATCCTCTCTTACAGACATGTGCTGGAGGGCCGCCCTTCGCACCCGGTTGCCGCATTGCTCGTTCTAGGACGCGCCCGGCGAGCGTCGTGAAGTCTGCCGGTCAAACTCGGAAAATAGTGCCTCCGGCACGACCTCCGCTCCTCGATCTGGCTCCTGCAAAGCCTTGGCGACGCTTCATACCCCGCTGGCTCCGCTCGCTGATCTGGGTCGATTCCGCCGCGCACTATGATGCCTTTCTATCGTATAGCTGGCAATCGGATCGCGATATCGCGCCGGTGATCCAATCTGTCATACAAGGATTCTTGCGCCCTTGGTACAAGGTTCGCGCCAAAACTGTATTTCGTGACCTCTCATGCCTTCCCGCCGGTTCCAGTCTTGAAGGTGAGCTCGTTGCTCGGCTCGACCGTTCCGCGCACCTGATTGTGCTTGCTTCACCAGAAGCAGCCAAAAGCCGTGGCATGGAGATAGAGGCGCGTCATTGGTTCAGACGCCAGAGGAGCGGGCACGTCCTGATCATCGTTACCGCGGGCGATTACCAGGCATGGGACGAAATCCGAAATCACCTGCTTCCGCAAACCGTCAGAAATAATCTTACGGCGGAGCCATTGTGGGTGCCTCTGCAACAGCGGCGCAGTGAGATTCTGGCAAGGGCAGGCGATCAGACGGTTCGCGACAAATTGGTTGAGGATCTCAGGCAGGTCTTTCTTCGGTTATACCCGGAATACACTAGCTGGGAGGAGTTGCAGGGCGAGGAGCGATCTCAGAGGCGCCGTCTGATTTGGCTGTTGTCTGGGGCCGTGCTCCTTTTTCTAGCTCTTACCGTGTTCGCTCTCGGTTTTGCGAGGTACGCACAAAATCAGGCACGTATAGCCAATTCAGGACGACTAGCTGCGACCGCTCTTCTACACAAAGACGACCAGCTCGATCTGGCATCACTGTTGAGCATTGAGGCGTACAGAATCGCAGATACCTTCGAGACTCGCAACGCTTTGCTTACCACATGCCAAGCCAACCCTAGGCTTGTGACTTACCTTTACGGTCTTCCGAAGGGAGGATTTACGGTTGCTGTTTTCAGCCCCGATGGTAAGACGCTTGCCACGACGAGTTCTGAGACGGTGCGGTTGTGGGATGTGGCCAGCCATGAGCCCATCGGAGAACCGCTCACGGGTCACACTGGATGGGTACAGAGCGTGGCCTTTAGTCCGGATGGTAAGACGCTCGCCTCGTCGAGCAGCGACAAGACCGTGCGGCTATGGGATGTGGCCAGCCACAAGCTTCTTGGAGAGCCACTCAAGGGCCACGGCGACATGGTGCGAAGTGTAGTCTTCAGCCCGGATGGCAAGACGCTAGCCACTGGGAGTAGTGACAAGACAGTGCGGCTCTGGGACGTGGCCAGCCACAAGCCTTTGGGAGAGCCGCTCACAGGTCACAGCGACCTGGTGATGAGTGTGGCCTTCAGCCCGGACGGAAAGACGCTCGCTTCGGCTGGAGACAAGACAGTGCGACTGTGGAACGTGTCCAGTCACCAGGCCATGGGAGAGCCGCTTACGCACAGCAGCAATGTGTGGAGGGTGGTCTTTAGCCCGGATGGCAGGATGCTCGCCTCAACAAGTAACGACAACGCGGTGCGGTTGTGGGACGTGGCAAGCCACAAGCCGCTTGGAGAACCGCTCACAGGCCATATCGAGGTTGCGATGGGCGTCGCTTTCAGCCCGGACGGCAGGACGCTCGCTTCGGCCGGAGACAGGACGGTGCGGCTGTGGGACGTGTCCACCGGGCGGCCTCTGGGAGAGCCGCTCAGAGGTCACAGCGACCGCGTGTATAGCGTGGCGTTCAGCCCGGATGGCAGGATGCTCGCTTCGGCAAGTGCCGACACGACGGTTCGACTGTGGAACGTCGGCGATCAGCAGCCTCTTGGGAAATCCATCACCGGACACGGGGAAGGTGTGTTGAGCGTGGCCTTCAGCCCAGACAGCAAAACCCTTGCATTAGGGACTAATGAGATTAATCAGGAGGTGCGGCTGTGGGAGGTGTTCAACTGGCAGCCTATCGGGAAGCCCCAGCCAGGTCATAAGAACCCAGTATGGGGCGTGGCCTTCAGCCCAGATGGCAAAATGCTCGCCTCGGCAAGCGCCGACAAGACGGTGCGGTTGTGGGAGGTGCCCAGCTTGCATCCTATCGGAGAACCGCTCCCAGGTCACGAGCTCTTTGCGTCGGGCGTTGCCTTCAGCCCAGATGGTAAGACGCTCGCCTCAGCGAGCGAGGACGGCACGGTTCGTCTCTGGGACGTGGCTACTCGGCAGCCCGTTGGCTCCTTAAAAGGCTCGCGTTACTACTTAAAGACCGTAGCTTTCACGTCGGATGGCAAGACCCTTGCTTCAGCGGGCTTCCATGACAGGATCGTGCTGTGGGACGCGGCGGGCCATCTGCCTATCGGAGAACTCGGCGAAAACGAACTCAGTACGAACTCCCTTGCGTTCACTCCGGACGGCAGGATCCTCGCTTCGGCCGAGTTTGATAACAGGGTTCGGCTGTGGGATGTGGCCAGCCGCAAGCCATTTGGAGAACCTCTGACGGGCCACGGCGCGGAGGTGGAGAGCGTGGCCTTCAGCCCGGATGGCAAGACGCTCGCTTCGGGAAGCTATGATAAGACGGTGCGGTTATGGGATACGGCCAGCCGACAGCCTCTCGGAGAACCGTTCACAGGACATCACGATGTGGTGTGGAGTGTAGCCTTCAGCCCGGACGGCAAGAGACTTGCCTCGGGAAGTGCAGACCCGATGGCTCGGCGGAGTGACGACCATATGGTTTGGGTGTAGGACGTCGATCCCAACTCGTGGGTCGCAACTGCGCGTGGGCGGGTCAACCGCAATCTCTCGCAGGCGGAGTGGGAGCATTACCTCGGCAAGAACATCCCCTACCATCGCACCTGCCCGAATCTGCCTCCGGGTGAAGGTGTCCCCGCGAAAATGAAAAGTGCTTCCTGAGTTTTCGCAATCCTATGCCCGGAAAAGTCGGCTTCTGTCCGCCCGTCGGCCTCACGCCAGACTGTGGCACTGAAGACTTGAGTGCCAAAAATATGTAGTTTTGATACAGGCAGAAACCCGACGCCGACTCCTGACTAATCAAAGACTTGCTCTGGCTTCGTTCCCCACCTTTTCGGCACGGCTCATTTTGCCCATTTGCCATCGTTGCTCGGAAAATCTACCCAAGATCTAGATTGGGATCAAGGGAACTAACGTGCCAACTGCCGATGCCAACATAGTCTGCCCGGAGACATGAATCCCTCCAAAGTATTCCCGCGCCACCTCTATGTTATTTTTTCTTGGGCGGACGAATGTCTGCGTCTCTCCGGAGCTTATCTCGCGGAGCACAAACTGCACGAACTTAGTCAAGTCAAAACGGACTGGTACGTGTGTGGTTTGGATTTTGACATCGAAAGACACCGAATTTGCTTTGAGATAGGAAGAGCCCGTCAACTCTGGACCTATAAATGTCTCAGAGCCGAACGCGTGGACGACATGCTTATTGTCAAGACCTTCCTCCCTGATGAGCTCAAGTTCTTGGATAACGATCTTTTCGAGGTCTGTTATCGGGTTGCAGCTTGCGTCGTAAAGGGCGATGTCGGGCATCGGTAGTGATTTGGGTTCAGGACAAGACTCGTCAATCTTTTTGGTCAGCGGATTCTGATCGAACCAAGCCTTGTCAATTTGAAACTGAACATTGGACACATGAGGTTGAAAGGCGGTGAGCCCTAGTCCTACGGCAACCTCGCCTCGCTTGACGACTCCTTCGACGTTCCGCGGTGCTCTGACCGGCTTGACTTGAACTTCGAACCTCACCCACGCACGGCTTGTAATGACTTCGGTAGGGGTGGGATGGTCCACTGCCTCCCTCAATTCGTACAAGATGATCCCATGCGCTGCCGCGACCTGCCTTGCCCCACGTTGGTAACCGCCCTTGCTTACAAATATGCCCCTTGGCTGGCCCGGCAGGTCGTCTAGCACAGACTTGAATTCCAGTAACTGGCCCTTCTTAACGGGGCTGGCCCAATCCTTCGCTTGGACGATTGTTTCATAAGGCACGCCGCCTTTCAGGAATTTCCAGTAAACGTCAATCTGGTGCTCAGTAAATTTTCCCTGCAGGATTACATTGCGCTCTACACTTATGTTAGGCACTGCCTCTTGGTCGTGAATTGTCTGAAAAATCTCCTGCACGAGGGTTTCATAGGAACGGCCCGTTTTGTCACCGGCATCTTTCATGGCGATACGCCTTACGGATTTTCGGGTCATCGTACCACGGAGAATGCTAGGTGGTTGCGGTCACCGCTCACCAATAGGCGTGCCGAAAAGCGCCGAGAACGAAGGCAGTACAAGTCTTTGATTACTAACGGCCCCGTCTCGTCTCTGCGTCTGCGTCAAAACCACATGGTTTCCACCCGCCGAAGTCTCAGTTTCAGCGTTGACGATCGCTCAGGAAGAATCCCGGCGATTGTCAGCGGCAGATTTCCTCGAACGAGACTTCCGGCCCGGAATATTTCCCGTCAGTCCGTCGTCTGCACATAATTGGAAAGAGCCGTCAATCGCGTTTCAAGAATAAAAGCTATTCCGATTGCATCAGCTTCGCGTATTCAGCCTTAGCTTCCTTCAGGATCGGCACGTCGGGGTCGGCGTCTTTCCACAAGCTGAAAAAATCCTGATACGCAGCACGGGCCTTCGCCGTGTCGCCCTGCATGGCATAAGCGCGGGCAAGGCCAACACGCGCCACGGCACCGAGGGGATTGTTCAGGACGACGCCCGGATGGTCGATGTATTTCCGGAATTCGGCGGCGGCTTCACGACCCTGGTGCATTGCCAAAAATGCCTGCCCGCGAATGTATACCGGAAAAAAGGGCATTTCGTCGAAATCACAGCCCAGTTCGTAAGGCGAGGTTACATCGAGCTCCTGCACAGCTTTGGCTGGATTATTGCGGCTTAGCTCAATGGCCGCACGGACGGAGGGAACTCCGTACATGTTGATTGATGTGTCCAGGGGATAGCGTTTTGCCAACTCGGCGGCGATACTCTCGCCACGCCCGGTGTCCCCAACCAAAGCAAGTACGAATGCGGCGCGGAATCTTACATCTGGCTGTCTTGAGTAGCTCAAAGCAGTGGTGACGTCGTGCTTCGCCTGCTCGTGATAACCGAATGCGGCCTCCCGCAGGGCGCTCTTCATCTCAAAGCCACCGGCCCACTCCATACCGTCTTCGTGGCCGCCAATCTCCAGTTTCACTGCCCGGCGAGTGAACTCCCGGGCCTTCCGAATGCGACCGTGATATGCCTCGGTCTCCGACTGCATGTCCAGAAAATAGCCCTCAAAGTCCGTGCCAGCTGCGAGCGTCACCTGCTTCTGCATATCGGCGGTATCATCCCGGACAAACGCCAACCGATAAAGTTCCAGGGCGTCCATCATTGGATTTCTGTTGGGGGTCTTTAGGGCGGCTAGGGCCGCCATGGCCGTCCGCGCCTCATCCTGGAGATTTAGCGCCGTGGCCATCTCCGCCAAGACGTAATAGTTCTTAGCAACCGGCTCCAGTCGCACCGCCTCTCTGGCCTCCCGCAGAGAGTCGTCAAATCGCCCAATATATCTGTAATCCCATGCCAAGTTGTGAGCGGGCACCGCTTCTCGCGGATACACTTGGCGCCACTGCTCCCCTACCTGAATGGCCTTTTCATATTCACCGGTCACAAAGTAGTAATACGAATCAATGAGAAACCGTTCTCTCTGGCTCACCCGGTCGCGCAGCCTGAAGGCTTTTGAACTGTTCTCAGCCGCGACGTCTTGCATGCCCATGTTGGAATAGGCTTGCCCCAGGCGCGCATATGCCATGACGAAGTTGGGATCGAGTTCGAGGGCGCGCTTGTAAAACGGAACCGCAGCTGCACTACCCCGGTTTGGCCAAGTCTTGACGCCAGCGCTGTAGGCTTGCAGCGCGGCCAGCGAAGGAGTGGTCGCCTGCTCCATGGGAGTGTCGTATTTCTCGATCGAACCCACGGACTCTCCCAGCTTGCCGCGCAAGTTGGAAGCCGCCTTGTCCAGCTCCGGGAGTATCTTTTCTTTGCTCTCAGCGCGAACCTCTTCCGATGCCAGTGGGTTTCCGGTGGCGCAATTCGTCACCGTGAGCACTATAACGTATTGGCTGCCGAGGCTGGCGATAGACCCTTGCAGCAAGGCATTCCCCCTCACCCGCTGGCAAAGGTCGAGCGCCATTTCGCCCGTAACCCGCTGCCCGCTATCCCGGCCCATCAGCTTGAGCCCCTCGCCGATCTTTTGATCGGAAACGACGTTCAGGTATGGCGACTGCTCCAAGCCAACCGTCAAAGCCTGTTTGAGCGTGTCGTCAAAAACGGAATCGGCTGTCCGGTTATCGAAGTCGGCGACCACGATGGTGTCTTTTTCGGTAAGTTTGGGCCTGCTGTGCGAACGCCAGTAGAGCCCGCCGGCCACAGCAGGCACCGCGAGTAACGCGGCGGCTACAGCCCATTTCCAGGGTTGACGCGCTGGCGCTCGTTTCCCGCTCCTGACTTGTTCGAGATCGGCGCACAGGTCCGCCGCCGATTGATAGCGCCGCTCGCGGTCCTTTTCCAGCGCCCGGTTGATGGTTCGTTCCAGCTCGGACGGGAGTTTGGAATTGAGATCGTGAACCGGGACCTGCGGCTGGTGGACGATGGCGTCGTGTACGATCTCCGCTGTTTCCCCACTGAAGGCGCGTTGGCCGGTGGCCATTTCGTACAGCACAAGTCCGAACGAGAACAGGTCCGTGCGGGCGTCAAGGCTTTCGCCGCGCACCTGCTCCGGCGACATGTAGCCCGCCGTCCCCATCGCGGAACCGGTGCGGGTAAGAGGGGCTTCGGCAATTCTTGCGCTGTCATCCTGAGCGGAGGTTCGGTCGCCCGCCGCAGTGGGCGGACCGGACCGCAGTCGAAGGACCCCTATACCTGCATCCTCGCTGCGATAGGGGTCCCTCGACGCCTCGCTGCGCTCGGCGCTCGGGAGGACAGCGGGAGTACTAGGTTCGGCAACCTCGGAAGCGGCAACTGCCGCGCATTGCTCTTTCTCGCTTTCCAGCAACTTTGCAATCCCGAAGTCCAGAATCTTGCAAACACCCTTCCTGGTCAGAAAAATGTTGGCTGGCTTGATGTCGCGATGAATGATGCCACGCTCGTGCGCAGCTTTCAGCCCATCGCAAACTTGAAGCGCGATGCCCAGCAATTCTTCGAGCGGAATCGCCCCCTCGCCTGCCGCCAGGCGGTTGCGCAGAGTCTCGCCTTCCAGCAACTCCATCACGATGAAGGGCTGGCCTTCGTACTCTTCGATCTCGTAAATGGTGCAGATGTTGGGGTGGTTCAGCGAGGAAGCCGTCTGCGCTTCGCGTTCGAAGCGCTTTAGGGTCAGCGCGTCGGTCGCCAGTTCCTCCGGCAGGAACTTCAACGCGACGCGACGGCCCAGCTTGAGGTCCACGGCGCGATAGACCACTCCCATGCCGCCGCCACCGATAATGTCCAGCACGCGATAGTGCGAAACCGTCCGTCCGGGCAGATTGGCGGCCTCAACCGGTCTGGGCACCGAAGCCGCCGGGGCCGGCTCTGACAACTGACCACTGGCAACTGACAACTGCTCCACCCACTCCACCGGCACCATCAGCCGATAGCCACGGCTGGATACGGTTGCGATGTATTGCGGCTCGCCAGCCGAGTCGCCGAACGCTCGACGAAGATTCCTGATAGCTGAGTTGATGCTGTGATCAAACTCCACGATGGTGTCGTTGGGCCACAGCTTCTTCCTGATCTCTTCGCGGGCGACGAGTTCGCCCTCCCGCTCGATCAGCATTCGCAGAATCTGTAGGGGCTGCTCCTGCAGCACCGCCCGGTGGTCGCCGTTGCGCAGTTCTCCGCTCTTCAGGTCCAGTTCAAAGACTCCGAAGCGAACGCGGGCTGGCTGCGCATCTTTCATGGAATTGGAGGAATCGCCGGAATTGTGCGCAAGTTTACTACTGTGGTAGTCAAGCGCCAAACGAAGCTTGTCGCCACTGGCCTGCGCGTGCGGATCTCATGATGTTCCCGCGCTAGCAACCAGCTGTGGAATCAGCCGCTTATCCATTTCACCCCTTTTTCACCCCTATTTGACCCTCAGTGCATTGCCGGCACAGCCTGCTTAACGCACACTCGGCGCGGTGTTCAATTCAGGAGGAGAGAACATGAAATTCAAGATTAGCACGCTCGTCTTTTCACTGTGCGCATTGGCCGCACTCACAACCTCAGTCCCTTCGTTCGGGCAGAAACTCATTGAGTTTGACGCTCCCGGCGCAGCCACCGTATCTTCGCCCGAGTGCGCGCCGAACTGCGGTACCATCCCTAACGGCATCAACGACCTGGGTGTCATCGTGGGTTACTACACTGACGCGAACATAGTCCCCCACGGCTTCCTGCGCACTCCCGGCGGTAAAATCGTCTCCTTTGACGCCCCCGGAGCGGGTCTGGGGCATGGCCTCAACCAGGGTACTGTCGCCTACAGCATCAACAACCTGGGCGTGATCGCGGGGCAGTACCAGGACTCCAGCTATGTGTGGCATGGCTTTGTGCGCTACCCCGACGGCTCCTTCACCACCTTCGATGCTCCGGGAGCAGGCACAGCCGCATACCAGGGCACTTTCGCGTATGTCATCAATCCGGAAGGAGTAACCGCAGGGGGCTACATTGACGGGAACAACGTGACGCACGGCTTTGTGCGGTCACTCGACGGCAAGATCACGTCTTTCGATCCACCTGGTTCGATTAACACCCAGGTTTCCGACTCAATTGCCTTCAACCTGGAGGGCGTGGTCACCGGATACTACTTGGATGCGAACTCCACTGCTCACGGCTTCGTGCGCGAGCCAGACGGGAAGATCACAGAGATCGACGGGCCCGGTGCGGGGACAGGCAACTACCTGGGCACGTATACCAACAGTATCAACTTGGAGGGCATGATCACGGGATACGTCGCCGACTCCAACAGTGCGGGTCACAGCTTTGTGCGCCACCCGGACGGCTCCTTTACCAAGTTCGACGATCCGGAGGCTGGCAACAATGGCAATTACCAGGGTACGTTCGCTTTCAGCATCGACTGCGACGGGGCAGCCGCAGGAATGTACACGGACGCGAATAACGTCAATCACGGTTTCCAGCGCTCTCGTGACGGGAAGTTCACCAATTTCGATGCTCCCGGCGCGGGTACGGGCCCCTATCCCCAGGGTACGCGACCCACGACCAACAACGCGGAAGGTACTGTCACCGGCTGGTACGGTGACGCAAATTACCTGAATCACGGCTTCCTGTGGCGGCCTTAAGCCTGCCCAGAGCCAGGCTGATTGGGAAGCTGAAGCAAGACAAAGGGCAGGATCTCTCGGTCCTGCCTTTCCCTTTTCTTAAATTGCGCCGCATTGCTCCCGTATAGTCGGCAGTGCCGAAGTAATCGGGGCAGTCCTTCAGCACTTCGTCCTCGCGGTCCAGAAACCGCCTTGTAGAAGGTGCCGAACCGGGGCGCCGGGCGCATTGTTTTCGGACTCGGAAACTGGGTCGAAAAGATTTCCTTTCGACACAAGCTAACGTCGGCCAGCTCAAACCGCAGCTTCAATTGATTTTGAGTGTGGGCCAAATATGCACCGGGATAATTTGAAACCAGGACCCCGGTACATTCGCACGACGAAAAGGATGCCAGAAACTTGGGTCCGATTTGGGTCCATTGGCCGCCGAAAACCAGCGAATAACAGGCAAAACGACGCAGTACCAACCTAAGCGGGACAACAAGATAGAAAACTGGTTTCTGGTTCGGGACCAGGGGGTCGGAGGTTCAAATCCTCTCTCCCCGACCAATCTTTCTCTTGCGGTGTCAACTACTTACACAGCAGTTATTGCCCTCGGTGCTGCGCTGATTTTCGGTACATTTCGGGACGCTCGGTACAACTGAGGGCAACTCGAAGCCGAAACCACATCGCTCTGCCCATTCCCTGCGAAAAGCCACGTTCTCTTTGATCTTGTCATAGAGGTCGCTCATATCTTTTCCGGCATGTCCCAGCCAGTACTTGTAAAGACCTTCGGGACAAGCGGTGTAGTTCCGCAAGTACGTGTTTCTGAAGCGACGGAACGCATGGTTTCCCGCCTTGTGCGTTCCGGTGTACGGGTTGATGTAGTTCAGTTCCTTGAGAGCCTTGTGCAGATGGCGGCGGATGATGTTCGACGGCGAGAGAGGCCTTCCTGTCCGAGTGCAAAATAGGAAGCCTGTAGTGCGGTCGCCAACGAACTCTTTGAAAAGCGCAGCAATCGCCGGGTGTAGATCGACCTGACGCCCACCGTTCGCTGTCTTGAGCCGCTGTTCGACCCTGCCGTGATGAACTTTCTGCTTGATGGAGATGGTCAGGAAACCCGGAGAGACGTGTTTGTTGATCTCGATGCCAAGCGCCTCGCCGATTCTCAGACCAGCCGCACCGCACAGGATGAAAATCATCCGCTCCCGTTTCTTCTTCCACGCAGCTAACCCCGTCATCACCTCGGAGGAGAAAGTCGGAGTGTTTTGCTTTTCCTCCTCGACGATAGGCATGTCAATGAACTCGTTGTTCCACTTTCGCGGGTAGATTTCCTCGCCTTCGTCGTTGACCGCAGAAGCCACAACCATCTTCACAACTTGCGAATAGGTGTCGATGGACTTGGGTGACAGGCCACCTTCCACCATCTCCGCAACGAGCGCCTTCAGGACCGCGTTGTTGATTTCTGACAAAGGCACATCCCCGATATTTGGGCTAATCCAGTTATTGAGACAACCCTCCCACAATTCCAATGTTGAAAGTGCAACAGTTGTACAAGCAAGCCAAAGCCGAGTACGCCAAGGTAATTCCGCGCGCAAGTCTTGAACGAAAAATACACGCTTGACCAATTCACCGTGCGGAAGAACTAGTAGAAGGCGCGTTGGAGCCTTCTTTCATTCCACCAGAACTCCAAATTCCGCCTCCAATGGGAACAAAGGCCAGCAATTCATATGGTCGATTTAGGGCGCTCAGGGGGCGGAGGTGATGTCTGACGGTCACTATAGGCCGTGCTTCGCATCCTCTTCTCCAACTCCTGCAGTAGCAGCGCGTCCTGCTGACTCACCGCTTCCAGCAGGCAGGCGATGAGAGCCTCCCGCGAGGTTTGCGGCCCAGCGAGAAACTTGGCGACGACATCGCGGGCTACTTTGTCTTTCCATTCCTGGCAGCTGACGCGTGGCGAGTAAATGTAGGCACGATCACACATCCGCCGCGACACAAGGTTTTTTCGGAAGAGCCGGTCGAGGGTCGTCATAATCGTGGTGTACGGCATGTTTGGTCGAGCCGCTTCACCACCTCCCGCACCCTGCATTCGCCGCACATCCAGAGAACCTCCATCACCCGGGTTTCTAGCGGCCCGAGGATGAGCCGGAGGACAGTGTGACTGGCAATGCCCGTGTTGGATACTGGCAACATGTCCATGCCTCAAGAACGATTCCAGAATCTGGTTTCACCTGCGAATTGCCAATGAGAAGTAGGGGCGGGCAGTTGGTCCGCCCCTGCTGGGGGAGAGAGCGGCAATCGTTCTTCTGGTTGGTGGAACGAAAGCGGCTAACGTGGACGGCGCTCATCCACCGCCCAGGAGGTAGATGCTCACGTCTTAGATCACCAGGTCTCCACTACCGGAGGCCTGGAAGACAAGCGGGGTGGAACAGGCCACAAGACCCTGCGCCACCCATGCATCTGAGAGCGAATCAACGAAATGGCAATGCTCCAAGAATCGTCCGTCTGCTGAAAGGCGGATCCGGCTATTCAGGTACTTCGAGCTGATCGCGATGCCGTCGATTGATTTTGAAGACAACACCGCAGCCCACCTCACCCTCGTAGTTTCCGGTGCACTCCGCTGTATTGCCGCCGCCTTCAGTGATGCCAAAGATGTTCCCGGCTGAATCAAGAAGCAGATTACTTTCGGGGAGACCCCCGTCAGCGCCTCCAGTAAAGGCATAAAGGATACTCTCGGTCCACCCGATTCTGGCAGCGGGCTTCAGCTTGAAGACGACGCCGCATCCGGCGTCGTTATCGTTGCCAATAGTGCAAGGGGCAGTGCTACCCCCGTTTCCGGTGATGCCGTAGAGATTCCCAGATGAGTCAAAAACCAGGGGATCGCCGCTAAACGCACCGTCGCTGCCTCCAGTAAAGGCGTGGAGGACGGTCTCCGCCCAGGGCCCGTGCCCGTGCGCAGTGGGAGTCAGCTCGAACACCACGCCGCAGCCAGGAGGGGCCCCGAAGCCGTATCCTCCAAGACAATTGGCTCCTGTCGTAGCGCCCCCGTAAATGGTAGAGCCATAAACATTACCGCTGGAGTCAAGGATCACGGCCAGTAAAGGAATGCCGCCGTCCGTGCCACCCGTAAAGGCATGAAGTACCGTTTCAGTCCACGGGCCGTTTAGATTGGGTGCCAGTTTGAAGACAACACCGCAGCCGGGATATCCAAAGCAACTGACGGAGGTGTCGCCGCCTATGTAGGCTACACCGTAAAGATTTCCCCAGGGATCGAACGTCAGGCCACCATAGGGTAAGAAGCCGTCACTGCCTCCGCCAAAGGTGTACAGCACCGTCTCGGTCCACGAGCCTCGGGCAGCGGGCGTCAGCTTGAAGACGACGCCGCAGCCGAATTGGTTGCTACAATCAGCGATATTGCCACCGTTGATGGCGGTGCCATAGAGATTACCTCGGGAGTCAAGAATCACGCCAGCAAACGGTCTTCCTCCGTCGCTGCCCCCGGTGAAGGTATAGAGCACCGACTCTGCCCAGGGCCCGTGCGCACGTGGAGTCAGCTTAAATACCACGCCGCATCCGGGGGGCAATCCATAGTCAGGGTTTCCAGGACAACTGGAAGAGTCGCCGCCAACAAAGGTGGTGCCATAAAGATTCCCGGCGTAATCCAGAATCACGCCGCCGGCGGGTATCGCTCCGTCGCTGCCCCCGGTGAAGGTATAGAGCACCGTTTCCGTCCAGCCGCCGCCCGCGGCCGGCGTGAGCTTAAAGACCACGCCGCAACCGGGGACGCCCGTATAAATCTCGCAACTGATGGAATTGTTGCCGCCTGAGAAGGTGGTACCGTAGATATTGCCCGCGGAGTCAGACACCAATTGCGTCCCGCCAATAGCTCCGCCGCTGCCTCCGGTAAAAGTGTTGAGAACTGTCTCCGAGTCCAGTGCCAGCGCAGATACGGCCAGCATCAGTGTGGCCACTACAGCCATGACTATGTTACGTGTGGTCTTGCCATGGTACGTCATGTCTATTTTCTCCTTAACTGTAATTTCCGTTTTAGTGTTCGTGCCTTAAGAACAATCTCGCAGTTGCGTGATTGGCCAATGAAAAGCAGAAAGCGGTGGAGTTTCGTCCGCACCTGCGGGGGAAAGCCGCAATCGTTGGTTCTGGTTGGTCGAACGAAAGCGGCCAAGCCAACCCGCCGATCATCCGCCCAGGAGGTACGCGCTCAGGTCGTAGAAAACCAGATCTCCGCCATCGGGGATCTGGAAGGTAAGCTGCGTGATATTGCCCCAAGAAGATGGGAAGTTCAGGGTCTGCATCTGCGTACTCAGGCTGTAGAAG
>Ga0181532_10000673_pt1 | contig 34300 bp, 32 predicted proteins | sample PEATcosm2014_Bin_33_FD_119768 | JGI IMG/M metagenome (GOLD analysis project Ga0181532, IMG submission 119768) | Peatland microbial communities from MTU Mesocosm Facility, Houghton, MI, USA - PEATcosm2014_Bin11_30_metaG | ecosystem: Environmental > Terrestrial > Soil > Wetlands > Peat | place...
TCTCGGGCTTGCCGCGATGGCATCGTAGTACCCCACTTGGGTAAGACAACGCAACCTTCGTAACACCATCAAAAATACTTACTTACCAGCTCGTCGATTCAACTCGCAGTAAACTCCCGCTAGCCAAGGCGAAGCTCGGCTGCGAGTCGAGCTGTACTAAACGTGCGGCTGCGTGGCAGCGACCTCAACAGGTTTGCCCAGCGTCACCAGCGCCGGCTTGGCGTGGGCATGATGATGCGCACTGGTCACAAACATCTCTTCCGAATCGTCATCCGTGACTGGGGTCAACGCGAGGTCCGTGTAGTTAAGGGCGTTCGGATCCCGCTTGAGTTGCCGCCGCAGCTTCCCGTAACGCCATACCAGCCCAGCCAGCGTAAGGTGCTTCTTCACTAAATCCGCGAGGTAGCGGGGATAGAAAACGAAGGGGCTCTCGATGGGGAACGTCGGCCGCCGGTCTTTACGATACTTGCGCCGCAGGTAGCCACCTTCGAGCGGATCGATCTTCTCGAGCCGGACGCAGGTGTAATACCACAGCAGCAGAAACGTCATGTTGCCGGCATTGCTGTTGGTGGCTACCGAGCGCCGCATCACGGTCTCCAGATGCGCCGGAGAATAATAGGCGGTCCACGCATCGTGATACAGCTTCTGCCACTGCTCCGCCGTCATGGTGGCATGCGCGGCGGTCACATGCTCCAAGTCGTACTTGTTCAGATCAGGATCGAGATAGGCGCCCGCCTTATGCAGCTTCTGATGATCCTCTGACCCGGGCAACGGCGTCAGGCAGTGCGGCTCCAGCAGGTCGATGGGCAACTCGCGTTGGATCGTCTCGATATCGCGCATCACGGATTCCGGCGTGTCCGAGGGGAATCCAATGATGTAGCCCGCAAACACGGTCACGCCCGCCTTCTTCCATTCCAAAAGCATCTTGCGATACTCTGCGACCTTGTTCTGTTTTTTTCTTGCCCCGAGCAGTGCGTCCGGATTGATGCTCTCCAACCCGATGAACACACGCGCCACGCCCGCGCGTCCCGCTTTCTCGATGAAGTGCGGGAGCCGGTGGCACATGGTGTCCACTTGAATGACGAACTTGATGTTGAGCTTCTCGCCCTCGCGCATGGCAATCAGACGGTCAAAGACAATCTCCCAATCCGTGTTGCGGGCGAAGTTGTCGTCCGTAATGAAGAACCGGTTGATCCCCTGCGCCAAATTCCGCCGGATAATCTGCTCGATGTCGTCCACCGAGCGCCGCCGCGACTTCCGCCCCTGCACGTTGATGATGGTGCAGAACGAACATAGGAACGGGCAGCCGCGTCCCGCGTCGAAGGTCGTGATCTTGCCACCGGTTCGCTTGACGCGCGTCGCCGGAAGAATCGGCATGGGGACGCCATCCAGCGAAGGCAGGTCTGCCATGTAGTTGTAAAGCGGCTTCAGCATCTGTTGCCAGGCGTCGACGAGAACACCTTCAAAACGACCCTCGGCTTCACCCGCGAACAACGAGATGCCAAGATCCATTGCATCTTTGAGCTCAGCCGGAAGTTCCGGCAGCATCGACAAACATCCCGAAACGTGAAAGCCACCGATGCAAACCTGAACGCCGGCGGCGCGCAGCGGCCGCGCAATATCCATGGCCCGAGGAAACTGATTCGACTGCACGCCGATTAGCGCGACCAGTCCAGGTTCCTTCCCCAGTTGCCGCGCAATGCGGTCTGGCCGGATATGCGTATTGGTTTCGTCCAGAGCCTTGATGACGATGTCGACGTCATGCCCAAGCACCCGCCGCTTCTGGCAATCCAGCGCGAGGCCGTTGATCACCGCCAGTGTGTTCGAAGGGATGGCCGACCGCAGCCACTGGATGACGTAGCCGTCATCGTCGTAGTGCGATGGCTTGATCAGGATCAACGTGAAGCGCTTGCGCGCTCCGTGGTCCGTCCCCATATCAGTGCTCTCCCCCTTGAACGCCGGTTGATGGAGAAGTATACGGATCTGAGAGGCCGGTAGGATACACAAACTTGGTACATCCCATCTCCACGAGACTTGCGTTTCGAGGGGAATGTAGGTTCATCCGGCAGATTGCCTCGGTCGGAGCGCTCCTGTCTCGCGCGGAACTTCCGGTGCTCAGCGTCCAGAATCGTCGTCGATCCAGTACTCGCGCCGCGCCTTCAATACCAACTGTGGAAGGTCCTTGGTCTCCACATGCAAAGCGTGCAGGCCGGGCGTAGAGGACGTGGGCCGGAAGCTAAGCACATAGTAGTTGGGCACGTCGTTGGAAACCGTGATCAAACCTGCCTTCAGGTCCTTCGCATCGTGGAAGTGAAAGAATTCACCCCCAGTCAGCTGTGCGATGGATTCAGCGGTCTTCTTGCGCAGTGCATTCCGTGCCGTCAGAAATGTCATGGTGGCCAGCCGCAGAGGCGGAGCAAGCTGGCTGATGCAGTCGAGCACCTGCTTGCTGTAGTGACCTTCATATTCGGCATCGGCGCCTTCACGGCTGAAGCAACCGTGCTCGGGCCCGGGGGTGTCGTTGTTCAACTTAGAGGCCTCGTGAGAGACGGCCGCGCGTGTACTCGAAAAGCCGAAGCTGTACATGGCTGTATTCGTGTCGCTGATGAGGCGCAGAGCCTCATTCAGCGTTGTCTTACTGCCTTGGTCGATGGTTTCGCTGAGCAGCAGAATCGCGCGTCGATAGCTCGTCGGCTGTGTCCGCAGTTGCGCTACCGCGAAGGCCACGCCATCCAAAATGGCTGCCCCTTGATCTCCCTCGTTCAGGTTGGCAAGCTGCTGTGAAACGTCCGCCGTTCTGGAAGTGAAAGGCATCACCAGATGCGGCGTACTGTCGAACGCGACCAGGGCGACGCGGTGCTCGACGTTTCCGATCAGCGCGTCGAGGATGGAATCCAGTTGCCGGTAGTCGTCGAGGTGGCGAGCGCCGGCGCCGCCGGTCTCGACGACGATGGCCAAGGCTAGCGGTTGCAAATCGGTTTCCGGATCGAGCGTGACCTGCTGCGGTACGCCGTTATCGGTGACCAGGAAGTCGTCTGCCGTGAGTTCAAAAACTACCTTTCCTGCTTTGGTCGTCACCAGGACAGGAACCATCACCAAGGTGGAGCGCACCGTCAAGGGAGGCTCGGCAGTCTCGCTCTGCTGAGCGCCTAGACCCGCCGCGGTGAGGGAGAGCAGGAGTGTTAAGGCACAAACGGACCTCATAATAGCTCCCAGCCTAAAATGCGCTTCCGCCCCCGCCGCCAAAGCCTCCGCCCGAGAACCCTCCTCCTCCGCCTCCGAAGCCCCTGCTGCCAAAGCCGGAGCCGGTCGAACTCGCACGCGGGGCGGACACGAAAACCTGGTGCATATCGCTCGCCATGGTATTCATGGAACTCGAAAAGAAAATTGGATTGAAGCCTCCGACGTAGCCTCCCGGCCCCACATACCACTGCGGCGGATCTTTCACGATCCCGGCAAATGCCTGCGCCCAGTGGTGTTCCACTCCTAGTGCCATCGCGTAGGGCAGGAACTTTTCGAACGTAGTTGGCGGCATGACTTTCAGACGATCCGCATCCACGCGATTCATAAACTCCTGGAACCCGAGCACAGCGACGCGAGTCCGCGCTCCCTTTAGAGTCTTGGCGGTCATTACTCGTGCAAACAGCCACCAGATTACCGCCGAGAGCGGAATGCACACCACCAGCAAAAGCGCTGAATTGAAAAAGTTCGCCCAGCCCATGTACTGGAAAATCGCGAACGGCACAAGAATCGCGACGGCCGTACCAATGCTGTATCCATTGGCCGATTCCGGGTCGAGCAGATAGATCCCTTTCCTCTTCAATGCCGACATGATGTCTTCGCGGATTACCGGAATCGCCGTGTAGAAGCGATTCTTTAGACTGGAGAGACGCGTGTCATTGCCGCCGGCGAACACATTCTCGAGCATCACCCGCTCGTGCGGAGCCAGATCGGCGCCCCACTGGTCGCGTGGTTTCAGCAAGTGAAAGACATAGTCCTTGTGCGTGAAGACAAGCGCCTTCTCGGCGGTCTCTTCGATCTTGATGTAGCCTCGCACCGCCAGATCGATGATGGTCGATGTGATGTCGCGCGGATGAATGCTGTCATCGAGCAGCGTGCCTGCTTCGGCGGGAGAGATCCCAGCCGGCGGCTCGTACATGGGCGCAACCGAGACTCCCGGATCGGGGTCGCGTCCCTTGTACCACCACAGCGCGAACATTCCCAGGAGCGTGACCAGCGGCAGAAAGATGACCGGATTGCCGCCGATGAACCAGAAGAACTTCGTTAGCGCACCGGGTTCTTTGAGAATGTCTTTGGGAATATAAATATCAATGGTCAGCCCGCCGCGCATCGGCAACGGATTGCTGGTCTCGAACTGTGCCTCGGCACCGTCGACCTTGGAACTGGCATCACGCTCTGTCGATCCGTACACGCCGGTGAAAGCCTGCGCCCGCAGTGAGCCCGCGGCCGAAGCCGGGAATCGCACCGTCGCGGCCGCGTGATCAATCGGCACCGGCCAGTCATTGCCCGTGACGTTCCAATAAAACTCGTCGTGATCGTCGAAGAATCGCGTCCCGTTGCGTACCCGGTAGGTAATGTCAACCGTCCGAGTCGTATCCACCGCGTCGGGAATGTAAATCTTCAGATCGCGAGCGCCGTTGGCGGTCGACGAGTCATACTTAAGCTTCCCGCCGCTGCTGTCGGTGACGCTGGTGACCTCGAGGAAGAGTTCGTAATTCGTCCCATTCGGTCCGGGATACTCAATCGGGATCGTGCGATGAATTCCGTGAAATTCGCCGACGAAGGCGAGCGTGATGCGCTCGGTCACCACGGCGCTGCCGTCTGGCGCGACGACGATGTTGTCCTGAAAGTCGGCGACCCGCCAGGATTTCGCGGCCAAAGGTGCGGCGAGGAGGAGTACAGACGCAACCACTTCGTAGAGACGGAGCTTGCTACGTCTCTCTCGCCCGCGGGAAAGAGACGTTGCAAGCAGCGTCTCTACAAAAGAGATTGCCGTCATCGGACTAGAACTTCACCGGCACCGGTTCGCGGTCGGCATCGGTGGTCTCAAAGAATTGCCGCGGAGTGAAGTTGAACATTCCGGCCAGAATGTTCGTGGGGAACGACTGAATCTTCGCATTCAGATCGCGCACCACCGCGTTGTAATAGCGCCGCGCGTTTTGAATCGAGTCTTCGGTCTGGCTCAGCGATCCCTGCAGTTGGGTGAATTCCTCCGAAGCCTTGAGCTCAGGATAATTCTCCGCCACCGCAAACAGACTCTTCAACGCGCCGGTGAGCTGGTTCTCCGCCACCGCCTTGCCCTCCGGCGTGGTCGCCTGCATGGCCTGCGAGCGGAACTTGGCGATGTTCTCAAACGTACCCTTCTCGTGGGTGGCGTATCCCTTCACCGTCTCCACGAGATTCGGAATCAGGTCGTGCCGCCGTTTGAGTTGCACATCAATGTCGGACCAGGCCGAATCGCAGCGCACCCGCAGTTGCACCAGGCTGTTGTACATCCCGATCAACACCACGGCGATGACAACGAGAATTACCAGCAAGATGATGCCGGTCATGAGCGCCTCCTCAGTAGTCAGAAGTCTGAAGGATGAACGGGAAATCAATGCGACGTTAACACAGTGGGAGCGCCCTCGCAAACGCGAACGAGAATTCGCTTCTGCATTCTGCCATAGCAACTTCGCAGAGAAAGCAGGAGAGCGGAGGCCAAGACTGAGAACTGTTCCCCTTACTGCTGCGGCGCGAAGTATCCCTTGCGGGCCCGCACTTGCAGGTCTTTCTTCAGGGAAGAGATTTCGATGGAGCGGTAACGTCCATCCGCGTCAAAATTGGCGGGCTTGTAGGAGACGACGTACTGGCTGCGCAGTTCGTCTTCAATCGCCGCGAACGAGTGGGTGATGTCTTTCATCTTGAACGGGAAGAAAGCGCGTCCGCCGGTGGCTTCGGCGAGTTGTTCCAGCACCTTGTCGCCCCGCATGACCAGGCCGCTGTCGTCGGTTGAGATCGCATAGATGATCACTTCCGAGCGCTGCGCCATTTCAATCGCCTGCGCCTTCGAGATCTCGCTCTGGTTATCTTCGCCGTCGCTGACGATCACGATCGCCTTGCGCACCGGATGATCGGGACGGTCCTTCAGAAACTTCTCTTTGCACGCGTGGTACACGGCGTCGTACAGGGCAGTTCCGCCGCCGTCGTGCAACTTGTGCACGCCAGCCGAGAGCAATTGGACGTTGTCGGTGAAATCCTGCGCCATCTGGCTGTGACTGTTGAATCCGACCACGAAGGCCTTGTCGAAGCCGGTGCGAAGGGTGCGCTGCAGGAAGCTCGTGGCCGCATTCTGTTCGAAATCAAAGCGGCCATCCACCGAGCCGCTGACATCGACGAGCAGACCAAGATGCAAAGGCAGATCGGTTTCGCGGCGGAAGTTGAGAATCGCCTGCGGCGGTTTGTGGTCGTCGAGAATGCTGAAATCGCTCTGGTTCAGGTCGCGCACGAACTTGCCGTGCTTGTCCGTCGCGATGAATAGCACGTTGACTTCATTCACCCGGGCATGCAGGGTGATCATCGCGCTCTGCGGATCGTCGGGATTGTCAGTCGCGCCATTCCCCGCGTTGTAAGCGCTGAGGTTCGGGGCCCCTGATACATACGAAGACTGCGCCCACGAGGGGGCGACCAACAGTAAGGTTGCCAGAAAAAGCGTCAGAACGCGGAATGTCGGTTTCGTGTACTTCATGCCTGAAAAATACAAATTTTTCACTCTAAACCGCGTTTGGCGGACTCCCAAGCTATTAGATGCACGCCAGATGCCGAAATCGGGCTGCTACCCGGCCTTCCTATCTGATTGACTCTAGGAGCGCGCGGCGAAAGTGCCAAGTTACAAAAGGAGCACACGTTTGGTCATGGCAGAAAGCGTGCCGATTCTGCCAGTTACGGGCCGGCCATGAACTACCGGGCCGCTGTGCCCCGTTAGCCAACCGGATTCAGGGGTTAACATAGTGACACGAACTCAACTACTTTTCCTTAAAATCTTAGGGGAGGGATTTTCATGAAGAAATTCATCGTGTGTTCGATTGTTATCCTGATGTCGACCGTGGCAGCATTCGCTGCCGACAGCGAGCACGAAGCTGATCGCGTCAGGGATGCAGGGGTTGTCCTCAAGGAAATCCTGAATATCCCGGACGACATTCCGCAGGACCTGCTCGACAAGGCCGAATGCCTGATCATTCTACCCTCCGTGAAAAAGGGAGCATTTGGCATCGGCGGCAGCTACGGGCGCGGCGTCATGGTTTGCCGTAGTGGCGAACACTACAAGGGCAAGTGGGGCGCTCCGGCCCTGTACGCGCTGGAAGGAGTCAGCATCGGATTTCAATTGGGTGGCCAGGCCACCGATTTCGTGCTGCTCGTCATGAACCCCAAGGGCGCGGAGTCTCTGCTTTACAGCAAAGTGAAGCTTGGGGCGGATGCCTCGGCCGCAGCTGGTCCCAAGGGACGTACGGCCGAAGGCGCCACCGACATCGTGATGAATGCCGAGATCCTATCGTATTCGCGTAACAAAGGACTGTTCGCCGGAATCTCTCTGGAAGGCTCGACCCTGCGTTCCGACGGCAGCGCCAACGAAAAGCTGTACGGGAGAAAACTGACGGCCAAGGAAATCATCCGCGAGGGAAAAGTCGGCATCCCACCTTCGGCACGTGAACTGGTCTCGCTGCTCGATACCAAATCCCCCGTAAACAAGTCCGACCCAAAGTCGCTGGAGTAGATTCACAACTTCATCCTCTGGTGAGATCCTGTGAGCTCTGTGGGGAAAGGTTTTCCGGACCCGGTTCGCTGCGCGTGGGCGAGCGGCGAACTGTCGGTGCGCTATCACGATGAAGAATGGGGCGTGCCGGTGCACGATGACCGCACGCTCTTTGAATTTCTCATCCTCGAAGGCGCGCAGGCGGGTCTGAGCTGGAGCACGATCCTGAACAAGCGCGAGAACTACCGCAAAGCATTCGACGGATTCGATGCGGAGCGGATTTCGCGCTACGACCGGCGCAAGATCGAACGTCTGCTGCGCGATCCCGGCATCGTCCGCAACAAACTTAAAATTGCCTCTACGGTCGCCAACGCCAAGGCGTTTCTTCGTGTGCGACAAGAATTCGACAGCTTCGATCGCTACATCTGGCAGTTTGTCGGTGGCAAGCCGCGGGTGAACTCGCCCAGGTCGCTGAAGCATGTCCCCGCGCGAACCCCGGAGTCCGACACGATGAGCAAGGATCTCAAGAAGCGCGGGTTCAAGTTCGTAGGATCGACCATCTGCTATGCCTTCATGCAGGCGGTGGGAATGGTGAACGATCACGTCGTGGAGTGCTTCCGCTACAAAGCGCTCGCCGCTCAGCGTTGACGGAAAACGCCGGCCGTTAAGTAGACGGCGACCAATCCAAGCAAGAGCACTGCGCCTTCTACACGCGTCGACCACACGTGGAGCGCGTCGAACTGCGTGCGCGCGGGATTGTCCAGCGGGACCGTCGCGAAGTCGCCGACCGAGGCGCGCAGCGTGTCCATGCGCGGGATGATCCCGAACTGCGAAAGCAGTGTGAGCCCAAGCATCAGGCAGATCAGTACGTGACGCATGGCAAAGACATGCGCCGTGCCGTCGGTGAGGCGACTGTAGAGCAACGAACTGGCCAGAAAGATGAACCCGGAAACGATGGCGATCCAGTGCAGTTTGCCCAGCGCACGTCCAACGACGTTGCCGGCGAGATGCGTGTTGGGCAGAATCTGAAACGCCGTGGGCGCCAGCACGAAGGCGAAGAAGATCAAACCACCGATCCAGGCGACGAGCGAGAGCAGCATGAGAAAGCGAAGGAAGGACATGACGGGAGAATTATAGCGGTATCGTCCGTCAAGTCTGGACTTCTATGCTTCAGCGCGTTTCACTCGGGCTTTTCGCCATAGCTTTTTGACAATTGCATAAGGATATCGAACAACGAATCGCAGCCAGAAGCAACCCCAGATTTTGCTCCACTCAGGAAGAAGCTGGAGAATGAGCTGCCCGCGCGGATGGAACTCAGGATCATCTTTGTGGACGTAATACTTCAAAGCGTCACCATTCCAGGCGACGGAGAATCTCGGTTCGTATAGCAGCGTAGAAAGCATTTTCTGTCGCGAAAGAACATCACCCATGCCTGCCCGATGCCGTAACGTCCGTGCCTTCCGAAGACAGCTCGGGCGTCGAATCCCATCGTCAGAAGTTGCCGCCAAGTCCAGAGCGAGAAGTCCTCGCAGTCACCCGCTGTGCGCTTCTCGAAGTCCTCCGGTGGTTGCCAGTATTCTCCTTTGCCAAATAGTTCCTTGTCGGAGACCGCGCGGCAACCCCGGAGAAACCGGATATCTTCGATGCTTTTGCATGGGACTGCCAGCGACTGGCTGACCTAGCGACCCATCGGAAATGTGGGATGCGGTCCTTTGCGCCTGAGGAACGGCTGCGACACCTGTCTTCCGGTGGAGTCGTAGGCTTCTGGGATCGTTTCTGCGATCACGGAAGTCGCATTCTCTCACGACGGGCGAAAGAAGCAACCACAGAGGACACGGAGAGCTGATGACTGCCCTACACTGGCACCGGAACGTTCTCGATGATCTCTTTCAGAACCTGATCCGACTGCTCAGACTTCTTTAGCGTCGAGGCGCATAGGCCGCTGACTACCACGCGGTGGGCGAAGACCGGAACGACCAGCGGCTTGATATCTTCCGGAGTGCAGAAGGTGCGGCCTTCGAGGAAGGCCATGGCTTGGGCGGCGCGATATAGGGCTTGCGATCCACGAGGCGAGACGCCCAGCGACAGGAATTCCGACTCCCGCGTGCGGCGGACAATTTCCAGGGCGTAGCTCACCAGAGAGTCGTCCACACGAACTTGCTTCACGGCTTGCTGCATCTCGAGCACATCAGCGCCGGTCAGAACGGGGCGCAGATCGTCGAGGTGCGCGGCTCCGGCTTCGGAGCGCAGGATCTGGCGCTCGGCCTGGGCGTCGGGATATCCCATGCGCACACGCATCAGGAAACGATCGAGTTGCGACTCGGGCAGCGGATAGGTTCCGTGATGTTCCACCGGATTCTGCGTCGCGATCACCAGAAATGGTTGCGGCAACTCGTAAGAATGCGCGTCGACGGTGACCTGCCCTTCGTTCATGGCTTCAAGCAGCGCGGACTGCGTCTTGGGAGTAGTGCGGTTAATCTCGTCCGCCAGCAATACGTTGGTGAACACGGGGCCACGCTTGAATTCGAACTCTTGCTCGATCGCCGAATAGATCGAGATACCCACAACGTCGGAGGGCAACATGTCGCTGGTAAACTGTACACGCTGAAAGGTGCAGTCGATGGCGCGGGCGAGCGCCTGTCCGAGAGTGGTCTTGCCAACGCCGGGAACGCCTTCAATCAGCAGATGTCCGCGCGCGAAAATGCTGACCAGCGCCAGGCGGACGACGTCGTCCTTGCCGCGAATCACACGACGGAGGGCGTTTTCGAGTTCGGCGGCTTTGTGAGAAACAGCGATAGCGGTCTCGGGCGACATTGTTTTCGATTCTACTATCGGGCACCGTGAGGGGCGGAGTTACCTACGTCATAGGACCAGCTGTCAGCTCTCAGCTAAAGCTATATATTCCTAGGCTTCGATCTTAGAACGCAAGGGCTGGCTAAGCTTGCGTCGGGTTTAACTGACAGCTGAGAGCTGATAGCTGACCGCTGTCCGCTGCTATTGCATAAACTCCGCGGGTCTGCCAGTCAGCCGCTCGATGCGCTTGGCGATTGGGGGATGCGTCGAGAACAAGTTGCCGAAGTTCATTCCCAGCAGGGGTTGAATGATGAACAGGTGCGCGGTCGACGGGCTCGCTTGCATCGGTATACGGCGCGAGTAGGCGTCGAGCTTTTGCAGGGCACTGGCTAACGCATATGGATTGCCGGTGAAATGCGCGCCGGTGGCGTCGGCTTGATATTCGCGCGAACGCGAGACCGCGAGTTGAATCAGCGTGGCTGCGATTGGCGCGACGATCAGCATCAAGAGTGCGGTGAGGCCTCCGCCACCGCTGCGGTCGCGGTCGCGGCCTCCGTATCCGCCGAAGATCATGGCCCAGCGTCCCATGCTGGCAAGCATGGTGATGGCGCCTGCGATGGTGGCGGCGACGGAGCTGATCAGGATGTCGCGGTTGTTGACGTGGCCGAGTTCGTGCGCCAGGACGCCTTCGAGTTCTTCGTCATTCAGTAAACCCAAAATCCCATGAGTCACGGCGACCGAGGCGTGGCTCGGATTGCGTCCGGTGGCAAAGGCGTTGGGCGACTCAGTCGGGATCACGTAGATCTTCGGCATGGGAATGCCGATTTTCTGCGTAAGGCGCTCGACGGCCGCGTAGGCGCGCGGGAGTTCCTCGCGGGTCACGGGCTGGGCGCGGTACATGGCCAGCGCGATTTTGTCGGAATAGAAGTACGAGACGAAGTTCATGACAGCGGCGAAGGCCAGCGCTAGGAACATCCCGTTCTCACCGCCGAAGTAGCGGCCGAAAAACATCAGGAGCAGCGTGAGCGCGGTCAGCAGGAACGCGGTCTTAAACATGTTTCCCATAAATTGCTTTCAACCTGTCTCATTGGATGTTACGCCGAGCGAGGCGATGCATGGGACCCGCTTTGCGAAAAATTCGGTCGGGAGCCGGCACGTCCTGCGCCCATGTCTTTTAGAATCATGGCGTTAGCGAGGAGAATTATATTCTTGCCAAAAGCAAATCAAAGGCGACGGACAGGAGTGTCCCTTCCACACGATCCGGCCCCGCTTACGCTTTTTGCGCTTCGCGTTTCAGGGCGCGCTGCAGAGTTTGGTCTAACGCGGACTTGGCAGTTTCGTATTCCTGGTGCGAGATGCGGCCTTGCTGGCGTTCTACTTCGAGCTGGAAGAGCTCTTCTTTCAATGCTTCAAGCAGCATGGAGGACGACGAGCTGCGCGGAGCGGCGGGCTGTGGACGCGAATCGCTGGTTCGGGCAGTGCCCGCGGGCGTCACACGCGCGGGCGCTTCTGCGGCGGCGTAGTCTTCGTCGTCTGCCAGAGAGGGAAGAGCCTTTCCCTTGGAAACGGCGGTGCGATTGGCGGCTTGCTGACGCGACGCTACGTAGACTCCGCCGATGACGAGGACTGCGGCGAAGCCCCCGAGGATGTACCAGCGATATTTCTGCAGGGGATCGGGAGCGTCGATGGGCGGTCCGAGGCCGCCGCCGGGGCGGCTTTCGTTTTGCGCGGAGGGCGCCTGGCTTTGCTCGCCGCCATCTTCCGCGGGCGCAGCCAGCATCCCTTCTCCGGAGAGCTTGAATGCCAGAGGCTGACCCAGTTGTGCGTTGGAGGCTACTTCTACGTTGGCATCGGGTTGTCCGGGATAGGGCGCGATTTGAAAATTGGCTCCGGGGGCGGCGGAGAACTCCATCGCCTTCGGCGCGATCGCAACGAAATGCTCCAGCGGGTAAACGCTCTTGGGATCGATATTCACGCTGCCGGTGTAGGGGACGGTGTAGACGACGTTGAATCGCGTCTCGCCGGGACGAAGGGGAAACAGGAAGGCATATTTGTTTTGCGCATTCGCGCCTTCAGGTACGGGCGCAGACTTTACCGGCTGGCCGCCGGCCGTCATCGCCTGGCCTTCCGTGACCTGCGCACCGTCGGGGACGTAGAACTCGAGGTTGTGCTCGTTCATCTGGGTTCGCGGTGGCTTGGAGTTGTTGGTCACCGCGAAGGTGCGCTCGACCTGGAGCTGTCCCTGACCGGCCTGAAAGCGCATGATGTCGGCGACGACTTGGATGGCGTCGACTTTCTTGCCGACATCGTAAACTTCAACCTCGACCGAAGTGGTTCCCGGAGGAGCCATGCGGTGATACGTCACTTCCTGATGGATTACGCGGATGAGGTGAGGGCCTTGGGCGTCGAGCTTGAAAGTGAATTTGCCTTTGGCGTCGGCCTTGGTGCGACCAGCTTCTTCCATGCCTTGACCGAGGCTGAGGAGGACGACTTCATCGCCGGCGGCGGGCTTGCCGGTAGTGACGTTCTTGACGGTGCCGGTCAGAGTCTGGGCCGAGGCGAGGGAAGCGATCGCGAGAATCACAATCCCCAGGACGGACGCTGATCGTGTGTTTCGTGGCGAGAACTGCTTGCAACGCCGGATCAGAGCGCGAGCAGGCATGGGATCCTTCGACTCTGCGAGTGCTTCACTTCGTGAAGCACTTGCTCCGCTCAGGATGACAGGGGGTAGGTGTTGCAAGATATAGGATCCTCTCATGGTCTCGCTTTTCTTGGCGCGGATGCGGCTTTGGCTTCGAGGCGCGCGATTTCCGCCAGGAGCGTGGCGGCTTCGTCTTGCAGGGAAGACTTTAGCGACTGGTAGTCGGAGTCGGGCATTTTGCCGGCTTTGAATTCGAAGTTCAGGTCGCGCAAGTTTTCGTAAACGGCGTCTTTGCGCTCGCGCAGGTACGAAGCGCGTGTTTTCTCCGGGCCGACAAAGAAGGTGCTGGGAGAGAAAATGTAAAACAGCGCGGCGGCGGTCGCCAGAAGGCAGCAAGCCAGTTCGAAGGTCATAAGTCGGTCTCCTTGCGCGCCTGCTCGCGGAATTGTTCGAGTTCGGCGCCGCGGACGGGACGCAGGCCGTCGGCAATGGCGGGCGCGGGACGGTTCTTCCAGGCGCGGACCACCAAGACGACGATGCCAAGTCCCAGCGCCAGCGCGGCGAAGGGAACGATCCAGGCGGTGCGATCAAAGCCCGTGTTGGTCGGGGCGGCTAGCACGGTGGGTCCGTATTTCTGTACGAAGGATTGTTCGACTAGGCTGTCGCTGTCACCGCGGCTGACGGCGGTCATCAGTTCGTTGCGCATGCCGTCGGAGTCGGGACAGCCGACGTGATTGCATTCGAGGAGGATCTGGTTGCAGCCGCAGATGCACATCATCTGGTGGCCGAGTTCGTTGAAGCGCGTCGCGGGATCGCCGGCGCCAGTGAAGGCGAAGACGGCGAGACCGAGCAGGCCGCAGTGCAGCAGGCGGCGGAGAAGTTGGGTTGGTCTCGTCATCATTTGGGTTCCAGTTTTGCTAGTTCGAGGGGGAATGGTGCCATCCCTTCGGGACTCGGTTCTTCTTTCACAGACTTCCCGGCACTTCCGTGCCGGGCTTTCACATGCCACCCCTGCGGGGCTACGACTACGGCGTTGAAGAATCCATCTGCGCTGCCGCGATCTGACTTGCTGCTTCCGCAAACGCCGGGCTACGCCCGGCAGACAGCCGACGGCGGCTGTCCCAACATTCAAACATCTAATCTCCCGTAACGGCCGGGACTGGATGCTCGATGAGTCTGGCTGCTGGGATGCGGACTGGGGCTGGGGCGTTGGGGATCAGGGCCAGGGCTGTGCCGCCGAGGATGATCCAGACGCCGAGCCAGATCCACATGACCAGCGGGTTGAGGTGCGCTTTTAAAATCGGGCGGCCCGTGTCCTGGTTCAGGCCCTCGTAGACCAGGTAGAGGTCCTCATTCAAAGTTGACCGAATGTAGGGCATGGTCGAGGTCTGGCGGCTGGCCTTGTACAGGCGGCGCTCGGGCGTCAGGGTGTCGATCTGCTTGCCACCCTTGTAGACATCGAGTACGGCCCATTCGGCGGCGTAATTGGGAAGGTCTTCATCGGTGTAAGAACGGCAGACCAGGGTGTAGCTGCCGATCGTCATTTTGTCGCCGTAACCCATTTCCTGCTCTTTGTCCTGATTGAAGGCGGAGCCGGCGAATCCGATGATGACGACGACCACACCGAAGTGGACGATGTAGCCGCCGTAACGGCGCGTGTTGCGGTGCGTGAGTTGCACCATCGAGGCGAACATGCCTTGACCGGTGTGTCCGGCGATGACTTTGCCGCCGCGGTAGTACTCACTGGCGATGGTGAGCGTGACCAGAACTGAGAGGCCGATGGCCATCAGCGAATAGAAATAGGAGATGTCCTGCCAGGGGCGCAGGCCGAAGGGCGATCCCCAACTCCGGGGAGTGATCATGAGGAACGCCATCACGGCGACGGCGCCGAGGGTGGGCCACAGGAAATTGCGCTTCAGGCTTTCGAAGGACGTCTTGCGCCACGCGAGGAGTGGGCCGACGGCGGTCAGGATCAGGAGCAGCAGTGCGACGGGGATCGCGACCCGGTTATAAAAAGGCGCGCCCACCGTGACTTTGTTGCCTTGCGCCAGCTCAGAAATTTTCGGGAACCACGTGCCCCATAGCACGGTGAAGCAGAGCAACACAAAGAGAAGATTGTTGAACAGGAAGCTCGACTCGCGGGAGATGAGCGACTCGAGTTTGTGTTCGCTGCGCAGATGCTCTTTGTTCTTGACGAAGAAGAAAACGAATACTGCGAAAGTGATGGCGAGGAACCACGCGAACCAACTGCCGATCGACGATTGCGCGAAGGCGTGGACGGAGCTGATGATGCCGCTGCGCGTAAGGAACGTGCCGAGAATGGCGAGCCAGAATGTGGCGAAGACCAGCCACATGTTCCAGACTTTCAGCATGCCGCGCTTTTCCTGCATCATGACCGAATGCAGGAAAGCGGTGCCGACGAGCCATGGCATCAGCGAGGCGTTTTCGACGGGGTCCCATCCCCAGTAGCCGCCCCAGCCCAGCACGGCATAGGCCCAGTGCGCGCCGAGGAAGATGCCGCAGGTGAGGAATCCCCAGGTGACCATGGTCCAGCGGCGGGTGATGTGAATCCATTTTTCGCCGGGATACTTCATGATCAGCGCGCCCAGCGCGAAGGCGAAGGGGACGGTAAATCCGACGTAGCCCAGGTAGAGCATGGGCGGGTGAATGACCATCTCGGGATATTGCAGCAGAGGATTGAGCCCGCTGCCGTCGGCGCGCATGGGACCTTCGAGCAGACCGAAGGGGTTGGCGGCGAAGTTCACCAGCGCGAGAAAGAAGATCTGCACGCCGGCCAGAACGACCGATGCATAGGCAAACAGGCGCGGATCGGTCTTGTAGCGCAGGCGCAGGACGAAGCCGTATCCGGCGAGCAGCAGCGACCAGAACAGCAGCGAGCCTTCCTGGCCGGACCATAAGGTGGCGAACTTGTAAGGACCGGGGAGGTCGCGATTGCTGTGGTGGAAAATGTAGGCGATGGTGAAGTCGTCGCGGAAAGCGGCGACGACGAGGGCGATGGCGGCGAGAAGAACTCCGCCGAAAACTACGACGCCGGCGCGACGAGCGGTTTCGCCAAGGCGTTCCCAGTTCGGGTCGCCTGGAAAGAAAAGGGCAACGAGGCCCACGCCGAACGAGTAAATGCTCAGCGCCAATGCGAGGAGCAAGGCAAAACTACCAATCTGCGCCATGTTGGGAGAACCCCAACGTATTTTTTCAGAAACCGAGGGTACAGGCAACCGGAGGACACGAGTTTTGCGGAGCCGGAGAGACATCGGCAGCATTTGCCGAGGCTCGCAGTGCTAAGACGCAAGCGAACATTCCAGGTCAGGGATCGTGGGAGAAACGCCGCGGGCGTAAACGCTTCCGCCAGAGAGCGGCGGCCGGGGCTCGGCCGCCAGGCGGAATTAAGGAGCGGCGTTAGGCACTGTGCTGGTGATAGCGCTGGCGAATCTCGCGCTCCGCAGCCAGCCAGTCTTCGGCGTCGTGGCCTGGTTCAAATCCGCGTCGCTCGGAAAGCAAGTAGGCGAGGCGGCGAATTTCGTCTTCCAGATTGATGGGAACCAGATTGGCGCGCGGTTCGGTTTTGACGATCTCCGGTTTGCGCGCGGCCTTTCTGGTTTCCGTCTTCTTGGTTTCGGTTACGGGTGCTGCCGCCAACGGCTGCTCAGGCGCGAGGGTCGCGTCGAGCGAAGGGCTGCTGGTAGCTGTTTCTTTTGCGCCATTACTTTTCTTGGGAAATTTTGGTTTGGCCATAATGGAATACTCCTTGCATCCTCCTAAGTTTAGGAATGATTGGATTTGTTGATGAATGAACGACATACGCGTTGCCCCTGCGTACTCCTGACGGCGATAAATCTTGCTTTGCGGAGATACTCTTAACTATAGCGCTTGCGAGCCTGTGGATGGGAGCAAGTTGCACAATAAAATGCGATGGATCCGTGCGGAATTCCGGAAATGAGACGGAGAAGCCTTGGTTCGACTCAGTCGCTCGGCAAGAATCCGCCAACGCGCTGAAGGAATCGAAGCGCATGGACGATCGCGGATGGGCCGGCGGAAAACGCTTTGTTATAATCAAGGCCTGCCTCCCGGGGCGCTATCGTCTAGGGGTTAGGACGGAAGATTCTCAATCACATGCAAACACAGGGATTCTAGTGTTTTCAATGGTTTAAGGTTAGGTGAAGTTAGGTGAAAGTGCCTAGATTCTGCCCCGTTGGTGACAATCATGGTGACAGTCACCGCGCGGATTACAAACACAATGGCGCGAGCATCTGTGCGTAGTTAGGGCAGGGCTTTCTCCGACTGAACCAAGTACTGAATGGTTGTGGCGGTGAGATGCAACATGTAACTGGCATAGTGCTCAGGGACTGTCACGACCTGAGCACCTTGCCCGTGACCCGAGAGCCTGTTGCGAATCGTCGGTATGCCGCTTTCCAATGCCGCTCGAACTCCACCGATGTGCGACTGAATCAACTGCGGAATCAGGTCGTTCTTCATGCACACGTCTATGAGCGCTTTCGCCGTGTCGTTCGAGTTGAAAGCCCACTTCCTTTTTGTGCAGATAGCCTTCATCGTGCTCTCGAATGCTTTGAGGCACTCGTTGAGGCATTCTTTGGTGTCGCCCTTGCGGTAATGCTCAAACGCCTTGAGGAATTCGGCATCGGCTCCCGCGTATTCTTTAGCGGTAAGCAGCGCGAGGGCTGGTTTGACGACCTCAGCGTGAATCAGTTGCGAATCGACCCTGATTATCTCCCCAGATTCATACTGGTATCCGATGCCGTGTTCACGAAATCGGGCATTCAACTCGGCTATCGCCCCATCGAACTCCTCCTGAGAAACTTGCCTTTGCCACGCACTGTTCGACGCGCGCAGGTAAACCAGAAATCGAAATGAGACTTCGACCACGTCGAGAATCCGCTCGTGGTTCTGCTCTGTGAGGAGGAAGTGAATGACCCTCTCGTTTGCATCCTCGTCAAAGTTGTTCGGTATTGACGGAAACTTAAACAGGCCATATTCACGGCACACTAATTGTTCAATATGTGTGAATGCTGCGACACAGCCGTTGGAGTCGTATGCCACGCGCTCACCAAAAATGTCACGTAGGATGTGAGCAATCTGAACTCGCAACGGTTGGGGAATCTCGTCGTATTCGTAGACATCTGGCACTTCTTTGCGAAGCACCTTCTGCCGTTTCGAGAACAAATCGAATACGCCCATTTCCCCCTTCGTCGCACTTCTTATATTTTAATGCAAGGCGTAGCAAAGCGTGCGTGAAGGCAGACGGTCAATGCCCGTCCTTCGGAAAGCAAGTCGAAGAGTGCTACACTCCGACCGAGGTGACGCATGGACGTTCGTCAGTTGGTCAAGGAAGAGATTTCCAAACTACAAAAGGTGCTTGCGATACTGGACGCAGGGACTCCGACCCGCAAGACCCGTGGACGGAAGGCAAAGACGAGCCACACGATGTCAGCCTCCGCTCGTCGCCGCATCTCAGCAGCACAGAAGGCACGCTGGGCAAAGGTCAAGGCGGGTTTGAGGAAGGGTACTGTTCGATAGTGACGCGGCTGTGCCTGTTGGCATGGCGTAAGGATTGACAGGAGAAATAACGATGACACCGAACGCTTTGAGTCGTGATGAACTCATTGAAGCGATGCGTCCGCTTGGCAATCACCCTGTTGTCTGGTCTGGGGTAGCTGGATTAGTTAAAGACGCTGTGGGTGCGGCTGTCTTGACGCGTCACGGTGAAAGTACTCTCATCAGTTTGCAGCCTGCGAAGACGCAATCGAACGTCGGTAATGTGCTGACGACTCCACATGTCCTTGCAGCGGGGGAGAATTTACGTGTTGCCAAGAATCGCTTCGCTGATTCCTTTGACAGATATGTCGAAGGGTACATGACGAAACTCGATTTCATCGCTATCAAACGAGATTTCGATTCTGTCATCAGCCAAGTGATTGACACGCTCAGCAAGGAACAATGATGAAAGAAATCCCATTGACGCAAGTGCAAAGTTGCCCTCATTACAGACCCATCTGACGGCGCCAAGCAAGGTCCTTTGTCGCCTCTCTGTCGGCATTTTCCTGTCGCTCACGTTCGATGAGTTCTTCGTGAACGGAGTGAAGTCGCGCGGCGCTTTTCGGTTGCGGTGATGTGGGATTGAGGCTGTGAGTGACCACCAGTGCAGCCCGCACAAACCGTAACAGCGACGAGTCATCTACCTGTGCTTTTTCGATGACGTTGAGAAAATCACGCTCACTTCTGTAATTCTGGAGATATTGCCGATAGTCATCCACTTTGATGCCGACCGCGTCACAGATGATTGAGGCTGCATCTGAACTTAATTGCTGGATAGCGCGAATCGCCGTCTGTTCCCGATTGACCTGCGTGCTGAGAAAACTGACGACCGCCCGTAGCGCCTCTGATTGCTGGCGGGTTTTTGAGTGCTCGGGGTCAAGCACAGTGACTGTCTTGACCTGATTCGCTGCTCGATGGAGTTCATTGTTTTGCGCTTCGAGCGTAGCGATTTTCTCGGCGTCCGCCGCGTGCTGGGCTGTGAGCCGTTCGTTCTCATCCTGTAATTTTGTTTCCGCTTCGTCGGCGTCCGCTGTCTGTAATCGCAGCAGAAGGTCAGCTTGTTTGAGAAGGGCATCAGTTCTTTTCGCACTTTTCTGCTGAGCGTCGTCAGCGACTTTACCGAGTTTCGTCACAACTTCTTGAAGCTGTCGGCGGACTGATTTTCTCCTGAATCGCTTAGAGGGAGTTTCGGGCGTCTCCTGCTCGTCATGTTCTAGATTTTCCATGTTCCTCCCTCCAGCACTCGGGCACCTGTTGCTCCAGACGGGTCCCTGCGGCTGTTGCGACTATACAGATAGACTGTTTGAGACTTCGCCGTCAGTCGTGTGCTCAAGACTCGCGTCCTTAGCTTTCACTTGGGATTCAAACTTATCCAGCGTGGATTGGGCGGTGGCGTCAATATCCTGCTGATTGAGCGCGGGGGTGGGCTTCGACATCCCCTTTGACGCCTCTCAGCGGTGTGCGTGGGAAACAGGGTCGCTGTAGAGGCTGTAGATGCCTACTGGTGAGTAGCTATCAACGCTCCACTCTGGCCGTAGCAAGGCGATGACATACTACACATACACCCCCATGTGCCAGACAAGCTGGTGCTAGGAGTAGCCATAAAACCTTGTCCATAGAAGATTACCTCTGGCTGATTTGCATAGCACTCTGTGCTCGTCCCAGAACACTCCAGTAGCCAGAAGTCCATAGCAGTGGCGGGGTTGGTTGACGAACCGCTGGTTGCAGCCGTAACTACCAGCACTTGCGGAGCGTCATAGAAGTTTCCCGCCGTGCCAGTGATAGTACCTGAGCCAGTGAGATTGTCTGCCAGACGCGGTGATTGCGTTCCAACCAACGTTGGCAGCCTGTCCAAGCACGGCCAACAGACCTGAGGCAGCGTAGAGTGGGGTGAGGGCAAAATCCTCCAGCCGTCATTGGCACACGTCCGCTGCATCGTGACACGTCCCATCAAAATCTGTGACGAAGGAACCGTCGCGATGGTAGACGTACAGGATGGCAGTTGAGGTTTTGTTTATACTGACCTGAAACACGAACCAGTTGAGGGGGGGACTGATCGGGGCGTTGTTCTGATCAACCCATTGCGCCGTAACTACGACCACATTCCCTGCCCCGATTCCCGAGTTGATATTGGAGATGGATTGACCTTGGCACGTAAAATCCTCCCCTGCAAATGCGGGGCTGGTCGCTTGGCCATTGAGATCCTCAATGAGGAACATTTGGCTAGATGTCCAAACGGATGGACAGTATTCCCCTGCAAACGTATCGGTGTTTGATGCCGTCAACCCTGGCAGGGTTCCCGCTGCATTGGAACCCCCAGGATGGTTGATCGCCGCTGTCCATGTGCCGCTGTCAGCACATGCGCCTGTCGAAGTGTAGGTTCCACTTAAAGTGCCTATCACATATCTATTTGTGCTTACTAACCCGACATTGCCACTACCCGTACCAGACAAGGAACTCCCATTCTCTGTGAACGTGAAGTTGACGGAGATTCCCCCGTTACCGTTGACTAGCACACTCGACCCATTGTCGAGGCTGACAACGATACCGTCGGATGCCAGTTGGCCGCATTGCCCGCCAATCGTCAGAGGATTGCCGTCCACCTGAGTACTGCCTGCGGCTAGACCGAAGATGTAGAAGTCCGAGCCTGTCCCAATGTTCTGAGAAGCGTTCGAGGTGCTGGCGGTCAAGTTCGTTTCGATCACAGTGTTCGTGTTCGAGGGGTTGGACGATGTCAAAACGATCTCCCAGTTACCTACAAGAGGTAAAACGGTTGGAAATGGCGGCGACGAAGGCGAGGTAGACTTCGGACTCCCACAACCGACGATAGACAACAGAGCGATTAACGTCAAAATATATTTCATAGGTTTAGTCCTCATTTTGCAGCGACTCGTTGGCGGTGCTCTGTGCTCTATCGCTCAACTCGGTTATTATTCCACCTAAGAAAGCTTGTGCAACGTTACGTTGGTTTGCTGATTCCAGACAGGTTGCCCCGCGCAGTGCAAACTCTGCACTCATAGAATGTCGTCATTTCGCCTGTGAGAATGCTATTCGGATACAGGCGGAGCCCAGCAGGGATGTTCCCCTTTGCATCCAGAGTGATTGAGATCTCCTGCGTCGCCAGATGAAACACGCGGACCGGAAGAGAAAAGGGGCGGGCACTGTCCCGCCCGATACTTATAACCAATTACCTCTTACTTCAACTTGAAAGCACCAGTAGGTTTCAACGCCTCATAAGCTTGATCCCAAGATGCATCACTGCAAGGGTCCAAGTTATTGGTATCGAGGTAACCCTTTAAATCCCTACCGGGTGCTGTGCCACGTTGCGATGTCGCCGACGCAGCAACAACGTCTGGGTGCCTACGCAAGAACCTCATAGCCGTAGCGGAGAAGTCTGAGCAGATACTATCCAGTTTCTTCTTTACCGATTCTGGTTCCGTCGCTTCCATTTTCCTGTTCAACGCTTCTGATCGTTGTTCCTGTTCTTGTTGACTGAAGGCAGTTTGCTGAACAATGTTGAATTTTATCCACTCGGTCTTGCCGTTCTTCGATGTGGATACCTCAAAGTGTCCGTTGTTATTGCGGGCCTCGAACACGCCGGGAGTTAGAGCGATGCACTGACTCCAGCGCACATTGCGTGTGCATGTCAGCACCATGCGGCTACTTTCAGTATCAGCCAGAATGAACACGACAGGTTTCTGAATGTCGATGCTCTGGTTGCTGGGCGGCGTGTAGGTAGTCTCGCATGTGTTGGACGTTGTCTCAGTGCCGGAAACATCTCCACTCATGTTCACGTTCCCTGAGTCCGAAACGCGCGTTCCAGTCATGTTTATGTTTCCGCTCATGTGTGTGCTTCCGTTGCAGGACGTATTGATGCGTCCGGGCCACGAAAAAGTCATGACTTTGTGTGTTGCTGTCCACTGATATGCAAGCACGGTAAGAAAATGTGTGTTTTCCTGCGCCACGGCGTTTCCGGCGAGACTGATCACAATTAACAGAGCGGCTATCATATACTTCATCACTGGATTCCTCTCGGCCAATTGGCGTTTTTGCCTGTTCGATTCGACCACGAAATCGGCAACCGACTCTAGTTACCTAGGTCATCCCTATGTAGGGCGAGCCAGAAATTCCTTTGTCGAACGACTAGCTCTTAAGAGGAGCCCTACCACAGGCAGATGAGAGCCCTATTGTCTTGCGTACTGCGTACAGGTCTGGTTGCCATTGGCGTCAATGATTGACGCTGTGCATAACGGAGCGCTAGTCTTCACCGGAACAGGAGTGACAGCAGGAGGCTGAACCGCTTGAGTGGCAGGAGCGGAAACAGGAATGACAGTGGGCGCTGAGGCGGCTTGTGGCGCAGCAGCAGCCGGAACCGCTTGCGGAGTCGGGACACCGGAGGACTTGCAAGAGTTACGGGCAGAGTCCATTTCGGCGCTAGCCGTCTTCTTGTTGACTACAATTACGTGGACGCCTGTGCCCTGTAACTTCTCAAGGTCTTTGCCGCTATACTTCGGTTTTGTAGCAGTAAGGTTGTAGCTATCGGCGTATTCATACTTAGCACCGCTAAACGCAGCTCCCGCCGCCAATCCGATACCGCCGGTGAGCGCCCCTGCAATCATGGCGTTGCGGAAGCGGTGACCTTCTGCGCTTCGTACGATGAGGCATTCTGAAGATTGAGCGCTCAGGGACAGAGTGAGCGCAAGAACAACTAGTACAACCGCTAATGTATTTTTCACGGGTTCCCCTGTTTGTCGGTTTTCCTACCACGGAAATCCGAGGGTACTGTAAGAGCATATCTAAAAGCCTTTGCCTGCTCGTTGGCGGTGCTCTGTGCTCAGCTTCGGTATTATTCCACCTAAGAAAGCTTGTGCAACGTTACGTTGGTTTTGCTGCTGGATAACGGTTCACGCCTCGACGATGCCGACGTTCCTCCGGCCGTGCTTCTGACTACGCAGTCGTTATGTTCGTATTGTGGCTGTTCTGGTCGATTACTTGCCCTTGCCTTCCAAGTGGTGCAGGTAAAGGAGAATCCCAGTAGTGGTAGTCGGAAGCCCCATCGCTTTCGCAATCGCGATTTACAGTGACGGCAGACAGATTCGGGTGAGCACGGGGACCAACGTCAAAGCAGAGGCTCTCGCTTTTCTACGGAAGCAGATGGATAGCCGTGACAAAGGCGAAGTCCCTGTGACTGACATCAAGAAACTGCGCTACGCCGATTTGCGACAGGGGCTAATTGATTCCTACATCGCGCGGGGCAACAAATCGCTGAAGGAACGTGCAGACGGAACTGAGAACATCGCAGGGCTTGCGGCACTCGATGATTTCTGTGGATTCAAGCAGAAAGCAGACGGCAAGATTGTTGTGACCGATCGCGGAGTTTCGGTTGCTCAGTTGACAACGGATTTTGCCAGCCGATTTATGAAGCAGCGTAAGGCTGAGGACGTCGGCAACGCAACCATCAATCGCAGTCTCGCCGCACTCCGCAGGATGCTCACACTTGCGAAACGGGCAAAGAAGATTCATGACGTTCCGTATATTGAGTTTCTGAAAGAGCCGTCTGCACGCAAGGGATTTCTGGAGCGCAGAGATTTCGAGAGGCTCATCAAAATCTTACCGACGCATCTTCGACCGTTGGTGACGTTCCTCTACTGGTGCGGATGCCGCATCAGTGAGACATTGCAAATCGAATGGTCGCAAGTTGACCTCAACTCCCGCCAGATTCGCTTGGAGCCTGAGCAGTCCAAGAACGACGAAGGCAGGGTCGTGCCGTTGTCATCAGAACTCGTTGATATGCTCCAGAGCGAACCGAAGACAGGTAAGACTTTTGACGGGACGAATCTCCGCAAGGAATGGATGAAAGCGTGTGCCTCTTGTGGTCTAGGTACACTGACTGAAGTTGAAGGCAAACCGTATGACCCGCTATACTCGGGACTGACACTACATGACCTGCGCCGTTCAGCAGTCCGCAATCTGCGGAAGGCAGGCGTGAGCGAGAAAGAAGCGATGAGCATTTCGGGTCACAAAACCCGTAGCGTGTTCGAGCGCTACAACATCGTGAGCACGGAAGACGTGATGGACGTGATGCGGAAACTCGAACTCGCTGCGTTGAATGATGCGCGTACTCGGAAGTCCGTGCATGGTGACAATTTGGTGACAAAGCGGGCACGCAGTCCCCGTAAGTCATTGATGGCGCTATCGTCTAGGGGTTAGGACGGAAGATTCTCAATCTTCAAACCCGGGTTCGATTCCCGGTAGCGCTACCAACTTTCTTTCAATCACTTACAACATTTCCTGACACGGTTGCTTCAGGCGACTGTGGCCACTTTTGTGGCCAACTATTGCACAGCTTCCACAGGCGCCGTTGACAACTGGTTCCGCCGCTCGATCGCTTCCCTGATCTGCTGCACATTGGAGTGCGTGTAGATCAAATGTGCTGCAGCACATTTACGCTATTGTGCGCAGAAAGGAGATATGTGCAGTGCGTGCCCTAGCCTGCTCATCGGCAAGGCGTGGGCATCGGGGAACTCAACATAAATCTTTCGATTGGCGGAGCTCGGGCCGTCCTTGGCATGCTTGAGATACCCATGTCCCAGAAGGGCTACAAAGAACGGAGCCAGTCAAGAAGATCTTTGTTCTCCTGCCAGCATGGAATCGTTTGGACTGGCGAAGAGTCATCGATTTTCTCAAGCGCCTTCCGTTTCATCTCCAGATTCGCCCTCGCGTAAATCTGGGTTGTTTTGACATCTACATGGCCGAGGAAGTCGCGGATCATGTCAAGCGAGATTCCGCTCTGCAACAGGTGCATTCCCTTTGTGTGTCGGAGCGTGTGCGGACTCACTATCCGGTTCAGGCTGGGGCGCTTGTTACGTGCTTTGACGAGATACTTTTGAAGGATGTAGCGGATTCCCGAACGCGACAATCGTTGCTTGCGCGCGTTCTGGAAAAGAGGCTTATCGAACTGTTCGGGGCGATCGAGATGATGTTCCCGTATGTGATCGCGTAGAAGCTGGGCCGTCTTTCCCATCAAAGGCACCGCTCGCATTTTTCGACCTTTCCCCCATAGGCGGAGCTGCGCGGGTGTATCCAAACGCACGTCGCCAACTGAAAGATCGATCAGCTCTTGAACGCGCGCTCCGGTGTCGTAGAGGACGCTTAACAAAACTGCATCCCTTCGACCGTCCGGGGTTCGGAGGTCTGGCTGCGCCAGGATGTCAGCCAGCTCCTCTTTCGAAAGGTATGCGACGGTGGGGCGAGCGTGTCGTCGCAGGGGAATGGCGAGGATTTTTTGACATTGAAGCATACAGGCCGGTTCTTCGGCTTGAACGTACCTGAAGAAAGCATGCAAGGCAGCAAGCCGATGATTTCGTGTACGAGGAGAAGACTTTCTCTCCCTCTCCAAGTAGTCCAGGAATGTTTCCACCAGTGAAACATCGATTTGTTCGAGACGTAATCTTTCTAGAGCGATTCCCTGTACGTCGCGGCAGAATCGCAGGAGAAGAGTGAACACGTCGCGGTATGCCTTGATGGTATTCGGGCTGAGATTCCGCTGCGCGGCCAGATAGTGAGTCAAAAAGTTTGTCAGGTGAACGGAGAAGTCGGTTGGCTTCATGACTCAATCCTCCGAGGAATGACATCACCAAAGGCCGCGTCTGCTCGCGCCGTAATCTCTGGGAAGAGTTCGGCAGTTAAATGCAGGTAACGCTGTGTTCCGGAAAGATTTTGATGCCCGAGGTAGGTAGCAAGAAGGGGAAGTTTGGCGTCCAGATCGTCACCGCCCCGATACCAGCGTCGTAAGGTGTGGATGGCAAATAGGTGACGATAGTCGTGAATCCGTGGTCCCTTGCCTCGTCCGGCGTGAGGGATTCCACAATGTAGCAGCAGTTTACGAAAGACTGTGTAAACCGTGCGTAAGCTGAATGGGCCTCCACTGGCTCCCGGAAAGAAGATGGCATTGGGCGGGCGATTGTCAAACTGGGCAGCATACTTTCGCAAGCGGTTCACGACAGGCAGGGCAGGTGGTACCAAGCGATCTTTGCGAAACTTGCCCTGGTGGACAGTGATAATGCCCTGGTCTAGATCGACGTCACTAACGCGGAGTTTCAGGACTTCTGTGACACGAAATCCGCATCCATACAGAAGCCGGAAAACCTCCGGCATAATGAGATGCCGTAAAGGCGAACGTGCCGTGGGCTGAAGCGTGTCCACTGCCTGGAAAAACTTTTGAAGCTCTTCGTCGCTTAGCATTCGTGGCACGAAAGTCGATGGATTTCGAGCAACTAATGTGCAATCGGGCAGATATGCGGAATAGCCAAGCCGCAACAAAAACCTGGAGAACTGCCGAGTTACGGTGATGCGTTGCTGTTGGGTTCGTGCTCCTTCATGCTCTTTCTTGGCCAGCCACATCCGCGCGATGGAGGCAGGTAGCTCACAGGTCGTCAATCCTTCCTGCACCAAAAAGCTGTCGAGGTGCCGCAAGATTCGAATCGACTCACGATACGAGTACCCACAGGCGTGCTTTTCCTGAAGAAATTTCTCAAGGAGAGAAGAGAGAATGCTTTGGAACTGGGTGGATGCATCAGTTGCCATGATTCACCGCCGTAGGATCCAACGCTACGCTGCGTAAAGCTTCGATATCCGCTTTTGCGTAGATACGTGTTGATTCCAAACTGGTATGCCCCAAGATCTCCGCAATAGTTGCAAACGGCGTGCCTTTCTCCAGGAGCCGAGTCGCCAGAGTATGGCGAAGAGAATGGATGCCCCGTTTTTGTGAACTCCGAAAGGTGATCCCCGACAGGAGGCGCCAATACGTGACAATGTGGTAGAGATGGTTTTCTGTAAAAGGAGAAAACGGCGGTCGTACTTTGAGGAATACCTCTCGGTGGGTTGTTTGCGGCCGACCTGACTTCAAGTAATCGATCAGGGCTTCCCCGACCTCATTCGTCAGAGGCAGACTCAGCGGCTCGTCCGTCTTCGTCTGCGTGATTTTTATTGTCGACTCATCCCAATGAAGGTCCTCCAGTTTCAGCGTGCGAATATCCCCCGCACGCAACCCCAACCGGCAGGCCAGTAAGAGAATGGCGTAATCTCGTTTGCCTTTCGCAGAACTACGATCGACCGCCCCAAGAAGTCCGGCCACGAGTTCAGGACGCCAAACTGACGGGATAGTGGCGTCCTTGCGTACACGGATCTTCGGCAGCTGGGCACTGAGGTCTTGCTGCAGAATTCCCCGCATGGTGAGAAACCGGAGAAAGCAACGCAGATCGGATACAACTCGCGCAACGCTTCTTGGCTGCAAGTGATCCCGAGTCGAGATGAACTCGGATAAATCCACCGTCTGAATTTCCGTCAGTTTCCGCGCTTTCGTTGAATGGAGAAAATGCAGAAAAAGCGTAAGGTCTGCAGTACGCAGCCGAAGGCTCGTCCCTCGAAGGTGTAGTCGATCCGTGCAGTACTGTTCATAATCTCGAAGTGCGTTTTGCATGGCGGGGTGAAGGTGAATGGCTTGTATATCCGCGAACGCTCGTTCAATACGCCCGTTCTTCGCAAAATCGGCAAGCACTTTTAGACCGAACAACAGATGCCGACGCCAGCCGTTGCCCGGCTCATCCACCGCCTCGCCCCTGACGCCATACTCCTCTAGAAAGCGCGCCTCCAAATCCGCAAATTTGTCTTCTAGTTCGTTACGGCGGGAAAATTCGATGAGATGTTCCCAGATTGCGCGATACCGATTTCGCGATCTCCTGCTGTAGCCCAGCCGCTCGATCTCGCTCAAGGCGTTAGCGACAAGTTGACCCAGTTGCAAGTTTTCCGAAATGGTCTGTTCCATGACGAACCTCCTCCTTTGAATGTGGCAGCTCCATGGCCGCCGAGAAGTGCATCATGAAAGCTTATGTGCTGTGATTCCAAGAGGAATCTGCTGACCGACAAGGACTTACTGCAGCGACTCTACATAACGCCCCGGTGCACACAATAGATGCGTGTGGTATTCACCGACCCATGCCCCATCGCATCCATCACTGCCATCACGTTGCCTGTGCCTTCCATCGCATCCGTTGAGAAACGATGACGGGCACAGTACACGCTGCTCGATTCCTTCAACACCGGCCATGCTGGATCGCTGGCGACGATTCATGCCAACTCGGCAGAGAAAGCCCTTCACCGGTTTGCCAATCTGGTCATGCGCAGCCACGCGCAGACCACCTTCTCCGAGACCGAAGCGGAGATCGGAGAAGCCGTCGATTTCGTAATCCATATCGAGCGGCAATCGGGCCTCCGCATCGTCCGTGAAGTGTTGGCGCTGCGCGGATACGACCGCGATGCGAAACGCTTTCTGATCGAACCGGTGTTCGAGGTGAAACATGCCACACTATAAGACTGGAAATGGAACGAGCACTGCAGCTGACTTCCTCACCCATTGTTTCGCTTCGAGTGACACCCGCTCTGCTTCTACGGCGTGAACTTCCCAGCCGGACACTTCAGAGAATCGTCCAATTGGAGACTGCGATTGCGCCTGGCTACCTGGGTTGGCTCGCGCACGAGAACTCCACTGGCGCGAATGTCTACGTGGCTGCCAATCCGCTTCGTTCGGGCAGCCGCCGACGCACCAAAGAGTGCATCGCCACAGTGCGGCATCTGTACCTCGATTTGGATACGGACGGCCAGGCCCGCCTCGCTTCGCTCCGGTCCTCGGATGCGGTTCCCCCGCCGAACGCAGTCCTGTCGACATCACTCGGTAAATATCAAGTCCTCTGGCGCGTTGACGGTTTTACTCTCGAACAGCAGGAAAGCGCCCTGAAACTGCTTGCGATTACCTTTGGCGGCGATCCCGCCTGCACCGACTGCAACCGGGTTCTCCGCCTGCCCGGATTCCTGAATTGCAAGTACGATCCGGCGTATCCCATCACCGTCGAATACCCCGGCGATTCCACTTGGAACTCCCACGACTTCCGCCTGGATCTTCTAGAGGCGGATGCCATGCTTTTGCCGCGTGCAATGCCATCGCCCAATCATCCCCATAAGCACACGAATTCGGAACACGATTGGGCATGGGTTCTCCATGAACTTGCTCGTGGAAAAGACGCCGAGAAGCTCACGCGAAAGCTGGCCTCCCGGCGTGGCGATAAGCCGAATCCGCTGTACTACGCGCAGCGAACGGTGGACGTCGCATCGGCCAGACTCTGGCTAATCGAAGGTGTTCCGATGGACGACGTTGTTACGATGCTCAAAGTTCGCCGCCGCTTCGAGATTCCCGCCGCACTCTGCTCCGCTCGTGCCTGGGAGATCGCGCAAACCGCGCAGAGGATGATTGCGAGGAGAAAGATCGCCTAATTCAACACCTAAAAGGAGAACAAAATGCCACTACTTGAGATCAACCTTTGCCGCTACATCAGCGCTTCGGTTCGTCTGGATGAAGCTACCGCCGCGCAGGTCGACCAGTACGCCGCTTTCATCCACGCATCCGCAGATGATGTGGTGGACAAGGCGCTCAACTATGTCTTCTCGAAGGATCGCGACTTCCAGGAGTTCTTGAAGACTCCACAAGCTAACCAGGTTCCGCCAACATTGCGTGTCCGGAGAGGCCCTAACAAGGATACGCCCGCACAGTCTGCAAAGAAGCTTGTAGCCGGGGTGGAGTCGAGGGCTTCCGTGCTGGTATCGAAGGCATGATCGTGCATTCAATTCCGCGGTGGTGCATGGACGATGCTTCGCATCGGGTTAATTTTGACACTTCACCCCTCAAAGGGTCGTGCTAGGGAAACCTAGGGAAACCTGAGGGTGACCTAGTCAATGCAATGACTTACAGCGGCCAGGTTTCCCTCGGGATACCCAGGGCAACCTAGGGAAACCTGACAAAAAGCGAGGAGGAGCGATGCCAATATTGGGCGGAGAAGACATGGCGGCGAGAGCCGTCGAGCGAGCCGGGTACCGCGTGAATCATGTCGGCACGAAGCTCAACGAGCAGGAAGTCCGAGACCTTGACACACTCGCGAAGACAAGGAATCAGACGCAAGGCGAGCTGATCCGGCAGCTCATTCTAGACGAGCTAGCGCGCGAGTCGGACGAGCCAATCGTGAGCCCGGAGTTGGTCGAGATTTGCGGGCTTCGGCTCATGCTTACCAACCTTCTCAAACCACTCACGACAGGGCACAAGATAACACCGGAAGTCTTCGACGAGGTGATCGGCAAGGTGAAAGAACACAAGCGAGGCCTGGCGATCCAGACGCGGACAGACTTGGAGAAAGCTTGATGGCAAACATGCACTGGGGGCGAAAAGAAACGATCATCTTCCCACCTCACGGCGCCATCTACAGCTATGGCACGGTGTTCTTTGCCGTGATCCTCACCGGACTTTTCGTCTACCTGCGCTTCACATTTGGCAACAGTCCGTTGCAGCGTTTCTACACGCCGATCTACATCCGGTCGAGCGTTGCGGGCGGCGTCTCCGCCAGCCGCAAAGACAAGTACCGCCTGGTTATGATCGCCGCTCGCGGAATCCGACCACGACCGGCCACGGACGCGGACGCGAAAGACGGCAACACGCCGGAACCGGGAACGAAACCGCTCCCGCTTGCGCTCTCGCAGTCCGCCTTGCAGGCTGGCTATGATCTGCTCTACGAGGACCCGGAGCGCACCTACTTCGATGCGCCCTTGAGCGCCTACCTCAAGACTGCGATTTACGGGGGCAACAGCCTCTTCGACATCTATCAGCTGCCACTGTCTTTCGGTCTGGGATTCCTGCTCCTCCAGCTTCCGTTTTCCATCCAGAAGGACATCAAACGCCGCAAGCAAATGAGGTACGGGCGGCGGCTCAAAGGGACGGAGCGGCTCACGCCGAAAGAGTTCAACCGCCAAGTGCAAGGGGAGGGACTTGGCATCACTTGGCTCGGTGGGAACGCCTTGAGAAATGCGACGACATTACTCATTCTGCAATTTGCGCAGTCGATCTCTGCGCGCAGCCTCTTCCGCAAAAGCGGCTCTCGCCGCTTGTCTTGCCGCCCGCTCTGCGTCGTTGACTTCAGGATTGTCGGGGACGGGCGACGTCTCTTGTTTCTCGGTTGTCATTTCAGCGGAGGCTAATCCTGTTTATTATGACCCCTATTCTACCTGCCGTCACAAAACAAAGCCCCCGCCGGAGCGAGAGTCTCGATTTAGTTTCATGCGCGCCAATCCGTGTAAATCCGCGGCGAAATCCTCAGCCAACCGACAATACCCACTGTGGAAGCCGCCTCTTAGCTGAGGTGAGAAAAAAGAACTCGACCGCCGCGATCATCGCAGCCGAAAAGACATTCCCAGCACGGACTTTTTCAACAGCCACGCCTGATTGCAACAATTATCTCAGTAGATTGCTCCTCGACGCGGTCTCTTGTGCACCGCAAGCCGAGTTGTCAGGCTAGGTCTGGTTGGTAGCTCTAACGAGCAATATAGAGCGGAACTGTTGTTTTGGTGAGAGAGATACCGGTGGCCCCAACCGATATCTCGACGTCAACCAACTGAGGCATACTTTCTGTGATGCTTTCCCTCTCAAATATATCGCCCGGCTTAATAGTGACGGGTGTCGTAAGGTTCAGCTTCTCCGATTGAATCAGACAATCCTGAGTTCCAACATCGAGGATTCGGTGCTTTACCCGCCAAGGGCTGTTGAGTTTTTGTCCGTAGGGGTCGTAAAAGGACACTACTCGTAGGTCACATTTAGCTAGTTTAACCGCATCCGCGAACGGCCAGATCGATCTGCTAAGCTTGTGGGTTACTCCGTGCTGGGTGGAGAGATCGCCCTCCTCATGAAGAATCGTTTTGGGTGTCGTCCTTAGCGGGAACAAACGCGATCCTTTTGATGTCTAATAGATAAATGAAGACCACCACGTTGTTCGCGATCTGTTGTTTCGCTGCGTCATTGATGACGTTTGCCCAAACGGACAACTCCATTCCGGTTTCAACCCAGATATTGCTGGATGGTGTTCAACGTCCTGAGAGTAAGACAGTCATAAAGGCAGTCGTGATGGTGGTGTGTCGGAAAGACAACTCGAAGGGAACAGGGTTCATACTGTCACCCGGATGGATGATCGTTACCAACGATCATGTAGTGAAAACCTGCGCTGCGGGTGAATTGGAAATAACCCCATCGTCAACCAATGAAACCGTCAAGATTGTTGATATAAAGTCCGACGCTAATCGTGACCTGGCCGTCCTCTGTACGGACAAAGCGTTGCCCTTCAGCTTGACAACGGCGGGTGACGAACATCCAACAATCGAAACTGAGGTTGAAACTTGGGGCTATCCACTGAAGTATCAAAGTCGCGCGCCAATTCTGAGTAGAGGCTACGTTGCAGGGTACAGCAGCGACATTATGCCAGCGGACCGTGGAGGGACAGGTGTGCCGGTGAGCAGGTTAATTATCAACGGTGCTTTCAATCCCGGCAACTCTGGTGGTCCACTGATATGATAGAACGAACCACAGGAAGGGTGATTGGGGTAGTTGTGGAGAAGTGGACTCTGTGGTCGCCCAAAATTGAACTCGTAATCAACGGATTTGAGCACCCGAAAGGAGGCATGCTAAACTTTGGCAACTTCTCCTACATTGGTGCTAACGGACAGCGGGTAGACGAATCGGAGCAGGAGGCTATCGCTTCTGTCCTTAAAGAGTTCTACGAACAAAGTCAGGTGATGATTGGAAATGCAATTTCAGTTTCGGAACTGAATGCGTTCATCAAACCTGGCCGTGATGGGGTGCCTATTTGTGGCAGGCACTAGTGCTTCCTGATCTAATTTTCGGCACGCACGATGGCATCCTGTCTGGCTGCCTGCAATTTTTGCAACAGACGGCTTGCAAAGGGTAGAGGTTCACCCTCTTCGGTAGGCTTCAACCTTCCGACCTCAGCCACACGTTGAAGAACCAACTGGATTAGCAGTGCCAACTCATCCTCGTTCACATTCACGTCAATCGTCATTGTTGCTCCTGTGTAACCTTCGCTTCCAACTGTTTCAACGCTGCAAGTGCAACCTCAGGTAGCTTCACGATGAAATATTACTGCCATTGTAACTGTCACCAAGACTACGAAGATTTCCTGAATGCCGGAGGCGACAGGATTGCACCCGATGTCTGGTTGGACCTGTGCCGAGTGCCAGAGCAACAGGGGGATTTCGAACGCGCCGTGAGGGAGTACGCGAAACTCTCAGCGGCTTATCCTTCGGTTCGGCAAGCCGTCAGCGCGCAGCTTGGTGCTGCCCGAATATATCTAAAACGATTGAACCACCCGCAAGAAGCATTGCGGCACTATGAAGCCGCCGCTGCGTCCACCGTTCCGCACTTGGATTTGGAGCGCGATATTGCGTGGGAAATTCGAGAAGCCAAGAGTATTTGCGCGTAGACTCGGGGTTTCAGTGAAAAACAGGACGATACTCAGGCGAGCGTCAGCCCCTAGCTCGCTTTATTCGTGAATGCGAAGAGATCCGAAGACAAAAGAAGCCTCCTCTGTTACAAACATGATGACTAGTCAATGTTTGGGTAACAAAAGAGGCTTCCTTAATGTCAGACGATAGCACAA
>Ga0181532_10000674_pt1 | contig 34284 bp, 27 predicted proteins | sample PEATcosm2014_Bin_33_FD_119768 | JGI IMG/M metagenome (GOLD analysis project Ga0181532, IMG submission 119768) | Peatland microbial communities from MTU Mesocosm Facility, Houghton, MI, USA - PEATcosm2014_Bin11_30_metaG | ecosystem: Environmental > Terrestrial > Soil > Wetlands > Peat | place...
ACGCAAAAGGAGCGATGGAAGTTGATTCTCAGCGCCGCGTTCCGTTACTTCCTTGGTGGCAAGGTCATTGGAAGCACTGGTCGGCTCGCCGATGCCACCGGCTAACTGCCGTTTTTAGGCTCAGATGTTTACGAGAAAACAAAAGGCCTAGCTTCGGAATTCAGGCTCAGTGGCCTTCCCCTCATGAGCGAGCTGGGCCTCGGCAACGTCCGAAAGCAGAGCCATCGCGAAAAGAAGCGCGACCGCAGTGCGGTGAAAAGTGGGACTGAATCTGTCTGGGATGCTGAGAGTAGCCATGGCGTCCTCCTTTACCGGCTGGCGGACTATGAGCAGGTTTGAGTCGGGACTTCCTCATTGGCGTCGACAACGGCACCGTAGTACACCTGTCTCGCCGGTTCGCGACACCTGAGGACGGTTCCCATCTGCGGAAGTTTCCCAGAATCAAACTCGACATTACTTTTGGTGCCGTAACCTCTCATCGAAGTGTTGAGAAAAGGAATCCCAACGATGTAAGTTGCTCTTAGGCGCCAATGGGCGCGTCACGTAAGGAGCGGATGATGCGCAGATGGTATGTGCCACTTACCGTGCTTGGGTTGGGCAGTATAGGAGCCTTCCTGTTAAGCGAGCGGGGAAGAAACAAATTGCGCTGGTTGATGGAGAATTTCCAAAGTGCTCCCGACCGCTGGCTGGAATGGAATGAGAGTGCGCAGGGCGAACTCGACCGCATACAGGCGGCACTGGATCGAATTGCCGAATCTCTGGATCCCCGTCCAGAGATGGGGCGCTAAGCGCTCCACCCGGCCAACCCTCCTCCGTTATTAAGCGCGAGTGACAATCCGCCGGGCCCGTTCTTGTTTGATGCTAGGGCGCCGCGATTTCGTTGATCTTTCCCGCCATGCGGATGTCTCGCTGGGTGACGCCTCCGGAATCGTGCGAGACGAGCACCAGCGTGACCTTGCTGTAGCTGATGTGAATGTCAGGATGATGATTGACGGCTTCGGCCGCTTCGGCGATCTGGTTTACAAATTGCATGGCCTCGACGAAATTGCTGAATTGAAAGACGCGTTCGATCGCATTGCCATTTTTCTTCCACCCGGGAAGTTTCTGCAATGCCTGCTGAATCTCGGCTTCCGATAGGACCGTGCTCATCTAGCGCCTCCTGGAGTAGAGAGTGATTCAAGAACCCGGCGCAACTGGACCGGGCCTAAAGGCCTTCTTGGGGGAGCCGCGCTCCCACCAAAACCTTAGCGCTTCGGAATCGACTGAGCTTCGATTTCTTTGCGCAATTCCTGCCAAATGTTCTCCGTGATGGACAGGAACACGGCAACGACCTCGGGATCGAATTGCTGACCCGCATGTCGTTGGATCTCGCGGCGTCCGGAGGAGATCGACTGCGCGGCGCGATAAGGCCGGTCGGAAGTCATGGCGTCAAACGTGTCGGCGATGGCGAAAATCCGCGCCCCGAGAGGAATCTGGTCGGCCTTCAAGCCCCGCGGATAACCACTGCCGTCGTAGCGTTCCTGGTGCGAGTACACGATGTCGGCAGCTTCGTGCAGGAACGGAATTTTGCGCAGCATCTGATATCCGAGCAGGGCATGCTGCTGCATGATCGACTGTTCTTCCGGACTGAGCCGTCCCGGCTTCCGCAGGATGGCGTCGGGAATCGCCATCTTGCCAACATCGTGCAGGAACGCCCCGCGGGCGATGACGCGAACACGATCCTGGGGAAGCCCCATGGCGCGCGCTATGGCGATGGTGAAGGCCGTCACTCGCTTGGAGTGCCCTTCGGTTTCGGCATCTTTTAGATCGAGCGCGTCACCCAGCGCTTCGAGAGTAATGTCATAGGAACGCTCCAGATCAGCCAGGGCGTGACGAAGCATCTCGGTACGAGCCGACACTAGGGACTCCAGTTTCGTCTGATAGGCCAGATTCTCCAGCTTGAGACGGCGGTTTTCCACGGCTCGCCTCACACTGGCGAGCAACTGTTCACGCTCGAACGGTTTTAGAAGGTAATCGTATGCGCCGTTGCGAATGGCCGCCAGCGCGACCGAGATATCATGCACGGCGGTGACCATCACCATCGGCAGGTCGGGATGTGTCTTCCTGACCTGAGACAGCAAGGTCAGTCCATCCATTCCGTCCATGATCACGTCTGAGAGCACGACGGAGAAGCTACCGTCGGACTTCAGAACCGACAGCGCCTCATCTCCTGAATTGACCGGGTGGCACTTAAAACCGGCCTGATTCAATACGGAGCAGATGATCTCCCGAATCAGGTCTTCGTCATCAACTACCAGGATGCGTTCGTCAGCCATAACGTGATGTGGTTAGCGACGGCCAGAATGAGAGGGCGACCTGCCGTAGCTGGCTTGATTCTATCTATTCCAGGGCCCTTGCGTGACAAGCAAATTTTCTCTGTCACTGCGGTGACTACTGTCTGTCCGTCGACACCGGCCGTTGGGTACACTTGTCTAGCTCTTCGCCGCCTCTTCCGGCGCGCTGTCGAGTTCGTCTTCTTCCTCACGCTTCAGAGGACGCAGTAGCGGGAAGAGAATGACGTCGCGAATGGAGCGCGAATCGGTGAGCAGCATAGTGAGGCGGTCGATGCCGACGCCTTCGCCGGCCGTGGGTGGCAGTCCGTATGACAGTGCCCGGATGTAGTCCTCATCCATCTGATGAGCTTCTTCGTCGCCACGCGCGCGTTCGCTTAATTGCTGCTCGAAACGGCGGCGCTGCTCTTCGGGATCATTCAGTTCGCTGAAGGCGTTTCCGATCTCCAGACCTCCGACGAAGATCTCGAAGCGCTCAACCCATTCAGCATTCTCCTCCGGCTCGCGCTTGTTCTTGGAAAGTGGCGAGATGGCGAGAGGGAAGTCGTAGATGAAGGTCGGCTGAATAAGGTGAGGCTCGGCGACGAACTCAAAGATATCGGCGATAGTCTTGCCGTTTGGCGCAGTGGGATCGTACGGGATGTGCGGGTTGGCCGCGTTGTAGCGCTGCACCATCGCCGCAATCTGCTCCGCGCTGGAGAAATCGTTCATCTGCGGCTTGGCTCCAGCGTTTTCTGGCCAGAACTTAATGATGGCTTCGCGCATGGAGAGCCTCTGGAAGTTGCCGAAGTCGATCTCGTGCCCGTTGAAGTGCGCGACGGTTGTGCCGTTCACGTCACGCGCCACCTGAGCCAGCATTTTGGCGGTAAAGTCCATCATGTCCCGGTAGTCGAAGTAAGCCATGTAAAACTCGAGCATGGTGAACTCGGGGTTGTGTTGGGTCGAGATGCCCTCGTTACGGAAGTTGCGGTTGATCTCGTAAACGCGGTCCATACCGCCGACCACCAGCCGCTTCAGATAGAGTTCCGGCGCGATGCGCAGGTAGAGGTCTGTGTCGAGCGTGTTGTGGTGCGTGATGAACGGCTTTGCCACCGCGCCACCGGCGATGGGATGCATCATCGGCGTCTCAACTTCGATGAAGCCGTTGCTATCGAGAAAGCGCCGCAGCGACTGCACAACCTTTGCGCGCTTGATGAACACCTCGCGTACATCGGGATTCATCGTCAGATCAACATAGCGGCGGCGGTAGCGCGTTTCGACGTCCTGCAAGCCGTGCCACTTTTCGGGTAAGGGAAGCAGGTCCTTTACCAGAAACGTGATCTCTTCCACGTGCACCGTGAGCTCACCGGTCCGCGTACGAAAGAGATACCCTTTCACGCCGATGTAGTCACCGATGTCGAGCAGTTTGTAGAGCTGAAAACCCTTCTCGCCGACGTTGTCGAGCCGGACGTAGATCTGCAGCCGCTTGCCACCCTGCTGAAGGTGCGCGAAGCCCGCTTTTCCCTGCACGCGGATGGACATAATGCGTCCCGCGACGCTGACGTTGACCCGCGCGGCTTCCAGTTCCGGACCAGTTTTGCCGGCATACTCGTCGAGGATCTGGGGAATCTCGTGCGTGGTTTTGTAGCGGTAGGGATAGGCGAGCTGCCCCAGCGCCTCGATCTGCTTCAGCTTGTCTCTTCTCAGCTCGTAGATTTTCTGGTCGAGTGCCACAATCGTTTTCCTGGAAGTGAGGACGTTTTTGGCGGAGATGTATCAGCGCCCGCCAGCAGATGATAGGAACGTCCGATTATATAGGGAGGAGCCTCAACGCAGCCCACCTGGCAGGAAGTTTCAGAAAGCCTCTGACCGGGACCGCCAGGGGCATCAGGAATTGTGTTATATTTCGCCACCACGCTCTTGCGAACGCGGGGGACAATTCAATCGTTCGCGGTAAGCTGCGCAAGATGGACGGTCAGCAAAGCCAATTGAAAATGCCATCGCGTTGTATTCAACTGCGGCACGAAAGGTTCTTGCGACGCGACAATGCTGCTGATCGGCGCGCTGCATTCGTGCTGGCTGTGATGCTAGTCTTCTCCTCTGCTCATGCAGTGCATGCGCAGTGCGCAATGGCCCGGATCACTTCCGAGCCAAAGACTTGTGGCACGACCTCGGAGGGTGAAAAGAAACTACTCCCCGAGGATGGATATCTTTCGACCGACAGCTACACCAGCGAGTTCTTTGGATTCACGCTCAACCTGCCGATCCCAACCGATGGGCATCGGATTACGATACCGGTCATGCTAGAGAAGCAGCATGCTTTACTGGCCATCGGATTCGAGCAGGGGAAACACTTCGGCACATTGACCATCACTGCAGAAGAATCGCCCCGAGAGCTGGGAATGTACGAGGACCAACAACCAGAAGAATGCAAAGGTTCGGCGGATTCAGCTCTGAAAGTCGGGGCCCAGATTCCAAGTGGCATGTTGCAGTATGGATCTTTCTACGCAAACGTGCGACAGTGGCGGAATTACCACACCCAGCACTACTGGACCCGAATCAAGAACTCCATCATTCGGATTGCGGTCGATTCGAACGACAAGGACTTCTTGCAGAAGTCCAAGGTCGCGTTGGTGGAAGCGAAATTCTACTGTACGCAGGGCGACGGCAAACTCACCACGAAGGAAGGCAAAGCCATCGTGCCTAAAGGCGAGCCGTACGAGGGACCGACGGTTCCAACGTGGCTTGCCGACGCTGCCATCAAAGACAAGCCGGGCCTCGATATTCCTCTGGGTGTTGTCAGCGAAGGCGTGTATCGTAACCCAGCTCTGGGTTTGCAGTATGAGCTTCCAAAAGGCTGGGACATTCTCCAAACGGAGGTGAGCCGTGATCCGCCCCAGGAAGAGAGGCAACTGCGTGAATATGAATTGCTGCATGCCTGCTCGCGGACGCTGCTCCAGGCGGAGCAGCACGATTCAAGCGATATTGCCCATAAAGATCCAAAGCCGTTTATTATTCTCCGAGCGCTGGACCCGAGCTGTCTCGCAATGCGAATGCCAGCGTCGGTCGAGGACAAAGAGATTGCAGGCGAAATCGCCGCCAGTTTGGAATTATTTTCTGAGTTCGGCGAGATCAAGTCCCGTGAACTGGCTTCCTTAGGGGACCGTCTCTTTGTGGTGCTCCGCGGCACAGTTGGATGGCGTGCGCCCGGCGAGGTCCTCTCCCGCCGCCTGTCGGAAGCGCTATTCGCCACGCAGCACCACAAACTGTTCCTCGTATGGTCTCTAATGGCGCTGACGTCTTCCGAATTAGACGCGATGCCGGCGACCATCATCACCTTCGATGACTCGCCACTGGTCAAGCTGCCACCGCCCAAAGAGCGACATTAGCGCATGGTGGCCTGTCGATATTTTTCCGCCAGCGCCTGCTCTTCCGGCGTCATCTGTTGCCAGATCAGATCGCGGTTCTCCTGCGCCGTTTGGCTGCTGGGATCGGCGGCGATTGCCGAACTCAGCCAGCGATAAGCCTTAACATGGTTTCGCGACACGCAAAGTCCGACGGTGTACATCGAAGCTAACCGGTTGCATGCCTCCTCGTTGTCGTCAAGCGCGGCCGTTCTCAGCAGCACTATCGCTTGTACGCAACTACGAGGCACAACGTCGCCCTTGATATACATATCCGCCAGCCGCAGCGGCGCCTCCGGATTGCCTTTCGCGGTCGCTTTCCACAGCCATGCTACTTGGGCGTCGGTATCGCTGGCCTCCTTCGCCTTGGTCATCTCGAAGTTACCCGGGATTACTTTTTTCACTGCGACCCCTCGATCCTCGTTCCGCGCGGCCTGCGGAACTGGTTTTGGCTTCTCAATGGCAGGTGGAGCGGCCTTTGCTGTCGGCTGCGGGGCGGTCACTTGCGAGCTCCCAGTAGTCGCGGGCGGATAGGTGGGAACCGGTTTTTGCTCGGCAGGCTGTGTCTTGACCTCCGAGCTGACTTGCCGGCTCGTGGCAGAATTCGATCCGGTCGCCGGCGGACTTTGAACCTGCGAGACAACGGTCGCCGGCACAGCCGTCTTCGTCGTTTCAGGCCTTCCGTCGGGAGCTGTTGGGAGCGCGGTCGCGCTTGCTGTGCCGCTCTGACCTTGCGGCTTGGGCTGCTCTTCGGTCCGGATCGCGGGGCTGGAAGCATTGGGCTCGGCGGAACCAGCGGACATGCCGAGTTGATCCTTATTCGTATCCATTGGATTGCTAGGTTTCAGGTCACGAATCTTCCTCTCGATGCTTGCGATCAGACCGTTGCTGATGCGATTGACCTGCGGCCACCACAGCATGGTTCCCAGGACGGCGAACACCAGCACCGCAGCGGTTGCCAGCCAGAGGCGCCACTTCTTGCTTGGAGACTGTTCGACTGCGGTTATGACATCGGAGCCCGCCATCGTCTGTGGCACTTCGCTCACTTCAGAAAAGGATGAAGCGACAACGGTTGACGCGTGCGGCTCCGGCTCGACTGGTGGCGGAGTTAGCTCGTCTAGGAGGTTTAGAAATGCCGGAGGCTCGTCGGGCCTTTCTGAGGGCTTAGCTGCCTCCAACTCGACGAGCTGCTGTAGCACGTCTTCCATCCAAGGGAAATGCTCGGCTTCCAGAGGAGCAGATGACTCTACAGGAGGGAGCGCATCTGCGAAGGCCAGGACTGCGGAGGGCACGTCGAGAGTCCCACCGGTGGCCATCTCCTCGGGTCGGTGGAGCTGTGGATGATCCAGGTCCTCAGCGAAAGCCTGTAGAGGATCTTCAGAAACCGTTCCGCTATCCGGAGGCAAATCCGCCGGTCGGTCGGGATGTTCCGGAGGTGTTTCGAACAGAGCCGGAACCTGCTTGGAAGTGTCGCCTAAAAGACCAGTGAGTCCCGGTGAAACAGCCTCGTCAGGGCGCGGCGTCTCGCCGGCAGATGCGTAGATAGTCAATTCATCGCTGTGCGGCTGCTGGGCGCCAGCGATGTCAACCACTGCGGATATACGCTTGGCCGGTTGGGGATTCTCCAGCGGGCCCCGGGTGAGGTTCATTGTGCCTTGCGCACCCGGCGTGTCCAGCGGGCGATGCGGTAGCGGAGTGCCGCACATCCCGCAGAAACGGTTGCCAGCCGGGCTTTCATGTCCACAAGCGCTACAGATCACCACGCCTCCTGCTGTGAAGATCATCCTAGAGAACGCAGCTTTTCACAATAGGGTTTCGCAGATCCAGCGAGATTTCAATTAAAATGGCATGGTTTCGGGCTGCAGTGCGAAAGGAGTAACTCCGTGAAGCGAGACTTGGTGATCCTGCTCTTAGGCCTTTCGCCGCTTGTCGTTGTAGCACAATCCTCACCGGAGTCCACGCAGCCCGGTGGCCTTCCTGCAGGTCCCGGCTGGCATCGGTTGGCTAATACTCGGATGATATCAGTGTGCCTCGGTGATGTACCGAACGGCATGTACACCGATTCAACAATGACCGCGACCACGGAATACAACTTCAACTGCCATCAAATTATTCCCTGGAGTGGTGGGGCGGCGGATGATGCACATCACCGATTGATTGTGTGGGGTGGAGGGCACAGCGATTATGCAGGCAACGAAGTCTCGGTGCTGAACTTGGATGGCACTCCATCTTGGGAGAGATTTACCGGTCCGACCATGCCCATTCCCTTTAACTGGGACGGAAAGCATTGGGAGGGACTCAAGCCGTACTTCGTGCGCCTGCACGATGGCGGCCAGTATCAGCCCGGAGCAAGCCCTTCTTCTCGCCACACGTACAACAGTTTGCAGTACGTTCCCTACCAGAACAAACTGTACTCATTTGGTGGCTCCGTAGCCAACGGGGGATACTTATCACAGGAAACTTGGACCCTGGGCATGGCCACGAAGACCTGGGCGATGGTTGGCCCGCCATTCTCGCTGGCACCAGGCTACCCGACTACTGCTTACAATCCGAGCAACGGCCACATCGTGATGCACGACAAGGGCTGGACCCTGCTCGATTTCGACCCGCATACCAACAAATGGAAGACTCTGACGAGTGCCTATCATGTTGACGACGGCACAACCGCAGCGGTCGACCCGGTAAACAATCTGTTTGTAGTAGTGGGTTCAGGAGGTACCTCCTACAACACGGGGTATCCATCCGTGCCGAAATATCACACGGTGCAGGTGTTTCCGCTCTCAGCACCGTATAAGATGCAGGATTGGCACAATGCCGAGTGTGATTTGACTTACCGGAGTGGTGGACTGGCGTGGGATTCGGCACTTGGGTTGATGGTTGGCTATCCAGGAGGCGGTAATCAGGTTTATCTTCTCAACACCGGACCCAGGGATATGGTTACGCCTTTCGGCTCTGTGCCGTCCCACAAATGTCTCGATGTTGCGATCAGCAAGAAGCCCTCGCCCGTCAAAGGCGTCGACTATCCACCGGATCCGGAGGGTACAGGGCACGACTCCAACCTTGGTGTATACGGACGATTCGCATACTTTCCGTCCCTTGATGTATTTGTCCTGGTGAATGATAGGGGCCAGGATGCATGGATTCTGAGGTTAACGGATAAACCTGTTGCTCCTTAGTTTCCCTTTCTCGCATCGCCTTGTCTGATCAGCAGTTGATGCCGTAAGCCCTTGACGGCCCTCGGGTTGGGAAAGACAATTCACAGACCACAAAGCTGGGTGATCCTCCGGACACCAGACTGGAACGCTGTGCCAAGCAGCTTTGGCAATTCGAGTGCGACGAATTCCTAGATGCCCCTGGCCAACGCCATTTCGGTTGACGTAGAGGACTACTTCCAGACAGAGGCCATGTCCGCCGTAGCGCCACGGACGAATTGGGACACCTTCCCTCCCCACGTCGAGGCAAACACATGTGAGTTGTTTGAGCTATTTGCGCGGTATCAGGTTCACGCCACATTCTTCTTCTTGGGATGGACAGCCGAGCGGTTCCCTCAGCTTGTGGAGAAAGCCCACGATCTTGGACATGAGGTTGGCTGCCACAGCTATTGGCACCAGCCGGTGTTTCGTATGTCATCGGACGAGTTCAGGGAGGACACGTACCGTGCCAGAAATGTGATCCAGGATGCAACTGGAGCACCTGTAAGAGGTTACAGGGCTCCGAATTTTTCCATCAACTCGTCGGTGCCATGGGCCTACCCTATTCTGGAGGAGCTCGGATTCCAGTATGACTCCAGTGTTTACCCCATTCATCACGAACTGTACGGAAATCACCGCGCACAGCGACATCCATACTTGGCGGGAAAGAACTTGGTCGAGCTGCCCGTTGCAACGTGGCGCGTGTTCAAGCAGAACCTGCCGGTCGCCGGTGGCGCTTATCTCCGGATACTTCCTTATGATCTGATGAAGCACGGCATCCGCTCGATTAACAAGAACGAGAATGCTCCTGTCGTGCTCTACATGCATCCCTGGGAGATTGACGATGGCCAACCTCGCTTGCAAGCGGGGTGGAAATCGAGGATACGCCAATACACAGGCTTGGCGGGGATGAAATCAAAGCTGGAGCTTTTGCTGCAGGACTTCGCCCTGGGCACCATCTACGAGACGGTATATCTACCACTACGGAACAGACCGGATATGTGCGAGCTGTGGCAGAACTCACCCGTATTCGAGTAAGCGCTAACCGAGCCGCAACCAATAGCTTCAACATGACCAGTCGATTGGCTCAGGCGCATGGGTTTGACCGATGGGAGGTGTTCGGGCTGCAGTTTGTTTGTTTTCACGCAGCGCGAAGAGGCGCGCTCCCGCATTGACAGTTCTGATGGTATCAGTCTGTACGTTTCGGCGGGAAATATTCGCCAATACCGGCGCTCCGGATCTTGTACAGCAAAGCTCGGTAGCTGATGTCCAACATCTCGGCTGACTTCCTGCGATTCCAGTTGTTGAGCTGGAGCACCCTCAGAATGGTTTGCGTTTCAGCTTCGCGGACGAGCTGCTGCATGCGCGCTTTCAAGGGAAGGTTTCGATGCATAGGGAGCTCAGTTGGAGGAAATGCGAACGCGCGTCGGCCGATGTCCTCTGCTATAGCGTCCGGACTGCCCATTACGACATATCGCCGAAGCATATTTTCGAGCTCTCTTATATTTCCTGGCCAGCGATATTGCTGCAGACGTCGACACATGGCGGGTGATAACGGCCGGGCGCGGGTGCCAAAAGTTCCATTGAATAGCTCTATTAGATAGTTGGCAATCAACGGAATATCTTCTGAGCGTTCCCGAAGCTCAGGGACACGAAAACTTGTACCGTTGATGCGATGGAACAGGTCCAGACGGAACTTTCCCTGGGCAATGTCATCCTTCAGATTTCGAGCCGTGATGCAGATGATACGGGCGTCTACCTTCTGCTCATGCTGGCCGCCAATGCGGATGAAGGTGCCATCCTGCAGCAGTTGCAGTAGTTTGGCCTGGGTTGCGACATCCAGTTCCGCGATATCGTCCAAGAGCAACGTGCCGGTATCGGCCAATTCCACGAGGCCTGGCTTGGTCCAGTAGGCCCCAGTGAATGCGCCCTGTTCATAGCCAAAGAGCTCGGCTTCCAACAACGATGCCGGGATGGCAGCGCAACTTATCTTGACCAACGGTCTATCTTTCCGCGCTGAGCGCCGGTGAATGTAATTGGCGAAAACTTCCTTGCCGGTGCCGGTTTCGCCATGGATAAGAACAGGAATCTGGGCGTTGGCTATCTGCTCAACCACCTGCTGCAAGGGACGCATCACGTCCGAGTGACCAAAGAGGATGTCATCTGGAGGGACGACCAGTGCGCAGCCATTCGACTTGGTGGCTTCCAGAAGGCTCATAACCAGGAATCCAAGCGGATGCTAAACCTCAATGAGCACCTGGAGCACGAAGCAAACCAAAGTACCTAAGATCGATGAATAAATCGGTGATTCGCTGCGTATTTTTGGTCTTTTCTGGGCTCTCCACGAGAATCTGAAGAAGTGGGCGTTTTATGCGGCTTTCTGTAAACGCGGATTTGGTCATCAACAGCACGCCACCACCACCTTTGCGCCAAAACGGGCATAATTGCGGGTTCGCTGTGGAAATGGCGCGCCGGGGAAACCGCGGAAAAGTCCTAACCCCGACTTTTCCACCGTTCCCCCCGCGCTTGGAAATCCCGCAAAGACGCGGGATTACCACATTCCCGCAGCGACGACGACTCCTGGCAGCCAATCACCCCAAAAAAGCAAACCTGCTCAAATTGCGGGTCTGTTCACTTTCTGGTGGAGAACCCTTTTCTGTGGTTAGGGAGAAGCTGAGTAGACGGGTGAAAATATTTATTTCGGACTAATGTGCTTACTTCTGGTAACTCGCCTTCCAGTTGTGGTCCGCAGTTCGCTTCTTTCAATGCCCAGAGCGCGACGGCCTAACACTCGTTGATATAGCTCTTTAGTGGTAATTAGATATGCACAAAAGACGTAGCTCTGGCCCAGGAAGACTGGAGCGACATATCATGCAATGCGATAAGCGCCCTTCTCGTGTGGTCTCTCAGGACGGGCTAAGGACGTGGAAGCCATGTTAGGTGTCATGAGGCGGCTAGACCAATTTTGGGAAAAAATTTGCTAACCATACAGGTTCCAAAAGGGGAAAACTTAGCCTGCTCATGTGATCCTCACAAGCCTCTGAGGCTCATTTTTATGGTGTTTTAACTCGCTTTTGGAAGATTCCGTGCTATGTTGAGTCCGATGTGAAGAATTTTACATTTTCTTCTTGACACGGGCCTCAAAATGACATATTAGAAGCACACATTGTATTGTATTGCGCTTCAACCAGCCGATCGCGCCTCGGTTGTTTCGTCAGCCTTCAGATGAACACGGGCTGCTTTTGAACACAGGCTGCTTTTGGCACACGAAAGTGGTTGTTTTCAAGTTACCGGCTCGTTAATCGTGGAGGAGGATACCTTTGGCCACTACGTCAGTCAGGTCCAGTTCTCTCCCGCTTATACTTGTGGTCTATCACAAGCCGCTAGTCTTGCGACACTTTACGGCCGCGCTCGACGTTGGGGGCTACCAAGTGGAGACGGCCACCTCTGCGCAGGGTGCGCTTGAGCGGCTGCGGCGCCCACCGGTACCGAACCTCGTTTTGATGGACGTTGCGATGCCGGGCACCGACGGACTGGAAACACTACAACGAGCTCGCGAGCTGCACCCTCAGCTCAAGGTTGTGATGCTTGGAGTGGGCGATGATACGAGGGGTGCGGCACAGGCGGTTCGCCTGGGTGCCGTTGACTATCTCCCCGAGCCATTTCACGAATCGGATCTGGAGTCGGTGCTCAAGCAACACCTCCAACCTGCTTTATGCGTACCTGATCAAATCGACGATTCTGAAGCTACAATCATCAACCTTCCGGAGGGTGTGTCTTTTGTCTGTGCAAGTCCGGCCATGAAGCGGATTCACGCTCAGGTATCTGTGATCGCGAAGTTCGACATGCCGGTCTTGATGTTGGGAGAGAGCGGTACTGGCAAAGAGGTGTTGTCCTTACTCATCCATCATTTGTCGCCGCGTGCAAACTACCCATTTCTGAAAGTGAACTGCGCGGCTGTTCCGGCGGATTTGCTGGAGAGTGAACTGTTCGGTTATGAGGCCGGCGCTTTTACCGGGGCAACAAAATCCAAGCCGGGCAAATTCGAGCTGTGCGAACAGGGTACGATCCTGCTGGATGAAATCGGCGAAATGCCGCCTGCGATGCAGGCGAAGCTGCTCCATTTTCTACAAGACCATCGGTTTTCGCGCCTGGGCAGTCGAACCACAACCAAAGCGGACGTCCGTATTCTGGCGGCCACGAATATCAAAGTTGAGGAGGCCCTTGCCTCAAAGATGCTGCGTGAGGATCTGTACTACCGTTTGAGCGGATTTACGATGCAGATACCTCCACTGCGTGACCGGAAAAAGGAGATTCCGCTTCTTTTGGAGCACTTCATGAAGCGCAACGCGACCCAGTTTTCCAGTCCCGAGCGTAGATTCAGTGCGAGGCTGGTTCAGGCCAGTTTAAGCTACTCATGGCCCGGCAATTTGCGCCAGCTTGAGAACTTCGTCAGGCGCTATCTCGTGCTGGGGGATGAGGAGTTGGCGATCTCGGAACTCCGGATGAATCAGCTGGGCAATGGCGAGCTACGGCCATTGACGACTGGTCAGCCGGATGTCGGGGGTTTGAAGGGTCTGGCTCGTGGTGTGAAAAGAGAAGCTGAAGCGCCAGCCATCGCCCATGCGCTCGAACAGACTAACTGGCATCGGCAAAAGGCCGCAGCTTTGTTGAAGATCAGCTACAAGGCACTGCTCTATAAGATCAAGCTGTACGATTTGCATCCGCCGGATAGCGAGTGACCCCCTCTAATTTCGTCGCTCCCGAGGTTAGGCGCAAGGGTCGATTTCGACTTTCATGACCTCCAAACATCCCAGTGCATGGCCATTCGAAGTAGTTATTTGCGTCACCAAAGTATGACAACCTTGGTTACCTAAGTGTTACTTTCGTAATCGTCGCAGCTTTGGTTTTGCTTGACCGCCTACGTCTGTAGGCCTTGGAGTTCACAGCCGCTTCAAGTACGGGCAGAGAGACCAAACGCAATCCAAGGGACCGCAGGGAAAAGGGATCACCGGAGAGAGGATGGTATTTTTTCACTGGATCTGAATCCGCCGCCTCGCAGTTGGAGCGGAATTCTGCTCAAGAAAGTGACCTCCGGGGTGGATTCTTGCGGATGGATTCTTGCGGGATTCTTGCGGGATTGAAGTTTCTGGCCCTATCTGCTAGAAAGAACACTCAAGGGGGACTAACGCTTGTGTTCACGAGTCGACGGCCTAGCACAGCTCGAAGGTGGAGTTCCGTGGCAAGTGTCGAGCCCCTTGTCATGGCGCATTAAAGTTCCTCTCTGCTTAGAGTCCAACAGAATAGTTGTTTTGATATCAATCAGTTACATCATTGGCCCTATCATTGCAGGGGTTGGAGGTTTCCCTGTGTTCCAGGTTGAACCACGCAGCTGGGGGCGTCGTCCTCTTCCACGTGCAGATCAGGTGCACGGCTTGGCGCGGTTCCGAGGGTTCACGCGAGGCCAGCCACGGCCGCTGCGAATTGGTGACAGTCGATGCTAGTGAAACTGATGAGTCCTTTCAAAGAGTTTGGTTGCTTCGCTGGCTTGCTCTATGCCATTGACCGGGTTTTTCAGCGACTGTCTCCAAATCTCCGGCTATACTTCTATGAACTCCTGGTCCAGCCGATACCGGACGAGCCATTGCTTCCGGCTCGTCTGTCAAGAACGTTGGAAATGCGTGAAATCGGGCCTGACGCCCCGGAGATCGCTCGTATGCCCGCCCGACCAGAGATCAAGGAGTCGCGGTTTAAACAAAACGCGATCTGTCTAGGTGCATTCCGGAAGAGCGAGTTTATTGGGCATATCTGGTTCTGCTTCCCTGTCTACGAGGAGGACGAGGTTCGATGTACGTATGTGTTGCCGGAAGGGAATCAGGCGGTCTTTGATTTTGACCTGTATCTCTTTCCAGAGCACCGCATGGGTCTCGGCTTTGTGGGAATCTGGAATGGAGCAAACGAATTTCTGCGTAGCCGAGGAGTCAAGTTCTCGTTCAGCCGGCTCACGCGCTTCAATCTTGCGTCACGGCGGGCTCACATGCAGCTTGGTGCGCAGCGAGTGGGGCGCGTCTTTGTCCTGCAGACATGGCGCGTGGAGTTCATGGTTGCCACCGTTGCACCGTATGTGCATCTTTCACTTGGTAAGCAAGACTGTGTTCGCTTGAAGTTACGACCGGATGCTTTGCTTTCTCGGACAGCGGCTTCAGGGGCCGGTCGGTTTGCGCGTCAGTTGATTTGATTTCGACCTGCGAAGCTTAGGAGAACTGCTGGTTTGAAAGTCTGAGCCGTTGCGGGCTCGCAGAGTCCAGGCGGGTGTTGTCCAAACTGGAGAAGGGAACGATGATGGTGACCGACTTAGATGTCCTCCGTGACTACATCAGGACTGAAACCGGGTACGAAGGAGATATTAGTCCCGACCTCGACCTGTTGGAAAAACAAGTTCTGGACTCGTTTAGCATTGTACAGTGGGCGATGTTTATTCAGGAGCGTTTCGGGGTCGAGTTTGAAGCGGAGGAGTTGGTGCGCGACAACCTTTCCACATTTTCGAGGGTGATTGCGTTGATTGACAGTAAGAGAGCTACCAACGTAGGGCAGGGCGACGAACGGACCTGATTCCATACATGCTTTTCATGCGAGGGTGCACATTGAAGGTACTAATGGATTGCGCTCTCCCAAGTTTGTGAACGGGACATCTTAGGAGAAGTTATTATGCCCATGTCGGTTCCCCGGTTTCTGTGTGAAATTGTTGAACGCCTACCGGACAAGGTTGCTATTGTCTGTAAAACGCGATCGGCAACATTTTCGCAGCTCCATCATGAAGCACTGGCAACGGCAGAGTGCCTTCGCGAGCTGGGCGTGGAGCCGGGCGATCGCGTTGGCATCTGCATGGAGAAAACTCTCGACCAGATTTCTGTCATTCTCGGCGTTCTTTTCGCCAATGCGGTCGTGGTTCCGATTTTGCCGCGTCTTAAGCAGCCCAATATCCGGCACATCATCGAGAACTCCGGCATGGTTGCTCTGGTTACCGACTCGGAGAGGATGAATGAAGTAACCGAGTTTGCCGGCATGACCAAGCTGATCATTGGTCACGGAGATATTGACAGTAACTGGCCTAACCTTCCTTACATGCGTCGTTTTATCCGCCCGCGGATGTTCTTCGATCGCATCAGCGCCGATAACGCCGCCATCATCTACTCATCCGGTTCCACGGGACGTCCCAAGGGAATTCTGATCTCGCACCAGAACCTGGCGGATGGTACTGATATCGTGGCGGACTACCTGGGCACGAAGGAAGACGATCGAATTTGCTCCGTGCTATCGTTCAACTTCGATTATGGATTGAATCAGATCTGGCAGACGATCCGAAAGGGCGCGACACTCTATCTCCACAATCTGGCTTTGCCCAACGATTTGTTTGCGCTACTGGCAAAAGAGAAGATAACCGCACTTCCGGTTATGCCGGTGATCATTACCAAGATGTTCGACAAGCGGCTCAAGCTGGCAACAGGTTCTTACGACTTTTCGTCGCTCCGGTATATATGCTCAACCGGCGGCCGGCTGTCGGAGACTATGCTGCGCGATCTCAAGACGACTTTCCCTGGCGCCAAAATCTATTCGATGTTTGGGTTGACAGAAGCGTTTCGTTCCACCTACCTGGATCCGACCAAAATAGACTCGCACCCGACTTCCATCGGAAAGGCGATCCCCGACTGTCAAGTCTTCGTGCTGGATGAGAACGGCGAAGAATGTCCACCAAATGTCGTTGGCGAACTTGTGCATCGGGGGGCGACAGTCACCAAAGGATACTGGCGAGACCCAGAGAATACAGCGAAGGTCTTTCGCACTCACCCCAGGTTCCCAGGTGAGACACTGGTATTCAGCGGAGATAGAGTCAAGCGGGACGAAGAAGGATACCTGTATTTTGTCGCCAGAGGCGACGAGATGATCAAGACGAAAGGCTTCCGCGTCAGTCCTACGGAGGTGGAGGCGGAAGTGGTTCGGCATCCCGAAATCGTCGAAGCTGTGGCTTTCGCCGTAACCAACATCGAGGTCGGTGAGGACGTGGCGTGCGCTTATACCACGGTTACGCGGAAGCCTCTTCCAGAGAACATCCTGAAGCAGTACCTTAAGACGCATCTTCCAAGCCACATGGTGCCGGTCTACCTGATACACTTTGAGAGTTTTCCGATTACGGGGAACGCCGGAAAACTGGATCGCAAGGTGATCAAAGAAGCGGCTTTCGGGCGTCTCGGCACGGACTCGCAGCAGAGCGTTGAGTCTGGGTCTGTTCAAGTCTGATGGGTGAAAATGACGAGCGTTTGTCACGGGCGAGTCGTCATCGGCGTGATCGGAGACGACATACATATAGTTGGCAATCGAATCATGCAACTAGCCTTGGAGGAATCTGGATTCCAGGTCTTCAACCTGCGCACTCGTAACCGGCCCGAGGAGTTTTACCAGGCTGCGCTGGAGGTCAACGCAGATGCGGTGTTCGTTTCTTCCCTGAATGGGGAAGGGGAGCATTGGTGCGCGGATTTTCGCAGCTTGTTTCGCGAAATCGGTCTGGGGCACGTTCTCTTATATGTCGGCGGAAATATCGTCGTAGGCAAGCGCCCCAAGGAAGAGGTTGCAAGACTCTTCAAGCAGTTCGGATTCGATCGTGTTTACCACCAGGAACCCGATATCAGCGTTGCCATCGCCGATCTTCAGGAGGACCTTAAACATGGCGCGGCCCAGCGCGCAGGCAAGGCTCACGAACATTGAGAAGTATCGGGCGCAGGTGCTCTCTCATCCGTTGGGACGAGGTATTTTCCCGGATGAGGTTCGCGATCACCTTGCGAAAGTGCCGCGCCAGCGATTTCCTCGCGTCGTGTATGCCAATCGGGGCCCGGATCCGTGCATTCAACCGCGCGGCGGATTTCCCCTGTTCGAGATGCAGTATCAGTTGACTCAGCAACTGAGCCAGGCAGGCGCGGACTTCATTCCTCTCACCATCGACAGCTATACACGCCACAATGAATACGATACGGCGACCCAACTCTTGCACCGCAGCGAGGAGGAGGGCAAGAGTTACCTGAACGGCTATCCGTTGATCAGCCACGGACATGAATTGACTCGGCAGTTGTATTGCGACCTCGAGAAGCCGGTAAGTCTGCGTCACGGGACGCCCGATGCTCGGCTATTGGCAGAAGTCGCGATTGCTTCGGGCATTGCGGAGATCGAGGGCGGGGCCATCTGTTACTGCCTGCCTTACTCCGAGGGTTTTCCACTGGATCGATGCCTCTTGTATTGGCAATACGTTGATCGTGTCTGCGCCGTCAATTCTACGGAAGACCTGCCAATTCACCGCGAGAGCTTCGGTCCGCTAACCGCGACGCTGGTGCCCCCTTCGGTTGTCATCGCGGTTGAGATCATAGAAGCTTTGCTCGCAGCAGAACAGGGCGTCACTTCCTTTGCCGTTAGCTTCGGGCAAACAGGTTCGATAATTCAGGATATTGCGACCGCGACTGTACTGCGAGAACTTACCCGCTACTATCTGGACCAGTTTGGATTCGGATCAGTGCAGAGCTACCTCGTCTATCATCAGTGGATGGGGCAGTTTCCAGCCCAGCGCGAACGGGCAGCTGCCCTGATTGCCTGCTCGGCAATCATCTCCAGCATAATCGGCGCGGACAAAATCGTGGTAAAGACGGTCGACGAGGCCCTCGGAGTGCCGCGTCCCGAAATCAATGCGGAAGCGTGCGACACGGTTCGGTACGTGCTGCGCACCTTCCGGTCGGCGGAAACAGTTACCTCGCCCATGATTGAACGCGAAATGGCGCTGATTGGATCGGAGGTCAAGAGCATCATGGATGCGATTTTCGACATTTCCGGCAGCGCCTTCTGGGAGAGCGTTTTCCGCGCATTCCAACTGGGCTACCTTGATGTGCCTTTCTCGCCCCACGCAGACAACGCAAACAAGCTGCTGTCGGTACGGGATGGGAACGGTTCAATCCGCATTGCAGACGCCGCCGCCGTACCTATTTCTGACCATGATGCGCGGGTTGAGAGGGAACTGCTGGAGTCGAGAGAAGATCGCTCGGACAAAACCTATAGGCAGATGTTAACGGACATCAGGCTGATGGTGTGATTTTGACCGCAAACTTCCATCCGTCTCCAACTCGCGTCGCCATCGACATTGGATCCACGGTTGTCAAGATTGCTCTGATTGGCAAGGGCGACGATCTGATTTCACAACAGTTTTATCCCCGCGACTTCGAATCTGGTATCGTCAGGCAAGTGGAGTCCTTGCTTGCTTCCCTGGGAATCTCTGCTGATCGCCCCGATGTTCTCGTTTGTTCCTCGGCAAACGGTGGCTTGCGGGTTGGAATAGTATGCCTCACCGAGAACTTCAGTGGTGCGGTACTTCGCGATCAGGTACTCCTGGCAGGGGCGAACCCTGTCTTCCTTCGCACCTTTGACGAGGATGGCGGCAACCCGAGCTACGTCGACATATTGCTGGTCGGAGGTGGTATCGATTGTAGCGATGCAGCGCCTCTGGAGCGCCGGCTCAGAAGCTTTAACGCTGATAACTATCGCTATGGAGTCTTGCTTTTTTCCGGCAACCGATATCTCGCGGACCTCTTTTGTCATCGTTTCCCATCCGCAGTAGTAGTTCCGAACCCACTCGCTGAACAACTGGTTAGTAGAACGAGCTCGGTCTTTGAAGCGGTTCGCCGTGCCTACCTCGACGATCTGGTCTATAAAGAAGGGGTAAGTGAACTGAGGAGCAATTTGTCCGGCGGTATAAGGCCGACTCCCGAAGTGGTGAATCTCGGATTCCAACGGGCAGTGCTTAACCGTTCGAACATCGGCGTTATCGCTCCTTGTTTGCTGCTCGACATCGGCGGAGCTACGACCGATCTGCACTATACGGTGGAGATCGTCAAGGATAAGGGCGGAGGTCCATCGCCTTCGGCAGGATGTTCGGTGGGGCGGTACGTATTTGCCGATCTCGGCATCGTTGCTTCACGCGACACCTTAATGCTTCAGTTAAGGAGCCATTCGCGTCTGTATGAATTCCTCACCGAGGTCGCCTCGCAGGATGTTACAGAGACTTACCAGCTCTTTCGCGAAGGCGAGTATCAACCGTCTCCAGAGCTGCTCTCGTATGGGTGTTTATTTCTAGCCCTCGATCGGTTTGCCCATGGACGCGGGCCTGGGCTGCCCACCGGCGACCTGGCTAAAATCTCGCAAGTCATCCTTACTGGTGGTGGTGCGCAAACGCTCTCGGAGGATGTGGTCGCGCGAGTTGTCGTGCTGGTGGCTTCTGCTAAGAGCAGCAAGCCCGTCATTCTAATCGACAGGAGATACCAAATCTGGGTCGAAGGCATCACCTCATCGGAGCAGACATTCGCCGTGACGAGTGTCTGAGCGGTATTTCCGGGTTGGCATGGGATCACACATTCAAGACGGGTGGCACAAGACTTCGCTCGCGGAGTTGCATTCGCTCGCAGATCGCTACGGTACTCCTTACTTCCTCTACGACGTTGACGAGATCGCACTGCGGATAGAACTGGTGCGGGAATCACTCGCACGACTCGTCGAGGTCTTCTACGCCGTCAAGGCAAACCCAAATCTTGAACTGCTGCGGATGCTGCGCAAGGTGGCAGACGGTCTCGATATCTCGTCCGGGGGCGAATTGGAGCAAGCGTCTTTAGCCGGCTTCGACATGGCAAAGATCAGCTTTGCAGGTCCCGCCAAGACCGTCAATGAGTTAACCGAGTCAATTCAGCGTGGGGTGGGCTGCATCAGCATCGAATCCCTTCGTGAATTGAAGGAGTGCGTCCGGATATCCCGGCAACTCAGCCGGAAAGCGAATATCGTCGTGCGCGTCAATCCGCAGTTCTTGAATCGTTCCTTCGGGATGAAGATGGGCGGTCGGGCGGCACAGTTCGGCATAGACGAAGAAGACCTCGGTGCATTCTTTGAACACGTTCTCGCTAACACCGGACCCGTGGAGTTTCGCGGAATTCATATCTATGCGGGTAGCCAGTGTTTCGAGCCTGCTGGCGTGATCGCCGGAGTACAGAACTGCCTGCAAATTGCACGGCAGATTGAGGCTCGCAGCGGCCTGGCCTGCCGGACCATAAACCTGGGCGGAGGGTTCGGCGTTTCTCATACTGAGGAGGGCCGTGAGCTGGAGCTGAAGGCTCTCGCAAAGGACCTCGTTCCCATTCTGCGTGAGTTTCAGAACAGCTCAAAGGTGGAGCGAAGGATCATCTTCGAACTGGGCCGCTTCTTGACGGCCGACGCCGGCATCTATGTCGTGCGGGTCATTAGCAGCAAAGAATCGCGGGGTAAGGCTTTTTTCATGGTAGACGGCGGCCTGCACCACCATCTTGCTGCTGCTGGCAGCTTCGGAGCTGCATTTCGTGCCAACTTCCTCGTCCGGAATCTGTCTCAACCTGATGCGCCCAAGATACGATGCAGCATTGCAGGTCCATCCTGCAATCCCACTGACCTGCTGGGAATCGACGTAGAGCTTCCGAGGCCCGAAATCGGCGGCCTTATCGCCGTTTTGAAGTCCGGCAGCTATGGATTCACCGCAAGTCCACTGCTCTTCCTCGGACGGCAGACGCCAGCAGAACTCCTGTCCCATCACGGCGAAGTAATCCTAGGAAGACGTCCGCGAACCGTTGTCGATTTCAATTAGCCTCGCCCAAGACATCTCGTGGTGCGAACAGAGTAAGCCGAATGGGCTCTGGTCACGATGCGATCACGCCGCTCATGCACTCGGCCAGGCGGTTGGCTTGGGAGTGGCGGCTGTAGGCATTGCTGGTACGTGGCAGAGGATGAGTTCGGTCTCGTACACTGCGGAAAAAACTGGGTAGCGCCGAATAAATCGCATTCTCGTCGGCTATGTCCACGATGGTCGCGCCGCCGGCTTCATTCAGTAAAGCAGCCGTGTCGCCGGTGTGCGTGGTCAATGCCAGGATCGCTTTGTTTAGGCGTAAGTATTCATAAGCCTTTGCGGGAATCTGGTGGTCGCAACAGCTGGCTTGGAGCAGGAGAAGACAGTCGGCTTCGGCAGCATCCTGCAGAGAGCAGCGGTAGGGAAGAGCGGGAAGAAATTGAACTAAATCCTGAATTCCGAGTTCTTTAGTCTCCTTTTGAAATTCAGTTTCCGCGCCACTTGCCCTGAGGTCAATCGTAAGGGTATCCGAGCTAATCTGACCTTCTGCCTTTAATCTTGCCAGTGCACGGAAGAATGGACGTGGGTCGCGCTCCCACGGATAAATGAGCCCAGAATGCAGCAATCGCAGCCGAGCTTGGACAGTATGCCGTGGGGCTAGACCTTCGAAATCCGATTCGTCATATCCATTCGGCAAGAATAAGCAACGGTCTCGACTGAGATTCGGGTACCGCTCGAGGTACATACGAATCGCGGCGGGTGCCGTAAAAATAAACCGCGATCCATGTTGAATTGCCTTGCGCTCGATCCACTGGTAGATGCGCCGGGTGAGCGGATCCTGAGGGTAATCCTCCTCAGTCATGGAATCACGGAAATCAATTATCCAGGGTTTGCCGCTGAGGACATGCAATAAATATCCAATCAATACTGCAGTCGCAATCGGATACGTAGTGAAGATGACGTCAATGTTGTGCTTCCTGATGCTATGCAGTCCCGCCGGAATTGCACCGGCAAGCCAGGTGGCCCAGCGATCCGGAAGTGCAGCGCAGCGCAGATAGCGTCCACCCAGCGAGAGATGCCGTTGCGAATCCAGCCCGAATACTCGGATTACGCTTACATCAGCGGGAATCTCAGCCATCTGCGAATTATCCGTCCGCTCATAGGCGCGAGGATCAATCGTCAGTACTGTAGGCACCCAGCCGAATTCAGGCAGGTATCGGCAGAACTTCAGCGACCGTAATAATCCGCTGCTGCCGGCCTGTGGCGGAAAGTGGTACGCAACGATGAGTACGCGGCCGCGAATGGTGACCGGTGATGAATCGTAAGCAGGCCGGCTGTAGAGAGTTGCATTTGGCGATTCTGCACCCTCCTGCGGGGACGAGTGGGGGTGAACGGTCACGGCCTTCAATCATCCGCCTGGTGCGAGACCAGAGGCTCGCAAACGAATTCGATGTCGCGAAGGTAGTCGGAAGCTTCACCGCGTTTACGAATCAGCCGCGCCCGGCCATTATGAGCCATCACTTCCGGTGGCGAGGGATAGCTCAGGAAGCCGAGTGGACTGGCAGCACGTGCGTAAGCGCCGGACTGGAACACTACAAGGAGATCGCCGACTTCCACGTGCGGCATTGCCACTGCGCGGCCCAGCGTGTCTAATGGGGTACACAGCGGTCCGACAACTTCGACGGTTTCCTCATCCGGTATATCCCACTTCGTCGCAACTGCAATGGGGAAGTTTCGTTTGATGGTTTGGCCAAGATTGCCAGAAGCAGCCAGGTGATGGTTCATCCCGCCATCCAGAATCACGAACTTCTTGCCGCGCGACGCTTTGACGTCCAGGACGCGAGTCAGGTAAACCCCCGCCTCAGCAATCAAGTACCGGCCTGGCTCGATCACCAGTCTGGTCCCCGCAACTCTCGGATCGGCAGCAATCTCTCGCTCCAAATCGAGCAAGCTGGCGCAGAGCATCGCCATGTCCAACGGTCGCTCATTTGGAAAATAAGGTACGCCGAGTCCTCCGCCGAAGTCGAGGCTGTGGAGTGGCCCTCCAAGGCGCGCAGCAACGCGCTGCGCGATCTGCAAACCTTTGCGGTATTGGGAGACCAATACCGCACTGTCCAGAATCTGCGTACCGGTGAACAGATGAATACCACGAAATTCTATGGATGACTGCGATAGAGCAAAGTCCAAAGCTGTATCCAGCAACTCCTCATCAATTCCGAACGGAGCGGGCTTGCCTCCCATACGCATGGCTCCGCCTTGCGCGTCGGCTTCGGGATTGACCCTGATGGCGACTGGGGCCCTGCGGTGTAGGTTCGCTGCGATCGCTGCAATCCGTTCCAGCTCAAGCATCGACTCCGCATGTACTTCGCCGATGCCTTCGGTGAGCGCAAGTTGGAGCTCAGCGGGGGTCTTTCCTGGGCCAGCAAACAGAAGACGATCAGGAGCGCAGCCCGCTTCCCGCGCCTGACACAGTTCTCCGGCCGAAGCGATTTCCAAGCCGGCGCCTTGCGCCAGAAAAAATGCGAGGATACTCAGGTTCGGATTTGCCTTGACCGAATAGTAGATTTCAAATCGCGGCGGGAACGTCGAGCGCAGCAGGCTCCACTTTCGCCGCATGAGAGATTCATCGTAGGCGAACAAGGGAGTACCAAATTCCTCGGCGAGCTTACTGACCGGAACGCCGCCAATCTGCAGCTCGCCATCCGAACCGACAAACGAATCCTCGATACCGGGTACCAATTGCATGCAGGTTACAGTCCCTCGCGGCGACGCAGTGCGGGGTAATCTACCTTGCCACTCGAGGTCTTTGGCAGCTCCTTCATGACCTCAAACTGTTTGGGCACCATGTGCCGCGGCATTTTCTCCATGCAATAACCCTGTATGGCATCACAATCGAGCTGCGTCGAATCCTTGGCGACCAGGAATGCTTTGATCGTCTGGCCCAATACCTCATCGGGAATACCGATCACCGCAGCTTGGCGAATCTTGCCGGTCTGAAACAGGACCTCTTCCACCTCGGTGGGACTGATTCGATAGCCTGATGACTTGATCATGGTGTCGCGACGGCCCACGTAGTAGAGGAAACCATCCTCATCCGTTTTGACCAGATCGCCGGAATAACAGGCCTTCTCGCAATCTCCCAGCTCCGGCGGCAGAAGCGGATTGGGCTTTAGCACACGGTTGGTCGCCTCAGGGTTGCCCCAGTATCCCATGGACACCGTGGGTCCGCGGTGTACGAGTTCGCCAACCTCCCCGGGTTGGCAGCGTTCTCCACGGTCATTCAGGACAAGGATCTCGGTATCAGGAATCGCCTTTCCCATCGAGGTGGGCCGGTGGTCGAGTTCCTCGGGAGGCAGATAGGTTGAGCGGAACGCCTCGGTGAGACCATACATCAGGAAAATTTTCGTGGCCGGCAATGCCTCTCGCAGTACCTTGAGTACCGCCTGGGGCATGGCGCCGCCGGTGTTGGTGATGTATCGCAGATCTGGAAATTTGTGCTTCAGTATTCCTCCGTTTGCCAGCAGAGACCAAACCGTCGGGACACCCGCTAATCCCGTGACGCGTTCTGATATCAGCGCGTCGATGATCTCTTTGGCAAACACAAACTTGACCAACACGATGGTTCCGCCCTGTTGGAAGGCGGTCATCAACTGATTCATGCCGGCATCAAAACTAAACGGCAGCACTGCAAGAATCCGCTCCCGGTCGCTGATCTCAAGATAGGTCGAAACAATCGTGCTGCCCGCCATCACGTTGGCGTGACTCAGCATGACGCCTTTGGGCTTGCCGGTTGAACCCGAAGTGTAAAGGATAGCAGCTAGGTCCACCGAAATGCCCCAATCTTGCCAGCAATCCCCTACAGGTAAACGCAGCATTTCTTCGAACCCATGTGCCGGTTTCGAATCCACCTTGGTGCCCGCTGGATCCTGTCCGTTCGACTGGCCCGCAAGGACGAAGAACTGGAGGGATGAGACGTCATGCAGCACAGGAAGCAGAATCTCCAGCTTGTCAGGCGTGGTGATGAGTGTCTTCATCCCGCAATCGCGAGCAATATGCGCGACCTGTTCGGGAACCAAGACCGTGTTGATCGGCACATATACTCCACCTGCCTGAGAGACGGAAAAAATCGAGAGGACCTGCTCCACGGACGGATCAAGATAGATTCCGACACGATCGCCACGCCGCATCCCTGCGCTCCGAAGTCCGCATGCGACCGAAGAACAACGATCGGCGACTTCCTGATACGTCAGGCGCCGAGCGCCGTGGACAAAGGCTTCCTTCTCAGCATGCCGAGCTGCACTGTGCCGCAGCATATGGTGGATCAGGAAATCCATTGAATCTGCTCTCCAACACTCCACGAAAGGTCAACCAGCGAAATGGCAAAAGTCATTCGACAGATCCTGGCTGCAACTCAAGACTGCGCTCCACAAACCGTACCATGCACTCGATGTTTTGAAAGTTCTCCGGCGTCAGGTCTTCATCCGCCACTGCAACTGCAAACTCCTGCTGCAAAAAAGCGACAAGGTCCAGGACCCCGAGCGAATCGATGATGCCGCTTTCGAGCAAATTGTCGCTGTCAGCTACCTTTCGCTTGCGCGCGAGAGGGAACTTCTGTAGTACAAACTCTCTAATTTGTTCGGTTGCATTCTTGTTTTCTGCCACGTCATTCACCCAGTTCTTAACTTTCCCGGTCGCCGTGCATGAGCATCACCTGTGACCCGGTGATGGTGGCCTCGCTATCGAAGCCCATGACCGGCACTGCTTCGCGGGGCCAGAATCGCAGTTTTCGCAGCAAGCGCGTTCGCGGATCGGTGCTCAATACCGGCACACTCACGGTTGCCACGCCACGGGTTCGCAGCAACGCCACCAGCTGTTGCAATAAGCTGATCACCACCTGGTCGTTCATATTGCCAAACAGTTCTGCGATTGTGGCATTTTCCGCCGACAATGTGAATGTACAATACGCCAGCAGTTCCTTGCCGCGACGCGCGGTGAGGAACTCATACTTAACGCGCGGATGTTGCCGGTACCGCCAGTTCAAATATTCTGCGCTACGCACGGTACATATGCCTAACGACGAACCTACCTTATCGGCTAGCTCCGAGTATTCCGATGTGCACGGTGCATCTTCCAGGCAGAAGTCCAAGCCGTGTGGATCAGAAGACCTGCGGTCCCTCAGGGCCAAGGCGAAGTTCAGGGCGGTCGCTACGGGACGCGAAAGAATTGGCGCGGGAAGAACGCGTGCAATGTTGTCGGCCCTTAGTACCTTGACCATGCGGACTGATTTCCAAAGCGGCCGGACGCCCAAATGCTGATAGATACGCAACATGGTCGTGCTTGGGAAGTCATAGGCCAGCGCAAATTCTCCGGATCGGGCACACGCCAAACAGGCGCGTTGCAATTGCAGCGCTGGTCCCAGGCTTCGGTATTCCCGACTGATGCAAAGATCGCCCAGAACGCACCCAGAAACCACTACCCCATCGCAATACATCCGGCGGGGGAAAACCGCGGCCATGCCAACGGCCTTGTCCTGCTTTTCGCAAGCGATCCAAACCCGCGCTGGGCCGAAGGGGTTCTGCTGGTAAAGCCAGCGGAACCGGACCTCATCAGCATCGCCGTTCAGGTACGCACGAGCCAGCCCAGTGAGGATCCCTTGGTCGTCGATGAGATTTGCCTGGCGGACGTAAACGGCCATTGCACTGATCCTATAGCTAGCGCAAATGTTGCAATTGCTCCTCCAGCATAAACCCAAGAAGCGCAAGCGACTGGCCAGATAGCCGAAAAGTGGAAATCGGATCCAGGTTGTCAATCCCTGTTGGTGGGAGGAGTACATTTTTCTTCCTGCTTTTGAGGAAAATAAGTTCCTATTTGTCGAGCAAGAAATTGCACCGGATGGCCCAGATGAGCGCGATGAGGGCCAATCGCGGAGTCGGGCCCGCCGGCGGGATCGAAATAACCGGCTAACCTCCGTGTTTGTTATACTTACTGTTTCTTCACCCCGGCGGGCTTTTTTGGACTGTGACTTGCGACCAATCTATTGCGGAATAGGCGGGTAGCTCAGATGGAGAGCGCCCCGATTACACCGGGGAGGTCGCAGGTTCGAATCCTGCTCCGCCTACCATTTCCTAAATGAAGATCGGTGGCCAGAGAATCCCGGGCAAGACTTTAGTGCTCGTCTTATCAGAGGGAGCGCTCATCGGCTGCGGACTGCTGTTCGCTACCGCACTGCGACTCCTCAGCCTTGACGCGGTACGCCAGCAATTGAGTAAACCCGGCGCACTCTACCGTTACGGTCTGGTGATAGCGGCCTGCGAGTTGACTCTTTATTATTACGATCTCTACGATCTCAGCCTGGTGCGGAGACGGACGATTCTCTTTGCAAGACTGCTGCAGGCGCTGGGTGCCGCTTGCCTCATCTTGGCGGTGTTCTACTATGTTGAACCCGAGCTTAGTCTGGGCCGCGGAATTGCCGCGATCGCTGCCCCGATCATAATCACTTTTGTTATCGGCTGGCGTCTCCTCGTGGACGCAGGTCTTCCTTTCTTCAGGCGTCGCCAAAGGGTGCTTATCATGGGGGGCGCTCCCGCTGGCAGGGTCCTTGCCCAGGAAATTGTAAACCGGCCGGAACTCAACATTGAGATTGCCGGCATCCTGCACGAACTGGGTATCGGCAATCGATTCTCCACTGCGCAGGAGCGGGACCCTGTCAAGAATTACGAGCGCAGAGCACCACAGCCAGGGAGTGTCTACCCGTTCCGTACGGAGGACAAGCCGGCTGGCATTCAAGGCTTTTCTCAGCTCAGTTTCGCGGCAGGTTCCGGAGCTGAGGTTGCTTCCACCACTGTGGCAGCCACTTTGGATATGTCTCCGGTGGGCAACGAAGAAATAGTCCCGGTGATTGGCGCAATAGGCGATGTACAACATCTTGTCATCCGTGAGAACGTTGACTTGGTTGTGCTTTCGCTGTCAGAGCGCAGAGGCCAAATGCCACTGAAGGAGCTGGTCAACCTGAAATTTCTCGGTGTTCAGGTTGAAGAGGCCCACAGTATGTACGAGCGCATTGCGGGGCGGATCCTGCTGGATCAACTTTCTCCGAGTTGGCTAATTCTGTCGAATGGATTCCGGAAGTCTCAAGCTCTGCTGGCAACGAAACGGATCAGCGACTTGGTGTTTTCGGTCGCTCTGCTTGTGCTCATGTCGCCGCTGGCAGCGCTGGTGGCGGCTGCCATCTTACTGGAGAGCGGTCGCCCTCTGCTGTTCCGGCAGGGCCGCGTCGGACTCGATGGGCGAACTTTTCAAATCATCAAGTTTCGTTCTATGTGGCAGGAGTTATCACCGGCCTCGAACCAGACTTGGACCGCCGATGAGGATCCCCGCATCACCCGGGTCGGCCGGTTTATCCGCAAGTTCCGACTCGACGAAATCCCGCAGTTGGTGAACGTGCTGCTCGGTGATATGAGCTTGGTTGGTCCGCGGCCTGAACAACCTGAACTCGCCCGCATGCTAGAACAAGAAATCCCCTATTACGATCTCAGGCATTCATTGCGCCCTGGAATCACCGGCTGGGCGCAGGTGAGGTGCGGATATGGCGCGAGCATTCAACAGTCTCGTGTGAAGCTCGAACACGACCTCTTTTATATCAAGCACCTGTCTGCTATGTTGGACTCGATCATTCTGTTCGAAACGGTGAAGGTATTGCTGTCGGGGCGAGGCGCAAAGTGAGATCGCGATGAGAGAAGTTTCCAACACCAATTCTAGCGCGTCAGGTCTGAAGAAGAATTCGCTTATGCCAGGCAACCTCTGTATGGCTTTGTGCCTGACGGGAATTCTCCTCCTGTTGCCGACCGGATGTCTGCGGGATCCTGTCGTCAGAGCCGAGAAGAGCTACCAGCGGGCGGAAAAGTATTTGAAGGAGAATAATCCGGACGCTGCGATCATCGAGCTCCGCCGGGCACTGCAGTTGAACCCGAAGCTTGCGAAGGCACACTTCGCCTTGGGCACTGTGGAGCTTCAGCGTGGTGCTTCTCTCGTTGCTTTTCAGGAGTTTTACGTAGCGTCTGTCACCGACCCGGACAACCGCCAGGCCCAGATCATGGTGGCTGAGTTGCTGGCCAGGGCACACAACTTTACGCAGGCCAAACAGCAGGCAGAGTCCGTTCTCAGCAGGTGGCCGGACGACAAAACTGGAACTCTACTTCTCGCGGAAAGTGAGATGGGCCTGCAGGACTTTAAGCGGGGCCAGGTTCTGGTAAACGAAGTTCTGGCGGTTGAGCCTAACAATGTCCGGGCACTTCAGGATCTTGCTCTACTACAAATCGAGGAGAGGAACTTTCCACAGGTTGAAGCAACACTACGTCGAGCCTGGCAATTGGATCCTAAGTCTCCGGCTGCCGTCGGCCTACTGAGTGCTACGTACGAAGGGCAACGAGATTTGCAAACCGCCGAATCAGTGCTCCAAGAGGGGTTGCGTCAAAATCCCAATCAGATTCTGTTCGAATCTCTGTTGGCAGGTTTCTACATGCGGCACCAAAGGTATGCCGATGCCGAACCACTCTACAAACACATTCGGGACGCCTCGAAAGAGCAGCCTCAATATCGTGATGTGCTTGCGCAGTTTTATTTGAGCACATCTCGCTTCCCGGATGCGGAAAGGGAGTACACGAAACTGGTGCAGGCAAACGATAAGGACTGGCAGAGCTGGCATGGGCTGGCGGTTGCTTATCTAGTCCAAGGGCGATACGAGGACGCAATCAGTATTTTGGACCGAGTACTCAAGAACAATCCCAAAGACTGGGAAGGACTTGCTTTGAAAGGCCGGATCCTTCTCGACCGGGGCCAGGCAGCAGAGGCCGTGCCGTTGCTGCAGCAGAGTCATAAGATTCATTCGGAAGCGCCTGAACCGGCCTTCGATCTGGCTCGTGCCTACATTGCTCAAGCAAAACTGAAGGATGCGCAGTCGGCTTTGCAGGACGTCATGAAGGCGAATCCGCACTACCCGGGGGCCTTGATACTGCTTGCGGCTTTGAACCTGGAGGAAGGTCGCGTGGAACAAGCCCTCCAGAACCTCAAGGAAGATGAGGCGCGAGAGCCTGCTTCTGTCCAGCGCTCCTTCCTGCTTTCGCAAGCCTATGCCGCCAAGGGCGATTACCACTCAGCTGAGTCGCAGTTACAGGGTATTCTGGGTGGCACTGGCTCCTCGGCACAGAAAAGTATGATTTTACAATCACTAGCGTCGATCAAGCTCGCTCAAAAACAGCTTACCGAGGCAGCCAACCTGGCGGGCACAGCGCTGGACGCGTCACCGCGTTTGCCAACAGCCCTCTATGTCCTGGGAATGAGTTATGTCGAGCAGAAGCAGCCCGAGAAGGGCATAGAGGTGGTGAAGGCGCGTTTGGACAAAACGTCCGACTGGGCGCAAGGTTACCAGGTCCTGGGTCAAGTGGCGCAGCGTGCGGGGCGACTGCCCCTGGCACTGGACGCCTTCAATCGAGCATTGAGCATCGACCCGAAGCTAACCTCGGCTGCGTTGGGTTTGGGCGACACGTATTGGCTGAACAAGCAACCTGATCTGGCGCGGCAGCAGTTTGCGAAGGTGGCGCAGCAGGAATCCGGCCGTTCCTATGCAATGGCTCGACTTGGCCAGATCTACGAGGCTGCGGGCGATTTTGGAAACGCTCGTATCTGGTATGAAAAAGCCCTGGCAGCGGACTCCGACAATGTAGTTGCCAAGAACAACCTGGCTTGGGTTTATGCCGAGCACGGCGGTAACATCGACGTAGCTTTAAAGCTTGCAGAGGAAGCGAAGGAGAAGGCTCCTGACGATCCAATGATCACAGATACGCTGGGCTGGATCTATGTAAAAAAGGGTTCGTACGGAGCTGCTGTTGAGAACCTAAAAAATTCAGTCGCCAAGAATCCACAGGATCCTAATACCCTTTACCACTTGGGAACCGCGTATTACAAGCTTGGAAGGACTGCAGACGCGAAGAGAGAACTTGAAGCCGCCTTGAAAATGCCCAACTTCAGCCAGGCTGCCGATGCCAAGAAAATGCTGGCGGACATGCCGCCGAAGTAGGTTGGAGTAAACCTCTAACCGATTTTTGGCTCTGAGCGAGAATCTGTAAGCACCCCGCGTCTTTGCTGGGTTTCGGCAAGCCGGGCTTGTTGGGCGGCGGGCCGCCGGTCGAGCTATCGCCTGTGTTTTCGCACCTCGGATCGCGTTTCTGGGTGCCATCCTGGCCACGGAACCCGTTCCAAGCTCTCCGACCCTTTCCGTAAGGCAAGGAAGACAGTCCTGAGGAACAGGTCTCGTACCCGACATCCCCCGTGGCGCGTCGGGGCTGGCATGAGCCAACCAGCACAGTCGAGCTGCGGTTCTGAGTTCCCCCCAAGAGCGCTTATCCCTCATTGGATCAATGGCTTAAGCCCAACTTGGATCGCCCCGGCCTTTTACCTTGCAGCCAAATCGCGGGCGGAAGGGCTGGTTCCGTAACCGCTGTCTGGGCGCAAGCTCGCCCAACCAACGCCTCGGTCGGAGAGAGGACGGGCAGCTGAATGCCGAAACTTCGGATTTCTTCAAACCCGCGCCAATGTGCCACTTTTACAGATTCTTGTGCAGAGCCCGATTTTTCTAACCTGTGGTCTTGGCGGTCCCACTGAGGCGACAGTACGCTCGCGTGATAAGCCTAGTCGTTGCTGCGGTTTGCGTTGGCAAACGAAGCCACGTGTACAACATCCCGCAGGGCTCGCCCGCGGCTGTGCGAAGGCGCAGTCGGAGCTTCTGTCTTGGGCCTCTAACATGGCCGGTTTTGAAGTGACCCTACATGGCCGCTTTTGGGTGATCCCCGAGGGTAAACTCGGGTTACCTCGATATTACTTTCGTAATTATCCCACCCTGTGGTTTGCTTGACGCCACGTTCAAGAGCCCCCTAACATCGTTGCAATCATGCGGCGCGCAGTGTGCTCTATTCTCCCTTGTCCATCGCGGTGTAGTAGGGGATTCTTACCTATTGGGCTTGTGGCTTTGACCATTGTGTATTTCCTGCCCATTTTTGCCTCGGCCCAGGGTTTTCAAATTGGGTTCGACTTTCGCAACACGTCCACCTTTGTAACTGATCCTCCTGGCGATACCTATGTGCTTTCCACCACGGCCTATCCAACCACAGACAACGGGGTCACGTATGGCTGGGTGAATACCTCGCTGGTCCAAGCCCGCGATCGCAGCACATCGGTGGATCCGCGGCTGGCGGGGATGAACTTCGTGAGCAACGGGTCGCCAGCGACATTTTATGTAAATCTGCCCTCGGCTGGTACGTACAACCTGTCGCTGGCCCTGGGCGATGACGGCTACGCGCAATGTGTAACGCAGTGCCAGATTCAGTTTCTGGACGGCAGCACGGTGCTGGCCACGGTTACGGGGGGACCAAGCAACGCAGGCTACTTCTACGATGCGAAGGGCAACAACTGGTCAGCCGCGGCTTGGCCGACGAGCAACTTGAGCCAGCAGGTGACGCTGGCGGGTACGCAGCTGACGATGGTATTGGGGACGAACAAGGCCACGGGAGATAACACGCCGATCGCTTTTCTAGGGGTGGCGCAAGTCTCCGGCCCGCCGAACTTCAAGCTTTCGGCCTCGCCGGCTTCGCTCAGCGTTCAACAAGGCAACCAGGGAACATCGACGATCACGACAGCCATCAGCGGCGGCTTCAACAGCGCGATCAGTCTGTCGGCATCGGGGATGCCTTCGGGGACGACGGTGAGCTTCAACCCGAGCACGATTCCGGCTCCGGGCTCAGGCAGCTCGACGATGACCATTACGGTGGGCGCGAGCACGCCGACCGGGACGTATCCGATCACGGTGACCGGAAACGGCGGAGGCATCCAGCAAACTGCCACCGTGACACTGACGGTGACCACGGGGCCGAACTTCACGCTTTCCGCCTCGCCGGCTTCGCTTAGTGTTCAACAAGGTAATCAGGGGACATCGACGATCACGACAGCGATCAGCGGTGGCTTCAACGGCGCGATCAGTCTGTCGGCATCGGGGATGCCTTCGGGAACGACGGTGAGCTTCAACCCGAGCACGATTCCGGCTCCGGGCTCAGGCAGCTCAACCATGACCATCACGGTGGGCGCGAGCACACCGACCGGGACCTATCCCATCACGGTGACCGGAAGCGGCGGGGGCCTTCAGCAGAACACGACGGTCACTCTCACGGTGACCTCCTCGTCGGGGTGGGGCATAGGGTTCGACTTTCGCAACACATCCACTTTTGTGACGGATCCTCCGGGCGATACCTACGTGCTATCTACCACGGCCTTTCCGAGCACCTTCGACGGCGTGACCTTTGGCTGGGCGAGTATCTCCCCAGTGCAAGCCCGCGATCGCAGCACAGGGGTGGATCCGCGGCTGGCGGGAATCAACTACGTGAGCAACGGGTCGCCGGCGACGTTCTATGTAATGCTGCCCTCGGCGGGTAAGTACAACCTGTCGCTGGCCTTGGGGGATGACGGATACGAGCAATGTGTGACGCAGTGCCAGATTCAGTTTCTGGACGGCAGCACGGTGCTGGCGACGGTCACGGGAGGACCAACCTACGCAGGCTACTTCTACGATGCGACGGGGAAGAACTGGTCAGCGGCGGCGTGGCCGGCCAGCAATCTGAGCCAGCAGGTAACCCTGGCGGGCACGAAACTGACGATGGTAG
>Ga0181532_10000676_pt1 | contig 34262 bp, 35 predicted proteins | sample PEATcosm2014_Bin_33_FD_119768 | JGI IMG/M metagenome (GOLD analysis project Ga0181532, IMG submission 119768) | Peatland microbial communities from MTU Mesocosm Facility, Houghton, MI, USA - PEATcosm2014_Bin11_30_metaG | ecosystem: Environmental > Terrestrial > Soil > Wetlands > Peat | place...
CCCTCAGTTCACACCTCTGGACCCACAATTACAGGCTCGAGTATTGTGGTATATTCTGCCCGCCCAGCGCGCAGGTGGTGCAATTTGAAAGATGCTCTCGACTCCATACCAGCCGAACCATCCACCGATCAGGAAAGCTTCGCAAATCGGAAGCTGATCCGGCCCACCCTCAATCGTGCCGATCACCCGCACAATAACCACGCGCCCGTCGAACGCAGAGACAGGGACAGAGATAAAGATCGGGATCGTTCCTCTGCTCCGCCCAAGAAGGTCGCGCCCTCCGAGCAGACCAATGCCGAGAATTTTTATTATCAGAAGCAGATGCAGTCTAAGACTCCCATGGTCATCGTTTTGCGCGACGGCGAGGAAGTCCACGGCTATATCGAGTGGTACGACAAGCATTGCATCAAGCTGAACCGCAACGGCGCCGCCAACTTGATGATCTACAAACCCGCCATCAAGTATATGTTCAAGGAAGGCGAGAACGCGCGGAAGTAGGCGCGGCCCCTACAACTTCGGCAGCACAATCCCCTTCTGGGACTGATACTTCCCTTTGCGATCCTTGTAGCTGGTCTCGCAAACTTCGTCCGACTGGAAGAAGAGAATCTGGCAAAGCCCTTCATTGGCATAGATCTTTGCCGGCAGCGGTGTCGTGTTCGAGATCTCAAGCGTAACGAAGCCTTCCCACTCCGGCTCGAACGGCGTGACGTTCACAATGATGCCGCAGCGCGCGTAGGTCGACTTGCCCACACAGATGGTCAGCACATCGCGCGGAATCTTGAAGTACTCCACCGACCGCGCCAGCGCGAACGAATTCGGAGGCACGATGGCGACATCGGCGTTCACGGTGACGAATGAGCGCTCGTCGAAATGTTTCGGGTCGACAATCGTACTGTTGACGTTGGTAAAAATCTTGAACTCGTCGGCCACGCGCAAATCGTATCCGTAACTCGACACGCCGTAGGAAATCACTCCCGCGCTCACCTGCTTTTCCGAGTACGGATTAATCATGTCGTGCTCCTGCGCCATGCGCCGGATCCAGCGGTCACTCTTGATCATGAAACTCCTTGGGATTTGTGTTTGGTAATTTGCTTTGGCTGGCACTGCCATATTACGAGATTGGTCCCCCGGTTGACAATCTCGCTTATCCCCCTTAGCATCAATAACTTGAGGCACAATAATCCTCGGAAGACGGGGGCAACCCTTGATTAAGCTCGACATCATCAACGAAGTGGTCAACCGCACCGGAATCACCAAGACCAAGGCGGAGCTTGCCGTCGAAACCGTCTTCGAGAGCATGAAGAAGGCGCTCTCCACCGGCGATCGCATTGAACTGCGCGGTTTCGGAGTGTTCAACGTGCGTCCGCGCAAGACCGGCATCGGACGCAACCCGCGCACTGGCGCCGAAGTTTCCATTCCGCCCGGCAAAGCCGTCCGCTTCAAACCCGGCAAGGAACTGCAATCGATTGACTAGCTGCTCTAGTTATTGCAGAGGGCAGAAGTCAGATTGCAGAAGTAACCCAAGCCTCTGCAATTTGACCTCGAACCTCTGACCTCTCAGGTTCCTATGTCCGAACCCACATCCCATTTTCCGGACACCCTCGACTGGGAGCAACAGCCCCAGCCCCAAGTCCGGGTCATCCCACGGCCGCGTCAGCGCTGGTGGCTCTATGTGCTGTTCCTGCTTCTGACCCTGTTCAGCACCATGGTCGTCGGCGCCCGCATGCAGTTCTACTTCCTGCGACACCAGCCGGTATTCTCGCTGAATGACGACTCGCTCTCTCTGTTCCCCATCGGCTGGATCGCGCAACATCCCGCAAACCTTCTGTTGGGCCTTCCCTTTTCGCTCACGCTGATGTTCATCCTGTTTGCGCACGAGATGGGACACTACCTCTACGCCCGTCACTATCGGGTATATGCGACGGCGCCGTTCTTCGTGCCGTTTCCCAGCCTGATTGGCACGCTCGGCGCCTTCATCCGCATCAAGAGCCCCATCCCTTCACGCGCCGCACTCTTCGACATAGGAATCGCCGGGCCGATTGCAGGATTCATTCCGGCGTGCGTGGCTTTGGTATATGGACTCTCGCTCTCGCATCCGATCGCCGGGTCGGCCGCGTCAGACATTCAACTGGGATTCCCGCTGGCCTTCCATTTCGCCGCACGGGTGCTGGGCATCGCCCAACTCTCCGCGCTCTCGCTCCATCCGATCGCCGCAGCCGCATGGGTAGGAATGTTCGCCACCGCGCTCAACCTATTGCCGGGCGGCCAGCTTGATGGCGGCCACATCGTGTTTTCCATCTCGCCCCGCTTGCATCGTTGGATCTCGCTGATCACCGTGGTCGCGATGGTGCCTCTCGGAAAATATCTTTGGACGGGCTGGTTCCTCTGGGCGGTACTACTGACTTTGACAGGCAGACATCCGCGCGTCCCGCGCTATCCCGAAGTAACCGGGCGACGCCGCGCGCTGGCACTTTGCGCCGCGTTGATGCTGGCGCTGACCTTCATCCCCGCGCCCTTCACGCACAGCTCCGGTAGAGAAGTCTGGCCACAAATCCGCGACGGAAGCCGCGATACGTTACACGATCTCCGCGACGGCGTTCGCCAGCTGCTGCATCGCAAATGATGCCATGAGCCAGCGACTAAAGGTGGATTCTTGGTGGAGTGCTTTCGGCACGCCTGAAGCCGTGCCCTGATACGAATCTTCCTTGCGTCCCCACCAAGAGCTAAGTGCCAATGGCTAATTGCTAAGTGCTGCTCTCCTCACATCAGCCAAACCGCATCCACATCCACAATCACCTGCGTGCGCGGAATCTTTCGCGCCCCCGCTTCCGCCAGCATCGCCCGCAAAAGCGCATTCATCTTCTCGCGGCTGGGAGACTTCAAAATGAGGTGGTAGCGGTAATCCCTCTTCAACCGCGTAATCGGAGCCGCTGCCGGCCCCAGCACGCGAATGCCTTCATGCCGTGTCTTCTCAAACCAGCGCCCAAGTTCGCCCGACCACGTCAGAGCCTCGTCCAACTTCTCGGAGCGGATCAGCACATTCGCAATCGCGTTGTATGGCGGATAGTGCATCCAGGCGCGGAATTGCAGCTCTTTTTCATAGAACCCGGCAAAATCATGCCGCGCCGCAAACTGCACCGCATAGTGATCCTGAAAATAAGTCTGCAGCACAACTTTTCCCGGAGACTGTCCCCGCCCCGCTCGCCCTGCCACTTGCGTCAACAGCTGAAACGTTCTCTCGGCCGCGCGGAAATCCGGCAGCCCCAGCGCCATGTCCGCCCCGATCACGCCAACCAGCGTCACGCCGTGAATGTCATGCCCCTTCGCAATCATCTGCGTGCCCACCAGCATGTCGAGTGCGCCCTCATTCAGCGCGTTCAGCACATGCTCGAAGTCTTCGCGTCCGCGCACCGTATCGCGATCCAGTCGCCCGATCCGCGCCTGCGGAAACATGCCGTGCAGCAACTCTTCCAGCTTCTCCGATCCCGTCCCGACAAAATACACGTACTCGCTGCCGCAGTGCGCGCACTTCTCGGGGATGCGCTCGACATGCCCGCAATAATGGCATTCCATCTTGCGCTCGCGCTTGTGGTGGGTCATCGAGACCGCGCAGTTCTTGCACTGCAAAGTCTCGCCGCAAGTGCGGCACAGCACCACCGGAGAATATCCGCGCCGGTTAAGTAGAACCATGACCTGCTCTTTTTTCTCCAGCCGCTCGCGGATTTCCTCCGCCAGCTTGCGCGAGATCACCTGCTCCTGCCCCGTCTCCTGAAACTCTTGCCGCATGTCGACAATCTCGACCTCCGGCAGCGGACGCATCTCCACCCGGTCAGGCAACTCGACGAGCGCATATTTATTTTTCTTAGCGTTGTAGTAGGACTCGAGCGAAGGCGTGGCCGAACCCAGCACAACAACAGCGCCCGCCATCTTCGTCCGCATCACGGCCACGTCGCGCGCGTGATAGCGCGGCGTCTCCTCCTGCTTATAAGACGAATCCTGCTCCTCGTCGACGATGATGAGCGCCAGATCGCCGACCGGAGCGAACACCGCCGAACGTGTTCCCGCCACCACCCGCGCATCACCACGCCGTATGCGATGCCACTGCTCCGCCCGCTCCGCGTCCGACAGCCCGGAATGCAGAATGGCAACTTCATCGCCAAACCCCTGATGCAAATCCGCCGCCACCGCCGGCGTCAACCCAATTTCAGGAACCAGCAGGATCGACGACCGCCCCTGCTCCAGCACCTGCCGCATACAAGCGAGATACACCGCCGTCTTTCCCGACCCCGTGATGCCGTGCAGCAGCAACCCGGCGAATTTGCGCGATCCCACTCGCTCGCCAATCTTCGCAAGCGCGTCCTTCTGTGCCGCGCTGAACTCAAATTCCAACGGAGACTGCCGCGGCTTGAGCTTTGACAATTTGACCCCGGAAGCCGCAAAATCCTGCGCCTCATCCCCAAGTGCAATCAACCCACGCCGCACCAGCGTGCCAAGAGTAGTTCGCGGAACATCCAGCCCCCGCAAGGCCTCGACCGGCACCCTGCCGCCCGCCGCCGCAAGTGTTTCAATCAGCGTAAGCTGGTTCTGATTGAGCTTCTTTGCCGTGCTCGTGTGGAGTCGGGCGCCTCGCCCGTCCATCGGAGGTAAGGCCTCTGTCCTTAGAGACGGGGCTCGCCCCGTCTCCGGAGGCGAAGCCTCCGTCCGCTCCTCGGCCGCCAGCAACACCGCAACCTTCACCACCCGCGCCGCACCCCGCGCCGCCGATACATCCTCCCGCACAAGCCATTTCTTCCGCACCATCCCCGCGAGCAGCGCCTTTCCCACCCTCGTCGCCCCGCGCAATCTTTCTTCGCGTACGCTCTCGGGCTCCGCCAGATAATCAAGCACACGAAACTCAACCAGCTGCTCATCCGGAGTCCGCTTCGACCGCGCCGGAGACCCCGACATGCCCGCCAGATGCAGCGCCATCCGCCCATGATCAGTGATGCGATACGCGACCGAGCGTTTAAACTCGGCGGAAAGCGGCAGCATGGTGCGATACACTTCACCCAGCGGCGCGAGATAATAATCGGCAATCCACTTCCCAAGTTTCAACAGTTGTTCATCGAGAACCGGCGAGAGGTCGAGCGCTTCGATAACTTTCTTGATCTTTATCTGCGAAGCGTTAACTTGCGGCAGACGGTCATGCAACTCAACCACAATTCCCGACAGCCGCCGCTGCCGAAACGGCACCAACACTCGCCCGCCCACCACCGGCTCCATGCCCGGAGGAATGGCGTAGGTAAACACCATGTCAAGCGGCACGGCGAGGGCGACGTCGCAGAAGATGGGCATGTATGGGGACTGATCAAATCCTACCGCATTTCCGAAAACACTAGAAAAGGGAGCGGCCATGGCCAAATCGAGAAAGGTGTTTGCAGCTCACCCAGGAGAAATTCTCAAAACCGAGTTCATGGAGCCAATGAACGTAAGCGCCTATGCCCTGGCGAAGGCGCTCAATTTTCCCGGCATCTACGAAGTCGTCCGGGGAGACCGGGCCATCAGTGCCGACACTGCCATCCGCCTGGGAGAGTACTTCGACCTGCCCGCACAGTTTTGGCTCAATCTTCAAAACGATTACGATCTGAGAATCGCGGAGGGTAGCGGAATCGGCATAGGGATCAAGCCCCGCAAGGTTGCTGATAGCGCCGAACTCGCGAGCGCCCGTTGGACCTCTAGCCCCGAGATTGTGGCTCTGCGGCATATAGCAAACTGCAAACACCGACAAAAGCAGTGATCGTCAGGGCAAGTATTCCCGCGACGTTCCATCTACTCGAGAAGAAACTCGTTTGCATTGGTACCGAATATTCGCCTCCAAAAACCCAGCGTAAGGGACCTGGCGCTGTAAGGTAGAGATAAATCGGCAAACAGAGCAAACACGCCAGGAGAGTAGTTGCGGCAGCAGTCCGTCGATAAAAGAACGTCAGCAACAAAGCCATGACGAACAGAAGGGACCCGACGTCTTCCATGTCCGGTAAGGGACGGGTGAGCCGTCCTGCGCTAAACTCCGTTCCTTCGAGAGAGTATCCGTATCTCCACACGATTACTACGCACGGCATACATGTGGCCGCTTGCATCATCTTGATTTTGCCGTCATTCTTCATCGGACTCGTGTAGAACTAGACTGGCCTCTTGAGGTCCCTACGCGTTCTCTCGATCCCCGTGCGACGGCGGGTGAGAAACAACCAAGAAATGAACCTCATCACCCGAGTCGTTCCTCATCTGGTGTGCGGTACCCGCCGGAATCCAAATCCCCTCTCCGGCAGTCAGCGCCATCGGGCGACCATCCAGTTCCATGACGGCTTGGCCCGCAAGAATGTAGAAGAACTGTTGCGCGCGATGGTGGAAGTGGCGAACCTCCGCCGTGCCCGCCGGCATGCGCTCCTGAATTACGCTCAGTTGCGAATTCTTTACCAAGTGCCAGCCATCACAGCCCTTGCCCCAGACGTAATGCTCGGCGGTCGCTTTGCTGATCGCGCTGATGTCGAATGTCATAGTTCATAGCGAAACGGCGGAGCTTCGCTCCGCTGGACGGACGAATGCGTCCGTCCCTACGTGTTTGCTTTTGGCGCCTTCAGTCCCAACTCTTTCATCACCATTTGCAAATCTTTCCACGCCTCGCCCTTCTGCCGTGGATCGCGAAGCAGAAACGCCGGATGGTAGGTAACCGCCAGCTTGCATCCATTCCAGCTAGGATCGTTGCTGCGCACGCCCGTTGGCCGGAACTCGTAAAAACGCCCGCGTAGCTGCATCATCGACGCATTCATCGCCAGCAGTGTCTTCGCGGCGACCGCTCCCAGCGCGACCACGACCTTAGGCTTGACCACCGTGATCTGCCGCATCAGAAACGGAGAGCAGGTGTCGCACTCCTCGCGCTCCGGCGTGCGATTGCCCGGCGGACGGCACTTCACGATGTTCGCGATATACACCTGCTCGCGCGAAATCCCCATTGCCTTGATCATGTTGTTGAGCAGTTGCCCGGCGCGCCCCACGAACGGCTCGCCCTGCGTGTCTTCATCGGCGCCCGGCCCCTCACCCACGAACATCAACTCCGCCTTCGGATTCCCCACGCCAAACACGATTTGCTTCCGTCCCTGCTGGTGAAGCACGCAGCGCGTGCAGTCGCCCAGGTCTTCGCGAATAATCTTCAGCGCCTTCACCGGATCGCTCACACTCTGTTCGGGCTTCGGCGCGATCGCGTCAAAAATATTTTCGTCGTCGCGAACTGCAACCGGCCTCGTGACCGCCGCGGCTTTTCGTGGACTCATCTCTTCTCCTGGCTCAAGTGTGTGCTCCAAAATATTTCCTGCTGGTTCGTCCACGGCAAGCGCCGCCGCAACTCCCCCCGCGTGTTCCGACGGAGGGCGCCGGTAAAAATCGTAAATCCCCATTTCGTTGTAGTAGCGAATGCGCGCGGCCAGTGCGCGGCGAAGCTCAGGGTCAAGAGTGCGGGGCATTGCGGATAAGGATAACAACTTTTCACCACAGAGACACAGAGTCAGAGAGAAACCCAAAGAAAAAGGATTTGGCCTTTCTCTGTGTCTCTGTGACTCCGTGGTGGGTGGTGGGTTTGTCTAGCGGACCGTCACGCCACTGCGCTTGCGCAGCTTCACGACCTGGTCAAGCACGCGCTGCGCCACTTCCCATTTCGAGGTTTCGGGAACCTCGACGACTTCGCTCTGCGAGATGATCGTGACCGCGTTACGGTCGGAATCAAAGCCAATGCCCTCGCGCGAAACGTCATTGACGACGATTGCGTCCAGCGACTTCGACGCCAGTTTCTTGCGTGCGTTTTCCAGCACGTTCTCTGTCTCAGCGGCAAATCCAACGACCACCTGTGAAGTCTTCCGGTGAGCCACCGCCGCCAGAATATCGGCCGTCGGTTCCAGGTCGAGCGTCATCTCGCTCTTGCGCTTGATCTTTTGCTCCGCCGCCGTTTTCGGCCGAAAGTCCGCCACCGCCGCCGTCTTGATCACTACGGTAGATTCAGGCAGCAATTTTAAAACCGCCGCCAGCATCTCTTCCGCGGTTTCGACCGGCGTCACTTCCGCCGCTCTCGGAGCGGCAATCGTCGTCGGCCCGCTCACCAGCAGCACGCGCGCTCCGCGACGCAGCGCCGCTTCGGCAATGGCATAGCCCATGCGCCCGCTCGACCGATTCGTCAAGTACCGCACCGGATCAATCTTTTCCCGCGTCGGCCCTGCCGTCATCAGCACGGTTTCGCCCGCCAGATCCTGCGAGGTGCCCAGCGCTTCCATTACCGCCGCCACAATCGCTTCGTTCTCCGCCAGTCGCCCCGCACCGGTCATCCCGCAGGCCAGATAACCATGGTCCGGCTCAACGATGCGCACGCCGCGCTGCCGCAGAATCTCCAGATTCGCCTGCGTGGCCGCGTGATTCCACATGTTGACGTTCATCGCCGGAGCGACGACCACCGGGGCGATGGTCGCGAGGTAAAGAGTGCTCAGAAAGTCGTTAGCAATTCCCTGCGCAAAACGCGCCAGCACATCGGCCGTTGCCGGAGCCACCACAAGCGCATCAATCGCCTGCGCAATGGCAATATGCTCGATCGCCGACTCGACATTCGCCGATTCGTCTCCTGACGCGGAGGCGAACATATCGGTAATAACTTTTTCTCCAGAGAGCGCTGCGAAGGTAAGGGGGCGAACGAATTCCTGCGCCGCCCGGGTCATCACGACTTGCACAGCGATGCCGCGGTCTTGCAGCAGGCGCACGACTTCCGCTGCCTTATAAGCTGCAATTCCACCGGACACACCCAGCGCAATTTTCATAGCAGGAAGACGGCGGCCATGGCTTCAAGGCCCAGCCCCGCCTATGGAATTGATGCCACCACCGGGCGCAAGATTCAAACCGCGCCGCCCGCGGCGGAGGCGGGGCATGCCCCGTCTCTACACGAAACATCTCTACGCGTCTTCCGGAAACACCTTGTTGAGAATCTCGCTAGCCGCCACTACCGGCAACTTCGGGACTTCCGGAATCAGCCATTTCACCTTGCCGGCCTTGATTTCATCCTGTGCGATGCGGCAGGGTTTGCGCGATCCGGTATCGATCACCGGCGGCGCGCCGCCTTGCAGTTGCCGTGCCCGCCGCGCCGCTACCAGAATGTAGCGGTAATTACTATCGAACCCTTCAATCAGCTTCATAATCTCTCCCCCGAAACTTCAAGTGCCCTTTATCGCCTGCGGGTTAAACGAAGCCACAATCGGCAGCACCCGCTCCCGCGCCTCTTCCAACCGGCAAGCTTGTGCGGTTGCCACTCGCCGCGCTTCTTCCCCGGAAGGTCGCGACCCGCTGCGCAGCAACCGTTCGGCCAACACTATATCCCGCAGTTGGTCCGCGGATTGCTCAACTACCTTATTCACTAATATATAGTCGTATTTCGAGTAATTCTCAATCTCTCGTCGGGCCGTGTCCAACCGGCGACGGATCACTTCCTCCGAATCCTCCCCCCGGTGCCGCAGCCGCCATTCCAAATTCTCCCGGTCTGGTGGGAGAATAAAGATGCTCACCGCATCTGGAATCTTCTCCTTGACTTGGCTCGCGCCCTGTACATCGATGTCTAGCAGCAGATCGTGACCGCGCGCCTCGGCCTCGCGCAGAAACCGCCACGCTGTGCCGTAATACTCGCCGCGCACTCTCTCGTCTCCAAAAACTTCAGCGTGCTCCAAAAACTTGTCGGCCGCGATCATGGCTTCAAATTCTTGTCGCGAGACAAAGAAATACTCCTTGCCGTCCTTTTCGCTTCCGCGCGACCGGCGCGTGGTGTAAGAAATCGAAAAGTCCAGGTGCCGAACCATCTTGAACAGTTCGTTCACCAGGGTCGATTTGCCGGAACCCGAGGGCGCGGAAACAATGTAGACGATGCTCATTCCAGATTCTGTACCTGCTCCCGCGCCTTCTCGATCTCCGACTTCATCAGCAGACCCATCTCGGTAATCTTCAGGGCCTCGCCCGCCAGGCCCGAGGTCTTTGAAAGCAGCGTATTGGCTTCGCGGTTCATCTCCTGCAGCAGGAAGTCCAGCTTCTTGCCCACTTCACCCTCCTGGTCGAGCAAACCGAGAAAATGTTTCACGTGCGCATTCAGTCGGACCAGCTCTTCCTGGATGTCGCTCCGATCCACCAGCACCGCCACTTCCTGCAGGATCCGTTCTTTGTCCACCTGTGCGCCGAGCAATTCCGCCATGCGCGACTGCAACCGTTCCGAATAGCAGCGCAGAATCGTGCTGCGATGGGCTTCCACACCCGACGCAGCTTTTTCCAGATTTGTCATGCGAGCGCGCAACTCCTTGCTGATGCTCCGGCCTTCTTCTTCGCGCATCTCATTCAGCCGGGAAAGCGCTTCTTCCACTCGCGTCATCACCGCGTTCTCCACTTCGTCGCCCGACTTCTCGGCGCCCGCATCCATCGCACCCGGCATCCTCAAAACCACGTTCAGATCGGGTTCACCTTCAACCCCGAATTCATCGGCCGCCGCGCGGAACGCCTCCACGTAGCCGGCAATCAGTTGCCGGTTCAACGCAACTCCATTCGGGCCCGTGCGATCCAGGTTCAGGATCACTTCCACATGGCCGCGTGCCATTTTCTCTTTCAGCATCCGGCGCAGTTTCATCTCCAGCACGTCGGTATCGGACGGCAACCGGAAGTGCAGATCCAGAAAACGATGATTCACCGCTTTCAGCGACAGCGCAAAGGCCAGCTGGGCATTGACCTGCCCTTTGACCTGCGCGAATCCCGTCATCGAGCGAAGTGGCATAAGGTCATTCGAATCACGCAGGGACAGCCGCCCTCGGCTGTCCACCGCGCAAAGCGCGACTGCTTCCCGTCCCTGACTCTCGCGGAACTACGCTCCGCCGGACAGCCGAGGGCGGCTGTCCCTACGTCGACACTGCCCTGGGCACATCCGCTTCCGCAAACTGCAATTCGTAAAGCCGCCGGTACGTGCCCAATTTTTGCATCAGCTCTTCATGCGCACCGATGTCGCTGATCGTGCCGTTATCGAGCACCACGATGCGATCCGCACGGCGCACGGTGGAAAGCCGATGCGCAATCACAAACACAGTACGCCCACTCATCAGATTTTGCAGCGCCGCTTGCACCAGCGCCTCGGACTCGCTGTCCAGCGCCGACGTCGCCTCGTCCAGAATCAGAATCGGCGCGTTTTTCAAAATGGCCCGCGCAATCGCGACTCGCTGCCGCTCTCCGCCCGAAAGCCGCACCCCGCGCTCCCCGATCATCGTGTGGTAGCCTTCCGGAAGCCCGCGAATAAATTCATGCGCATGCGCCGCGCGCGCCGCTTCCTCCACCCGCTTCTGCGACACATGGGGCTGGCCGTAGGCGATATTGTTCCTCACCGTGTCGTTAAACAACACCGTCTCCTGCGTGACAATCCCGATCTGCGATCGCAGCGACTCCAGTGTCACATCCCGCACATCGCTGCCGTCAATCAGAATGCGGCCGCCGCTGACGTCAAAGAAGCGGGGAATCAGGTGCACCAGTGTGCTCTTGCCCGCGCCGCTCGATCCCACCACCGCCAGCACCTCGCCCGCCTTCACTTCCAGACTGACGCCATGCAGCACCAGCGGCGAATCCTCGGTGTTTTCACTGGAATAGGAAAAAGACACATCGTCAAATCGGACCGCCCGCGCAAACTTCCCCATCCGCTTGGCTGCCGGCTTCTCGCGAACTTCATCTTCCATATCCATGAAACGGAAAATTTCCGATGAGGCGCCCACCGCCTGCTGAAAATTATTGTTGAACTGAGCGAACTTGCGCACCGGCTCGTAGAGCTTGAACACTGCCACTATGAAAGCCAGAAATGTTGCCGCCGTGAAAACGTGGTGGTTAATCTGGTCCCTGCCCATCAGTATCAATAGCGCAATGGCGATCGAACCCAGAATGTCCATCAGCGGAGAGCTAATGGCAAACGCCGCGACCAGCCGGAGGTTCGCCCGGAACAGCCGTCGCGCGGCGGCACGGAAGCGCCCCACTTCCCAGTTCTCCATGCCAAACGCTTTGACAATCCGGTTACCCGTAATCGTTTCGTGCAGAATGTTCTGGATCTCGGCCAGCTTATCCTGCCCGCCCCGCGTGGTGCTGCGTACTTGCCGGCCGATTTTTCTCGACGAGTACAGAATCACGGGAAGGAAAAGCAGCAACACCCATGCCAGCTTCCCTCCCAGCAGAACCACCACCGCTACGGTGAACAGAAAGGTGAAAAATTGTTGCAGGAATTCTGCCAGCACACTCGACATCGCATACTGCACCTTTTCGATATCGTTGACAATCGTCGAGAGCAATGTGCCCGTGGTGTGCTTCGTAAAAAATGCCGCCGAACTCCGCAGGATGGCGTTATACAAATCGTCCCGCAGGTCCGTGATCATGCCAAAGCCGGCGTAGTTTACGAGAAAAGTTCCAATGTAATCGAAGATCCCTTTCAACACCGTGGCTGCCACCAGCGCGAAGGCAACCATCGTCCATGGATTGTGAAAGTGGGATGGAACCAGTTGTTGAAGGTTCAGAAAGCGCTCGCTGCCCGGCAGCTTGAACAGCGGGAGGGCCTTTTCCTGAGAGCCCGGGTTCAATACGCTATCGAAAATCGGACCGATCAGCAGAACCCGGCCCGCATCGAGCAGCCCTACCATCGCCATCAGCAACACCGAAGCGAGAAACTGCCACCAGTAAGGCAAAACATAGCGCAACAGGCGTGCGATCGGACGAGGTGGACGGGGCTTGGCCGGTGTTCCTTGACCGTTCGCGCCCGCCACTGTGGAGGTTGCCATGCGTGTAAGGCTCAATTCTACATGTGATTCCCGGTAGAAACGCGGCTTGCCGCGTCTCGGCAGTGCCTCGCTGCCGGAAACGGAGCAAGCCCCGTCTCTACGGGTGGAAGAATGTCAGTCCGGCAACTACTTCGGACTGTCCCGATGCACAACCTTCACTTTGTATCCCGCTTTCCGCAGTCGCTTGCCGACGTCCTCGGCGATCATCACCGAGCGGTGCTGTCCGCCGGTACACCCGAAGCTGATGGTCAGGTAGCTTTTTCCCTCGCGAATGTAGTGCGGCAGCAGGTAGACCAGAAGGTCCGAGATACGATTAATGAACTCCTGCGTCTGCGGAAACGACCGGATGTATTTCGCAACTCGACGATCGCGTCCGGTCAGCGCGCGAAACTCCGGCACGAAATGCGGATTGGGCAGAAAACGTACATCGAATACCAGGTCGGCATCTTCCGGCACGCCGTGTTTGTATCCAAAACTCACGCACGATACCAGAATCGTCTGCTGGCTCCCGGAGTGCTGCCTGAACCGGTCGGTAAGGTGCGCCCGCAGTTCATGAGCATTGAACTTAGAGGTATCAATGACCAGGTCGGCAATCTTGCGGATCGTCCGCAGATGCCGGCGTTCCGCCCCGAGCGACGCCCGCACCGTGGTGCCTGTCCCCAGCGGATGCGGCCGCCGCGTCTCGCTATAACGCCGCAGCAACGCGGCGTCGCTCGCTTCCAGATAAATCACCCGCGTCGGAATCGTCCGCTTCACCGACTTCAGAATCGCCGGCAGCTTTTCCAGTTGCGAACCCTCGCGCACATCCACCACCAGCGCGGTGCGCGGAATCTCTCCCGACTGCAAGGCCAATTCGGCAAAGCGGGGAATCAGTTCCACCGGCAGATTGTCCACGCAGTAGTAGCCAAGATCCTCGAAGGCCTTCAGCGCCGAAGCCTTCCCCGATCCGCTCATGCCGGTGATGATGACCAACTCCGCCGCAGTGTGCGGCTCGCCCTTGCGCCCGCGAGCTTTTCCCGCTGCGGGCTTTCCCGCCGAGTGCGTACCCTTCTTGAGTTTGCTGCGCGGTGGCATTCCAGAAATCTTAGCAGAAGGAGCGAAGCGGAGAAGATCGCCCCCGAGAAAGCGCGCAAGGCGACTTGGGACAGCTTGATGGGGATTAACCCCAACCGGCAAGCAGATACCCGGCTGCCGCGTCAGAAGTGGGATTGGGTGGAGTGTTGCCGCTGCGAAACCAGCCATACCTCGGCCTCAGCGGTGGCTCGGAAGACGCGGATCGCACGAAAATAACCCTGCGCCATGACTTCAAACATTCTCAGCATGCCGTAAAGCGCGTCTCTGACTGCCACTATGGCGCAAGTATCGAGCCGCACGTGCTGAATCGTCTTCAGTTCAAGGGCGACAGCCCGAATCTGGCGAGCGCTCGGTAAGGAATCAACCCTACTCAGGTCCAATAGGACGTCCAGGGGTTCCCTACACTCGGGATCGCGCTCCAATTCCCGAAAATGAGCGACCACTTCTTCAAACGTCACCATCCCAATGCACTGGGTCCGAATGACTCTCTCCTTCTTGTCGATTGTGTACGTCACGGGCATGCCACAGCTCCTCCTTCAGGAGGTCACAACCTTGGAAACCACGCTGGATTCGTCCCCCGGAGTCAGCTCTCGGTTAAAATATAATCACGAGTCATGAAATGGTGGGCGCAGTAGGATTTGAACCTACGACTTCCACCGTGTGAGGGAAACTAGATACATGTTATCAGAGAGTTAGCAGGAATGCTTGGGCACGCTCGGGCATTGTATTTCTCTGACAAAGGAACCGGGTCACACAACTGGACCCACAACTGGACCCACGCGCGCGGGTTGGCAAACTCTGCGGACTGCTTGGCAAGTGAAAGGCTTGATGCCAAAAGTGGTTAGGAAGGGCCTCGACGACCTCATCGCGTGAATTTCGCTGGTTCGCGAACTATCGCCATGTCGCTGGTCGATTGGTCGACGGCAGAGAAATTCTGTGTCCTTTTCCTGCCTCATAAGAGGAAACTGGCCTTTTGCGAGAGGTCAGGATCGAGCCGATGATCGGACTTGAACCGATGACCTGTCGATTACGAAACAGCTCAGCCCCGCGTAAGTTACTGAAAGATTTGGGTTGCAATCAGCACGTTGTGGAAGGTAGAAAATCGTTTCGGGAGAAAAAATGTGCAACCCATAGTGCAACGCTTCCGAAAGTGGACAGGGATCGAAAACGCGGATGGATATCGAGTCCATTCAAGACCACCCTGCCGAATCAAGACCACCCTGCCGAACTCGAGGAGAGGGAAAACCCCGGAGAATTGGCAATCCGGTAGTAATCGGTCCAATTGCGGGGCCTGTCGTCCGAGCAACAATGCCTCGGGTGTCCCCCCATCACCCATCAATGTCGCGCACAACCTCAACGGAAGGACCGAGCAGGCGGCGCGGTCCCGGTCGTACGCTTACGCTGCCGCCGGCATCTGACGGAACAAGAGCTCTTGCAAAAACAAGAATCTGGAAGCAGTAATCTGGAATGCGCGGCCCGCGGGGTCGACGTCGCTGACTCCATCAGGCGAAAACATCGCTGTCGCTAAAGACAGGGAAAAGGCCGCCATCAGCACTAGCGCGATGAGAGACTTCCCAACACGCAGCAGCTTTCGCTGTGCGGCGCGGCTGCTGCCGTTCGGGTGGGATGCCGGCGTGGCGGCCACCATTTTGAACACGGATCGTTGGAATGCCGGGCAAGCGCTCATGAGATCCACGAATCCCGTGGGGTGGGCGACGCCGGCTGCGGAAATGAATCTCGTGGAACCGAATCATGCGACGTCGAGCGTGTCGCGAAGCGGCGCAGCGGACGAAGAAGGAACAACATTGCGTGATCGTCGTGCAGGCGCCGAATGAACCGTGACTGGAACCTCTATTTGAGCAGAAGACACGAAACGGAATTTAAAGCACGATAAGTGTTTTCAGCAGCCCGGGGACCCTGTTTAGTTGAGGTCAAACGCTGATTAAATCATTCGTTCAGGCGGCTTGGCCGCCTGAACGTGCCTTGGCGCCCTTCTGTGCTTCCGCAAACACATCGCGCGCGGACGTCGTACCCGCTACGTGCTCCGTACCCTTGACTCCGAGGTCCATCCATCCCGAGTTCACGGCCTCAAACATGTCTTCGGCAGCTCCTGTGTGGCCCTTCGGTATGCCGGTCTGCTCGAACGCGCCCGCCCACCCTGCACGGGGGATTGCGAAGGCTTTTACTTCGAGCTTTAGGACTTCACCCAATTGTCCCGCGACTTCATCCGCGCTGACCATTGAACCTAGCTCAATGACGCGATGTCCTGACCACGCTGACCCGGTCAGAAGCTTTGCGACCTGGGCGCCAATATCGTTGGTCGCGACCATTGTCGATTTCCTGTTGGTGGGATTGTAAAAGACCGGTAGTGTTCCGCTCTGGGCGGCCTGTAAGCCGTAAAGAAAGTTTTCGAAGAATCCGCCTGCGCGCACAAATGCGACAGGAGATGTCAGGTTGCGAAAACCTTGCTCAAAAAGCGATAAGGCCGTAATCATCCCCAGCCCGCTGGTTCTATTCGCACCCATCGACGAGAGCGCGACCACCCGCGGCGGCGCTACCTTGGTAAGCGCTTTAACATAGTTCGCAATCACGTCCTTTGCTTCTTTGAAATCAGGCGAGGGCGCCCATACAGCCGGCAACATAACAAACGCTCCTTCAACACCTTTGAGTGCCCGCTCAATGGCTGCCGAATCATTCCAATCGCCGTCCACCAGTTCCACACCTTGGTCGGCCCAATTCGCCGCCTTCTCGCGATTGCGGACCAGCGCGCGAACTTTCCTGCCTTGCGCCAAAAGATGTTTGGCTGTCGCGCCGCCCACTTTTCCCGTAATTCCCATTACTAAAAACATGCATCTTCTCCTGATCTAAGAATTGCCTTTGAACACAAAGGATACCGGCTCACACGGACTCTGCAAATACAGTAATTCTCGTATCTTCACATTGAAATGGACTGTATTTACTGTTCCGCCTAGCTTTCCCCGCTTTCATTGTCTGCTCTGCTTCCAGGTGCTCCGGCTGGCCGATTCCCCCCGGCGACGTAAACATTCTGTGTAACTCATTCGGATCATTGAAGACCGCAACGCCCGATTTTGAAGGCATGGTGTTGTTGGCAGCTATCGAAGGAGGAAACGTTCAAGTGAGGCGAGTCGGGAAATGGTTTTTCACCGCATTAGGTTCGTTGGCCGTCTTGTTGGCTATCGGCATTACGTCGACCATCGGGTGGTGTCCGTTTCTCGGCCCGAAGGCGCGTGCTCTCACGAACCGCACATTCGAGCGTACGCAGCAACGCCTCGAACGGGGCCGCTACATCGTGACGGGGTTGAGCGACTGCGTCTATTGCCACAGCCCGCATGACTGGACCGCCCCGGGCACGCGCATAATGGCTGGCAAAGAAGCTTCCGGAGAGGTTCTGCCCTACGCTGGTCTGCCCGGGCGCATCGTGGCGCCGAACCTTACCCCCGATCAGGAAACCGGAGCGGGCAGTTGGACTGATGATCAACTGGCCCGCGCTATACGCGAAGGCGTCGGCCACAATGGCCGCGCCCTTCTTCCCATTATGCCGTACCAACACTACCGCAATATGTCGGATGAGGACATGGCGTCCGTTGTGGTCTACCTGCGGTCCCTGCCTGCTGTCCACAACCAGCTTCCGGCCACCGAAATCATTTTCCCCGTAAAGTACCTGATCCGCAGCGCTCCCGAGCCGATTGCCGCGCCGGTCGCCGACGTTGCTTCCTCCGACCAGTTCAAATACGGAACCTATCTTGTCGACCAGGCCGGTTGTATCGACTGCCATACACCTCAAGTGCGGGGACAAAAGGTCTCCGGTATGGACTTCGCCGGAGGCTTTCCCTTCACAGGCCCCTTGGGCACGGTCGCGAGCGCGAATATCACGCCCGATCCATCTGGAATCTCGTATTACGACGAGGCTCTTTTCTTGAACGTGATGCGGACCGGACTGGCCAGAGGCCGCAAGCTAAGCCCGATCATGCCCGTGATGGTTTACAAGAATCTAACCGATGACGACCTCAAGGCGATCTTTGCCTTCCTTCGGACAACAAAACCTGTGAAGCATCGCGTAGACAACTCAGAGGCGCCGACCGAATGCAAGCTCTGCAAACAGAAACACGGTAGCGGCAGCGAAAACTAGTATTGCGACCGCGAGCGCCAGAAAACCTGGACTGAGTCCATGAACACTAAAACCTGTTCCTTAAGTTAGCGCGAATGGGATCTACCCCCGGCCCTTCTTAACTTTTATGCCTGCCCAGCCTCACCTACGCGGTTGCCGCTTCGGTTATTTCAAGACTGCCGCTGAAAGCCTGATTGATCTGGCGCTGCGCGTGCTCGCGTTGCTGCGGAGCCAAATACCTCATGGTCATCTCAAGGCTCTCGTGGCCCAGCCAATGCTGTACGGTCCGTGGATCAACGCCGCGCCGGAGTGCCCACGTTGCGAAAGTATCTCAGCGAGCTTCACGCTTGAGTTCCGCCTACAGCAATTCAAAATGCTAGTTGATGCGGTTGAGGATTACGTTGCAGAGAAGTATCCTGCAACAGGAGGACATTAGTCTCGAGCCATTCGCAACGCAAAGCCGCATCCAAGTTGGCGCAAACGTCCGGTCCAAAACGAATCATGACCTGCTCTCTCTATTAGCCAGCCACTCTATTTTCTCTACGCGTATGCCTTCTGTTTTTACTTGGCGAGCGTAGCCTGCGCCGACGTTTTGCGCCCTTGGCGCTTGGGAAATTCGCCGCTTTGCTGCAGGAGTTTAGTGACGAGGCCGGTCCAACCAGTCTGATGACTGGCTCCGAGTCCCTCGCCGGTGTCCCCGTGGAAGTACTCGTGGAAAAGCAGTAGGTCGCGCCAATCGGGGTCGGTCTGAAATTTCTCCACAGCGCCATGCGCTGGCCGCCGGCCTTGTTCGTCGCGCAAGAAAATTCTGGTTAGCCGCCGGGACAATTCCGCGGCTACCTCCCGGAGCGTGTGCATGTTGCCCGAACCTGAGGGCAACTCCACCTTGAAATCATCGCCAAAGTAGTGATGGAGCTTTTGCATTGATTCGATCAGCAGATAGTTCACCGGGAACCAGATCGGTCCACGCCAGTTCGAGTTTCCCCCGAACAGACCACTGGTAGATTCTGCCGGCTGATAGTCAATCCGGTACTCCATGCCATTCACCGACAGCGTGTAGGGATGATCGCGATGGTATTGCGACAGCGCGCGGATGCCGTATGGCGACAGGAATTCCCGCTCGTTCAGCATGGTTTGCAGCACCCGCCGCAACTGGCCAGGGGTGACAATGGAGAGCAAACGCCTTTCCGACATCCCCCGTGTGCGCATGCAGGCTACGTTGCTCACAAGGTCCGGCCTGTTGTCGATGAACCACTCCAGACGTCGCTTGAAACCGGGCAACCGGTCCAACAGTTCCGATTCCAGGGTCTCGACGGCAAATAGCGGGATCAGGCCCACCATCGAGCGAATCCGCATCGGATACTTGCGTCCGTCCGGGAACTTCAGCACGTCGTAGAAGAAGCCATCCATCTCGTCCCACAGTCCCATGCCATCCTTGCCGCGATGGTTCATGGCATGGGCGATATAGATGAAATGCTCCCAGAACTTGCTTGCGACATCCTCATAAGCCGGATCTGCTCCGGCCAATTCCAGCGCGATTGCGAGCATGTTCAGCGTGTACATTGCCATCCAACTCGTGCCGTCGGACTGCTCAATGTAACCTCCGGTCGGCAGAGGCGCGCCCCGGTTGAATATGCCGATGTTGTCGAGCCCGAGGAAGCCGCCCTGGAAGATGTTCATGCCTTCCGCATCTTTGCGATTCACCCACCAGGTAAAATTCAGCAACAGTTTGTGAAAGACGCGCTCAAGGAACGCGCGATCACCCTTGCCCGTGCGCTTCTTGTCAATCTTGTAGACACGCCATGCAGCCCAAGCATGAACCGGAGGGTTCACATCTCCGAAGGCCCACTCGTAGGCAGGAAGTTGCCCGTTCGGGTGCATGTACCATTCCCGCAGTAGAAGTACAAGTTGTTCCTTCGCAAAATCAGGATCAACTAGAGCCAGCGGCACGCAGTGGAACGCCAAGTCCCATGCGGCATACCAGGGGTATTCCCATTTGTCGGGCATAGAAATGACATCGGCGTTGTACAGGTGTGGCCATTCCTTGTTGCGGCCGTTTAGACGCTCGGCGGGCGGAGGAGCGCTGCCGGGATCCCCTTCGAGCCACTGCTTAACCACGTAGTGATAGAACTGCTTTGACCAGAGCATGCCGGCAAATCCCTGGCGCATGACACTTTGGGCGTCCGAGGAAAGTTCTTGCGGAATCACAGTGGCGTAGAACTCATCTGCTTCAGCCTTGCGGACCGATAAGGGATGATCGAAACCATCGAACGCAGCTTCTGCTACACCCGAGAAATCGATATCGGTGAAACGAAGTCGCACGGTCGCAGTTTGACCAGATCCGATCTCCAGTTGGTAATGAGCGGCAGCCTTGGTGCCCATCGGTTCGGCAGCGACTGCCTCCTTGACCCCGTGAACGATGTAGTCGTTGATGCCGTCCTTAACGCAGGCGAAACGGTTCTCCACTCCGAACAGGCGCTTGAGATTGGTCTCATTTTCGGTAAAGAGCAGTTCCGGCGACCCGTCGTAATAGAGCCAGCGTTTGCCCAAGCCCGGGTGGTCCAGTTCAATCGCACCAGGAACTTGGCGCAGGTCTGGGCGAGTTGCATCCCCACCCCAGGTGTTGCGAAACCAAATGGTGGGCAACAGGCGCAGGCGCGCGGTCTCGGGTCCACGATTGAAAACGTTGATCTTAAGGAGGATGTCTTCCACATCGCCTTTCGCGTACTCAACGAATATGTCGAAATAGCGATCTTCATCGAACAAGCCTGTGTCGAGCAGTTCGAATTCCGGCTGGTCCTTGCCGCGATGGCGATGCTCGTCCACTAATTGCGAATACGGAAACAGTGCCTGCGGATACTTGTACAGATACCTCATGTAGGAGTGGGTAGGCGTACTGTCGAGGTAAAAGTAGTACTCTTTAACGTCCTCGCCGTGATTCCCCTCGTTACCGGTCAGCCCAAACAGACGCTCTTTCAGGATGGGATCACATTCGTTCCAAAGAGATAGCGCAAAGCAGATCAACTGATGACGGTCGCAGATGCCCGCCAGTCCATCCTCATTCCAGCGGTAAGCGCGAGATCGAGAATGGTCGTGCGGTAGATACTCCCAAGCAGTGCCATGGGGACTGTAGTCCTCACGAACGGTGCCCCAGGCGCGCTCGCTTAGGTAGGGACCCCAGCGTTTCCAGTGCTTCTCGCGGCGCTGGCTTTCGCCCAGTCTGATCTCTTCTTTTGTCATGACCTCTGCTCAAGCGTTAGAGTCGTCTGCGTGCTCAGAAGTTTCGCGGCGGATTTTCAGAGCGCAACTCCCTTCGTTCCGATTACGCGTTTCGCCCGAATCAATCGTGTAGCGCGCAGGTGGTCATTGTTCGCTTCTTGGCTGGCATGTATGGCGCGTCATGCGATCCGGGCTGCCACTGTCTTGGGTTGCCCAGACGCATCGGACTCCGGGCGCGAAACCATCGGAGCGCGGATGTCCAGAAACTGAACGAGGTCTTTTGAAAAGATCAGATCAAGCGTCCAGTCGAAAGCAACTCGCAGTTTCTTCTCCAGTCTGGGGAGCTTGCTCAGGTAAATCGTTCGCCAGAGCCACCACGCGACAAACCCTGAGAAGTTGATCCCCAGTATATTAGCGACGCCAGTCCGCCGACCGATCGCCGCGAGCTGTGCAATGGTCGAAAAATCGAATCGCTTCTTCGCTTTTCCACGAACGCTTGCGATAACATTGTGCGCCACGACTTTGGCTTCACGAAGTGCATGCTGTGCGGTCGGTGGACAAAATCTCCCCGTCCGCCGATCGGGTACGGCCGCACAATCGCCTAAAGCCCAAACGCCAGGCCAAGCCTTAAGCTCAAGAGATTCGGTGACGAGTAGCCGGCCGCGTTCCTTTGCGCAAGGAATAGCTTCAAGCAATGGATTCGGTGAGGTTCCGGCGGTCCAAAGGAGCGTGTTGGTGTGAATCGTAGACCCATCACTCAATCGGACGACTCGGCCACAGAACCCCTCTACCCTTGCATTCAGGCGGACTTCCACTTTGCGCCCCGCAAGTTTTCGCTGAGCGTACCGGCCTAATTTTTCGTCCAATTCCGGAAGGATGACTGGGCCGGAATGGACGAGGACGATTCGCAGCATGTCTTCCGTGAGGTTAGGGTAGGAGCGCAGTGCTCCTCGCACGAAATCGTTGATTCCCGCAACTGTCTCGACCCCGGCAAAACCACCGCCCGCAACAACAAACGCCAATAGCGGTTCTTTCACTTTGCAGCAATCACTGTCTGCTTCTTCCAGGTGAGCGATGAGATGATTCCGCAACCGCATGGCATCGCCCAGCGTTTTCATAGTCAGCGCGTATTCCTGGAGCCCCGGAATGGCGTAAAGATTCGTGACAGAGCCCAGACCCAAGACGAGAAAATCGAACCCGAGCGTGTGGTCATGATGATCGAAGCCATGGGAAACAACGACTCTCTTTTGTTCGATGTCAATCCGATAGACCTCTCCCGCAAAAAAGTGAACACGCCGAAGCATCTTGCGGACAGGATTCACAATCGTCGTCAAGTCCAGGTCGCTGGCTGCGACCTCGTGAAGCATGGGCGTGAACAAAAAGAAGTTCTCGCGACTAATGAGGGTAATCTCGATAGAAGGGTCCTGAGCGAGTTTCTTCTCCAACTCCATGGCGACGGTAAGACCCGCAAAGCCCCCGCCGAGAATGAGTATCTGCTTTCGTGGTGCGTGTTCCATGAGTCGTCTCTCCACGCCGCATGCTGCGAGAGGCCGGGGTTCAGTTCATACGAATTCTCGATTTCAACTTCATACTGACAGGACTTGTCTCATCCGCGAGTACTTCAAACGAGTACAAGAACTTGCTTACGAGAGGCACCCATCGGTCCGCTGCAACACGATGACACTCTGATCGTCGAGACACGGAGTAGGACCCAGTGGATCAATGCCACCAAACCTGGTAATTTCACAACCTCATCAGCGACGTAGTTGCCGCCCCACACCTCTTTGCAGGCCACTTGGTATCCAGGCTGATCTGTCCCCAGACCAACATCGTCCGTTGAATTCGCACCGAAAGCATTGAATTTGCCCTTGCGAACCTTAGACATCACAACCTCATCTAGTGCTTCGTCAGATCTTCGTCGCCGCGTTCTATTGGCAGCCCCACCAGATGACCGGGCCGGACTGTTTCCTTTTCTGATGGCTTCCAAGCCGGATTCGTGAGATGAGACGGCGCGGATAGGAAAAAGATACGGAAAATCTGCCTTGTCGACAGAGAAGTGGACTTCGGTTGCACCCAGCGAAGCCGAAGACGTACACTCGCGTAAGTTGATCCGCGCCAGTCGACGGTGGGGGATGAGCTTTCTCAGACAAGTTCAATTAGGCGACAAGTTCGGCCCTTTTGTCGCGTTTCAAGAGGCTCTTGGGTTCATTCCCAATCTCCTTCACGCTCAGACACTTTTACCTCGCGCCATCGAGGCTCAGACGAGGCTTGAAATGGCCGCGCGCCTACAGGAAGGTGCGATTTCCCGAGTACAGAAGGAACGAATCTCTCTAAGCATAGCAGCTGATCGACAGGACACGTATTGCGTGGCCGTGGATAGTAAAGTCCTGTCTTCGCTTCGCGTGCCGGACAGTCAAATCGATGATCTCTTGAACGACCACCATCATGTGGGCCTCTCCGCGCCTGACTTAGCCTCCCTGCAATTTTGTCTCAAATTAAGCCGCCACGCTCGGTCAGTCTGCTCGAAAGACATCGAAGCACTGCGGGCATGCGGGTTCGAGGACGAGTCAATACTTGAAGCCGTCGTTATGACTGCCTTGGCCGTCTACCGCTGCACGCTGTCCGTGGGTTTGGGTCCGGAGCCAGATTTCGGATCGCGGAAGATCGCTTCGACGAGATTTGTTCCACCGCGTGAAGGGGCGCCCCATGGCTTGTTGCCCGACAATCATGAGGCAGCACGAAGAAAAGGCCCATATGTCTCCGCTCCGTACCTGAGTCCCAAGACGTTTGCACCTTTTGCCATCGTTCAGAAGAGTCACGGATTCATACCGAACTTTTTCCGCGCTCAAACTTTGCGGCCCGACCTGCTGGAAGCAGAGCTGGAGGCAGAGGGCAGGATCCTGCAGCCTGAGGATGTCCTGACGCGAATGCAAAAGGAATGCATTCTGTTGGCCGTGTCGGCGGCGAACCTCAACTCCTATTGCGTTGCAGTGCATTGCAACCTATTGCGAGGCTTGGGCATGCCTCCGGAGGAAGGCGACCAGATTGCCGTGGATCATCATCAGTCAGGTTTATCAGAGGCTGATAGAGCGTTACTGGACTTCGCTGTGAAATTGGGAACGCGTGCTTCAGAGTTTTCCCGTGAGGACATTGTCAAACTTCAGAGGTTTGGTTTTACCGAAGAACAGATTTTGGAATGCGAGGTGGTCACAGCTCTCAACAATTTCGCCAATACCCTCCAAATGGGGCTCGGAATCGAGCCGGATTTTCAGCCACCCCTGGTCTTTCAAGAAAATAAACTGTATCTTCCTGTGGCTGCCCGCCGTCACAGTGAAAGTGGACGTGTTCGTTCAGCTTCTGACCCGCTGCAGGACCGGGACGCTGGATTGGTCGCCGAGGCGCAGGACGGGAAGCTGGAGGCTTTCGAAGAATTGGTTCGCCGCCATACCCAGTTGATTTATCGCACTCTGACAGCAATCCTGGGTAACCAGGTCGATGCGCAGGACGCAATGCAGGATGTCCTCTTAGCCGCGTTCAAGCACATCGGCGGATTCCAGGGCCGCTCGAAGTTCTCGACTTGGCTGGTGAGTATCGCCAGGAATACAGCGCTTCAACGTTTGCGACGCCGGAAAGACGTTGAGAGCTTGGATGAAGGTGGGTACGGGGAAGATCGCGACTTTCGCCCTCGCCAGGTAAGAGCTTGGGAGGACAACCCAGAGCAGCGCTATTCTAACTTGGAAACCCGGCAACTCATTGAAAAGGGTATCTTGGAGCTTCCCGTGAAGTACCGCGTTGTGGTGATGCTTCGGGATATCGAGCAACTCTCGACGGACGAAGTTGCCCGGCAGTTGGGGCTATCCGTGCCTACAGTTAAGATACGGCTGCTGAGGGGCCGACTCATGCTGCGAGAGTGGCTCTCGCCTCACTTCACGACAAGCCTCAGGAGAGCGGCCCAATGATCACCTGCGAGGACTTCTTCGCTGAGTTCGGAGATTACCTTGAGAATCAAGTGTCGCCAGAAGTCCGTAAGGAACTCGAACTGCATGTGTCCCAGTGCCGCGCTTGCCATGTGCTGTACGACTCCAGCTGCAAGACTGTAAAGATCGTGACAGAGAGTGGTTCGTTCAAGTTACCGCAGAGCGTCTCTGACCCAATCATAGAGCGTGTCATGACGAGGCTGAGAACAGACCGCAAGTAACAAGGTCGAAATCCTGTCTTAAACCGCGAGTCATTTACACCTCCGCCGCCTTACGCCTGTCGAAAGTCGGCATTCGCGAGTTCATGGGATCAGCGTCGCGCAAACTTTTTTAGTCCTTCATAGGCTCCCAGTTCTCTCCAGTCAGTGAACTATGGTCCACGCCTACGGCAACGCGCGCTTCGCGCTTTGGGCATTTGCCCGGTCATGGCAGCTTTTTTTTTGCGCCTGTGTAACCTTCGCACGACACTGGACTCCTATCGCCTGTGAGAGTTGAGTGCCCGCGGGTGCTCAGCGAAAGTCCAAGAACACAAGGAGAAACCATTATGGTTCGCAACATCAAGATAGCTTTGGCACTCGCTGCACTGGCGTTCACATTTGGGTTGCAGCCCTCGGTGCACGCACAAGACAGCATGAAGCATGAAGGCAAAACTCTGGCAACTGGCACCTTCCACGGTAAAGTGCACAAGACTTCCGGCCGCGCCACGGTTTACCAGGAGTCAGATGGGAAGCTCGTCCTGCGCCTGACAAACTTCAAGACGTCCAACGGACCCGATGTACACGTGATTCTGATCGCTGCCAAGGACGCGGACGACGACGCCAATTTTCTCAACAGCAGCACCCAGCGAGTTGAGCTGGGGAACCTGAAGGGGAATGAGGGTGACCAGAATTACGAAATACCCAGCGACACGGACCTGAGCAAATTCCAAACCGTTTCGATCTATTGCGAGCGGTTCAACGCCAACTTCGGCGCTGCGCCACTTGAGAAGTTCTAAGTACGTTCACTTCAATGGAATCGGGCAGGTGGACCTGCCCGATCCATGCATTCGAAGGAGAAACTCATGAATATGCAGGCAGGTTCCAGGCTCTCGCGTAAGAAGTGGATCTTGGCTGTAGTCGGTCTGCCGATTCTGGTAGGGGCTTGGTGGGCCTTCCGCCCCGAAAAACTCTGGATCAATCAAAAAGTCAGTGAGCCCGCGCCGTTCGCTGCGAGCACCGATCCTCAGCCGCTTTATACCGGCCGACTGGAAGGCAAGGCTCACCAAACAAGCGGGCGAGGAACGATCTATAAGACCTCCGATGGCAGGCAGTATCTGCGGCTGACGGATTTCTCGACCTCCAATGGCCCGGACGTTCACGTTATCTTGGCCCGGAGTGATGACGAGAACCTTACCCAAGAGATCGTCAAAGGTCAACTTGATAGCGTCGAGCTCGGGTCCCTTAAGGGCAACCAAGGAGATCAGAATTACGATCTCCCTGCATCGGTCGACTTACAGAAATACAACGCCGCCGTTATCTACTGTGAGCGATTCCATGCGGTATTCGGCGTCGCCAGGCTCGAACAGTTTTGATGGACGATGTTCCTGTGAATAAATTCGATCCAAAACCTAAAAGGAGATCCCCTAAAAACACAAATACAAAAAGGAGGCATTATGAAGCTCACAGGCATGAAGGCTCTTATTACCGGCGGTAACAGTGGCATCGGTCTTGCCACAGCTCGACTTTTCATCGCGGAGGGCGCGCAGGTCGCAATTACCGGTCGCGACCAGAAGACGCTCGATGAAGCGATCGCCGAACTTGGATCGAATGCGCGTGGCTACCGCGCTGACGTCACCATTGCGGAAGACCGCAAGCGGCTCTTCGCAGCCCTAGCCAAAGATTTCGGGAAACTCGACATTGTCTTTGCCAATGCCGGCATCTCTGGCCGGACTCCTGCTGGCTCGACCGACGAAGACACTTTTGAGAAGGTCATCCACACCAACCTCAATGGTGCTTTCTTTACCGTCAATTCAGCGGTGCCTCTCCTGAACGACAACGCCAGCATCATCTTTAATGGGTCGGTACATAACTATCTCGGCCAACCTGGCGTCGCCGCATATGCAGCCACGAAGGGCGGCCTCGTCTCGATGGCGCGTTCCATCGCCGCCGACCTTGCGCCACGCAATATTCGAGTGAACGTCGTCGCACCAGGCGCGACGAAGACTCCCATTTGGAAGCGCGGGCCCCGCGCCTCTATACCTGCAGATCAGTCCGCCAAGTTGGCGAAGTTTTTCTCGTCTGCCATTCCGCTCGGTCGTTGGGGCGAGCCGGAAGAAATTGCTAAAGCCGTGCTCTTCCTGGCCTCGGAGGATTCCTCATACGTCAATGCGGTCGAGTTGATGGTGGATGGCGGAGCCACGGGTGCCCCGTTTGGAGCTCCCATTCTTCGCGGCTGACCGCACAGAGTTAAGAAACAGCAATTGTTAGCAGCGCACCCGGCGATCTTCATAACGGAGTTCGGATGTCCACGACGCCGGGAACGAGATCCAAGGAGGATGACAATGACAACTCTAGCTTCAGCCGGCAGCAGCACGACTGCTGTTCCGGCGACTACGCCCACGTCCGTCCACAAAATCGAAGCCGACGGTGTTCGACTTTTCTATCGGGAGGCAGGCGACCGCACGGCGCCGGTAGTGCTCTTGTTACATGGGTTTCCAGCCTCATCGTTCATGTTCCGCGAACTCATTCCGCGTCTCGCCCGTGATTACCGTGTGATTGCGCCGGACCTCCCCGGTTTTGGTTTTACCGAAGTTACCGCCGAACGAAAGTACGTTTATTCGTTCGACGCGTTGGCCAAGACAATCGATGCGTTCACGGAAGCACTCAGCATCAACCTCTATGCCATCTATGTATTCGACTATGGCGCACCAACAGGCTTCCGCCTGGCGATGGCTCATCCGCAGCGAGTGGCGGCTGTCATTTCACAAAACGGCAACGCTTATGAAGAAGGCTTAAGCTCAGGTTGGAATCCGATCCAGAAATACTGGAAAGAGTCGACTGCGCAGAATCGCGCTGCCCTTCACGATTTTCTCACGCCCGAAACGACGAAGTGGCAGTACACACACGGCGTAAGCGATCCAGATAGTGTTCCGCCCGAGTCGTACACATTGGATGCGGCTCTGCTGGCACGTCCGGGGAATAAAGACATTCAACTCGATCTGTTTCTCGATTACGCCTCGAATGTGAAGCTTTATCCACAATTCCAGGAGTATTTCCGTAAATCGCAGCCACCTTTGCTGGCGATCTGGGGGAAGAATGATCCGTTTTTCATTCCTGCGGGAGCAGAGGCGTTTCGAAAAGATTTGCCGAACGCGAAGGTGCAGTTCCTCGATACAGGACATTTTGCCCTCGAGACACACGTCGTGGAAATTGCCGCTGCGATAAAAGACTTTCTTGCCGCGAATCGTGTTGCCAGCCATCGCACAGAAAGTGTGGTTTCGCGATGATGCGGTTTCTCAGGAAAAGCTGATTGGAACGAGGGGGAAATATGGAACGTCGTAACTTTCTTCGAGCGCTGACAGCTACATGTCTAGGTCTTGCGCTCGAGGACTCTTTGACTAAATTGTCGAGAGCGCAAAACGCGGGACAAGCTGCCGCAAATTCGCACACTTCCATGATGGGAGAATTCCCTGAGAACTCATCGATAGTTTTGGTGCATGGGGCGTGGGCCGACGGTTCGTGTTGGCGCAGCGTCATTCTGCCTTTGGAACGGCGGGGTCTTCACGTCATCTGCGCGCCGATCCCGCTCACCTCTTTAACCGATGATGCTAACGCTTTGAGCCGGGCACTGGAACGGACCACCGGTCCGGTTGTCCTGGTGGGACACGCCTATTCTGGCGCTGTGATCGCCGCTGTGCGAGAAGAACGAGTCAAGTCTCTGGTCTATATCGCGGCGCTCGCCCCGGATGAAGGAGAAACCGTGGCTAAGGTTTTCTATCGCGACCCAAAGCCTCCGGAATCGCCCAAGTTGGCTCCCGATTCGCACGGCTTTATATGGATTCCGGACGGTGGGTTTCGCCAAGCGGTTGCCCATAAGGCTTCTGCCGAACAAACCAGCATCGCGCTCGCCGTGCAACGGCCAATCGCAGTTCAGTGCATTCAAGAGCCAGCCCCAACGCCAACCTGGAAAACGAAACCGTCGTGGTTTCTGATCGCGGAAGAGGATCGCATGATTAACGCGAAAACGCAGCACTTCATGGCCGATCGCATGCACGCTAAAGTTCACTCATACCGTGTGGACCACAGCCCGATGTACACGGAGCCAAAGCTCGTGATCAACGTAATCCTGGAAGCGGCGAGTCAAACACTTTCGTCCTAGGGTTTTTGCCGAAACGAAACTGATTTGTTATTAGAAGAGACAATGATGATGACCACCACAAAATCTGTCGCAATCGTTACTGGGGCAAGTCAAGGCATAGGGCGCGCCACCGCTCTTCGCCTCGCCCGCGACTTCTCAGTGATTGTGCTGGTTGCAAGGGATCAGGACAAACTAGAGAAAACGGCGGCTGATGTAAGGTCTCTTGGAGCCGAAACGATGGTCTTCGCTCTAGACCTGCGCCAACCACAATCGGCAAAGACCATCATCCAAAAGACCCTCGAAGGCTTTGGCAGAATCGATGCGCTGGTCAATATTGCGGGCGCAGTGCCGCAGATTGATTTGTTCCAGATGACAGATGCGCAGTGGGACGATGGCATGGCGCTAAAGCTTAACGGCGCACGTCGACTCACGATCGAGGCTTGGAATGCTTTGAAGGCCTCAAAGGGATCTGTCGTGCTGATCTCTGGAAGCGCAGCCTTCGACCCCAAGCCCGGATATGCGGCAGTCGCGACGATCAACGCAGCCATCAACGCACTAGCGAAAGCATTCGCAGAGCAAGGAATCAAAGACGGGGTGCAGGTCAACAGCGTATCGCCTGGAGCTGTGATGACTGGACGCCGGCGAGCTTTCTTTGAAAGTTGGGCGCCTGCCCATAATCTCACGGTGGAAGAGGCAATCAAGAAATTTCCTGAGCAAGCTGGCATCACCCGCTTTGGGGAGCCAGAGGAGATTGCCGATCTGATGAGTTTTCTGGTGTCCCCGGCCGCAAAGTGGATGACTGGAGCTTCCATTCGCATGGATGGCGGTGAGATCAAGGGCATCTAGAACAGAGTGAGGAGGTAGCAATGGAGCGTCGGAGTTTTCTTGGCGGCCTCACGGCCGCATCTTTCGGTGCACTGCTGGAGAACTCTTTCGCCCAACCGGTGCGACCACCGAACTCAAATAAAACTGGAGGAATTATGGCTGGCCAGGATTCTTTCGTGTCGTCTCAAGTCGAGGTTTCAGGAAACACGATTTTCGTGCGTCGCTACGGAAGTGGACCGCCGATTCTGATGGTGCACGGCTTCCCGCGCACAAGCTTGATGTGGCGATTTCTTGCGCCGAAGCTCGCAGAAACTCACACCGTGATTTGCGCGGACTTGCGCGCCTACGGCGGCAGCGGGATACCTGCTTCTACCGACGACCACTTTCCTTATTCGAAGCGCGCAATGGCGAAGGAACTGGTTGAGGTGATGGACAAGCTCGGATTCCCGACTTTCACGCTGATCGGCCATGATCGCGGAGGACGCGTCTCCTACCGGCTGGCCTTGGATCATCCGAGGAGAGTGGAGCGTTTAGCCGCATTCGATGTGATTCCGATCCTCGAAGCATGGAGTAGATCCGATGCGCGCTTCGCTCAGACCTACTGGCCCTGGATTTTGCTATCGCAGAAGGAACCGCTCCCGGAGAACTATCTTCTCGGTGCGCCTGAGGCGGTCTTCCATAACCCCTTCGGCCAGGGTTCCTTCGGCCCGGAGATTCTCGAAGAATATGCCTCAACTTATCGCGAGCCGGCTCGTGTTCATGGAATCTGCGAGGAATATCGAGCCGCCGCGACGATCGACGTCGAACATGATCGAGCGGACAAAGAAGCCGCGAAGAAGATCGAATGCCCGATGCTGCATCTATGGGCGGAGGGCGGCCCGCTCGATACTTTCTATGCAAAAGACGGGGGTCCGCTGGGCATTTGGCGGCAATGGGCGCCACGCGCGCAAGGACAGGCGATGAAGGGTGGCCACTTCTTTCCGGAAGAGAATCCTGACGACACAGCAGTTCTCGTCAAGCAGTTCCTCTCCACATAAGCCACTCATCGCAGAGGAGTAGGACTATGTTTCGGGCCGCAAGTTCAGCATTCGGCGAGGACTGGAAGGATGCATGGCCCGGCATTCCTAAAGCAAGCGGTTGCTGCGTTATTCCTGGCGCGCTGGTCCGTCAGGAGATGCCTTGCTACGCCCTTAGGTTCGCATCGTGGCGAGGTGAACACAACAGGCGGTGTCATGGGAGCAGGGCGACCGTTGCCAGGCGCTAAAAGACGCATAGAAAAGTAGAGAAATTAGCTCATGAAATTTCAAGCATCGTGCACTCGCAATTTGATGAATTGGGCAGCGACCACGTTGATTGTCCGATTGTCCTGCTGTTCCTCGCCCTTCCGCTGTTCACGCAGGAATCAACCGCCGCGTCACAGGCCGTTCCTGCAGATGTGATGAAGCAACTTGAAGCATTGGCCGAGAGGGTGGAGCAGTTCGAACAACAATTGAAGAGTTTTGGGCGCGCGTGGATGGATATGGAGGGAAAGTCTAATGCCTGATTCGAGGGAGGCACGCCATACGCTGATCTGCAATGAGGTATGGGGTGGAAATCGCAAGATTGTTCGCACGGTGCAACTGCCAAGCGTAATCGCATGGGTGGCTTCAGTTCCATTAAATGAAGGTGAGGGAGGCGGAGATCTTTACTACATGTCGGTCTGCGACCATGATCTGATTTCACGCGTGGCCTTGGCTGATGTGAGCGGGCATGGGCGCGTGGTGAGTGCGACGACCGAGACCTTGAAGAAGCTTATGCGCGAAAACATCGACGCGTGGGATCAATCTGATTTCATGCGGGGGCTCAATGACAGGTTCGCAGTTAGCGGCCAAAATAAGTACGCCACTGCCATTGTCCTCAGCTTTCATCGAATCACGGGCCGGCTGGTGTTCAGCAACGCCGGACACTTGCCGCCACTTTGGTATCACGCTCGCCACAAAACATGGGGATGGCTTAAGGAAGATGATGATCCTCTGGCTAAGAAAGGCTCGGGTTTACCTATCGGGCTGATTCCTGGCACCGGCTATCGCCAGACAGTCGTTACCTTGGAGCCATCTGATCTTCTTGTTCTGTACACGGACGGTGTAACCGAGGCCGAAAACAATGCTGGTCAGAGTCTTGACCGAGAGCAACTGCTGAAATGGGCACGGGAGGCTGCAATTGATTCACCAGAAGCATTAGGACGAGTTTTGCTGCAGCGCCTGGAGTCGTTTCAGGGCGGATGTCGGAACGACGATGAGACGTTGGTCGTGCTCCAACGCGAAAAAGAGTCTCTTGTTACCTCGCTGGAGAATGTTGCTTTGAATCATTCGGTTCCACCGCAGGATGAGCTAGAGGTTGAGCCACTGTAGATGACTCAGCAGGAGGGCAGTGATGATGTTGAATCTCAAGGACCGCTTGGAAGAGTTTAAGAAGACTTTCGAATCTGGGGATCCTCCATACGATGTAACGCCAGAAAAAATCGCCAGGATGCTCGGTGCGACGGCCGAGCTCAAGGCATCAGGAATTGAAGGTCGCGCACTGAAAATCGGCGTCCGCGCCCCGGATTTCACGCTATTTAATCAGGATCATGTCGAGGTGTCGTCGAAAGATCTGCTTCGAAAGGGTCCGATGATTGTAAGTTTCTTTTCGGGGACACTGGTGACCCTACTGCAACATGGAGCTGGAGGCTCTGAAAGAAATTGATTCTGAGGTGCAAGAGCTCGGAGCGCGAATTGTGGTTCTGACTCCGGAACTGGAGCGGTATACCCGCGCGCTGCGCAACAAGCTGAATCTGCCCTTTGATATTCTCACTGATCTTCATCTCAAGATCGCTGAGCAATTCGGGCTCGTCTTCACCTTTCCGGATTACCTGAGGGACCTCTACAGATCTTGGGGAACCACCCTCGACAGGTTTCATGACGAATCCGAATACCGCGTGCCGATGCCCGCACGTTACATCGTTGATTCGAACAGTTTAATCCGGTCAGCGGATGTCAACGCCGATTACACGATTCGCCCTGAGGCATCGGAAACGCTGAGACTTTTGAAAGAGATTGTGCGAACTGAGCCAGGTCCCTGAGTGCAGAGGAAGTGTGGATAGGCAGGCTGCCACTCTGAGGGATGCGAGCCGTTCAAAAGGTATACCCGCTGACCATCTTCCGCTTTGGCGAAACAGGGGGCGAAAGTCCGCGAAAAATGAAGCTGCGGATTGCACCCTTCTGAGACGGTGGGTTGGCAAGGGCTTGGGAAAGCTGAAAATCGAGGGATTTGTCCTTCCTGCGTGCATCGCTGCTCCCCTCATTGACTTCCCCTTCCTTTCATCCCTACCATGTCAGCCCAGAGTGTCATGATCGGTCAGACCATCTCGCACTACCACATCGTCGAGAAGCTGGGCGGCGGCGGGATGGGTGTCGTCTACAAGGCTGAGGACGTGAATCTGCATCGGTTTGTCGCTTTGAAGTTCCTGCCCGACGAGGTAGCCAAGGATACCCAAGCTCTAGCCCGATTCCAGCGCGAGGCACAGGCGGCTTCTGCGCTTAACCATCCAAACATTTGCACCATACACGAGATCGGGGAGCAAAACGGTCAACCCTTCATCGTCATGGAGTTCTTGGATGGCATGACTTTGAAGGCTCGGATCGCGGGGAAGCCATTGGACGTGGAGACCACGCTCTCGCTTGGCATCGAGATCGCCGATGCTTTGGACGCCGCGCATGCGGCTGGCATTATCCACCGGGACATCAAGCCTGCGAACATCTTTGTCACGAAGCGAGGACACGCCAAGGTTCTTGATTTCGGTCTGGCGAAGCTCTCGCTCAAGGCACAATCAGTGTCCGAGAGCGC
>Ga0181532_10000677_pt1 | contig 34214 bp, 29 predicted proteins | sample PEATcosm2014_Bin_33_FD_119768 | JGI IMG/M metagenome (GOLD analysis project Ga0181532, IMG submission 119768) | Peatland microbial communities from MTU Mesocosm Facility, Houghton, MI, USA - PEATcosm2014_Bin11_30_metaG | ecosystem: Environmental > Terrestrial > Soil > Wetlands > Peat | place...
ACAAACCAAAAGAGCAGGGAAATGGTGGCGTAGGTGGACACTGCGAAGACGTCCCAGACCAGAGGGCTACGGAATTGCGGCCAGGTCCCCATCGTGTCCGGGTAAGGCAGCAACCAGTAAAAGAGCCAGGGGCGACCCATGTGCAAGAGCGGGAACATTCCCGCGCACGCAACGGCAAACAGGGTCATCGCTTCTGCGAAGCGATTGATGGACTGCCGCCAGGTCTGACGCATCAAGAGCAGGAATGCGGAGATCAGAGTCCCGGCGTGCCCGATCCCTATCCACCACACAAAATTGACGATGGCAAATCCCCAAGCAATCGGGATGTTGATTCCCCAAATCCCAACGCCCCTGTAGAGCAGGTAGGCGACCGCCATGTTAAAGACCATGAAGAGCGAGAACGCGATGGCAAGCCCCACCCACCAGCCCTTCTTCGTACCGTGCACCAGGACGATGGAGCTGATCTTGTCCGTAACTGACGCGTAGGAATGGCCGGCCGCCAGAACCGGACTCCCGGCTTCCACGACTGCGCCGTCTTCGGGTCTTTCGGGACTCAACGCTTACTCCTTGATCTCCGGATTGGGATTACGAAGCCTCGCTAAGTAAGTGGTCCGCGGCCGCGTGTTCAAATCCGTCAACAGGCTGTAATTGGTCGATTGCGCTTTCAACTTGGAAACGCGACTGTTGGGATCGTTGATGTTGCCGAAAACAATGGCCTGGGTCGGACAAGTCTGCTGGCAGGCCGTGAGGATCTCCCCGTCCCGCACCTCGCGGTCCTGCTCTTCGGTTTCAATTTTCTTTGCATTGATGCGCTGCACACAATAAGTGCACTTCTCCATGACCCCCCGGCTTCGCACGGTCACATTCGGGTTTCGCATCGCCTTCAGGCTGGGAGTTGTCCAGTCCTGGAAAAGGAGGAAGTTAAAGCGCCTCACCTTGTAGGGACAGTTGTTCGAGCAATACCGCGTGCCCACGCAGCGGTTGTACACCATGTCGTTAAGCCCTTCCGGGCTATGGACTGTCGCCCCCACCGGGCATACATCTTCGCAGGGCGCGTTCTCGCATTGCATGCAGAGCACAACCTCGTTGTAAGTTTCGGGATTCTCGAGGGCCCCCCGGAAATAAGTGTCAACGCGGATCCAGTGCATTTCGTGGCCCCGCGCCACCTGTTCCTTGCCGACCACAGCAATGTTATTTTCAGATTGGCACGCCACAACGCAGGCATTACACCCTATGCAACTGTTTAAATCGATCGCCATCCCCCAGGCATATCCCTCGTATTTGTAACCGGGATACATAGACTGGGCCTTGGTGGTCTGTTCTTCCGGGTCCTTGGCAAAATCGGGGTTCTTCTGAAACTCTTCCAGGCTGGCGACCCTGACGAGATCGCGCCGCGCCGCCGCAACGCTCTCCTCTTCCTCTTGCTTCTGGTGCTCGCCGGTAATGATGTGATGATGTTGTGTGGTCACCAGGGGGTACGTGTCGCCGGTCTTGGCGATCTCGAGTCCCGAGCCAAACCAGGGCGCACTCGAGGAGCGAATCGCGTAGGCATTGAAACCGATGCCGCTGCCAACTTTGCCCGCGCGCCTTCGCCCATAGCCCAAATGCACCGTGACGGAATCATCCGCGTGACCGGGTACGATCCAGACGGGGGCCTGAATCTCGCGGCTCCGTAGGCGAAGTCTCACCACATCCCCGTTCTTAACACCCAGTCCCGATGCGGTCGAGAGGCTGAGCATGGCCGCGTTATCCCAGGTGAGCTTGGTCAGCGGCTTGGGTAACTCCTGAAGCCAGCCGTTATTCGCAAACCGCCCATCCCAAACTGCAGGGTCCGGCTTGAAAACGACCTCAAGTCCGGCGCCCTTGCCGCGGCCGACCGAGATGTTCTGGGCGAGGCTGTCTTCGAAATCGGGGGCAAGTTTCGCAGGTTTGGATGAAGCGGCGCTCTCCGCAACCACGCCCTCGTTGAGCCATGATTCCCAGGCAGCTTCAAAATTCGCACCGGGCTTCTGGACGTTCCAATAATCGTGCACGATGCTGTGCGGGGTCCGGCCGGCCTGGCCCATGAGCACCGCCAGCATTTCGTGGGCTGTCTTGCCTTCGTAAAGCGGCGCAATCAGCGGTTGAATGATGCTTACGGTACCGTCGAAGGCGCGAACGTCGCTCCACGACTCGAGATAATGCGCTTGCGGAATATGCCAGTGGCAGAGTTCCGCAGTCTCGTCTTCGTAAAGTCCAAGATAGATCCGCCGCCTGACCTTCAAGAGCTTGTCGCCAAAATGCAGATCCGCCGGAGCCGTGAACACCGGGTTGCCTCCCAGCATCAACAGGACGTCTACTCGGCCGGCGTCGATGTCCGAAACCAGCTCGCGCAAGGATTCAAGTTGATTGACCGGGTTGGCCTCGATGGGCGCAGTGTAGTAGACAGTTCTGCCCGCGTTTCCCAGTGCAGCATTCATGGCGTGCGCCAAGGCGTGCACGACCGCCGGTTGCTGGTCGCCTGCCACCACCAAACTTGTCGCGGGGTGTTGCTGAAGATCGCGCACGAGCGCGGCGATGGAGCCGGCGGAAACACTGGGAAAAGCCGGCGCTCCTCCCGCCAGCACTTTGACTCCCAATCCTTCCGCAACCATGCGCGCGAAAACTTCTACGTCAGCGACGCGCAACGGCCAGCGATGGTCCGCCATGGCGCCTGTAGCCGAAGGTGTGCACTCGACGCAATACAGCCTGTTCATCGTCGCTTGGGCATCAGCGACTCGCCGCTTGTCGGCAAAGTCGTGGGCGTAGCGCAGGCTGCCGGGGCCCGAGCAGAGAAAATCGGAATCAAGCGAGAGGATGACCTCCGCTTGGTCGAAGCGATACACCGTGTTGACATACTCACCAAAAGCCATCCGCGAACCTTCGCGTGCGTCGTCGCGTCCACAGGGCTCATATTGATGCCATTTGGCGGATGGGAATTGAGCCAGCAGGGAACGAATCTGGTCCGCCAGAGTTGGCGAAGTGACGGTCTCCGTCAGCACTCGAAACCCCGCGCCCTTGGCCCCGACAAGCTCCAGCCGCAGTTCTTCCATGGCCGAGAGAAAGGCGCTCCAACTCCCGATGCGGCCATTGCGGACCGCCACCTGGGAGCGATCCGGGTCATACAGGCCGAGCACCGAGGCCTGCGCGAAAATATCGGCGGCGCCAAGACTGCCGGGGTGCGAGGGGTTGCCTTCGACCTTGGTTGGGCGGCCCATGTGGCTTTCTACCAGCAGCCCTGCGCCCACGCCGGCGAAAGGCATCGCCGTAGCGTAGAAAAGCGGTTTACCCGGAATGAACTGCTCTGGCGATGTTTGAGCGTACGGGACAATCTTCTCGGTGGGAAGCTTTGTACAGGCGCTTAGGCCCGCCAAGGCAGCGGAGGCGGCCATCAGCTTAAGAATGTCGCGGCGCCCGATGGCCTCAGGTTCCCGCTGTAGAGGCAGCCGTTCTGGCTGGGCCGGGGCCGACATCCCAGAGCCCTCAATTTGCACCAAATCGCCCAAGCCGCGCCAGAACCGATTCTTGGCGTCATTCTCGGAGATTTGATCTTTACCTTTAGTCATTTGATCCGCTCGTCCCGCTTTTCAACGATGGCACGTGTAGCAATCCGTCAGTTGCGTGGCGTCCTTAATCTTGTATTCCTTCACTAATTGCCGCCCTAGGGCGAGCTGGTCTTGAGGCGGTTGATAGTCGGCCTTAAACACGTCCTCGCGCCGCCGGACGAAGCGCTCCGGATGTTTGTGGCAATCAATGCACCACCGCATATACAGAGTGTTGGCGCGCCAGGTCAGTGGCATTTCGCCAACCGGGCCGTGACACGTGGTGCACCCAACGCCCTTATGGACGTGAATGCTGTGGTCAAAATAGGCAAAGTCGGGAACTGCGTTGACCCGCGTCCACTCGAGAGACTTGTCGGTTTGATAACTCAGACGTACCGGTTCCAACATGGGGCTGGTCGTCCACAGCCTGGAATGACAGCTCATGCAGATATGAGTCGAGGGAATGCCCGCGAAAGACGATTTTTCCACTGAGGTGTGACAGTAACGGCAATCAATCCCGTCGTCAGTCACGTGATGCTTGTGGCTGAAAGGCACCGGTTGTTCCCGGGGAACGTTGACGTCGGTGAAGTAGGGAGATTCGGTGACGGCCCACCCGAGGTAGCCGAGAGCGGCCGCGATAAACACCGCTCCGTAGATACTCACGCGCGAAATTGTATTGGTGCTGCGATGAAAAATCTGAGCCATTGAAAAAGCACCAACGATCGCTCTTCGAAGCGAGTAAAGCTCTCAGCTTGCCCTGCTCCTAGCTCTCACTCACTCCGCTCTCAAACTTACACTTTGAACGGTTCTTGACTGCCACACTCGTAGTAGCTGTCCATCGAGACAGCGTTGTGCAGCGCCCTGCCGCACTTTGGGGCGGATACGCCCGAACGTGCTGCGCCACTGCTGCTAATGACTTGCAATAAGATTTAGAGTCTTACGCCCTGCCACCAACAATCCGGAAACCCGGAGTGCTAATCTACCTGTATCCCAAACAATACTGAGACGAGACGTCGCACCGTCTTTTCGTTAGATGCTGCTCAGAAGTGTTCTGAACTATAAATTCTATGGCTTCTTGGCCCCTGCTGTCAAAGAAATCAAGTCGCGCGCTTCTAAAACGTCGCACTGTGACATTTCGTCCTACCGGCCCGGAGTCAACGCCAAGGCCGGCAGCCAGAGAGATAGGTGATTGAGGCTCGGGTAATGAGTGCGGTCCACCTGCAACGGGGTGATGGAAATCTCGTGGGCCAGGATGGCCGCATAATCGGAGTCCGCTTCAACCTGATCCAGTTGCGTCGTTTCATCCAGCCAATAATAGGGCCGGCCGCGCGGGTCTTTCTTTTCCACCACCAGATTTTGAGAAATCTTCTGGCTTTGGCGGGTGAGCCGCACGCCTCGCACTTCACCCCGCGGTACGTTCACGTTCAGCATGATGCCCTCGGGTAAGCCTTCCTCTAGAACTTTGGCGGCCAGTTGTGCGGCGAAAGTCGCAGCGCTGGAAAAATCCAGAGACTTGCGCGTTGCCAAGGACATTGCGAATGACGGCACGCCGTGCAGAGCACCCTCCATGGCCGCCGCTACGGTGCCCGAGTAGACCACCGCCTCTCCCAGGTTGCCTCCGGGGTTAATCCCGGAAACCACCAGATCGGGCCTGCGGGGCAAGAGGTTGTAGAGTGCGATGATCACCGTATCCGCAGGCGTACCCGAAACCGCGTAATGTCTTTCGTCAAGCTGGCGAACCCGCAACGGTGTGTGCGTGCTGATCGCCTGACTGCTGGCGCTCATTTCCTTGTCGGGAGCCACCACCATAACTTCGCCCACTGTTGCCAGACTTTCCTCCAAACACTTCAATCCCGGGGCATGGATTCCGTCGTCGTTGGTCACAAGGATTTGCTTCATCGTCCGCTATTGCCTTCCTACCCGCCGCTGTCATTCTGAGCCCCGATTTGTCAGGGCGAAAAATCCCGCCACTTCTTCTTTACCAGGTAAGAATTGTAGCACGGACAATCGAGTGTTGTGTTTCGCGGGGATTACGAAGCAGTGGCACATGGCGGCAATTCCCCAACCCAATGCAGATTCTTCGCGAGCCGCGAGGAAGCTCACCCGGTTCAGGTGTATGATAACTGCGATTATGAACCGCCGTGATTTCATCAACTCTGTGATCGGTGCGAGTGCCGCAATTCCGATCTGGCAGGCCGCAGCGCAGCCGCGTTTCGCGTCTCGGCCGAGTGTGAAGCTCGCTGCGCCAACCGCCGGCCAAGCTGCCTGGCAAGACCTCGAAATCGGCATGTTCGTGCACTTCGCACCCAACACCTGGCAGGACCAAGAGTATGACGATCTCTCTACCCCCCTTTCTGCCATCAACCCCGCGCAACTCGATACGGACCAATGGGCGGAGTGCGCCCGAAGCCTGGGAGCGAGGTACATCGTAGCCGTCGCCAAGCACGCCGGCGGGTTTTGCATGTGGCAGACCGAAACCACCGATTACGGCATCCGCAACACGCCCTGGCGCGGGGGAAACGGCGATGTCATAGCCGATCTTTCCCGCTCCTGCCGCAAGTTTGGCCTGAGGCTAGGCATCTACCTCTCTCCTCAGGACGGCAAGTTCGGCGCGGGCACAGGGGGCCGGTGCAAGACTCCCGAGCTCCAGGCGGCATACAATACGATCTATCGCCGCCAATTGACCGAATTGCTGTCCCGCTACGGGGAGGTGGTGGAGATCTGGTTTGACGGTTCGCTGGCAACGCCTGTAGGCGACATTCTAAAAGAACGGGCGCCGCGCGCCACGATCTTTCAAGGCCCCTTCGCTACCATCCGTTGGGTTGGGAATGAGGATGGCTTCGCTTCCTACCCTGCCTGGAACGCGGTCGCCAAGTCCGATGCCGAGACCGGCGTCGCCACCGCGCTGCATGGCGATCCTCAGGGCGACGTGTGGCTGCCTCTCGAGACGGATGTCTCTATTCGCCGCCCCGATTGGTTTTGGAACACGCACAATGAACGAAAGGTGCTGTCGCTCGATCAGCTTCTGGAGATTTACTACCGCTCGGTGGGCCGCGGCACGCAATTGCTTCTTAATATCCCCGCCGACCGTCGCGGCCTGCTGCCCGACGCCGATTGTGCGCGCGCCGGCGAATTTGGCAATGAAATCCGGCGGCGCTTCGGCCGGAGCGTCGCGGAGGCTCACGGTTCCGGAGAAGTAATGGTTTTGCCGCTGCCATCCCCAACGCAGATCGATCATATGATCCTGCAAGAGGAATGCTCAACAGGCCAGCACATTCGCGGCTACAGGCTGGAAGGTCATGCGCAGGGAAAGTGGGTGACGCTGGGAGAGGGAACGTCCATCGGCCACAAGAGAATCCAGCCTTTCAACCCGGGCGTGTTCGAGGCCGTAAGGCTCATCATCCCCTCGAGCGTTGGTGAACCGGCGATCCGGCGCCTGGCGGTGCTCAATACGGGCTCACCGCCACCTCGAACCTGGGATGCCCCTGCGCCGGTCTGGGCTGACGACGCCGTGGGCGAGTGGAAGGGTCGCAGCTTCAGCGTTGATCTCTCGAAGAAGATCACCGCTGCCGGTTCGTACCAACTGCGATTCGTGCCGCAAGGGGAAGATGCGGCCGCCGTCAAGGATTTCCAATTGTTGCTCGGGGGAATACCTCAGCCGCACCTCGTGCGGCGGGTCGCGGGTTCCCCGAACGTCCTGATCCTCACCGTACCGGGGCTTGGCCAAAAGGCAGAGGTCAAAGGTTTGGTGCGCGGAGCGGAGGAAGGAACACTGTTGTTCCGCAGACTCTAACCCACAACTCCTCCTCGGAACCGAAGAAAAGTTTGCGCCGGCGTGGGAATTTCGTTAAGGTGACGACAGGCGGGGTAAGGGAGGGCTGGACACGATGGAAAATACGCGATCTCGAAAGTCGCTTGTCAAGCTTTTCGTCCGCGCGACACTCTCGGTGCTGTTGGCATTGGTTGCCCTCGCCTGGGTGGTGTTGTTGCCCGGGCTTGTCGAGGCCGGAAAGCCCGCAGCGCATCGCCCACCCATTGTTGGGATCGCGCACATCGGGCTCAAGACGAACAACCTCAGCGCAGCTCGTGAATTCTACACACACACCCTGGGATTTCAAGAAGCATTTTCGGTGAAGGTGGCACAGACTTCCGTCGCCGATCTTGCCGGCTCGCCTGGCCAGCTCATCATGACTTTTTTCAAAGTGAACGATCATCAGTATATTGAGCTCACTCCCGATCTGAAAACTCCAAGCGAAGACAGGCTTTCGCACATTGCTTTCGAAACCACGGATATCCACGCGCTACGCGACTACCTGGCGGCAAACGGAGTGGAAGTGCCAGCTACACTGAAGCCTGGAGTGGCTGGTAATCTGAGCCTTGCCGTGAAAGATCCGGACGGACACACCGTAGAATTCGTCGAGTACGTCGAAGGCTCGCTGCACAGCCGGAATTTTGGCAAGTTTCTTCCGGACACGCGTATCTCACAGCACATGATTCACGTGGGCGTTACGGTCCGTGACCGGACGGCAGCGGACCACTTCTACAAGGATCTTCTGGGCTTTCAATCGATTTGGTACGGCGGCATGACGGACGACCGGGTGGATTGGGCGGACATGCGCGTACCCGAAGGAACCGATTGGCTCGAGTATATGTTAAACGTCCGCGATCCCTCGCCGCGCACACTCGGCGTCATGCATCACTTCGCGCTGGGGGTTCCGGACATCCAGGCGGCTTATAAGGAAGTGACGAGCCGAGGGTATAATGCCGAACCACCCCAGATCGGACGAGACGGCAAGTGGCAGTTGAATCTTTACGACCCTGACTACACCCGCGCAGAATTGATGGAGCCCAAACCCGTCCGGAAGCCCTGCTGCTCCCCGGTATCAGGTAAGTAGCTTATATTAGTAGCGTATGTAAGTAGCGCAGGGCTACTTTTCAAGGCCTGCCGCCTTTGCGCTGGATCCTCAGGCACGCCGGCAGCGCAGCGCAGCCGGAGGCCGCGCTGCGCCGACCGCGTTACGCCTTAAAACGGTCCACCCGCCCCAAAGGGAAATACCAGCCAGGGATTGAAAAGGGCCGAGCCGTCGAGGGTTGAGCAACCCTCCGCGCCGGGCCCACCGAAACATCCCCACCAGTTTTCCGTGACGTCGACGGCGTTTCCGCCGGAGTTATCGACACCGACAGCATTGCGGCCAATAAAGCTGTTGAAATGTGCATCGACTTGCGCGGGCGTGTTGATGAACAGGTCGTAACCTTGGCTGATCACGTTCTGCGAGATCACGGTGCCCGAAATGAGTGAGCCGCCGAATCCGCTGTTGATGTTGATCCCCGTGGGGCCGGGAGTGGCCGTGTCGCCGGTGTCGGCGCCGTTACCGGAGATCTGGTTCGCCGCGATGACATTGTTGGTGAAAGTATCGCCCGGCGCGTGGCTGTGGATAGCGACGCCCGGAATTCCATTGTTTTTGAGTACATTGTTGATGGCCACGTTGCCGGAAACGAGTCCGGGTCCACTCCCGTCGGAGAAAAGGCCGACTCCGGCACCCGCCCCGGGCACCTGTGTCCCGTTATGGAATGACTGGTTATTGGCAATGGTGTTGTGAACGACGCCATTGTGCGCAGCACCTGACCCTGGTGCAGGGGCGTGCGACGCCATGACAATTCCGCAATCGAACGCATTGTCGTGAACAATGTTGCCGATGACCAGGTTGTCGTGGACCGCGGCTGTGTCGTCGCTGAGAAGAATTCCCCCGCTATTATTCGCCACCATGTTGTTCGCAACGATGGAATGATCGGCGCCTAGAAGATGGATCCCTTCTCCGCAATCAAAATCTTCCCCAGTCTCGAATGCCGGCTCGCCCGGGCAGGCAGGAATCGCCGGCTCAAGGCTCTTGTCGTTGTACATCACAATGTTGTTCGCGATAGTGACGCCCGAGGCGCTGGTGACCAGGATTCCTTCATAATTGGCATTCTCCACCGTAAATCCCGACACTACCACGTTGCTCAAGCCGGGATTGTCAAGACCGTCGATATAGACGCCGTTGGAAAGGCCAATAGCGTTGATGATAGTCCTTTGGAAATTCGCGCCAACCAGCGAGAGAGGTTTCCCGATAATCACATCTTCCTTATAGGTCCCCGGAGCTACGTTGATCGTGTCATTAGCCGCTGCCACCGCAACTGCAGACCCAATCTTCGCCAAGCACCCATTGGTTCCTCCTTGATTCACGCACCAAGTGGTTGCGCCTGCCGGCATCGCAAATGACACGACCAGTCCCAAGCAGAGCACTACAGTTGCCGCCAAAGAAAGGATGTTCCCCTTCATTTGAAGTCCCCCCATATTTTGTTTTTTTGGTTAATGCCCTAAAGGGAAATCATATCACCTCAGCTTGGAACTCGTAAAGGACGATGGCAGGTCGCAGGTCGGCAGCCGGCAGATCAGCGGGCGGCGGAAGTAAGCTGTCCTTTGTTTTCATCAACATTCCCGGATCGGTCGTGCATTTTCGCGTGCCGCGGGGGAGCCAAGTGACAATCTGTCGTTGATTGTTCCCACCCCACAAAAACAGGGTCAAAAAGCCCTCTCCCCTCGGGAGAGGGCTGTTCGTTCGTGGGGGGGGCTTCGCTGTCGGGCCAGCCTCGTTGGCTACACTGGTCGTGGGCTTGGGCGAATCAGCGTCGTCCCCGCAAAAGCGGGGACCCATTGTCGGTCCAATGGATTCCCGCTTGCGCGGGAATGATGTGACTTTCGCGGGTGGCGAATACGTGCTGACGATCGTTGTCGGAATGTCTGCGCCACCCGATGCGGTGGAAGTGCCTTCGCTCAGGATGACATGTCATTCTGAGCGAAGCGAAGAATCTGCATTGGTCCGCACGGCGTAGGGGTAGGGCTTGCCCTACCCGCGTCGGGGCCAGCGCAAATGCGGGGACGGCAAGCCGTCCCCCTACTCGCCACGGCGGGCGGGACGCCCGCACCACAACACCGCGCGTGGAGCCCCTTGCGTTCGCCCGGGAATCATGGCACACTACCCTTAGGTTCTTATGGGAGACAGGCCATCCAATCCGGGCGAGATTTTGCGCGACACCCTGGACATGCTGATTCTCAAAGCGCTCAAGCACCGTCCTCTTCACGGCTACGCCATCGCGGAATTCATCGAGCAGACCTCCGAAGAGATCTTGCGTGTGGAAGAGGGCGCGCTCTACCCGGCGCTGCACCGCCTGGAGCTGCGCGGCTGGCTGGATTCGGAATGGGGCATTTCAGAAAACAAGCGGCGCGCCAAATACTACCGGCTCACCGCAGCGGGCCGGAAACAACTTGCGGAAGAAGCCGCGCGCTGGGGCCGCCTGTCGGCGGCCATTGCTCGCGTAATGGGAACGGCGTGACCCTGCGCGTGGCGAGGGCTTCAGTGGTGTGGTAGCGCGGACCCCCGGTTTTGGGGTCCGCGGCTTTTTTTCGAGGACAAACCGCGGACCCCAAAACCGGGGGTCCGCGCTACCAGGCTTCTTGGAGGCGGCAATGTTAGCATGGGTAACCAGCGGGTGGCTACGGATCAAGGTCCTCTTGAAGCGGCGGCAACTGGACCGTGACCTGGACGACGAGTTGCGATTCCATCTCGAGATGCGGGAGGAGAAATTGAAGGCGGCGGGAATGGACCCGACGGAAGCCGGGTACGAGAGTCGAAGGCGCTTCGGCAACCGCGCCTCGCTCGAAGAAGACTGTCGCGAGATGTGGTCCTTTGTCTGGCTCGAGGACCTCTGGCAGGACGTTCGCTACACGTTTCGCGGCATGCGCAAGAGTCCCGGCTTCACGGCGATCGTACTGGCGACGCTGGCGCTCGGCATCGGCGCATCCACGGCGGTGTTCAGCGTGGTCGATCCCCTGCTGTTTCGCCGCTTGCCCTACCCTAAAGACAATCAACTGGTTTCGGTGGGCTACCTGGGGCCGGTCGATAACAATGAGTTCAACGTGGTGAGCAGCTATTTCGATTGGCAGCAGGGGCCGTTTAAATTTCTCACCGCCATGCGGCCTGGCGTGGGCTGCGACGCGATGATCGGCGACGAGCCGAGGCGCATTGATTGTTACGCTGTGGCCGCCAATTTTCTCCGCACCTTCGGCATCTCGCCCGTGCTCGGCCGGGATTTCGATCCCGACGACGATCGGCCGCACGCCCCGACGGTGGGCCTGCTTTCCTATGGGTTCTGGCAGAGTGCTTTTGGAGGCGACGCGAAGGCTCTGGGCAAAACCCTCATTGTGGATGACGAACCGGTGCGCATCGTCGGCGTCCTGCCCAGGAACTTCGAGATGCCGCAACTGGGCGAGATTGATGTGATGCTGCCGGCGCGCCTGGACGCCAGCTTGCCGCGCTCGGCAAATTCGAGCTCCTTTCTGCGGACCTTTGCGCGCTTGCCGGACGGCATGTCGATCGGGCAGGCGCACGACCGTTTGCTTCCGATTTTCAATTCCTCTTCGGACAAGGACGTACCGAAAGAATTACGCTCCGAGGTTCGCCTGGTGGTTCGTTCGCTCCGCGACCGGCAGATCCACGAAGTGAAGCTCTCTTCCTGGATGCTGCTGGGCTGCGTGCTCGCCTTGTTGCTGGCGGCTTGCGCCAATATCGCCAATCTCATGCTGGCGCGTGCCGTGGCGCGCCGCCAGGAACTGGCGATGCGCGCCGCCCTGGGCGCGGGGCGCGGCCGCCTGATGCGCCAAACTCTCACCGAGTCCCTGATCTTCGGTTTGCTGGGAGGCGCGGCGGGATGTGGAACTGCCTGGGTGCTGCTGCGCCTGTGCATTGGCCTCGCCCCCGGGGGCATGCTGCGCCTCGAACATGCCCGGATCGATCTGCGCGTGCTCTTATTCGCGTTGGCGGGTTCGATGGGCGCAGCGCTGTTGTTCGGCATGGCGCCCGCCCTCGAGCCGTCACGAGCGGAAACGTTGGCGGGCTGGCGCACGACAGGAACGGCGCGGACGTTGTTTCGCAAGGCGCTGGTCAGCGCGCAGGTGGCAATTTCCCTGGTCTTGCTGGCCGGGGCCTCGCTGTTGCTTCGTAGTCTCTGGAAACTTCAAAACCAGCCGTTGGGATTTCAACCCCAAAGCGTAATCACTGCCTCGTTCACTTTGCGGCGCCGAAACCATCCAACCCAGGGGCAAGATCAGCCCTCCGCGGTGCAACTCAACTTCTTCGACGAACTCGAAGGCAGATTGAAGCGCATACCCGGCGGCGGGTTCTTCGCCCTCAGTGACTCGATACCTCCCCGCGGCTCGCAGGGACGCCCTTACTCGAACCTGCGCATTGCGGGGCACCCGCCGGTGGCCACGGACGGAGGAATGGTCGAGTTTTGTTGGGTGACCCCGGGGTATTTCCGTGCCCTGGGCATCCCGATGGTTGCCGGGCGGGAGTTCACTGAGGCTGAGCGCGCCTCCGGCGAATCGCCCCTCATCCTGAGCGCGACCCTGGCGCGCCGGTTGTTCGGTCACGAGAGCCCGCTCGGCCAGCAAATCGACTTAGAGCTAAAAGGTCACTGGTCGACGGTCGTGGGAGTCGCCGCTGATATCAAGAACAACGGACTGACAGACCCTTCTGATCCTGAGTATTACCGGCTGCGCATGCACAACTCGCAAGAGGTGGGCCTGGGCGGCGTGGCGATCTTCCGCACCTCGCTCGACCCTGACACGCTGGCGCACTGGATCCGAAAGGAGCTTGCCGCGCTCGATCCCTCCACGCCGGTCACGGTCGAGACTCTGAATCAGCGCGTTGACAGATTCAGGGAACGCCCGCGCTTTGTCGCGACCCTCGTGGGCCTGTTTGCGGGCCTCGGGCTGCTGCTGGCTGCTGTCGGCCTTTACGGCGTGCTCTCTTTCCTGGTGGCCCGGCAGACGCGGGAAATCGGGGTGCGCATGGCCATCGGCGCGCGGCCCCTGGATATTGCGTTGCAAATTCAGAAGTACGCGGGCCTCTGGACGGGAATCGGAGTGGCGGCGGGGCTCGCCGGCTCGTTTGCCCTGGCGAGAACCATCCGCGGGCTTTTGTTTGAGGTCTCGCCCGGCGATCCGGTTTCGCTTCTCGTCTCCGCCGCAGTGTTGTTGGTGACGGCGGCGCTTGCAGCCTGGATCCCTTCCTCGCGGGCTGCCCGAATCGACCCCGTGATCGCCTTGCGCGACGAGTGACGCAGCTGTAGGGGTAGGGCTTGCCCTACCCTCGTCGGCCTAGTAACCCTCCGGGGGACGGCAAGCCGTCCCCCTACAAGTAGAGGAGAGACACAATGAAACGACAATTCAGCTCGGTGGTAATGCTGGTGGCTGCGGGGCTGATTGCAGCTGTTCAGATGACCCCCAAGGCCTTGCCACAAGACTCGAACAAGGACGACGCAATTCTGGCGCTGGTTCAAACCTGGCTCAACGCGGAGTCTGAGGGTGACTCGGCGACTCTGGACAAGTTGATTGCCGACGATTTCCTGGGTAACGGGCCGGGCGGCAACATCCTGAACAAGGCTGATATCGTCCCGCCCCGCGGCGGGGAGAGGCCAAAGATGCCCAAGTCCCACGTGAAGGAATCGACCGTGCGCGTCTACGGCAGCACCGCCGTGGTCATGGGCAGCGTGGCTCAGGAAGCTCCGCCACAACCCGGGTTTCGATTCACCCTGGTTTTCCTTAACCGCGGAAAAGGATGGCAGATGATCGCCGCGCACCTTTCAAGCCCGCCGCCTGCGAAATAAGCGGGATGTTCCGCAACCCAACCGACTCGCTGGGCGAGCACCAGGAAGCTGCGGCGAGTTTACCTCGCCAAATGGCGGCGCAAAGCCGCCTCTACCTCACTCCCGGGACCATGGTCCTGTTGACGAACCCCATTCATGCCTGCTAATACATATCAGCGCCTCTACCTGTGTGGAGGCGCGTTGAAGAAATTGAGAGAAAGCAGGCCCCGTCGGTTGTTAAACAGGCTGCGGAAAAACGCTTGGGTACTGTCATTCTGAGCGAAGCGAAGAATCCCGGCAGTTGTATCTTCGACGAACTTCGGAGATCCTTCGTCGCCTGCGGCTCCTCAGGATGACAGCGAAGAGGGTTCCTCCGCAGCCTGTAAACCGTCAAAACAAACTGAACTCCCCCGCGTGAGTCAGTTCTCCCAATGAATCAGACGTTCCAACTCCTCCTTCCACGGCTCCGCAAGGCTCTGGCGCAGTTGCCTTATCTGCCGCAGACCATTGCTCTGGTCTGGACCGCCGCCCGCACCTGGACGCTGGTGTGGGGCGTTCTGCTTCTAGCCCAGGGCTTGCTTCCGGTGGCCACCGTCTACGTAACGCGCTGGCTGGTGAACAGCATGGTGGGGGCAATACAGGCAGGCGGCGGCTGGGAGCACTTGCGGCCGACGCTGCTGCTGGTGGCGCTCGTGGCGGGCATTCAACTCGCCTTGCAAATTCTGCGCAGCGCCGCCGCTTACGTCCGCACGGCTCAGTCAGAACTCGTTCAGGATCATATCAGCTCACTGATTCACCGGAAATCCGCAGAGGCCGACCTGGGGTTCTACGATTCGGCGGAGTTCTATGACCATCTGCACCGCGCGCGGAGCGAAGCCACCTATCGCCCTGTCGCTCTGGTGGAGGGTTTGGGCAACCTGCTACAGAATGCGACTACGTTGATCGCCATGGGGGCGGTGCTCATTCCCTTTGGGGGGTGGCTGCCGGCCGCGCTGCTGATCGGCACAGTTCCGGCGCTGTACGTGGCGGTGCGGTTCGCACTGCTCCAAAACCAGTGGCGGCGCAAGGCCACGCCGGTGGAACGCCGCGCCTGGTATTACGACTGGCTGCTTACGACGGGCGATACGGCCTCCGAGGTGAGGCTATTCGGCCTTGCCGGGCATTTCGAATCCTCCTTCCAGGCCTTGCGCCGTCGCCTGCGCGGCGAGCGGCTGAGCCTGGCGCGGCAGCAGGAGCTGGCGGAATTCAGTGCCGGAAGCCTGGGGCTGCTGGTCACGGGCGCGGTCATGGCCTGGATGGTCTGGAGGGCGGTGCGCGGCCTTGCAACACTCGGCGACGTGGCGATGTTTTACCAGGCCTTCCAACAGGGTCTGGGGCTGATGCGCAGCCTGCTGGAAAACCTCGGCCAACTTTATGGCAACCTGCTTTTTCTGGGGAATCTGTACGAGTTTCTGGGGCTCGAACAACGCGTCGTCAGTCCCTCAAAACCCTTGCCGGTGCCCCTCACAATCCAGGGCGGCTTACGCCTGGAAGGGGTGCGATTCCGCTATCCTGGGAGCCCGCGGCCGGCGCTGGAGGATTTTGATTTGGAGATTCGCGCCGGCCAAATCGTCGCGGTGGTGGGATCGAATGGCGCCGGCAAGAGCACGCTCATTAAGCTGCTCTGCCGGTTCTATGATCCGGAGGCAGGCCGCGTCTCCCTGGATGGAATCGACTTGCGCGCTCTGGACAGCGAGGAGTTACGCAGCCGCATCACGGTGCTTTTCCAGGAGCCCGTGCATTACAACGACACCGTGCGGGAGAATATCGCCTACGGCGATCTGAGATCGCCCGCCGAGGCTTTGGAGCCGGCCGTGCGCGCCGCCGGCGCAGAGGACATCATCGCCCGCCTGCCGCAGGGTCTCGACAGCATGCTGGGCCGTTGGTTTGCCGAAGGCGCGGAACTCAGCGTCGGCGAATGGCAACGCCTGGCCTTGGCTCGAGCTTTCCTGCGCCGCGCGCCTATCCTGATTCTCGATGAGCCTACCAGCGCCATGGATCCGTGGGCCGAGGCCGACTGGCTGGCGCGCTTCCGCGAGTTGGCAGCCGGGCGAACGGTTCTCATCATCACACACCGGTTCTCCACGGCGAGGTTTGCCGACGTGATTCACGTGATGAACGAAGGCCGCATCGTCGAATCCGGAACGCACGAGCAGCTATTAAAGGCCGGTGGCCGTTACGCGCAAGGTTGGGCGGGACTCCAGCTTTAGATTTGGCATTTGCGGTTTGCGCTGGCAATGTGGCCGCACGCACGCAACGAGAGGCTGTCGAAATTTGGCGCGCCCGGCGGACATGCGTGGTATCATGATTGCTTTAGGCTAGCCAAGAGTGAGTGCCAGGTAGATCAGCACTCGTAGGCCCGTAGCTCAGCCCGGTTAGAGCGCTACCTTGACACGGTAGAGGTCTGGGGTTCGAGTCCCCACGGGCCTACCATTGATTCGATTGAAGTTAGCACGCCATTTCACCTCACCGTCTTCAATTCCAACCCGATAGCCAGCCCGATGCTCCTACTGTATGGACGCTGAAGCTGGCTTTGCCGCGAGCAGAGACCCCGCTTTCCTCTGCGAACGTCCCTTGGGCTTCATCATCGCTCGCACGTACTGCTCTTGTGCTTTCAGATTCTCTTCCGGGACGCCGTGGATGTACAGACCGGCGGCGAGGTCGGGCTTGCTGTGCCGCAACAACTCTTGAACGACTTTCACGTCTTTAATTTCATTGTGTACCCAAGTACTGAGGCTGTGGCGTAGCGAATGGAAGCCGAACCTCTCGCCCGGCGTGATAATCCCCGCAGCAATCGCTGCTGGTCTTAAGTAACTGCGGTTGACCATCTGCCCCGTCCGGGGTTTCTTGCCGTTCAGCTTATCGCTTGCAAATACGTAATCACTATCTCGATGATATGGGCTTTGGCTTCGCCAATTTTGGAGACACTTAGCCAGTTCCGTACACATCGGCACGTCCGCCTTTGACGATTTAGTCTTTGTGGTGGTGATTTCGGCCAACCGGAAAGCCTGTTCAATCTGAATGCAGCTATCGTGAAATCTCACGTGCCTCCATTGTAAAGCTAGGGCCTCACTGATGCGAACACCGGTAGCCGCAATCAGCACTACCAGAGTTCGTTCTGGATCTTGCAGCCGGGAGATGATTTGCCACGTTTCCTCGGGTTGTAGGATTCGAACTCCTTTGTCTTCGCCTTCCGATCCCGGTACGCGTACCTTACTGATCGGATTACGGCACGTTTCCAAATCGTAAACGTCCGCATGGTCGAACACCTGCCCCATCACCATCTTAATCTTCGAAACAGTTTGCCAATCGTAGTCGTCCTCGTCATGAAGGCTGAAGAGCCAATCACGAATGTCGAGTGGTTTGACCTTGGCGGCAACCTCACCCTTCCACCGAGGAACGAGGAAATCCTCCAAGACATGCTGATAGCAATAAATCGTACCCTTCGCTTTAAGGTGACCGTTCCTCTTGTTGAAGGGCAGACCGTGGTTAACGTAGTGATTAGCAAGCCAGCCGAACGTGGGCTCGCCAGTTGGGTTTGAGAGATACTTCTCGACAAGCTTAAGCTCGCCGACTTTCAACCAAGCAGCGGCTTCGCTTTTCCCGACGTCAGACACCAAACCGAGCGGAACAGAATTCTCAACCTTCGTTCCATCACTCGCCCGTAGTTTCTGATGACACCAGAGCCAAGTCATGCCGCCTGCCCGCTTGCGCATACGAAGCCAACCTTGGACCTTGTCAGCCATTGGAAATACTCCTCCTCCGGCTCACAGGGGCTGCTGCGGGGATTGTAGCACGCCCCAGTGCCTCGAAGTCGTGACTCACCTCGCTGAGGCGATAACGATACACGTGCCGCTGACGCCCTCGGTATGCGTAGCCACGGATTTTGCCCTCCTGAGTGAGCCTCAGGACCTCTGGTCGCCTGAGTGCCAAGAACTCAGCGACAATGTTTGCATCCACAAACGGCTCCAGCGGCGAGACGCGCGCAGGCGGTCTCGCCTCGACCAGGGAAATCTCTTCATGCCGTGCGATTGGCATTTGCGATTTGTCGTTGCGAGTCGCAATTCCCATGTCAGTGCTCGTGGCTACTCCGAGTTTCTGACGGCCTGTCTGGTGATAGCTAGTTGCCCTCTTTGTGTGACGGCGTAAGAAGCGGCCCCTTGCTCAGTTTTTAGCCGCGAAGCTTCTCTGTCCGTTCTCGCAAAATTGTGCCGCAGCAGTCGGTGGAAGTTCAAAAGAAACATTGGCGGGGGTTAATTTGACCCCAGGGGTTTGAATATCGATGCGAATTCGGAAATCTATGCACATGGACCTTCCGCTCGACCCCATGCGGGTCGGGGGAGCGTTGGACCGTGTCGTCCCAACCATCTTCGAGAAGATGGTGCTCCCGGACGGCGCGACGGTGGCCGCCCGCTTCCCCAACGTGATTGAGTGCTTCATCTGGAAGCTGGAGGGCAGACCCGAAAGGCGTTCCGGTTGGCCGGGCGTTGTGGACTTAGAACAGAATGCCGAGCGTGGCCCTGACGGTTTCTGGAGCTGCTTTATGGTGTGTTCTAGCTTCGATGACTGTGGCGACCTACGCTGGGCTGAGGGGGCTGATGGGCTGGAGGTGCGGTGGATAGAGGTTCGGCCGCCCCTTCCCCTCAAGCGGACACGACACGGCTGCCGAAAGAGGACGGCTCGAATGTAAGACACGGCAATTGCGAGGTCCGGCTTGGCCTTCGATCTCGAAAAAGGGGCTTACTCTCGAACTCCAAGATCCCAAAAGGGGGGGTCATGAACCATGGGATGTTCTGGTAGCTTTATTTCGCAATCACGAAGTAGCCGCCTCAGCATTGTGAGTTCAGACTTAAGGCTGGGCAAGCACTGGTCCTGCACTCTGTCGTGATCGTGCTCCAGGCCGCACGGGCAGAATCGCCTGGTTAGTTCGTCCCCAGAAAGATCGGGGCTATAATTCTGCAAAACATAGGCCTTAACCACCGCCTTCCTTTTTGTGGCCGGGCGACCCCGCCTACCGCGCCAATACAAAATCTTCACCCTTTCTGCAACAGCGCGCGTCTTCTCCAGAAGCAAGTCAGCCTCCTTGAAGGTCAAGGGCCGCCAAGCCTCTAGCCACCCCATCTTCAGCTCGATAGCTTTCTCCACCCAGCGCGGGTCCCACCACTTGTCGAAGGTAGTGTACTTGCGCAAGCAGTACCGCAGAACGTCAAGGCAACGCCCGGGATTCTGTTCCAAGTCGCCAACGCTTAACGGGCGAGGCACCAGATAGAGGCTCGGAAGTTCCATCTGCCACATGGGTCGAATCCCGTTGTTGGGGAAGCGCACCTTCACCTCAGTGTAGTCGAGAAGTATGAGCTGCTCGAGAGTCGGACGGTCATACACTTGCAGCCCCTTGGCGCATATTTCGTCGAAAGTAAGCTCCATGTGCATAGCTTACAGAGTCCGCCGCGATATTCAAGTGCTTTGCAGTGTTTCGGGGAAAACAATTCCCCCCCTTTGCTTTTCTTGCGATCAAAACGGCTTGTCGTTCAAAATCTCACTGGAAAGAACATGAGAACTGCATGGCTGAAACGCGAAATTCGTGGCGTTAGGCAGGCTGCGAAAAGTGAGGAAAACCCAATATGGTGTCGCGGCTATGGCCGCAGATCGTTTGGCGAGCTCCGGAGGAGCGGGTCCAGCCGAAGGAACGCGACACAAGCGAAGAGATTGCCGCCGAATTCCAAGGCTCGGAGGCCGGTGATGGCGTGGAGCAGAAGCGCGAGACCGACGCTACAAACTCTTGCCGACCAGAAGCAACCAGTTCTCCGGCACAGGATTGGAGAGAAGGCGATGTGACCGAGGAGGACGGCGCAGGTGGCCAAGAGATGCCCGCAGCCACCGCTTCGCTTGGCGGCCAGCGGCGCCAGATGGTGGCGGCTTCAGGCTGGTGCCGGGCGCACGACCCGCTTGGTGAATCGTTGCATTCACCCAGGAACGCGTATAGCCGTCCTCCCAAATCGAAACGATAGGAGATAAACCAGTGGAAAACAAACGAGCAGTGGCTGCAAAGAGCGCAGCTGCAACGGTCGAGAATTCACGGTCTATGACGAAGAAAAAGATGTCCATTCAGCAACAGCAGTGAATGAAAGCGATTGCGATGTCGTCGAAGGCGCTCGGCGCCGCGATCAAGGCTCCGACCGCGCGAATCACCCGCCATGCTGGCAACGCCCGCGCCCACGAGGTCAAGGCGAGAACGGAGCGCGAGGAGGGCCAAGAAGCGCCTCCTGCGCAGCCCCAAGTATGGCAATGCATCGACGCACTTTTATAAGGACTTTTTATGGTTTTTACAATCATTGCCGGTTAAATCACGATCACTATGACTGTCTCCGTTTTCCACTCCACCCCCAGCACGGCGGGGTCGGGGATGTTTTGAGCATCAACTGGCTGGAGAGAAGATGGAGCCCCGAATCCTGAAGACCAAAGCAGCAGCCGAGCACTTGTTGCCGGCCCGTGGCTTGTACGCAGGCGGAGTCGCCAAGGCGGGATACAGGATCGCTGTCTGAACAATTTCATGAGCAGGAGCCGGACTGCAAAAACCGGCTCTGGCAGATGCCACTTGAGGCGAAACGGGGGGGAGATGAGAAAACTGGATTCCGGCAAGTTGGTGGCTCAAGTGACGACAAGCGAGTTGAAGGAACGGGGCGACGACGATTCACAGCATGCGATGAAACGGGTGGCGGCCAAGCCCAGACTACCTGCTAAAACTCGACGCAAGCGCGGGGCAGCCAACGGGCCAGAGCCTATGGCTTGGCTGGGAACCAAGCGGGACTTTGGCGACCTGGTTTTCAAGCTGCACAGAAAGAACCTGATTCCAGGAAGGAACTGGGTGGATGCCCTCAGGATCGTCGGTGCCCACTTCGTGGACAACGAGGGAAAAGGATTCAAGCCCGAGAATATTAGGGAGAGTATTCGCGTCAGAGGGAAAAGAGAAGGAAAAGGTGGGCCGGGCGAAGGACTGAAGCTGGATTGAGCGCCGGCCAAAGCTTTTCCATACTTTGCCAAGGAATCCCAAGTATCAACGAAAGGACAAAAAATCGTAATCTCTCGGTGAGCTAAGCAATCGACTGCGAGGAACACTGAGAGATGAGCAAAGAAATTCAGGCCAAGCTCGAAAGAATCGAAAGTCCGCTCACCCAAGTCAGAACCACGTCCACGAAGCCGCTCGACATCGACGAAGCGGCGGGCTACCTTCATCACTCCAAAAGCCACGTCTATAAGCTAACCAGCAAAAACCTAATTGCTCACTTCAAGGCCAACACGAGGAAGATCTACTTCTTGAAGCTGGGCCTTGACGCGTTCCTGCTTAGGAGCAGGCGGGCGGCGGCGAACTACATCGTGAGCCACGGCGGAGTTCGGCCGATGATTGATGCCGCTCTCCGCTATTCCAAAGACGCGCGCACGCCCGGTAGAAGCTGTGAGGAGGCCGTCAAAAAGGCCATTGAGGAAGTGCAAAGCGAAAGCCGGTCCCGAACTCTGGGAGAGTTTCATTCAATCGAAAGGATGAGCACGAAGGAGATCACGATGTCAAACATTCCGGACCTGAAAGAACGAATTGGAACGAGCGATTTTAAACTTCATGGGGTAGACATCCACGCGCGAGTGTTACAGCGAGTATCCCATGAGTCCCAAGAGCTTAAAGAGTTCCTCAAGGGGCAGATGGCTTTGGCGAAGGAAAAGCTCGAGAAGGACGGGCGGCTGCCCCTCAATTACTACGTCTTCGGGCGGGACTGCGACCTGATCATCGACGAGTTTCAAGTGCGCAGCAAACGGGTGGCGCGCTCTCTGCTGACTGAGATTGCGAGACTGCGGGAGGCAGCCGCCGTGGCGGAAATTGGCGACGCCTGGCTCGGTGAGCCAGGCCCGCCCGGCAACCTCCCGCCCGGCCAGCAGAGGGAGGCGCTCTTCGCCGGCGTGCGCATCCGCAACGGGAATGAAGTCTGGCACGGCGTGATGTGCTACGAGCGCACCCCAGCGGGGATTCGCTGGCAGCAGGAAGAGGAGGGAAATCTCACTGAAATGTCGATGATCCCTGAATGGTGGCATGGCGAGGGGCCCGGAACAAAGGCGGAGTGCGGAAGCGATGGGCAAATTCAGCCCCCGGCGAATCGAACGATACTGTACGACGTGATGGTTTACCACGTCATGGATGGCGGTAGGCACAGGTTCCTGACCATGAATTCCCTTTCCACCAAAAACCTGGGGGGAACGGATGTATTTGAGGACATGCTGGCCAGGCAATACAACGCATTTGAATGGCTGGGAAGCACGCCTATGGCCGGCTCTGAAGAGAATCTCGAGGAGGTCACATACCTTGACCCCCGCGGGGCAGAACAGCTTCATGACGAGGTTAGGAGCGCTATGGCCGCCCATCCCAACTCCTCTCAACGCCTGGAGCCTTGGCTTCCGGCCAGGAAGGAACCAATCTTACCGCCTTTCGATGCAAAAAAGGTGCATCTGCGCCCCATGTCCGAATTGAAGAAAGAAGTCCCAGATTTCACTCTGGACCGAATCCTCCTGGCCTTTCCAGATAACGATATCGGAGATCTGGTGAAGCCCGAATTCGCTGATGCCGCGGTGGCGAGGGGAGGCGCCTTGTTAAAGGAGCTCAAGGATCATGTAAGGACCATCGCGGAGGCGAGCTTGATCCGCGCGATAGAAGGGCCGGGGAAGGACGATGAAGCAGAGGGCTAGCCACGAGCGCAACTGCAGATCGGGGATTAAGCACGAAAGTTTTCGACACTACGGAAAGCAGAGGGGAATCGGGCATGCCGGAGAAAGAGCCGCTACAGGGTGATTCCTTGCGGCACGGATAGTCACGCGGGAGGAAGCAATGAACGGCAGCAGCAAGGCAAAAAGCAAGCTGGGAGTCAATCTGGCAACTGGTGCTGCTTCTCGAAACGCGGGGAAGGCGGGCGGGACGGGCGGGGGCGGGCGAGAGCATGCAACGCACGCAAGACGCAGCGCCGCAGCAGGAGGAACCTGATCCGCGATGGAAGGGAATCGACAGTTGGCCGGTGGGAGACTGATTATGGACGACAAGCAAATAGAAACCACAGGCGGGAACGGCGGCGCCGCATCGCCGGCTGCCGGCCGGCAGGAGTCCGCCCAGGTGGACGGTGTGCCGGTTACCGAATGGCTCGGCGAGCAGAAGGGCCAGGAGATCCGGAAATTCATCGAGGGCGAGCAGCGGGAGCTCGCGAGGCAGGTCAGCAGGCCTGCCAAGACCACCCAGAACGGAGGCGGCGAGTTCCGGCGCCGGCGCGGCGTCTGCCTGACCCTCTCGGAGCAGCAGGCGCTCGAGCCGGATTTGCGCGATCCGACCATGACGCAGACGCTAATTGCGGCGAAGCACGGCATCTCGCTGAAAACTGTCCGCATGTACGGGCTCAAGATTGGCATCCGAAGGTTGCCGGGCGGCCGTCTCGTCATCGAGCCGCCGGGGAACGATAGCGGCGAAGTGGCAGCCGCGAAGCTGGCGGAGATCGAGGCGGCGAAGGCGCGTGTGGCCGCCTCGATGGAGGCCGAGAAGGAGGCCGCCAAACCGCTCCTGATCGAAAAGGGAATCGTTATCCCTCCGATCGCCTACGCGCCGGGAAGATTTGACATCATCCGGAAGATGCAGGTCGGCGACAGCATCTTTTTCCCGCGCACGCCCCGCAAGGTGGTCGGGTCGGCCCTGGCCGCGAGGCGCAGGCGCCTCGGCTTCAGCTTCACGCTGCGCACCGTCGAGGGCGGGGTCCGCGCGTGGCGGATCGGCTGAAGCGGCCGCAATGCTCGACATGAGCACGTGGGTGCGCAAACCGGGCTTGGGATTGCGCCCGGCCCACGCAAGCCATGGCGGAACCTGTGACGGTGAAACCCTGCCGTGGCACGGCAGCCCGGAGCCCAGAATCCGGCTGTCAAGGAAAGGAGAATCGAAGTGGCAAATCATTATGCGGGCCAAAAAACCTGATCGGCATTTTCTTCGCGCCCGATCTCGGGCAGTGATCGAAGCTGGTTAGCCAGCATGCACGCTTTTTTGAGTTAACCGTTCCTAACCCACAACTAATTTGTCGGAAGCCAGACATAGAAAGGATAAAAATATGAAAACCCCGGAAAGCGACAATCTAAGGCGACCATTCCACGTGCTGATTTACCACGTTGTCGATGCGCGCGGAATGCATCACTTCTTAACAACGAACTCGCTCGACACTGACATGATGGGGGGCAGAGACGCATTTGAGGCAAGGCTAGCCCAACAATTCACGAGCTACGAGCTCTTGGGGAGCACGCCTGTCAGCGTCTTCGAGGATCTAGGCGGAGGTGTAATTCTTGACCCTCCCGGAGCGGAACAGCTTCGCAACCGGATTCTAAGCGCGATGGCGGCGTATCCAAACTCATCGCGCGGACTAGAACATTGGCTCCCGGACCCTCAAGACTCAACATTGCCGCCTTTCAACCCGAAAGACGTGCAGTGGAGGCCTATGGCCACCTTCCAGAAAGAGGTGGGTAAGGTTGATCTCGAACGAATTGCCCTGGTCTTCCAGGATAACGACCTTCGAGATGTGGTGAAACCCGAATTCGCTGATGGCGCAATCGCGAGGGGCGGGGCACTGTTAAGTGAGCTGAAGGATGATATCCGGAAAATTCTCGAACCGGAGCTGATGCGGTCGATAGAAGACCAAAGCTGCGGCGTTTAGCCGGGAGGGCCTCGGGGCAGGGCAGGAGTTCGTCTCGAATGACCAGCGAGACGAAAACCGCCGCTAGGCCAGTGATGTTCTGAAAAAGCGTTTTGGTCGGCGCGGGCTATCAGCACGGATGCAGTGCCACGGATGTCGCCCGCGCCCGCATCAGCCCAAGGCGGCTCGGCCGCCGATCGTTTAGCGAGCTCCGGGCAAGCGGGCGAGAGGAGGGTATAGGCAATGTCCAGTGTGCAGAGCTATGTGAAATGCAATCAGTGCGGCTTTTCCGAGGCAAGCGAGGTGCTCGACTGCGGGACGAATGGGTGGTGGGTCGGCTGCACGAGGTGCGGGTACCAGGAGAGTTGGGAGTGCAAGTCACGCTTTTCGAACGGGCACCTTGAAAGGGGTGTTAACGAGGTTCACTATTCCGCGGGAGCATTGTGGGCTGAAGACTCGAAGACCAGAGTCGCGACGCTTCGAGGTCTGGCGGAGAATGAGATTGAAGAAATAGCGGCCAAAATGCGTGAAGCTATCGCCTCAGGCGAGCTTTCATCAAGGAGCTACGTCACCAAGTTCAACTTTGTGACTGGCGAGGTGACGGCGCTCGTGGGCCAGGTGCCCACGAGGGGCCTCCAGACAGGAGAGTAGAACCCGGGGAGATGCAGGCGGAAGAGCCGCCGCCCCCGTGACAGCCGGGCTGGCCAGGAGTCCGGACGGTACGACGCCAGCGACCTCCCCGGCTTCAAGTCCGCCTGGCGGTATTAACGAATTGCCTGCCGCCTGAACGCTGGGCGCAGGAAGCGGGCGGCCGACGATCGGCCGTCCGGCGGCGAGGGCTTTCTCCCGTGCCGCGAAACTCAACAAATGGAGGATTGGACAATGACAGCGGGAGATGCGTTTGCGATTATGAACGACGAGGGAGCCCTCAAGCTCGGGACTGACGGCATCGAGGGGATCTGCGACGTGATCGAGGAGGAGAACAGCCAGGCGATGGACATGCTAGAGCACCTGCACGCGGCCGGCAGGATGTCGATGAGGATGGCGAAGAAGTGGGCCGAGCGGCTGGAACTTGAAGATTTCGTTTCGTACTTGCTCAAGAAGGGCGCCATCGGTTTTGCCGAGGCGCTGCATTTCTTCGTGACTGAGTACGACCCCACGGTTCTCGACCTAGTCAACTTCCTCAGCGAGCGGCGGGGGGACGGGGACCATTCGTCCGGGGCCTCGCCTTATAGGCTCTACCGTGAGTTCCGGGCAGCGGAGGCGGCGGCCGCAGGGAGGGCCGCCGTTGCTGGCGGCGGGGAGCAGAAAAATGGCGGCCTCAGCAAGGACGATTCGGCCAAGGAGGAAGGATTCAGGCATGGAAAAGGAAGAACTAAGGTTGATCAAAAACAGCGACAATGACCCTCTCTTTTCGCATTCTGCATTTCAGGGTTTCTACGTGGACGAGGTCACGTTCGCGCGGGAGTTTCTGGAGGGGGTCACCGCCCAAACCAAGAAAGCGTTGAACGCCGACACAGGAAAAGGGCACCAGGGCGTTTAATCTCACGCGCCGTTGACTTGCCGCGCAAATGCTGAACCTGGAGTTGCAAGTTCTTCAGCGCGAGGTGACCGGCCTGAGGCGACGATGTGCTTCACGCGAGCGGAGGCGTAAACGGCGTCAGTCGACGCTTATAAATGGAGATGAATAATGAATGAACCAGCGCAAGGGAATCCTGAAGAGCAGAAGTCCGATGAGCTTGTAAATGGCCCATCCAACCGGCCAGATATGGGAACGCAAAAATTCACGATAGTCAAGAACAGTGGTAACGACTCCCGTCTTCCAGAGGGGAATTTAAGGTTCGTACTTGGCTACGTCGACGAATCGAATGACCCAGGGGCTGAGGAAATCGCGGCGTATGTCCCCACCCGGCGCGAGGTGATCGAATTGGTCAAGTGCTGGTACGGGGAGCTCCTGTACCTCCAGTGGTTCTTTTTCATGACTGGCGTGACAGGGGGTTCTGATATCCGACGCGAGCATTTCGCCAGAAAGCGCATCCAGCGGGCGGCGACAGCGATTGGGGAGGGAGCGGTCGACAAGGCGATCATCGAGGTGCGCGACGCGTTCAGGTCGGAGCTGGGTGATGCCCGTCTTTGGAACATTTTTTTAAGCGGTGATCGGGAGCAGTGGGCGGCCGTGCGGGATGAATGGGGCCAAAAGCAGTTCGATAAATTTGCGGCGGACGACCTTGAAAGATTGGAACAGCTGGAAAAAGAGTCTCCGGGGGCCTTCATCGCAATCGTGTTTTGTGCCCACGCAGGAGACAAATCCAGAGTGGTCTTGATGTCTCCCGCGGATTCGGAACTCGGCGCGGCGCTTCAAGCGAGCGGTCAATTCGAGATCGTGATCGATAGATCAAGGCTCGGCGCCTTGAGGCGAGATGAGAATTTCCGACGCATGGGGTTCCTCCGGGCCACACGCCACAACGCGGGCTGGCTGTTCGAATTCCCAGACTCTAGCCCGGGCACAGCACAGCGGGAGTATCTCGAATCGGTCGCAGGTGGCATCAAGGAACTGCTGGGCGCCGGCACGGGGAAAGGATCCCGGCCTGCCTGATCCCGCTTGAGGGTGCCTCGCGCGCGGAGCATTGGATATGAGCCGGAGAGATTCGCTGGGGGGCGACGGGCATGAGGCGCAGACGGGTTCAACGCCAGGGAAGCGCTTGCATCGCGGACATTTCCATTCTTGCCCAGCGCATCGCCAGCGGCAATCAATGCTCGATCGGTTGGAAGATCTCGCCGAGGCGGACCCGGTCTTGGCTTCCTTCGGCCTTCTCCGGACTCCGGGAAGGATTCCTCCAGCCCATCGCCCCGCAGCGCGGGGCTATACGGGAGGCAAGGAGAGCCACTGCAAGCGGAGCTTGTGCCGGCGGAGGAGGGAACAGGTGCGGTCGGATCAATTCCCGCCTGCTGGAAAGTCTATCAGTCATTTCTATATGGGGTAGTGCGTGTCGGGGATTCTCAGGGTTTTGAGCATTCTCAAACGATGACTGATAGGTGACTGACGGTGACTGATATCAGTCATTCCAGGGTAGGGAGAGAAAGATAAGTCCTTTATTATCAAAATAGATATATCTCTCTCTCAACCCCCATGACTGATTGACTGATGGGGTTTCGCTCCCTGCCCGGCACAGGTCCCAGGCCGTGACTGATTTGACTGATATCAGTCGCCCTTGCCTGATGCTCCGTCACGCTCTGGCGCAGCCCCAGATCGATTCGCATGGAAATCCTTTACCAACCACGCGGGTTTTGCGGCTACGGGATCCTTTGTATGGAAGGGAAGAAGAAACAAGGAAATCCAAGGAGGCAACGAATGAAGGAGATATCAAGTCAAGCGAGGGTCGCTGATTATATCCGCAGCCACCCTGAGGAAACCTACGCGGCAATCTCAAGACGGCTGCAAATCGGCTACAGCACCGTTGCGCGCATCGCCGCCTTGCATGGCATTCATCGCCCCTCCGGAAAGCGGCTGATGGTGGACGAATCGCTCCTATGCGACGGGCAGATCCAAGAGCGGTAGCGAGTAGTCCATGTCCTTTGCATCCATCGCGCGGCCTTTCATCGAGATCGGCATTCCCGTGTTCCCCCTAATCCCGGGAGAAAAGGTTCCCCCGAAGGGCTTCCATTTCCTCCAGGAGGCGACGACGGACCCGGCCAAGATCGAGGCGTGGGACAGGGAGAACCCGGACTATAACGTTGCGCTTCTCGCCAACGGCGAATTCTGTTTCCTCGAGTTCGACATCAAGGGCGGGATGAAGGGCGCCGCCAAAGAGATGGGCCAGGAAATGTCGCAGACTCGCACGCAAAGGTCCGGCCGGGGATTCGGCCACTACATCTTCCGCCACACCGGCCGCAGCCGCAGGCTTGGCAACCGCAGCGCCAGCCTCCCTGGCGGGGAAGAGTGGTTCAGTTTCCGCGGCACCAACAAGTATCTGGTCGGCGCGGGATCGCTCCACCCCTCCGGCAGCCACTACAAGACCGTGGTGGATGTCGATCCCATTCCCGTGCCTGACTGGATTTGCGACTTCATCGAGAAGCACAGCGAATCGCCGAAGCCGAAGCCCGCCACGGGCGCCTACCCTGTCTCCGAGGATTTCGACTTCGACGACTTCTGCGAGCATTTCGAGATCAGCATCAGCTATGTCAAGGACGACGTATGGCATGTGGTCGAGGAATGTCCCGGCGTCGGCTACCGCCACGAGCAGAGCACGCTGACCGCGTTCTACTACGATGGCGAGACTCTGGGCTGGTCGTGCTTCGCCCAGGGATGCCCGCTGCACGCTACCAGCATCGGGAAGGTGATCGAGTTTCTGAACGAGCAGAAGGGCGAGCCCTACCGGGGACCCATCTGGCCCAAGCAGTCGGACGCGGATTTCGCCAAAGAGTTCGGGGTTGTGGTCGCCGACGACCCGACTCAACCCGAGACGGATTCGACGCCTCCCAGCGTTCTGGCCAAAATCAGGGAGGGCAACGATCAGGTAGAGGACATCCTGAGCGGAAAAATCCCCATCCCTGTGGATGATGTCGATCCGCCCATCGCGGCCGAGGCAACACTGCCTGAAGCAACAGCTTCCGCTGAAGCAACGGCTTCCGCTGAAGCGACAGCTTCCGCTGGAGTGCCCACCAACGCCGCATCCGATGCGAACACGCTCGACTTTCCTGAAGATGCCCTATATGGGCAGTTGGGCAAACTGGCCAAGGCGATGCACATGCCGCGCGGGCTAGCTTACCCCGCTTTGCTGGCGTGCTACTCCGCGCTGCCCGTGGCAGATTACATGGCCGGGGCGAGGGTCAACCTGTATGTGGCGCTCATCGCCCCGCCCGGGGGCGGAAAGAACGTAGCCATAAAGCGCGCGCTGGAGAGCCTGCACCTGAAATGGCGTCAGGACTACATCAAGTTCACGGCGGGCGGGGACACGCAACTGGTCCTCGCGCTCGGGGACACGCCCATGATTGGCGATAAGGGCAATCACAAGAAGGGCGGGGAGCGCATCCCGGGACCCAAGAAAATGCTGATCGTAAACAACGAGATGACGGAGGTGTTGAAGAAGACCGGCATCGAATCCAGCGCCCTGGCCCCACGGCTGTGCGACTTTTACGACGACGGGCAGTTTGAGAAGGTCGTGAATGGCAACCGGGTCACCGTGGATTGCAGGCTGTCCTGGCTCGGGGGCATCCCGGCAAGCCGAGACCGACCTGACAGGTTTCGGGAACTTTTCGGCAGCGAGTCCAACTACGGGCTGTACGAGCGGTTTTTGTTCGGCTATTCCGACGCAAAGTTCAACTACAAGCCATGGTCTCCTCCCGACCCGCCAAAGCCTGAGCCAGGGCTGAGCCTGGAGGATGCGATCTCGCAATCGCAAAACGGCGGCGCCACCATGGTTGTGGAGATTGCCCCCGAAGCGGATGCGCTGTGCCGGGAGTGGCTGGCCAGGCGGGAAGGCGAAGGTAGTGAGGAACGCAGGCTGGAGCATATGCTTCTCAAGGTTTCTGCGTTATCCGCCTCGGCTAACATGGAAGAAACAGTGTCGGCGCAGTGCATGCGTGCAGCCATCAAGTTCATGGATTGGCAGGCAATCCTGAAGCGCATATTCAAGTCGGGTGAGGCGAAGACCCACGAGGCGGAGTTTGACGCCATGGCGCTTGAAGCCATCCGGCAGCAAAACGAGAAGACGGGCAGCTTCTGCAACTGGAAGAGGCTGGCGCATGACAGGAAATGGGGCGACAAGTATGGGGATTCGAACATCCTGCGGTGGGTGGACGGGTTGATATCCAGCACCAGGCTCCTATGCCCGGTGGTCAAGAACCCTGACCCGGACAGGAAGCCGGAGAGGAAAAAGTGGCTGGTGATGACCCGTGACTACGCCATCAAAAGCGGCAGGGTGAGCTTGCCGCCGGAGGAATGAGGCGGGGAAAAAGTGGGGAAAAGGGGAGAATGGGGAAAACGCTTCCACCCATTTTGCACAAAAAAGCAGCATATTTGGGTGGATGGGGATTCCCCATCCCCACTTTTTTCCCCAGCCCATCACCCTCCTAAATACATACAAAAAAAGAGAGATATCTTTTTTCTTACGCATGTGGGGAAAATGGGAAGGCCCCCATGGATGTGAGGAAAAAGGGGTGTTTGTCCCACTAGTGGAGGGCTTATGGGAAATTCCCCCCCATGTTTGGAAAGGAGTCATTTTCCGAGCGATACACGAATGTTACACCTTGTCCGGCGCACGCCAATGAGTCCGCTGCCCGTCAATGTGACCGACAGCGGGGCTCAGCTATTTAACGTGGCTGCGACTGGCAATGGCGCAAGACCCGGGTCATGTATCCATCGATGCAGCCCGTGCGTGAGTTCACCTGGGGGTGTTGCCGCGCCAGGGCTGCCGTGGTGGTCCGCCATGTGATTCCCGCTGACAAAGGCATGACGGGCGACTTCGCCAGTGCCGCCTGCCGGCAAAGATCCGATACCGCCCGGCCATCTCGTTCCAGCAGGAACCCCAATGGCGCCAAAAGATAAGGGGATTGAGAAATTTGGTTCAGCCATGACAAGGATCATGGCAGTCTCCCACGACGAATCGTAGCGCGACGTCAATCGGGATAACCGGGTCAAAGGAAAACTTCAGATCGTTAAAGTCCGCATCGAAATTTCCAATTTTGCCGGGAAAATTGCAACTCAACCCCTCTCTCAACGCCCCACCTCGCCAGCGTGCACCCGCAACGGAAGCGCATCTTCGCTCCCGGAAGTCATCTTCCGTCCATTCTTCCGCAGCGTCACCTGCGTTCCAGCCTTGACCATCTCGCCTGTGAATTGCACCCATCGTCACCAGCCGCCGCAACAAGTTCCACAGGTTGTACGCAATCGCGCTCAACCACAGCCACACTTCGTTCGAGTGAAAGCGGCGGCAACTCAGCCGCGTCATCATCACCGCCCGCATTCCTTCCTTGATCCACTGCTCACATGAAAATGAACGATACGCAATGCTTAATTATGGAGGACAGTGCAATGAACCTGAACGATATGTACGGTCGGATCGGTGAGTACATCAAGTCGCACGACTCGGAGACTTACAGCCAGATCGCCGCGAGCCTGGGTCTCAGCCGTAGCCAAGTGAGCCGGATCGCACGGCGGCTGGGCGTCAAGCGGGCGCCGGGCAAAAGGGCGGCAGCACTCGAGGCGGCGGTGGCGGCGATAGACGCCGCTATGCCGCAGTCTGGCGCCGCGCCAACAGGGGAGGCGGCTGCTCCACTCGCTGTGGAGCCCATCTCCATCGAACCGGATGCTCCGTCGGCGGCGGAGGCTGTGTCGACCACGCCTGACATCCTGTCAGCGGAAGCTGCGGTCCTGTAAACAGTCGGTGGGGGCGGGGCGAGCCCGTCGAGCCCGGTCCCGTGGTAACCGGGGCGCGAAGGCGTCTGCCGATCTCCGCCCCGCCCCCGCCCGCGAACGGAGGAAATGATGGCCAGAAACAAACAATCACGGAAGGCGGCGGCGTCCGCCGTGCGCTTGGCGATCACCGCCGTCGAGAGCAGCGGGCGGTCCATCGAGCTCGATGCCGGAGACCCGGACACCTCGCCCAACAGCCTCGGTCTCCCGCCGATGGAGGAAGATCCGCCCCGCTTGCACCACCAGAACGTATGCCCTCATTGCGGTACTCCGCTGCGCCAGAACGGCTCTTGATTAGACCCCGCCGGGACCGCGGACTCACCTGATTTAGCGGCGCCGCTGCGCCCGCCACCAACTTGCAGGGATGAATCCGTGAGAAGGTCAGCCCCCAGTATGGGTGGACCTACTTACAGCAGACAGCCCTGCCGGCAGTGCGCTAGCTGCCGGCGGGGCGAAGTCCCCAGGCGCGGGCAATGCCCACACCCGGAAACCCGAGACGGATTGTCAGTCTTGTCCCCGCGCAAGTCAAGGCGCCCGACATGACACAAGAATCGGGATTGGGCGATTAGCAGCAGATCTAGGATGTGATAACATGCCCGGCATGGGTGAGCAACCCGAATCCCCCACAATGAAGCCTGGCGACCCATGCACCTTCTGCGGCGAAAGGACGCTGGTGCCCTCACCATCAGGGCAGAATCTGCTATGCGGTAGGTGCAAGAGAATCACCTTGTTGCCCCAGGAGCACAGGCCGGATGACCGGCGGATTCCCGGCAGACACAGAAAGCGCTTTTAGACATCTCCAAACCGCCCCACCGCTACGCTTTCGGACTTTGAGCCAGGAGGCGATTATGGTCCCGTTCGGCGCTTACCCATGATTCCGCTACCGCGGGGTGGTGCAGAAGTCACCAAGGCTTTTTGTACCATGCTGACGGGGCATTGCAGGCGATCGCCAGGTTCTGGACCTTGTCATCATTCCAGCCTCTTGTGGAATCTAGGCGGGTAAACGTGTGTTCACTCCGGATTCTTGCCTCAGACGACTAGAGCCGGGGCGCTGTCCTACCCAAGAAACACCCCGGCTCCTCCGTATCCGTCTTCTGAACCCAGGGCACTGCGGCGGAGGCGAGGCGGGGGAAATGCCCGGCCAGCGTCTCAGCTTCGAGAGTCCTGTCGCTCCTTGCAGTCCCTGCAATACCTGGTCCAGGGCACCGCTTCCAATCGCGCCTTGCTGATGGGCTCCCCGCATTCTGCGCAAATGCCAAATTCCTCGCGCAGAATCCGGGCCAAGGCATCGTCGACGGCACGCAGGAGCTTGCCGTCTCTCTGCTGCGAACTGATTTGCATGGCGGCGATGGCAGCAGCGACGGCGATGTCAGCCGTGTCCCCGCGAAGCTCCCCGGCGGCGGGAATCGAATCGGCCAGGCCCTTGCCGGTGGAAAGTTCTTGCCGCTTCGAAAGGAGAAGATTCTTATAATGAAGCAAATCGCTATTGTCCATGGCAGCCGCCCTGTGCCCCACGATTGCTTTGAATGCGTGGCACCTGCATTCAGATTATACCGCCAGCGAAACGCCGCGGCAGCGAGGATTCACCCCCGCACTTTGCGCGTTTCCTCTGGACAATTAGGGCACTGTTTCCAATTTGAGGCCACGGTCGATGATCATCCAACCGCGCTCAACGCTGCCCTCAACGACCCCTTTCCACCCCTGGTCATTGGAACGGCTCCTTGGTATCGATCAGTCCTCCGATCGGCTCGAGGCCGTGTTGTCGCCGGACCTGGGCTGCGCGCTCTTCCTGCCCGTTCTGAATCATGCTGTTGGTGC
>Ga0181532_10000679_pt1 | contig 34168 bp, 27 predicted proteins | sample PEATcosm2014_Bin_33_FD_119768 | JGI IMG/M metagenome (GOLD analysis project Ga0181532, IMG submission 119768) | Peatland microbial communities from MTU Mesocosm Facility, Houghton, MI, USA - PEATcosm2014_Bin11_30_metaG | ecosystem: Environmental > Terrestrial > Soil > Wetlands > Peat | place...
AGGCCGAGGAAGCCGCCGAAGTGGCACGCGCGACAGTCTCGCAGTTCGTGGGGATGGAGCCTTCCCAAATCACCCTCGCCGCCCCGCGACTGGTGGAATTGCCGCCGGAACAGAATGCGGCGCCGCTCGACACGGCTGCGCATCCTGCCGCGCGAGAGCAGAACGCCGTCGTGGCGCAGGCGCAAGCGCAGCTCAAAGCTTTGGAGCGGTCCTACTTCCCGCGTTTTTATCTGCAAGGTTCGGCATACGCCCGCGGCACGGGCGCGGAAACCGACGGGCGATTGCTGGGGGGACTGAACGGCCTGGCCCCGAGCGTCCAGGATTATGCGTTGGGCATCACGGTAAGCTTTCCCGTCGCGGATCTGCCTGCCGTCGAAGCACGGGAGGCCGCCCAATCGGCCATGGTCCGCGCGCAGGCTGCACGCGCGCAGCAGATTGCGACCGATTTGCGTGCGCAATGGCATGCGGCGGTCGCAATGCTGCAGGGGTCGCGGCGCATTGCGGCCAATACTCCCGTGCAAGTGTCCGCGGCGCACGCGGCGGCCGAGCAGGCTGCCGCCCGCTATCAATCGGGTCTCGGCAATGTCGACGAAGTAGCGGAGGCGCAGCGGCTGCTCACGCAAGCCGAGATCGACGATGCGCTGGCCCGCCTGGGTGTCTGGCGCGGGCTGCTGGCGGTGGCCACCGCGGCGGGAGATATACGGCCGTTTGTCGCAGAGGTGGGCCAGTGATGAGGAACGCTATATGCGTCTCGTTTTAGCCGCCCTGCACAGACCGCTCACCGTAGTGGTGGCGTTGATTGCCATCGCGCTTTGCGCCGTGCTTGCGGTCCAGCGCATGCCCGTGGATATCTTCCCGCAAGTCGGCGATCCGGCCATCTACGTCGCGCAGCCTTATGGCGGCATGGACCCTGCCCAGATGGAAGGTTATCTGACTTACTACTACGAGTATCACTTCCTCTACATCACGGGCATCGACCACGTGGAAAGCAAGAGCATCCAAGGCGCGGCCCTCATGAAGCTGGTGTTCCATACGGACACGAACATGAGCCAGGCCATGTCGGAAACCGTCGGTTACGTGAACCGCGCGCGCGCGTTCATGCCGCCGGGCACCGTGCCGCCGTTTATCACCCGCTTCGATGCAGGCAGCGTAGCCGTCGGCCTGTTGGTCTTCAGCAGCGCCACGCACTCGCAAGGGGAGATGCAGGATTTCGCGATCAACCGCGTGCGGCCTTTGTTTGCGACCTTGCCCGGCGTTTCCGCGCCGCCTCCGTTCGGCGGGAATCAGCGCACCATCGTGGTGATGCTCGACCCGGCGAAGCTCCAGCAGTATCGGATCTCACCCGAGGAGGCCATCGCCGCTGTAAGCCGATCCAGCGTGGTGATGCCGTCCGGCAATATGTTTACCGGCAAGATCGAGCGCATTGCCCGAACAAACTCGGCGCTGGGCGCGAACCTCGCGGATCTGCTGGCCACGCCGATCCGCCCGGTCGCCGGAGCCAGCGTCTATCTGCGCGATATCGGAACCATCGACAACGGCACCGACCTGGTCACCGCCTACGCGCACGTAAATGGGAAGCGCACCGTCTACATTCCGGTTACCAAGCGCTCCGACGCGTCCACGCTGGCGGTGATCAGCGCGGTGAAAGCCGCCATCCCAGATTTCAAAAAGGCCGTCCCGGAAGACGTCGACGTCAGTCTGCAATTCGATCAATCGCCCTACGTCACGAATTCTTTGCGCGGCCTGGTGATCGAAGGATTGTTAGGGGCGGCTCTCACCGGCCTGATGGTACTGATCTTCCTGCGCGACTGGCGCAGTGCGCTGATCGTCATCCTGAACATACCGTTTGCTCTGCTGGCGGCCGTGATTCTGTTATGGGCTGCCGGCCAGACCATCAACATCATGACGCTGGGCGGCCTCGCGCTGGCGGTCGGCGTGCTAGTAGATGAGGCCACCGTCGAGATCGAGAACATTCACAGCCAGATGCTTCCCGGCGTTTCGCGGGCGCGCGCCGTGGTGGAGGCTTGCAGCCGGACAGCCATGGCGCGCCTGCTCTCGATGTTCTGCATTCTGGCCGTTTTCGTTCCGTCGTTTTTCATGATTGGCGTGGGCCGGCAGCTTTTCGTGCCCCTGTCGCTGGCGGTGGCCTTTTCGATGATCGCGTCATATCTGCTATCGAGCAGCCTGGTCCCGGTGTTGTCGACGTGGTTGATGCGCGAAGCGCACCGCGGCGAGGAACGCGAAGGCCTTTTCGGCCGTCTTCGCTCGTTTTACGATCGCTATTTGAATGGCGTATTGCGGCTGCGTTGGCCGCTGGCGATCGTCTATCTGGTTTCGGCCATGGGGCTCCTGTATCTAGTCCTGCCGCGCATGGGGACTGAGTTGTTCCCCGACGCCAACGCGCCGCTGCTGCGCATCCGGCTGCGCGCTCCGGCCGGCACACGCATTGAAGAAACCGAGCGCATGGTCTTGCGCGCGCTCGACGTGATCCAACGTGAGGCAGGTCCGGGCAATGTTCAAATCACCAGCGACTTCGTGGGGGTGGTGCCCTCCAGCTACCCTGTGGACCTGATTCACTTGTTCACCAGCGGACCGCAGGAGGCCATCATCCAGGTTGCGTTGAAGCCCGATGCTCCGCGCGGCGAAGCGCTACGCGAACGGTTGAGAGAGAGCCTGAGGCGCGAGTTGCCGGGCACGCAAGTTTCCTTCGAGGCAGCCGATATCGTGACGCAGGTGATGAGCTTCGGTTCGCCGACTCCCGTCGAGATCGCCGTGCAGGGAGTCAATCTCCAGAACGACTACGCCTACGCGCAGAAGATCCAGGCGCAGTTGACGAAGCTGAGCTTCCTGCGCGACCTGCAATTCGCACAAGAGAACAATTATCCGACGCTCGATATCAACATCGACCGCGAGCGCACCGGCCAGTTCGGCCTGACCATGGCGGATGTGGTGCACTCGGTGGTTCCGGCGACGTCTTCCTCGCGGTTTACCGATCCGAACTATTGGCGCGATCCGAATTCCGGCAACGCCTTCCAGATTCAAGTGGAGCTTCCGCAAAACCAAATGCAGAGCGTCGAACAGGTGGCCGGCATCCCCGTGATGCCCGCGGGCAGCCCGAAGCCGCTGCTCGATGACATCGCCAGCCTGAAGCCCGGCGTCATGCCGGGCGAGATCGACCGGTATAACGGCCAGCGCGTGGTGAGCCTTACCGCGAACATTCACGGCATCACGTTGGGTGATGCGGCCGGCAACCTCAACCAGGCGCTAGCGGCGGCGGGCGCGCCGCCAAGGGGCGTCGCCGTCAAGTTTCGCGGCGAGATCCCGCCGCTTGAGCTGACCATATCCGGTTTGCGCATCGGGCTGCTGCTGGCTGTTGTCGTAATTTTTCTCCTGCTCTCCGCGAACTTCCAATCTGTGCGGCTGGCGCTGGCCATCGTGCTGACCGTCCCGGCGGTGCTCTGTGGCGTCGTGCTGATGCTGCTGGCTACCGGGACCACGCTGAACATACAGTCGTTCATGGGCGCGATCATGGCGATCGGAATTGCAGTCGCCAATTCTATCCTGCTGGTCACATTCGCAGAGCATGCGCGCCATGCCGGGCAGCCCGTCCTGGATGCCACCCGGCAGGGAGCCAGCAGCCGCCTGCGCGCGATCCTGATGACCGCCGCAGCCATGATCTTCGGCATGACGCCCATGGCCATCGGCTTCGGCGAAGGAGGCGCGCAGGCGGCGCCGCTTGGCCGCGCGGTCATCGGCGGCCTGATCGTCGCCACATTTGCGACGCTGACGATTCTGCCTTCCATCTACGCCATCCTGCAACGGGGAGCGGCCATCACTTCTCCATCGCTCAACCCGATGGATCCGGAGAGCCGATATTATGAGCCGAGTTAAACGTGGCGCACGCTTTAGCGTGCTGGAGCGAGTTTCGGCTCGCTCTGCCCACCTGTGGGGCGGGTCCCCTGACCCGCGCCGAGCCCTCTGGCTCGGCTGTCGGACCGGAGGGCCGACGCGGGCGAGGGCGCCCACCCCACCAATAGTTGTGCAATCGATTGGTGATCAGGGGTGGGGCAGGCGCTTTCGCCTGCCTCCCGGCGTGCTGGCGATCACGTTCTTGACGATGGGCTGGGCCCAAACCGGCGAGCTTACGCCGGTTGTTTCGAAGCCCGTATCCCGCACCGTCGAACTGCCTGCTGAGATTGCGCCCTATTTAAGCGTCTCGCTACACGCCAAAGTTCCCGGTTACGTGGAACGCGTGCTGGTGGATCGCGGCAGCGTCGTCAAGCTGGGAGAATTGCTCGCCGAACTGAGCGCGCCCGAAATGCAGGCTCGCATCGCTGAGGCCGAATCGAAAGTGCAGGCAGCCGAGTCCGACCACCTGCAGGCGGAGGCGCAACTCGCCGGCGCCGAGAGCACATACGAACGCCTGCAGAAGGCCGCGGAAACGCCGGGAGCTGTGGCGGGCAACGAGGTGATCCAGGCGCAGAAGCAAGTAGAGGCCGCGCAAGCCCTGGTGCGCTCGCGGCAGCAGGCCGGACGTGCCGCGGAAGCCGCCGTACGGGCTGAGAAGGATTTGCAAGCCTATCTGAAGATCACCGCGCCCTTCGACGGCGTGGTCACCGAAAGGTCGGTGCATCCGGGCGCGCTGGTGGGGCCGGGCGCCGATCCGGTGCTGCTTGTAATCCAGCAGATTTCGCATCTACGGCTGGTCGTGGCAGTGCCGGAGGAAGACGTGGGTGCGATGGCGCCGGGAGCGAGCATACCGTTCCACGTGCCGGCATATCCCGAGCGCACCTATACCGGAACGGTGGCGCGCATCGCCCATGCGCTTGATCGCCAGACCCGTACGATGCCCGTCGAACTCGATGTTTTCAATCGCGACGGAACGCTGGCGCCGGGAATGTATCCGAGCGTGAAGTGGCCGGTGCGGCGCGAACATCCAGCACTCTTCGTGCCCAAGACCAGCGTGGTCACTACGACAGAGCGCACGTTCGTTATTCGCAGCCAGAACGGGCACGCCGAGTGGTTGGACGTGAAGAAAGGTGCGGCCGAGGGTGACTTGGTCGAAGTGAGCGGAAACCTGCATGCCGGCGACATGGTGGTTCGGCGCGGAACCGACGAGATCAAAGAGGGATCGCCCGTAGGCGGCAAGAAATGATCGGCCCTCCGCCTGAGTCCCTCGCGTGGCGCGCGGCATCACAGTAGGGGAGAGAATCATGAGCATTGGCATTATCGGCTCCGGCAACGTCGGAGGTACGCTGGGCACGCGTTGGGCGCAGGCCGGCCACCAAGTCATATTCGGATCGCGAAACCCCGGCTCGGAGGAGATTCAGCAACTGATCGCCGGATCCGGCGGGTCCCAGGGGCGCCCCGCGCGTGCGGCATCGCTCGCGGACGCGGTGCGGTCCTCTGAAGTGCTGCTGCTGGCCACACCCTGGCCGGCGACCAAGGATGTGCTTCAGGGGTTGGGGGATCTGGCGGGCAAGGTACTCATTGACGCCACTAATCCGCTGCTGCCCGATCTGTCGGGCCTCGCGTTGGGCACTACAACATCCGCCGCCGAACAAGTCGCAGGCTGGGCGCCTGGCGCGAAGGTGGTGAAAGCTTTCAACACGGTAGGTTTCAATATCATGGCTGACACGGCCTTCGGCGTCGACCGTCCCGTGATGTTCTACTGCGGTGACGATGCGGCCTCCAAGCAGACGGTCAAACCGCTCGTGGAACAACTGGAGTTTCAGGCCGTGGATGCCGGCCCGCTGGCCCAGGCGCGTCTTCTGGAACCATTTGCGCTGCTTTGGATCTCGCTGGCCCTGGTACATGGGCAAGGCCGCGAGATGGCGTTCAAGCTGCTCCGCCGTTAGGTGGCCGCCGCCCCTGTCGCGGCAAAGTAGAAATGTCCTATTTTGGAGCAGGGAGGTGTTTTCGCCTCAGACGCACGGGGAGCCTGCCATTCCCTTCCAGACTCATTGTCTTGCATCGCGGCCAGCCGTCAAGGCTTCCGTTCGGCGCGAAAGCAGGCGGCCTTGACGGCGGCAGGCCGCGATGCGGGAAGAATTCCAGGGAGGAGGGAATCGCAGGACGTGTACTGGCGGGCGTGCCGCCAAAATAGGAACTTTCCACTTTGCTGCGACAGTTAAGCGGCCGCCTCTTGCATTCAACCCTGCATTAAGAGAGAATATCCTCTTAATATATCGTTTGCCTGAAAGGAGCAGAGCATGCCGCTTACCCAACTGCCGCCTCGCCTCAAGGCGCTCGACGCCGCCTTCCTGAATTTCGAAACCAAGGAGATGCCCCTGCACATCGGCGGTGTCTGCGTTTTCGAAGGCACGATCCCCTTTGAACGATTTGTCGCCACCATCGAGTCCAAGCTGGATTTGATCCCCCGCTATCGGGAGAAGGTGATGAGGCCCTTCTTGAACATCGGCCATCCGCAGTGGCAATACGACCCGGACTTCGACATACGAAGGCACATCTTCCATGTGAAGCTGGATCCGCCTGGCAGCGAGGAACAGTTGCGCGAGCTGACCGGCCGCATCTTTACGCCGCTGCTGGATCGGAACAAGCCGCTCTGGGAGACGTATGTGGTCGACGGGCTGGCGGGGGACCGCTCGGCGATGATCTGCAAGGTACACCATTGCATCGTGGATGGCGTGGCCGGCATCGGGCTACTGAACGTGATCATGGACCCATCTCCGGAGGAGCGTCCGCTGCCGAGGCGAAAGCCCTACCGGCCGCCCAAGCTGCCCGACGAAACCACGCTCTTCCTGGAGGCCTTCGCCGACAGCTTGGCGCAAATCCCGCAACGCTTCACGGATGTCAAGGATGCGCTGGCCGGTTACGGCTCTCTGCTATTGAACGACCCTCTGGCCGCGCTGGGCTTCAGCCGGGTAATGGACATGATGCCCGAGCTGGTTTCGCCGCTGGAGCACCTGCCCTTCAACCGGCCCTGTTCCGGCGAGCGGCGGGTGTTCTGGACGGAATTCCCCTTCGCCGAGGCGCACGCGATTAAGACGGCTTATGGCTGCACCATCAATGATGTGGTGCTGACGGTGGTGTCCGGCGCGGTGGCCAAATATACGGAGATGCATGGGCAAACGGTAAAGAACCGTTTCTTCCGGCCCATGGTGCCGGTGAACGTGCGTCCCGCGGAAGATGCGGCTGGCGCGTTTGGTAATCTGATTTCGTTGTTGCCGGTGACTCTGCCGCTGGGCATACGCAATCCGATCGCGCGCATGCAGCACATCCATAAGGAAACCGAAGCCATGAAGGGCGCCCGCATGGCGCAACTGGTGCGGACGGGCCTCGGCTGGCTGGGACTGCTGCCGCCGCCGGTGCAGGCGATGCTGGCGGGCAACCTGGGCTGGCTCAACACTCCCATTCCGATCTTCCACATGGTCTGCACGAATGTGCCGGGGCCGCCGCAGCCGCTGTACGCCTGCGGCCAACGCATGGTGGCCTGTTATCCGCACGTGCCCACCGGCATGGATGTGGGCATCAGTGTGGCAATTGAAAGCTACGCTGGCAAGCTTTATTTCGCGCTGACTACGGACGCCAAAGCCGCTCCGGACGGCGGCCGCATGATCGACTTCCTGGAAAGTTCCTTTAGGGAATTGCGCAAGGCGGCCGGAGTGCCTGAGAGCCAGCCGCGCGTGGCCGGCAAACGCGTGCCCCGTAAGGCAAAGCCCAAGGCCAAGGCAGCGGCGATCGAACCGGTAGCGCCCGCGCACGCCGCGCTCCGCAAGGCCAAACCCAAGGCCAAACCCAAGGCCAAAGCGCGCAAGCCTGCCAAGGCGCCGGTAGCGGCGGAGTCCGTTGCCGCCAAATCGGCGGCGGTGGAACCCGTAGCGGCTGCGCGCGCGTCCACCCCTGCCAAACCCGAAGTGCTCGTACCCGCGCCGTTGGCCGAAGAGCACATCGTGGAGCGCGCCGAAGAGGAAGCCCTGGAAGACGCCACGCTGATGCAGGAGGAAGAGGAACTCGAACCGGTGTACTGAGTTCTTCCCACTTACAGAAGTCGCTAACGAAGCGGGTATGGCCTCAGCCTGCACGGAGCATTAAATCCGCCGGTGGCGCGTTACACAGCCGGTTGGATAACTTCCGGATGCGCCGAAGTAACTGCCGCCAATGGCATTGCCAGCCGATTGCTTGTTGAAAGCCGTTACGGTGTGAATGCCTTGCCATCGGCGCCGGACCTTTTCGTGATCGGAGTTAGCGTCTTGCCGGCCGGCTGAGACGAAGGCTTGGACGGTGGCATGATACCTCTCGCGTTTCGTCGAGTGCTCCCCGGTAAGGTCGTTGGCAAGGCATGTTCGAGTAACGCCACGAGCCTGGAGTTGGCGACCGGCGAATTCCTCGGGGTTCCCAGGGCATCTCGATGGTTCGAAGTGGCTGATCACATGCAATGCGCGTAGAATGAGTAGGATAAGCCAGCCGCCTGCATGTCGGCCCTTCGCAACCACAACGCATGGAAGACCCACTCCAACCAGGACTGCTGCTCGTAGACCGTTTCCGGGTGGTCCGGCGCATCGCGCACGGGGGCATGGGCGTGGTCTACGAGGCTTACGACGAGAAACTCGGCCGGCGCATCGCGCTCAAGTGCGCGCGAGTGGGGCACGACCGGCACCTTCGGCCCGAGGTGCGCCTCGCCACTGAAGTCAGTCATCCGAACATTTGCAAGATCTACGAGATCCACGCCTCGGAAAGCCCCCAAGGACCGCTTGAGTTCTTCACTATGGAACTCCTCGAGGGGCCGACGCTGTCGAACCGGCTGAAAGAAGATCCCCCTCTGTCGCCGCACGAAGCCGAGACCATCGCCCGTGGTCTGTGCGCCGGTCTGGCGGAAGCGCACCGGCTTCAGGTTATTCATGGCGATCTGAAAAGCGCCAACGTCATCCTGGCTAGGAATCCGGACGGCACATTAAGGCCGGTCATCACCGACTTCGGCTTGGCCCGCGCCGGCTCCGTTTCCGGCGTCAGCGGTGGAACACCCGGATATATGGCGCCGGAGCTCCATCAAGGCGCGCCCGCCACGATTACCTCCGATATCTACGCCCTGGGCGTCATCCTGTACGAAATGGTCTCCGGCGCGCTCCCGCAAGAGCGCGCAGCCATGCTGGCCAGCACCGTTACGCAACATCCTTCCGATGCCGCGGTAAAGCCGGATCGTAAGCAGCGGCTTGCCGATCCCAGCCGGGCCAAACTTCCGCCGTTGGGATCGCGGTGGGACAAGATCCTCAAAACCTGCCTGCAAAATGACCCCGGGGACCGCTACCAGACCGCCGATCAGGTGCTCACAGCACTCGGGCCATCTGTTTTACGCCGCCGGGTTCTGCTTTCCGTCGGCGCGCTCGCCTTCGCGGGTGTTGCGGCCCTGGCCACCTACCGGACATCCACGGCGCCCGCGCAATCTGTGAAGCTGGATATCGCCGCCGTGGAGGCCACACCGGCTCTAGCGGCCTCAGCCACGGAGTTGCGGCGGAACGCTCTCCGCACAATCGAAGAGCTGAAGGACAGCGCGCAGACCGCGTTTTCGGTGCGGGCGAACTGGGGTCCCCGGGCCACCCACCGCTTTTCGGCCAGCCTTACTCCCAAAGGGGACAAACTGGCGCTTCACGCAGTCCTGCTGGACCTGCGCTCCGGCGCTCCACTGATCGATTGGTCAGCCGATTATGCACCCGCTCAATTGCGCTATGCCCCGGTGGCCCTGGCGGGGGTGGTCAGCCGGGGCCTGCACCTTCCGGCAATCGCCACATATGCCACCGTCAGCCCGGCAGCCGCAGCTTCTTACCAGCAGGGGATTGCTCTTTCTCATGACGATAGCAAGTTAGACGAGTCCCTGGCCGCACTGCGGGACGCCGCGGCGCGCGACCCCGATTCGGCGCTTCCGTTCGCCGCGATGGCGGAAGTCCAACGCCGCAGGTTCTTCCTGACCAAGCTCCGCTCTTGGGAGGCCCAAGCGCAATCGTCATTCGAGCAGGCCGATCTGCGTAATTCCGATTGCGCCGAGGTGCATCGCATAGCGGGGCTCCTGGAATATGATCGGAATCAACTGGAACAGGCGATCGCGAGCATGCGCCGCGCCATTGAATTCCAGCCGCCGCATCCCGACGCTTTCCGCCGCCTGGGCGCGTTCTATTTCGAGAGCGGTCAATTCCCCGACGCTCTGCAAGCCTACAGCCAGGCCCAGCGCCTGGCTCCGAAGGATCTCCGCGTCTACCAGGATCTGGCCAACCTTTACACTTCCCAATCGAATTTTGAGGAGGCTTCGAAAGCCCTCGAGAAAACCGTGGAACTGGCCCCCAATCTCCCGCGTTTCCGCAGAATGCTGGCGTCGAGCTATCAGGATCAGGGGCGGTTTACCGAAGCCGAGGCCCAGTTGCGCGCAGCCCTGCGCCAGGAAGACTCGGCGGATTCCCTGCAGCAACTGGGACATGTGCTTCTCTACCAGAAAAGGGAAAAGGAGGCTATCCCACTGCTATGCCGCTCGGTTGGCCTCGATAGTGCGGACAGGTTCGCGTGGATCTATCTGGGACTCGCCTACCAGCGCTCCCGGAACATAGCCGGCGCGCGAAAGGCTTTCGAACGCGGTCTCTCCGCGGCCGACCAGGAAGTCATCCGGTTGCCTCGCGTCGGCCACGCCCACGCCGTAGTTGCCTACCTGTGCGCCCAAACCGGCCAGGCCGGACGCGCCCGGGTCGAAGCCGCACAGGCGCTGCAACTCGCCCGGCGGCACAACGAAACAACCTGGTGGGCGGCGCTGACCTACGAACGCATCGGCGATCGCGATGCCGCCCTCCAGACTTTAGAGGGCGCGCCGCGCGCGCTCCTGGAAGATTTGCGCCGCTGGCCGGAAGCTACCCTGCTTACTAGCGACGAACGATTCTCAAAACTGTTCCTCTCCAATCCCGATCGGCGTTGACGCCGCCGGCGAAACCTCTTGACATCTGTACCACCGCATGTTTTGATGAATCAGCTTCACGTGTGAAAGAGCACGCTTGCGCAAAGGAGGACGAATCGATATGAGCGGCAATCCAACCATGGGTTCGGAAACCGGTGGTGGCGGTCCCCGAAAAACCAGCAAGAAATCATCAGTCAAGAAAGCTGTAAAGAAAAGCCCGGCCAAGAAAAAAAAGTAAAAGGCGGAACCGCCGGGCGCTAAAGCAAGAAGCAAGATGGACGGCGACCGCAGCACTGTCACAATCAGAATTGAAAAGCAGGTGAAGAATGAATGGTGCTGGGCGGCTGTGTCGGCCAGTGTCCATAAGTTCTTTCAGGATATTTCCCAGACGCAGTGTCAAATCGCCGCCACGGTGCTGAAACATCAGTGCTGCGACCAGCCTTCCCCCGGAGAATGCAACGTTCCGCAGCCCTTGCATCCGATCCTCGATAGCTTTGGCGTGCTGAGAGCGGGCGATCCCATTTCGCGGCAACTGACTTTCGATGAAGTTCGGGCAGAGATTGATGCCGGCCGTCCTTTCTGTGTACTGATCAAATGGCTGAACAACGGTCAAATCGGCCCGGACGGCCACTACATCGCCATCAACGGATACCGGGTGACTCCGGCAAACAAGCAGTTCGTCTCGATCAGCGACCCGCTCTTCTCCGATTCCGAGTACGATTTCACCGAATTCACGAGCACGAAGGGCGGATACCACGACGGTCAGGGTGTGTGGACGATGACTTATCGCCTGGTGAAGCCGGCTACCTCCTGATGCCACTCCTATTCGTTAAGCCGCCGGAGCAAGTCTGGAACACGCACGGGGCAGCCCTCACCGATTTGGTCGGCCCCCACAGTCCTGTGGTTCAGTTTTACCACCTCCCGGTGGGCACGCTCGGTTTGCAACAGGTAGCTGGCGGAGCCGCGCTGGCGGATGCGGTGCCCTCCGGTTGCCGCATCCTCTGCATCTTTAGCGACCCTTTACCTGGGATCAATAGCACCAGGACCTCTTGCGAAATGACGGATCCCACATTGTATCTGCAAGCCAAGTTTCGCAGCATTTCTTATGGCGATCTGGTGGAAACGACCTTCGAGCGAATCAACGAAGCACTTGACTTACCCGCCGTTCGGGCTGCGGATTTCGAACCCCACCTGCTGAGTATTCCGGGGATCCAGTTGCAAGCCCTCCACCTGGTATCCAAGGGGCAAGGCGGTGACCTGATTCTCCCGGTACTCTCGCAGGATTCGCGGTTGCCCATCGATGGCGTACTGGAAGGCAATCCTTTTCTGGCTGCGGCCATGGTCATCGCGCGCGAGCGAATGGCGCTGCCGCGGTCACAGCAAACTTCTTAAGCCCATCCGTCTCCGATTTACGAGGCCAGCCAGATCGCCAGCTAAACCGGCCACAACGAACCTCGTGTCCACACGCCCATCCATGACGCGGTCCCACATCACCCGCGCGCGGCTGCGACGGCGTATGCTTCCTGCTCAACGGCGGCACCGGCGCGGCCTCCCGTTCCGCTAAGGGTCCTTGAAGTGGATGGCTTATAGCGCCCGGTTGGGGCTAACCGGAAGCGATCCATGTGGCTGTGAAGCCGCTCCGGGCAAGTGCCGCTATCCGGACGTCAATGCCACGAGATCAACGGAATACGCGAGTGCAATGCTGAAAAGCGTCGACTAAGCCTGCGAGCGGGTGAAGTACATCTCCGCGGCGCAGTCTAGTTCGGGGCGGGTCACCTCCGGCGGGCGGTCTTCGTACTGACTCCGCCACAGCAGGATGTCGCAGAGATCCGCGGGATAGCAGGCCTTCAGCGTCCGGCTGTGCCGCAGGCACAATTCGATGAGATAACCCGCCGTCTCCGCGTCGCAGGCGAGTCCGCGATCGGTGAGCACCCCGGCAAGAATCTCGCGGAAGCACTCGTCGGTTACCGGCTCGATATAAATCTTGTTGTGGATGCGCCGCAAGAACGCCTCGTCGGCCAGTTCCGACGGATCCAGATTAGTGGCGAAGACCACCATCACCTCGAAGGGCACGCAGAGTTTTTGTCCGTGGTGCAGGCTGAGGTAATCGACTCGCCGGTCGAGCGGCACGATCCAGCGGTTGAGCAGGTCGCGCGGAGAGATGACCTGGCGCCCGAAGTCGTCGATCACCAGGATGCCGTTGTTGGCCTTCATCTGCAGGGGCGCGGCGTAGACACTGGAGGCGCTGTCCCCGCGAAGCTCGAGCATTTCGGAAACCAGCTCGCCGCCGGCGCATACACAAGGGCGGCGGCAGAGCACCCAACGCGCGTCCAGGCTGTCTGGCTGTTCTTCCATGGGCCGGTGCAGCATGGGATCGAATACGGTGATGATGTGGCCGGTCAGTTCCAGGGCGTAGGGGATCAGCACGGCATCCTGGTAGACGCGCGTCAAGCGCTCGGCGAGACAGGTCTTGCCATTCCCGGTAGGTCCGTAGAGGAACAACGCCTTCTGGGAAATCAGCGCCGGCCCGAGTTGGTCGAGGAGGGATGTGGGGAGAACCAAGTCACCGAGCGCCGCGCGCAAGCTTTCGCGGCCAACCCGCACGCGAGCCGCCTGGGCCCGCACGGCGTGAGTGTATTCCGCCAATGATACGGGCGCCGCGCCAGCGTAGGAACAGATCGCCGCACGCTCAGCAGCCAATCCCTTACCGGCGGCAGTGAGGCCCAACCGGTAATCGTTGCCCTGCATGCCCTTCACGTCCAGGTACTGCTGCTGACGCAACTGACGGAATACAGGCTCCAGCACCGCGTGGGGCAGCTTCAGGCGCTCGTTGAGCGAGGCCAGGCTGGACTGGCCCTCTTCGCGCACGGTGCGCAGGAACAGATCCTGGACCAGAGCCGGCGAGACGTCGAGATCCGCGAGCGTTTCCGGTTCGGGAGGCCAGAACGCGGGTGGTTTTGAAGCTGGCAGAATGTCTGGCGCGGTCATGGCGCTAGCCCGTTGCGGGAGGCTGGGCAGATTCCAGACAACGCTTCCGGCCGGGGCTCGCCAGCGCCAGGGCAGACGTGAATTCCACTCCGATAAGGTATTTCAATGCCTGCCTGGCACAGTGGCGCACCGAAGCGGCGCCCAAGCCACCGTATGTCGCGGAATGTAAAATAATGCCGGTTCGCGGTGGGATGGGTGCGTTCGTCTCCAGACGAGCGCCTTCCGCGGAAAGATCCAGGCATTTGGCCGACAAGCTCTTCACCTGGCCCCGCGAGTCCTTCCAGGACACCTGTACCTGACCTTCAAACGGCTGGCGGGTATGCCTTCGCATCGTCACGACACAATTCTGTGCGCGCGGCCGTATGGGAATCTCCGAAAATGTGGCTCAGAAATGAAACCGAATCCCAACGCTTCGCCGATCGGCTTGCCGATCGACGGGTCGAACGTATAGTTACGCGATGGGGAACAGGCGGGGCGAGCGGGTGGCCAGTTCCGTGCCGCCGTGCGGCATCCAACGCGGCTATGGAAACGCGGATAGATGCGCCCGGCTTAGCTTGAAGCTGTTCTTCAGTAGTGAAATCTCCAACGGAATTCGCCGTAGATTTGTCGCGGGTCGTTAAAGTGGAATCCGCCAAACGTCAGGCTGTTGTCGAGTAATACGCGGCGATTCGCGACATTCAGAGCCGTCAACGACACCTTGTATCTGCCGCCCTCGCCAAAACTTTTCCCCAGGGAAATGTCAACGGTAGTGTGCGGGGGCAGATAGTTCCCCGGATATTGCGCGTCCGGCAACCCGTTCGTAAATCCCGAGCCGTAGTACACATTCGTCGACGCGAACACCTGCCAGGGAAGACTTGCATTGGCTCCGAAGTTCAACGTGTTTCTCTGATCGTGGTCCACGGGGGAATACCCCGGCGGGATGGCCACGGGGCATGCCGCCGATACGGGAACGGGGCAGACCACGCCTCCGGTGATGGGCGCTGTGGCCTGCGCAATCTGATTCGAGTAGGCCAAGTGTACTTGAGCGCGGCGCCAGAGGCGCGGGGAGCGCAGCGTAGTTTCCCAACCCTGAATCAGGGCGGCGGTCCAGGTGATGGGCCAGAAGATGTTCGATTCGCCGATATTGTTGTGGTCCAGCCAATTCTGCGCGCGTGTTTGAAAGGTGTCTTCCTCGAGCACCCAACCGTGAAACGGAATCGAGACGCCGAATTGGTATTCTTCATCGCGCTCTCCCTTCAGCGGGGCGAAAGTCAGAGTCTGGCTGGTGGCTAAATTGAGCAATGGACCGGTGGCGGTCAAAAGTGGCGGTGGTTGATAAAAGTGGCCGTAAAAGCCATGAAAGACCCAGTTCAGGTGTGGGACCCTGATAGCAACACCAAACCGCGGGTCCGTCGCGTTTTGCACGACTCCCGCCTCAGTCCCGGCTCCGGGGGTGGTGAAGTGCGATTCGCGAAGGCCGGCGATGAGCGTCAACCAGGAGGTCGCCTTAAACCGGTCGCTGATGAACTCTTCGACCAGGCCGCCGGTAACTGCGGCGGAAGACGGGCCGAAGTTCTGGCAGTTCGTACCGCAATCCGTAAAAACGTTATTGAAAAAGTTGCTCTGGTGCTGGGCGAATCCATACACGCCCACTTCCACGCTGTTCTTCCCAACGGTTGCGTTCAAGGTCGATTGCAAGCCGGCGTAATTGGCGGTCTGGTCCACAGTCGAGATCACTGGCACATCGTTCAGCCCACCGTTGTAGCTGGCCTGGTTGTAATGATAGAACGGCGACACAGTCAGCAGCAGGTTTGGATTGAACGTATGGTCCCAGGATAAGGTGATGTAGCCATCGGGTTCCCGTTCACTATCGTGCAGGCCATAACTGGGATAAACCTGATTTCCGGATGAATTGGGATTCGGGTCGATGGGGATCTGGTAATAATCCTGGCGCAACGAGGCGACCAGCCGGAATTGATCGTGGGAACTGGGATTGAAAATGAGGGACACGAATCCTCCATAGCCGTTGTCCGCGTCGTGAACGACTTGCCCGATGGGGGCCTGCAGACCGTAGTCGCTGCGATTTCCGTTTACACTCACGTAATACGCGAAGCGCTCGGTGTGCCCGCTGAGATTGAGTTGATCGTTGGTTTGGTCCCAATTGCCGAAAGAGGTGACGAGTTCCGCCTCATTGTTGCGCTCGAAGCCGGATCGGGGCACGATGTTGAAGACTCCATACGTGCGGTCTCCGTATTCAGCATCGTAGCTGCCTCGTTGAACCTCGAGATAATCGATATCCTTGGGGTCGATCTGCGGTCCCAGATTGGTGGCGATATTGGTGTTCGGTATGGGTACGCCGTCAATGAGCCAATCGACTTGGTGGCCGCCGCGCATGTGCAGCATGTCGTGGGTTACGTATGCGCCGGGCGTGTAGTCGGTAATCATCGCCATGCTGTTGGCGCGGTCGGCGCCGGGAGTTTGGGCGATGTCTTCGCGATCGACCAGAGTGGTGGGAGTTACCGAATCCATATTGACTGTCTCTGCTTCGCCGGAGACCACCGTAGTTTGGGTCAAGGTCGCGATCGCCAGTTGAAAGTGAAGAATCGGCGATGAGTTGGAAGCGACTGTGACGGTTTGCTCCGCAGCCTCGAATTTAGACTGAGTGACAATGATTTTGTAGTCGCCGACCGGCACGCTGGTGAACGAAAACTCACCGTTATCGTCCGCTTGCATGGTTTGAGACCAATCCGAGGTAACCGCCTGCAGCTTTACCGACGCTCCTGCCAGAGGCCGATGCTGTGGGTCGTGCACGATTCCCCGTATCCGGCCAAAGATGGTTGCATGGAGCGGGGAACTAAATATTAGAAAGACAACCAGACACAAACACGATACGAGCTTTCGCATGAGCCTCCTTTGTAGGTTCTTCTTGTAGACGTAGGTGGACGCCCAGACCATCGTCCGCCCGGTGCGCGAGAGATGCGCAGTGCGTGCGGAAAAGGACGTCTAGACTGGCAGCCCGTGGCAAATTCGCCGAATTCAGGCAGGCGACACCGCCTGCCCCACTGGTGGGGCAGGCATTCAGCCTGCCGGACTCTGCCAGGGGCTGCTAGGAGAGGAAACTTGGAGGTCCGCGCTTTTGGCGGGCGCGGCCAAACGAAACGCGGTAACCGGCTTCGGCCTGCGCCTGCACTGCCGGATGCTGGAGCACCCAGGCGAATACCAGTTGCGAATCCACCGGCAGGGCTGTCCGGGAATCCGTCGGGAAAGCGCACGCGGTTGGAAAGCTAGGGCACCTGGGCCCCCATATCTTCACCACCGCCCCGGACGGAGCCTCTACCGGATCCGCCGCATTCATCATGGTGCAATGATGTTTGCCATCCCGGCGACAGCAAGCAGGCAAGCTCGAATCGGCGTCCACAAACAAGGCGGGACCGATCAGCGAGAAGCTGAAAAGCCCAACCAGCATTGTGGCCGCGAAACGCCGCATGGGTCCATACTACTTCGTTTCCGGCAAATCGCGCAAGCGGAGAGTTGTGCGCGCCAGTAAAATGGGCGATGTATGCCGCTCCTGATGCGAACTTCAGTCCTGATTCTCGCCGCGCTGGCGCCCGTGGCGTCCCAAGCTCCAGCGCGACAACCGCTATCGGTGCCGCTCCGGTGCCTGGGCAGCGACTGCCCGTTGCTCGGCGGACCGCCGCAGACCGCCGGTATGCGAAGTGGCTTTGTCCGGTTGCAGCCGGGTGAATCAGTGGGCTGGCACTCCACCGGCCACAATGAGGAGTCGCTCGTGATTCTGCACGGGCAAGGCGACGCCCTCATCGAGGGGCAGCTAAAACATAGCTTGGTGGCGCCGGCGTTCGCCTATATTCCTCCGGCGACGCGACACAATGTCACCAATACCGGTCACGAGATTCTCGAATACGTCTATGTGGCCGCTCCGGCAGCAAAGTGAGGCGAGCTCGCTTCGTGGTAGGCAGTGACGTTACTAAACGCTCGCTAAGATTGCGGCAAAATGATCGAGCCAGCGCCGTTGCTCCTGCGTTTCCGGCACGGTGGCGCCGCGCGCAGCGCTCATCCTTTTGCAGCCGTCTCTGGGTCGAATCCTTTCATAACGAGCAGACACGCAGCCAAGAGTCCGGTACGGCCGATGCCTTGTCTGCAATGGAGGACAAAATCCTTCTCGGACGAGAGATCGCCTTCGAGTTTTTCCAAGGCCGCCACCACCTTGGCTTCCGACTTCGGGACTTGGCGATCCGGGATTGGAAGCGAGACAAACTCCATTCCATGCGCCTTCGCTTCGCTGTGCTTCGTTTTTGAGATCGAGATCTTGTTCTTCTTCGGGAGGCAGCAGAGACAATACCTTATTGATTCCAGCCCGCCGCCAACGGCCCATTTCATCTTCGAGCCAGTCGCCTCCGCGTGGACGCGAGGCCAGCGCTAACTTGCCCTGACATGGACCATCCACCCAATGGAGCTTCGTCCACCTGTTTAGAGGCCCCCTTTCCCAACGATCTCGCGCGGTAGCGTATCGACGGCCACGCCGCGCTTGTCCCGGTATTAGTGACTGCTTAATGACATCCGTCGAAAGCCGTTCCATTTGGGCGAGCTTGGCAGGTCTAAGGGAACTAATAGGGTGGAGCGGTCTCAATGGCAGATAACCAGCCACACGCCTCTCACACAACCGCTAACTGGTGGTCCGGGCACTCCAAGCTCAGGCACTCATACAGATCGTCGATGAGTCCCAAGCCATGTTTCGCTAGAAACGGCAAAATCGAATACAGCCGCTCCTGCAAATGCCGGTGCGGATAGACCAGGCCGGAAAGATACTCCGCATCACGGGCCACGCGCGCATCCCGCGCCATGGTTTCCCGCCCGATCTTACGCTCCATCTTGGAGATCTGGTAGACCATCTTCTTGCGGCTCTTGCCCAGCGCGGCCGCCAGCGTGGCATCGAATCCGGCTAGCTCCGCCGCCAGGTGATCGACGGCCCCCTCCACCGCGGCCTTAGTGTGCGCCAAGGTGTCGCCGAGCGCCGGCGGGATCAACCGCGCCGCGATCCGCTCGCGCACAAAGTCGTCGCCGTGCGTGCAATCGGCCAGCGTCAGCGCGTAGCGCGTCATCAGCTTCCGGCTACGCTGATCGAGCAGCGTGAAACCGGCGCGGTGCAGCGCCGCGGGCATGCGGCCCAGTATGGCGCGGTAAATGACCGCGGATTGCGCCAGATACGCCAGCTCCGCGGGACCCCCAATATAGGCGACCGTGGGCAACATGGAATCCTGCACTACAGGACGCAGCAAAGCGTTGGGGGAAAGCTCGGCGGCCCGGTCCATCAACTCCTCGGTGGAGAAGCGCCGGCCGTTCTGCAGATAGTCGCGCCCGTAACGGCGCAGCGTGTAGCGGCGGCCATTCTCCAACAGAAATACGAACGAGGTCTGGTCTTCCACATGGACCTGCGCATGATAGCCGGCCGCCTCCAGCGCGCGGTTGCGCTCTAGCACCGAAGCCGTCAGATCCGGCCCCGCAGCCAGCGCGGACCGTATCGCCGGCGCTGCCATTTTGCGCATGGCGGGCGCCATGGGATCCACGTGCAGCAGACCGTAAGTGGCGAGCAGCCGTTTGAGCAGCGCGCTGAATGCCTCACCCAGTGTTCTCCCGGGCTGGTACGTCTCTTCCACCAGGGCGGAGACCTCATCCCCGAAAGGCAGAGTCGCAAGCGCCGCGCGCAACTCTGCCGTGGGAGGTGCGCTCAGGACGTACTGCCCGACAGGTTGGCTGGATGCCGGCGAGCCGTGCTTCTCCAACTTGATGGGATGGTGCTCGGCATCGAATACCCAGCAGTGATTGATTTCGGCGAAGTCGTGGTCTTCCGTGGCCAGCCAGAAAACCGGCACCGCCGGGATGCCGCGCGCTACCAGATCGCGCGCCAGTTTCACCGCCGTGAGAGCTTTGTAAACGGTGTAAGACGGACCGGAAAACAAGCCTACCTGCTGGCCCGTCACAACTGCTACGGTGCCTTCCCGCGCCAGCAACTCCAGCGCCGCACTCTCACCGTTCTGCTGGCGCAAAGCAGCGACCAAGGCGGCGCGCTGCGCGGGCGGGAACTGCATTTCGTTGGCAATCGACAGGTAAACGGCGGGTTCGCCGATTGGATGGGGATAGAACGACTGCACCCGGTCCGGGTGATAAACCAGATCCGCGAACAGCTTGCTCGTGTGCGGCAAATCCGTGTAGCGGATACAGGTACAGTCCATGGCCGAAGTCTAAGAGATGATTGTCCGCTTTCGAAAGATTCAGGCGCGCGCGGCCGTTGGCAGGCGAAAGCGCCTGCCCCACCCCACTGTTCACCACAGCGCGCTAGCCCGGCGGCAGCATCTTCGAAATGTCGTTGTACAGCACGAAGGCCACCAGCATCATGATGAATACGAATCCCACCTTGAAAACGGCCTCCTTCACGGACATGCTCATGTCGCGCCGCATCACCATCTCGATGAACAGCATCAGAATCCCCCCGCCGTCCAGAATGGGGATGGGCAGCAGGTTGAAAATCGCCAGATTTAAGCTGACCATCGACATGAGCATCAGGAACGCCGAAGGACCTTGTTTGGCCGCCGCGCCGGACATCTGTCCGATCCCGATAGGCCCGGTGAGCGACTTCGGCGAAATGCGCCGCTCCACGATACCCGTCAGGAATTGGAAAATCACGTCCGCGCTTTTGACGTTCTCACGAACGGATTCCTGGAATGCATCGGGCAGTGAGAGCCGCGTGGTCAGGATGTTCAGCTTGGGCTCGACATAGGCACCGATCACCCAGCGGGCCGGGCCGTCCGCGCCGCTCCAAACCGGCTGCACGGTAATCTGCCGGGTCTGGCCGTCGCGCCGGAATTCGATGTCGACCGGCTTGCCATTGCTGCCACGTATAATCTCATGGAAACGAATCGTAGCGTGGATCGGATGGCCGCCGGCGGTCAGGATCAGATCGCCCTGCCGCAGCCCTGCCTTTTGCGCCGGCATGCCCGCGGTCACCGGGCCCAACTGCACCTCTCCTTTTTCCGACCAACCCGCCATGCCCAGCCCGGAGCGCTCGTCCTGCACCGGCGTAACCGACGTGTCGAACTCCCGGCCATCGCGCCGGATGGTCAAGTGCATGGGGCGCGAGGCGCTCTCGACTTCCTTCAGGATGATATCGTCCCAAGTGGGATTCCGCTTGCCTTCCAGCGCTGCGATCCGGTCGCCCTCCTGGATGCCGGCTTTGGCCGCGGGCGTGTTCGGCGTCACGCTGCCGATCACCGCCCCGGAATCGGCATCCACCACCTTCTGGTACTTGACCATGTAAAGACCGGTGAGCAGCCCGACGGCCAGCACCACGTTCATCAGGGGACCAGCCAGTACGATGATCAGCCGCTGCCACCGGGGCTTGCCCAGAAAACCGCGCGGATCGGCGGCGTTGTCATCGCCGGGTTGTTCGCCGGCCATCTTCACGTATCCGCCCAGGAAGAAAACGGCGGAAACTCGGTAGTCCGTCTCTCCCTTGCGGAAGCCGAAGAGGCGCGGCCCGAAACCGAAGCTGAAGGCGTCCACGCGGACGTCGAAGAAGCGCGCCGCCCAGAAGTGTCCCAACTCGTGTATGAGGATCATCACTCCGATCAGGACCAGGAGCCAGAACACGCTTTGAAAAAATGCCATGTGATTTATACCCTTGCCGGAATCGTCTGCGCCCCGGCGGCTGCTTGATGCGCCACCAGCTCACGCGCCAACGAACGCGATTCCTCGTCAATCTCTAGAACTTCCCCGACGGTGTTGGGCTGCCGGTTGGGCATACGGCCAAGGGTCTCTTCCACCACGGCCGCGATGCGGGGAAACCCGATTTCGCCCTTCAAGAAAGCTTCGACGGCAATTTCGTCCGCCGCGTTTAAGGTGCAGGTACTCGATCCGCCGGCCTCCTGGCATTGGTAGGCCAGCTTAAGCAGCGGAAACCGCTCAAAATCCGGAGGGGCAAAATCCCAGTGACGCGCTTGATTCCAATCGATCTTGGGCACCGGCGCCTGCGACCGCTCCGGCCACGTTAGCGCGTATTGTATGGGCATGCGCATATCCGTCGCAGAAATCTGGGCAAGAATGCTGCCATCGCTGTACTCGATCATAGCGTGCACGGACGATTGTGGATGGATCACCACATCCACCTGGGATGGTGAGAAGCCGAACAGCCAGCAGGCCTCAATCACTTCGAAACCCTTGTTCATCAGAGTGGCGGAATCGATGGTGATGCGTTTACCCATCCTCCATGTTGGATGATTCAGGGCTTCGGCGGGTGTCACGGACTCCAGCCTTTCCATCGGGGTGTTCCGGAAAGGGCCACCAGAGGCCGTCAGGATCAACCTGTAAACCTGATCGCGGTTGCCGGCCCGCAAGCATTGGTGGACTCCATTGTGCTCGCTATCGATGGGCAGAAGTTCAGCGCCGCTCTGCCGGACAGCCTCCATCACCAGCCGCCCGCCGGAGACTAACACCTCTTTGTTCGCCAACCCCACCCGTTTGCCCAAGCGCACCGCTTCGTAGGTAGCTTCCAGGCCCGCCACACCGACGATCGCCGAAACTACCATATCGACCTCTGCCGCGGTGGCCGCCCCTACCCGGGCGGCCGCGCCGAAAGCCAGCTCAGGCCAGTTTGGACGCGGCAAGCCTGAATTGGATAGCTCGGCGGCCAGCCGGTCCATCCCCTGGGAACTGGCGAGCACCACCACCTTCGGCTGGAACTCTATGATCTGCTGTAGGATAGCCGCAGTGTTGTACCCTGCGACCAGCCCGTGGATCTGGTAGAGTTGGCGGTTCTGGCGGACTACGTCCAGGGTGCTGGCACCGATGGAACCCGTCGAACCGAGCAGAGTGAGGCTTTTCATTTCAAGCAGTTAGAGTGACATCGACATGATAGCACGGAAGGTTTGGCAGAATCTCTGGTTTAGAGTGCCGCCTTTCCTCTTCAAAAGACCCAACCCTTTCGGGCGCCGGGGAGGTTGCTTCAGGGGTCTTTTTATTTAGAGGTTAGTCTCGCTTTGGTGGGAGTTGCCTCCCCGGCTTGATTCCAATATTAGAATATCCGGCCCTGAAATGCAACAGTTTTTTGTATTTTCTGGAAGGAGGCTCGATGTAACGTGCCAAACAGCACGCTAGCCGACATCCGCTTTCGGTGTCTCTCCGCCCTTGACTTGCACGCCGACAATATCCTCTAACACCTTGATAGTGGAGCAGATATCCTCCTCTCCATGGCCCATCGCGATGGCCGCCTGGAACATCTGCCCGGTCAGGGCGGTCAAAGGTACGGGTACTTTCAGCTCGTTGGCCGACTCCAGCATCAGCCCGATGTCCTTGTGCATCCACTTGACGGAAAAAGCGGGGCTAAACTCACGGCGTAGAACCAGGGGGCCCTTGCCGGTGACCAGCCCCGATCTGGCTGCGCTGTTGTTGAGAATGTCCAGCATCAGACCTGCGTCTACGCCGGCCTTTGCAGCCAGGACCATACCCTCGTTGAACCCCTGCAACAGATTGGAAAGAATCAGGTTCTGTGAGAGTTTGGCATGCAGCCCCATGCCCGGCCCGCCGCAAAAATAGAAGCGCTTCCCCATCACCTCGAAGAACGGGCGGACGCGCTCGAAGACCTCGTGGTCGCCTCCGATCATGAACGTCAAGGTTCCCCCTTCGGCGCCGGCCTTGGAGCCGGTGCAGGGGGCGTCGAGAAATTCAACACCCTTGGCCGCCAACGCCTGGCCGACCCGGCGGCTCTCGCTCGGGGAGATCGTACTGGCGTCGGCCACCACGGTACCTCGGCGGGCACCCTCAAGGATGCCATCCTTGCCTAGGATTGCCTGGCGCGACATGGCAGTATCACCCACGATCAGGAAGATGCAGTCCGCGTTCTCCGCGACTTCTCGGGGCGTGGCGCAAAAGCGGCCTTTTTCCGCGGCCGCCAGTTCGCGCGCTTTTTCGGTGGTATTCGACCACAAAGCCACCTTGTGACCCGCCCGCAACAGGTTCCGGGCCATCGGATAACCCATGATTCCAAGTCCTAAAAAACCTAATCTAGCCATCTCAGGATTGTACGCCGACTGCGGTGTGTGCGACAATTTGCGTTCCGATGAAACCCGCCGTATTGGTCACCAAGCGCATTTATCCGGAGGCGATCGCGTTTCTGAAAGAGCACGCCGAAGTGGACTACGCCGAGTCCGACGATGGAATGAGCGCGGAGGATCTCGCCTGGCGCATACGCGGCAAGCAGGGCGTGGTCAGCCAGCTTACCGATAAATTCACGTCGGAGGTCTTGGCGAGCCTGGATGGCATACGGGTGATCGCCAACGTGGCGGTGGGCTACGACAACATAGACGTACCAGCGGCCACGCGCCGCGGCATCCTGGTGACGCACACGCCCGACGTGCTTACCGACACCACCGCCGATTTCGCCTTCACCCTGTTGCTGGCCGCCGCGCGCCGCGTGGTCGAAGGCCATCATTACGTACACTCCGGGCAGTGGACGAAGTGGCGCGTCGACTTGCTCGTGGGGCAGGACGTGCATCACCACACACTGGGCATCTTTGGCATGGGCCGCATCGGACAGGCGGTGGCGCGGCGGGCCAGAGGTTTTTCCATGCGCATCATTTATCATGATTCGCGGCGGGCGCCCGAGGCGGTGGAGAAAGAGCTGGGACTGGAACTTGTTAGCGCGGAGCAATTACTGCGTGAGTCGGACTTTGTGAGCTTGCACGTGCCGCTCATGCCGGAGACGCGCCATCTGATCGGGGCGCGCGAGTTAAGCATGATGAAGCCTACGGCGATTCTGGTGAACACGTCACGCGGGCCGGTGGTAGATGAGCCGGCGCTGGCGGAGGCCTTGGAACGGCGCGTGATTGCGGGGGCCGGCATTGACGTATACGAGAACGAGCCGCGCGTCCATCCGCTGCTGCTCAAGCTGGAGAACGTGGTGCTGGCGCCGCACATCGCCAGCGCTTCGGTGGATACGCGCCGCAAGATGTCGATGATGGCGGCGGAGAATGCCGTAGCCGCGCTGGAGGGACGGCGTCCGCCGAACTTGCTGAATCCGGAGGCTTGGGAAACAGGCACGTAGCGTGGTCCCCACATAACGCTCGTTGACGCGCACGGCAGGCGGAACCGCATGCCCCACCACTGCAAACACAAGGTCTGCCCATGCGCAAAAAACTGGGCTGCCCTACTTGCTCGCGGTGGCCGACTCGGCACCGCCCGCGAAGAACGTTTCGTTCTCGTACTTCAGGTTCAAATTTTTCTTGATTGCTTCCATCCACTCGTTGAACTGCGCTTGCTTCAGTTCGTTGAGGATCTGTTCCTGTACTTCGGAAATCGGCTGTGCGCTGACCTCGTCGGCATGGAATAGGTAGAAGCCGTGAGGCTGCTTTACGGGCCAACTGGTCTCGCCGGTCTTCAGCGCGAAAATGGTGTTTCGGATGGCATCCGGAAGGTTGTCGGTGCGGCGGATCGTGCCGAAGTCGCCGTCTTTGGCGGCCGAGGTCTGGTCTTCGGAATTCTCCTTCACCAGCTTCACGAAATCCGCGCCGGCCGCGATTTGGGTGTGCAGTTTCTCGATCTTGGTCTGGGCTTCCGCCTCAGTGCGATGTTTTTCCCCATCCGTGCCGGTCTCCTTAGAAGGATCCGCAGCAGAAAACGAGATATAAATCGCCTTGACTTTGACCTGGCTGAAACGGTCCTGGTTCTTTTTGTAGTACGCATCCATATCGGCGCTCGACGCCTGGAAACCGTTCATCGCCTCGTGTATTTGCGCATTCATCAGAATGTACAGCCGGCTGAACGCCAGGGATTCCTTGGTGGGACTGCTCTGGTCTAACTTCGCTTGTTCGGCCATTTCGGCTAGGCGGTGCATTAAAGCGAACTGCTGGACGAATCCCTTGCGATCGCGCAACGCGGACTGCTGCATCTGCTGAGGCATGGCGCTGATGAAGTTCTTCAACTCGCCGACGGTGAGCTTCTGGCCGTTGCCGAAGGTCGCCACAACGCTATCCGGGGACAAAACCGGCGGCTTGGCTGGCGGCGCAGTTTGGGGCGCGGCAGATTGAGCCCACGCCGCGGCTGTAAACAGGAACGTGGAAAACAGGAATACTTTCATTGGTTAGTAATTACTCAGTTTAGCATGCTCCAATTCGACTTACGGAAGTGAACGTTTCTCGCTCCGCGCGGTCGTCTCGCTGCGCTTGACCTGGGCGCGTCGCCGGCCTTGGGTGAGGTTGCCTGCCGCTTTGTCGCGGGCCTCCTGGCTCACCGCGATGCGATTCACCACCTTGATGGCGCCTGCGTTCTTGGCCAGGCGGGTCGCCGTGCCTTTGTGCTGGAGCACGCCGGTCTCGCCTTCCAGCGTGGCGACCCCACCCTGCACGTGCACCTGAAAATGATGACTCGAGATTTTGGACTTTGCAAAGCGGGCGCGAATGGCTTTTTCGAGTTCTGCGTCCGAAATCGACGCCTGCTTTGGGCGGGCCGCCGTTGCGGTGGACGGGTGCGGGGCCGGCGTGGCCGGTTTGGTGGCTGCCTGCGCGGCGACAGTCAGAAAAAACAAGGCTATACCGATGTAATAGAAACGTCTCACAATGAAATGCTCCTTCAGCTAGAGCGTGCCGCCGCCCATCGTTTGTTCTCAGCGAACTCGCCCGCCGGCGCGCCCTGCGCTATAACAGATCCATGCTTATTTACGGCGGCATTGAGGGCGGGGGCACCAAGTTCGTCTGCGCCACGGGAGATCAGTCCGGCACGTTGCTCTCGCGGACGGAGTTTCCCACCACTACACCGTTAGAGACCATCGGCCGCGCCATCGAGTTCTTCAAAGCGCAGCCGCACCCGTTGGAGGCCATCGGCATCGGATCGTTCGGACCCGTCGATTTGAAGCCGGCGTCTCCGAAATTCGGCTATATCACGTCAACGCCGAAGAATGGCTGGCGCGACACCGAGTTTGCGGGGGCGGTACGCCGGGCTACGGGCCTGCCGGTGGCCTTCGACACGGATGTCAGCGCCGCGGCGCTAGGCGAGGCCCGATGGGGCGCCGCACAGGGGCTGGACACTTTCCTTTACCTCACGATCGGCACAGGGTTGGGTGGCGGCGGCATGGCGAATGGCGGGCTGATTCACGGCCTGGTACATCCGGAGATGGGGCACATCCGCGTGCCGCACGATCGCGACGCGGATCCCTTCCCCGGGTGCTGTCCTTTTCACGGCGACTGCCTGGAAGGCCTGGTGTGCGGGCCGGCGCTCGAAGCCCGTTGGGGCCAGCGCGGCGAGACGCTCCCGCAAGACCATCCCGCCTGGGACCTCGAAGCCCGGTACATCGCCTTCGGGCTGGCTACCTGGATTTGCACGCTGTCGCCCGAAAGGATCATCCTGGGCGGCGGCGTAATGCGGCAAGCGGGCCTGTTCTTCCGCGTTCGCGGCAAAGTGCTCGACCTGCTGCACGGCTACATACAGGCGCCTGAGATTCTCGAGCACATCGACCAGTACATCGTGCCGCCGGCGCTGGGCGGGGATGCGGGTGTGCTGGGCGCCATCGCGCTGGCCGCTACGGTTTAGCGGGATTTCTGCCCAGTGGTCTTAGGGGTCACCGGCGTGATGCAAAACATTTGAAGACAGCTCTTTAGACTCTCACGTCGGGAGTCAGTGCTTTAGCAGGTTTCGGATCCTTGGGCGCGGGATTCTCCCGTCTTATTTTCCATCGCCAAAACTGCCACAGACCAAAGAGGAGGTTCCCGTAATCCCACCGCGCGCCTCAAAATGCGGCGTCGGCACCCATGTGAAGACCAACAAGAATGAGCAAAGCTACACGAACGCGATTGTCAGCAACCCAATCCTCTCATTCCAGGTGGGCTTCACCGGCATGTCTGATACCGCCGTTTCGCGATGGCTCCCCGAATCGACCACAACACAAAGAGGATTGAAACCGCAATACTCAACAGCATCTTCATCGGGCTTCGCTGCCTTCGTTTATATTCCTGGCTTCTACGTGGATTCCTGCGGCCATGACGGCGCCCCACTGTGACAAACCAGGCTGCATAGGCGGCGCGTTTCCAAACGATCGTTACCGGGTTGGCTCATTCGCAGCCGATCAGATGCCGAACGCAACGGCCCGCGGTGCGGGTTCTCCGAACATGGCCTCCGGCAGATGCGCTGGGTGGCCAAATCCGCAGGCACTGTCTGCGGAATCTGATTTGTGGCCCCTGTTGCCCTCGCCGAGGCACAGGAGCACTGCGACGCACTGCGAAGCGGCTGGTCGATCCGGCAACTCGAACGCACCGGCGCCAGTCTCGCCCAATAAGGAACTACATCGGCAGGCGGATGCCCGTTTCTTCGTAAAGCGGCAGTGCGGCGGAGCCCTGTGTGCGGAATTCGTAGCGCTCAATGGCGAGCGCCGCGCCGTGACTGTCGCTGCGCACCACACACCCGTAGATCATCAGTTTCATGGGGCAGACATCGTTCAGCCGCGCGGGCCAAGCCATCGACAGTTCTACCGGCAACCCGGTGCCCAGAATGCCCTCCGTCGTGAACCATACACCGTTGCTGCTGATATTCAATGTCCGGCCGGTCCCCGATTCGGCGACGCGGCTTCCGTAAAGGAGCTTATAACGCAACGCCTGCTCGATGTTGAAGCGGCGTTTCGTCCGCCGATCGATGTCGTCGTCCTTCTTCTTCCGTTTCGCCATATCATGCCCCCAGTTCGTGACGCCTTCGGTAACCACAATTACACTGGGGGCCTTGTCACCTCAATAATGTCTTTGGTTATGGCGAGTTAACTAACCCTCGTGGTTGCCGATACTTGCGGGCTGGTAACAGATCGCATGCAGATACAGTGTTAACTCGTTGCGATGGTGCGCGCGGCCTTCGTCGGGACAAACGAAGCCCAAGCTGCTGATTCTTAAGAGGGCGACCAGCTTCGCCTTGTATTCGCCCAAAAAACAAGATGTTGGGGTGTGCCGCGACTTTGGTAGACGAGCTAGTGGACCACTAACTCAAATGGGGTCAATACTTTTCTTTGAGAATTCTCTTGCATTCACTGAAGGAGTCGTGCCACAATTTGTTGTGGCCCAAAATGGCCTGAAAGTGGCTCAAAGTGGCTGAGGAAAACGTTCAGGGCGCGGTACCGGTGGAACCTCCCCGAGGTATGTATCCGGCTCGCCTGGATGACAAAGGCCGCCTCAAGCTGCCCGCCGAATTCCAGCGATACCTCGGCGGCCTGCCCGAGAAGCGGTTATTTGTGACGAGCCTGGATCGCCGCATAGCCACAATATACCCGATCGAGGTCTGGAAGGGAAACGAAAAGTTCTTTGAAAGCTATACCGAAGATCCCGAGAAAGCCCGGAATGTGGCTTTCACGGCGGCGGACCTGGGCTCGGAAGGGGAAATGGACGCGCAAGGGCGGATCCAGTTCTCGACCGAGTTGCGCCGCGAGTTGGGGATCGAGAATCAGCCGGTCCGGCTGCAGGCCTTCAATGGCAGCATTCAGGTTTTGAGCGATGCCATCTACCAAGCGCGCCGGGCAGCGTCCGCCAAGTCGCCGGAGTCGGATGTGATGGCTCTGCAAAAGGCTGGGCTCAAGTGATGACTTATGCACTTCGCAGTCATGGCGGCGGAAGCGATCGAATGGCTGGCGATCCGGCCCGAAGGGGTCTATCTGGATGCGACTGCGGGACTGGGCGGGCACACGGCGGAAATCGCGCGGCGTTTGACGACAGGCAAAGCGATTGCCAACGACCGCGACGCGGAGTCGCTCGAAATGGCGCGGCGCAACACGGCCGCATGGGCCGATCGGATTTGTTATCACCAGGGATCTTTCTCGCAGCTCGCCCGAGCGTTGCCGGCGTGTGGCGCGGAGAAGGTAAACGGGCTGCTGGCCGACCTGGGCGTGAGCCGGTATCAACTGACCGAGCCGGCGCGCGGATTTTCATTTTTGGCTGAGGGGCCGCTGGATATGCGCATGGATCAGACCACGGGCATAACGGCGGCGGATTTGGTCAATCACAACGCCGAGAAGGCGCTCGCCGACCTGATCTATCAGTTAGGCGAAGAAAGGAGGGCGCGGAAGATAGCCAGAGCCATCGTTCGGGCGCGGCCCATACGGAGCACACTACACCTGGCCGGGGTAGTGGAGCGGGCCGTGCCCCGAACGAGTCGTCTGCATCCCGCGACCCGCACCTTCATGGCGTTGCGAATGTTTGTGAACGACGAGCAGGGTGAGCTCGACAGGCTGCTCGAAATTGGGCCGGAGCTGCTGGCGGCGGGTGGCCGCATGGTGGCGATCTCCTTCATGTCCCTGGAGGACCGCAAAGTCAAGGAGCGGTTTCGCGCCTTGGCCCGTGAGGGGCGTGCAGCGATCCTGACCAAGCACGTCGTGACGCCCACGGAAGAGGAAACGGGTTTGAATCCGGCGTCGCGCAGCGCCAAGCTGCGGGCGCTGGAGATGAAATAGCGAGGTACGAGAATCATGGCAACGCTTGCAGCACTCTTACGGAGACCCCTGGCGCCGCCTTCCGGCGCGAGCGGCCCCCCATCTTTCGGACCCGTCCCGGTGGAAGACCTCTTCCGCTTGCGGGCATTGCCCAACGAAGACGTTTTCTTGTACGCGAAGCGCATCGATAATTCCCGCGTGGTGCGCGAGCCCGACCCCAAGGCGCGGGGCGAGTGCTGGTCCGCGATCGGCGTGGCTTGTGTGCTGGCGGCGCTGCTGATGGCCGCGCTGTCCCCCAGCGTGGCGAATACGCTGGCCGGTTACAAGCTGCAGGCCCTCAAGCAGGAAGAACAGCATCTGCTGGATGAGCGGCGCGTGCTGGATGTCTGGGAAGCACGCGTGTCCCGCCAGGAGAACCTCCAGGAGCTCGCCAAGAGCCATGAGCTGCAGACTCCGGCCTCCGGACAGGTAGTGCGCCTGAATCCGAAGGGCGACGGACTGGCCCTCAACAGACACTGATCCCGGCAAACATGGCAGAGCCCGTCATGAACGTGTGCGTGGCGCACGCTTCAGCGTGCCGCGGTGAGCTTCAGCTCACCGAATCTGGGCCGTGGGCTAAAGCCGACGGCAGCGCGCTGCCCAGGTGGGGCCGGGGTCAAACTAGCGCGATAGGCGAGCGAAGCTGGCCTGCGCCGGCAGGAGTGCCGGCGCGGCAGACCGAACGCCTGCGCCACGGGCTGCGTATGAAAAAGCTGGTTGGCAGGCGAAAGCGCCTGCCCCACCTTACCGAGGCCTCCGCGTGAGAACTAAAGCCGATCAGCGTCTGGTATGGTTCGGCGGATTCCTCCTGCTTTGGGCCGGACTCATCTTCTCCAGATTGTTCTTCCTGCAAGTCGTGCGTCACGACGACTACGCCGGTAAGGCGCGCCGGCAGCAGGAGGAGGAGACCGAGATTGCGGCGCCGCGCGGCACGATTCTCGACCGCACCGGACAAGTGCTGGCCGAGAGCGTATCGATGGACTCCATCTACATCGATCCGTTGCACGTTCCGGATCTGCAGATCGCCTCCGAGATTCTGTCGGGCATCCTCAACCTGGACCGAGGCGTGCTTTATGGGCGCATGCAGTCGTATTTCGACAATCAGAAGGGTTTCATGTGGGTGGCGCGGAAGATCGAGCCGGAGCAGGCCGAACGGCTCCGCAGCCTGCATTTTGAATGGATTCGGTTCGCCAAGGAAACCCGCAGACACTACCCCAGGGGCACGCTGGCGGCGCATGTGATCGGTTCGGTGGATGGCGAGGAGAACGGCGCATGGGGCATCGAAAAGAGTCTCGATTCCGACTTGCACGGCTTGCCCGGCGCCATGCGCGTGCTCACCGACGCGAAGGGCCGCGGCATCGATTCCCAACTGGAGGAAGAACCGCGCCCAGGCACGTCGCTGACGATCAGCATCGACGAGCGCGTCCAGTTCCCGGCCGAGGCCGAGATCGCGCGCGCGGTCCAGGATGCGCATGCGGAGAGCGGCAGCGTAGTGGCGTTGGACCCATACCACGGGGATGTGCTGGCGATGGCCAGTTATCCGCCGTTCGATCCCAATCAGCCGCCGGCGCGCGGCGAAAGCGCCTCGGTGCGCTTCAACCACGCACTCTCGGTGCCATTCGAGCCGGGGTCGGTTTTTAAAGTCATCACGCTCTCCGCGGCGCTGGAGACCACCAACTTGCGTCCGGATACCCCGATCAACTGCGGCAACGGGACCATCACGCTGTTCGGCCGCACCATACACGAAGCGCATCATGGCTACGGCACCATCCCCATGGCGATGGTGCTCGCCAAATCCAGCAACATCGGCGCCATACAAATCGGGATGCGAGTGGGGCAGAACAACCTGTATGAATATGTCCGGCGCTTCGGCTTCGGAACGCGCGCCGGCTTGCCCCTGCCGGCCGAATCTCCCGGGATGGTGCGCAAGCTCTCGCGTTGGGGCGCGACGTCGCTGAGTTCAGTGGCCATGGGTCACGAAATCGGCGTCACCACGCTGCAACTCGCGCAGGCTTGTGCGGTGGTGGCCAATGGTGGGCTGCTGGTGACGCCGCGACTGATCCTGCAGAAGGGTCGGACAGCCGCGCCGGCCGTTGCGCCGCGCCGTGTCTTGCAGCCCGCGACTGCCATCACCATGCGCCAGATGATGGAAGGCGTGGTGCTCTACGGCACGGGAAAAAAAGCGAAGCTGGATGGATATTCGACGGGCGGCAAGACCGGATCCGCCCAGATCTACGACTTCGCCACGCGTCACTATACCCACAGTTACAATGCCTCGTTCATGGGTTTCGCGCCGGTAACGAATCCGGCTATCGTGGTAGTAGTGACGCTGAATGGGACGCACGGAAGCTCCGGCTTCGGGGGCGCCGTCGCGGCGCCGGTGTTTCGGGTAGTCGCCGGGGAAGCGTTGCGGGTACTGGACGTGCCCAAAGATCTGCCGGACGCCAAGCCGGAAGCGCCGGCGAAACCGGCGGATCTGGATGACGTAGCCATTGCGGATCTCGGTTCCAACGGGCCGAGCATTTTGGAAGAGGCAGGACAGAACTCCGGGCAGCCCGGCCGCGAGCCGGCCACAGGTGCGGTCGTAAAGCAAGTTTCCCAAGTGACGGCTCCCGCGCCAGTTGCGCAGGGCGCCTCCCAGGCGCCACGTGAGATTGGGTTGGCAGGCGGAAGCGCCTGCCCCACGACTCCCAATTTCATAGGTTTGTCCAAGCGGGCGGTTCTGGCGCTGTCTCAGGCGCAAGGAGTGCCGGTGCTGACTGTGGGTATCGGCATAGTCCGCGCTCAACATCCGCCACCGGGCGCCGCTCTGCGTGCCGGAGAAAGGATTCGAGTCGAACTGCTCAGATGACCTTGGGCGAGATATTGGCGGGGGTTCGGCTGAAAGCGCCTCTTTCGCCGCAGCTTTCCCAAATCCGCCTGGAAGGCCTGGACTACGACTCCCGGCGCGTGAAACCCGGCTTCCTGTTTTTCGCATTCGCGGGCAGCCGCACAGACGGCCGCCAGTTCGCGCAAAATGCCGTGGAGCGCGGCGCTGCAGCGGTGGTCAGCGAGTCCGCCGCTCCGGATGGCTTCGATGCGCCATGGATTGAAGTGGAGCACGGCCGGCAAGCCCTGGCGCTAGCAGCCCGCAATTTCTATCGCCAGCCGGACGAGCGCATCGCCCTTACCGGCATCACCGGCACGAACGGCAAAACGACGACATCCTTCTTGATCGAATCCATTCTGCGCGCCGCCGGCAAGACTACGGCGCTAGTCGGGACCATCGAATATCATCTGGCGGGGCGCGTCCTGCCGGCCGTGAATACGACACCGGAATCGCTCGATTTGAATCGTCTGCTGGCGGACCTGGAAAAGGAAGGCGGCACGCATGCGGTCATGGAAGTGTCTTCGCACGCGCTGGCGCTGGGCCGCGTTTATGGCCTGCAGTTCCACACCGCCATCTTCACCAACCTCACGCGCGACCATCTCGATTTCCATCGGACCATGGAGGAGTACTTCGCGGCCAAGCAACTGTTGTTTTCCGGCGCGGGAGCGCCCCCGCCCTGCTGGGCAGTGCTGAACCGCGACGACGAGTGGTGCCGCCGCGTGGCGCTCGCGCCGGGCACTGAAGTGCTGTGGTTCGGACTGGGGCAGGGCGCTACGGTGCGCGCCCGGCACATCTCCTCCAACCTGCAAGGGCTGCGCTTCGAAGTGCATGGTCCCAAGGTCCGCTTCACGGTGGAATCGCCGCTGCTGGGCAAGTTCAACGTGTACAACATCCTGGCGGCTTGCTGCGGGGGTCTGAGCTACGGATTGGCGGCCGA